>Ga0224497_10000720_pt1 | contig 22421 bp, 21 predicted proteins | sample SF_Jul11_sed_USG_4_FD_167970 | JGI IMG/M metagenome (GOLD analysis project Ga0224497, IMG submission 167970) | Sediment microbial communities from San Francisco Bay, California, United States - SF_Jul11_sed_USGS_13 | ecosystem: Environmental > Aquatic > Marine > Sediment | place: USA...
GAAGGCGACTGGCTTCACGCGCTACCCGACTCCGGCTATAACGTAATTGTCTCCAATCCACCTTACGTGGCCGCGGACGACCCGCACTTGAACGCCCCGGAAGTTCGCTACGAGCCCCGGGACGCACTCCTTGGCGGTGCCGACGGGCTGGACGCACTGCGCCAAATCATCGAGACCGCGCGAACGCATTTACGCCAAAATGGATACCTGCTGGTCGAACACGGTTACGATCAAGGCGGCGATGCACGCGCATTGTTTTCTGCGCATGGCTACACTCGCGTCGCGAGCTACCGCGATCTGGCGGGCAACGAACGTGTTACCGAAGCGTTATGGCCATACCGCAATCGCGCAAAATAGATCTAAGGGCGGCCGTGGTTAGGGCTTGACGAATTCGGCGACGACGGGCGTATGGTCAGACGGTCGTTCCCATTTTCGCGGCGCTTTGTCGATTACGCACTCGACACACGCAGCGTACGACTCCTGACTACATAGAATATGATCGATACGTAACCCGAGGTTGCGACGAAACCCCGCAGCGCGATAGTCCCACCACGAAAACGTATCGGGTTCTTGATCGAACTTGCGGTACACATCGCCCAGACCGAGGCCGATCATTTGCTGAAACATTGCACGCTCGGGCTCGCTGCATAAAACCTTATCGCGCCACTGTTCGGGATCGTGCACATCTTCATCCGCAGGCGCAATATTGAAATCTCCCAACAACATCAATTGTGTATGGGATTTCAGTTCGAGCTGCAGATAGGCCAATAGGGATTCGAGCCACATCAATTTATACTGGTATTTTTCCGACCCCACCTCTTGTCCGTTCGGAATATAGACGTTTATCACTCGCACACCGTCGATCGTGGCGGCTAACACGCGCCGCTGTGGATCGTCCAGGCCCGGCAGTGCGGTCACGATATCTCGCGGTGGCGAAGTGCTCAGCGTCGCGACACCGTTATAGGTTTTCTGCCCCGAGAATGCGACATGATACCCGGCGTCTTCGATAACCGATGCGGGAAAATCGTCATCGACGAGCTTGGTCTCTTGCAGACACAGAATATTGGCTTGCGCGGTGCGTAGCCATTGCGTCACGTGAGGCAACCGGACCCGTAAGGAGTTGACATTCCAGGTGGCCGCTTTCACAACGTCATCGACCGGTATTGGATATTCGAACCCGTCGATACCGACAGGTCCGTATTAGCAGTTAATACGTCTATGATTCGGTGTCGTCGGCCGGCTCTTCTTCCACTTCGCTTTCCGCGGATTCTAATCCTTCGTCGTCGCCTTGTTCGGCTTCGTCTTGTTCCGCTTCGTCTTGTTCAGCATCGCCCTGCTCACCGGCAGCAGGCTGCTCCGCCGCAGCGGATTGCAGCGCTGGGAATCCGGCATTTTCTAAAATATTTTCCAACAGCCCGCGGTTATAACCCCGCATCACTTTTTCACCGACAAACACCGTGGGGACTTCCAATCTACCACCCTTTTCCTTTAATTCCGTTTGGGTAGCGATATCGGATTCGACATCCTTTTCATCGAACGGAATACCGAACCGATTAAAAAAGCTGCGAAACAATTCACAACCATCGCAATCGGCAATGCTGTACAGCACGATTGGTGCGTTCGCAGCCGCGGCTGCCAATTGCGCACTCGGGGTTGCAGCTTCGGTCGGAACAACACCCGTTGCCACACCATCGACGTTTTTTTCACTGAATTCGGCACCCTCCGGCGGCGGACTATCCTGATAGCTTATATTGCCGGATTCATCGACCCATTTATACAGCTTGCCCGCGACCGACCATTGTGGCGCCAACGCCACCGCGATGGCGAGCGGAATAAACGCCAATGGAGACCCGAATAGAGACCGTATTTTCATGATCGTGTCCAATTTCCGTCGCATCTTTCACCAGTATAGCCAATATCGGCGGCGGACGTTAGGGCCGCCTGTGGGACCGCCGGACGCACCCCAGGCAGGATGCTTCATGAGGGGTTCGGGCTTCAGGAAAAACGGCCTACGGGAGGAGGCCATGTTGCTCCAATAATGCGTCGATTTTCGGCTCCCGGCCCCGGAATTCCCGAAATAGCGCGGCCGTGTCCTCGGCACCGCCGCGCTCCAGAATACTGTGCATAAACTCGGTTCCCGTGGATTGATCGAAAACGCCATTTTCCCGGAATTTGCTATAGGCATCCGCCGCCAACACCTCCGCCCATTTATAGCTGTAGTAGCCGGCCGCATAGCCGCCCGAAAAGACGTGTGTGAAGCTGTTCTGAAACCGATTAAATTCGGGCGGCCGCACCACCGCCACGGCGGCGCGCACCGCATCCAACACCTGCTGCACTGACTGCTCCGGCTCGGCCTGGCTATGTAACTGCAGGTCGAACACGCTGAACTCAATCTGCCGTAACATCTGCATGGCCGCTTGGAAATTTCGGGCCGCACGCATCGCATTCAAGAATTTATCCGGCAGTGGTGCACCGCTTTCGAAGTGGCCGGAAATAATATCCAGCGCCTCACGCTCCCAACACCAGTTTTCCAGGAACTGACTGGGCAACTCAACTGCATCCCAGGACACACCGTTAATTCCGGACACTCCAACGTAATCGACCAAACTCAACATATGATGCAGGCCGTGACCGAACTCGTGGAACAGCGTCGTGACCTCATCGTGGGTCAACAGCGACGGCTTACTGCCGGTCGGTGGGGAAAAATTACAGGTTAGAAACGCGACGGGTGTTTGCACACCCGCGGCCGTGCGCTTACGGCCGATACAATCCGCCATCCAGGCTCCACCACGCTTGTGCAGCCGCGCATACAAATCGACATAAAATTGGCCCCGTGTAACTCCGGCGCGGTCGACTACCTCATAGACTTGCACGTCCGGGTGCCAGACCTCAATGCCCGTCACAGGCTTGATACGCAATCCAAACAATCTATGCACCACTTCAAACATGCCCGTTAATACTTTCGGCGCAGGGAAGTATGGGCGCAGATCCTCCTCGCTAAATGCGAACCGTGACTGCCTTAACTTCTCCGAATAATAGGGCAGGTCCCACACCGGTGCGTCGGTCGCTCCAAATTGTTTGCACGCGAACTCGCGCAGCTCATCGAGTTCAGCCTGGGCGCTGGGCTTCGAGCGCGACGTGAGGTCGTCGAGAAACGACAGTACTTGTTCGACGCTGTCGGCCATTTTTGTCGCCAACGAATAGGCCGCAAAATGGGGGAAATCCAACAGCGTGCCGGCCTCTTGGCGCAGCCTGAGAATCTCAGCAATGAGCGGTGTATTGTCCCATCGCCCGGCATTCGGTCCCTTGTCGCTGGAACGGGTGACATAGGCCTCATAGACTTCCCGGCGTAACTCTGGGCTCTCGGAATAAGTGATAAAGGGGATGTACGACGGCGCGTCGAGCGTAAACACCCAACCCGGTTTTCCATCGTGTTCAGCCGTCGACCGCGCAACCTCGATGACGGTCGCGGGCAAACCGGCCAGTTGTTTCTCGTCGGTAATATGTAAATGCCAGCCTTGCGTCGCATCAAGCACGTTTTGCTCGAATTGGTTGGTGAGCGATGACAGCGCTTGCTCGATCTCCTTGAAGCGCTGCTTGGCGGGTCCGTCGAGTTCGACCCCGCCCAAGCGCGCATCGCGTAGCGCGTTGTCGATAATTTTTCGCTGAGCGCAGTCCAAGGCGGCGAACGCGGGGTGCTCCGAGACCTCCTTATAGCCGCGGTACAAGCGCTCGTCCTGGGCGATCTCACTGTAGTAGGCACTGAGTTTTGGCAGGCAGGCTTCATAAGCGGTTCGCAGCTCCGGATTGTCCATGACCGCGTTAATATGCGAAACCGGCGCCCAAAACCGCCCGATGTTTTCACCGAGGTCCTCGATAGGTTGCACAAAGTTATCCCAATCTCGACGGCCCTCGCGCGCCACAATCGTTTCCAGCTGCTCACGATTCTGCGACAGCAACAAATCAAGCCCCGGTTCGATATGTGCCACATTGAAATCACGGAAATGCGGCAGGCCCGAAAAATCTAATAACGGATTGGCCGTGGGTAATGGTGCAGTCATAGGCTCAAGTATTAGGCTCCCGGAAATTTCCACTACGATAACATGCGAGCCAAGTCGCCTGTAGCTACGGTGCTTGCTTGCACCGTAGCCAGGTCCCATAGTTGCCGGTGTTCAATCGAATCTGGAGCTCAGCGCACGTGATGGATACATACGATTTTCTTGTGATCGGGGGCGGTAGCGGCGGTATCGCAGCCGCACGGCGAGCCGCAAGCTACGGCGCACGCACTGCGATAATTGAAGCCAAACGTATTGGCGGAACCTGCGTCAATGTCGGTTGTGTGCCGAAAAAAGTCATGTGGACGACGTCGCGGCTGGCGGAATTGCTGCACGATGCACCCGAGTACGGATTCAATATTCACGGCGACGGCTTCGATTGGGCCGCCATAAAATCCAGCCGCGACGCTTACGTCGCACGTCTCAATGACATCTATCACCGCAATTTGAGCACGTCCGAAGTCACCGAGATCGAAGGCTTTGGCCGCTTTACCGGCGTCCACATAGTCGCAACCGGGGACGCCGAGCTCGCCGCCGATCATGTGCTGATTGCAACCGGTAGCGCACCCATCGTACCGGATATTCCGGGCGCCGATCTTGGCATCACCAGCGACGGATTCTTTGAACTCGAACAGCAACCCCGGCGTGTGGCGGTGGTCGGTGCCGGTTATATCGCTACCGAATTCGCGGGCGTGCTGAATGGACTCGGTTCCGAGGTATCGATGTTTTTGCGCAAAGACCGCCTGCTGCGGGGCTTCGACGTAACATTACGAGAAACGGTTATGGATGAAATGCAAAGCGCGGGTGTGAATATTTTGACCAGCGTGAGTATTAGCGCGTTGCGGCGCGAACCAGGCGGCACGATCGCGATTGATCGCAATAATGCCGAACGGATCGGTGGATTTGACACGCTCATATGGGCGATCGGTCGTGCCCCGACAAGCGAAGGTCTTGGTCTCGACACGGCCGGCATCGAGCGCAACGCCGCCGGATTCATTTCGACCGATATATATCAAAACACCAATGTTGCTGGTATATATGCGATCGGCGACGTGACGGCCCGCACTGCGCTTACACCGGTCGCGATCGCCGCGGGCCGCCGGCTTGCCGATCGGGTCTTTGGTGGGCAAACCGAGGCACGCCTCGACTACGACAACATCCCAAGCGTGGTGTTCAGCCACCCACCGCTGGGTACCGTCGGGCTAACTGAAGAACAGGCTCTCGAGCAATACGGTCATTCGGAAGTCAAGGTGTACCAAAGCCGTTTCACCAACATGTACTACGCGGTCACGACACGCAAATCACCGACTGTGGTGAAACTCGTCGTGGTGGGCGCACACGAACGTGTCGTGGGATGTCATATGGTCGGAGATTTCGCCGATGAAGTCCTCCAAGGTTTTGCAGTCGCGGTAAAAATGGGCGCCACCAAAGCCGACTTCGATAACACGGTTGCGATCCACCCGACTGCTGCGGAGGAACTCGTTACCCTGCGCTGAGATCGGCCCGCAACGTGGCGATAACATCGACCGTCGCGGGATGTACGCCGTGCCATATTTGAAACGAGACGGCCGCCTGCTCGACCAACATACCCAATCCGTCTGCGACGCGCTCGGCCCGGTGTTGGCTAGCCCACTGTAAAAACGGTGTCGCTGTGGGGGCGTACATCATATCGTAGACCAGTACCGCGCCCGACAATACGCCGGGACTCAAGGCCGGTATGTCGCCGCCAAGACTCGCCGATGTGGCATTGACGATGATGTCGAAACCATCGTCGTCGAGCGCGTCAAATCCGCGACCGCGCACCGGCCCGAATGCCGCGAATCGGGTGGCTAACGCGACCGCACGATCAATGCTGCGATTCGCGATGATCAAACTCACCGGTTGCTGTTCCAACAACGGGCCGACGACACCGCTCGCGGCCCCGCCCGCACCGACCAGCAGCACACGGCGGCCGGCTATCGAACACCCGAGATTACGTTGCAGGTCATTGACCAAGCCAACGCCATCGGTGTTGTCCGCGAATATACCGTCGCTTTCCATCTTCAGCGTATTGGCGGATTTCGCCAGCTCCACCCGCGGACTGCGTCGATCCGCCAGCGCGCTCGCTTCGAATTTAAATGGCACCGTGACATTCAGCCCCTGCCCACCGGCCCCCTGAAAACTGCGTACCGCCTGCTTGAATCCCCCGGGGTCGACCTGGATCGCCCGATAGTCAATTCGCACGTTGCAGGCCTTCGCGAACAACTCGTGGATTCGCGGCGATTTGCTGTGCCCGATCGGATTGCCCATGACCGCATACAGCGGCGGTAGTGAATCGAACTCAAATAGGTCGCCCATGGCTTACGGAGTATACGGCGTCATCTCGAACCCGCAACCGCAAAGTAACCCCGGGCGCCGTCATGGTAGATTAGTCACCTAATAATTATTTTTTCCATAGGACCAAATCTTGTGATCACAACTCAACCCTTTGTTGACGAACTGTGGGACAAATCCATCGTACCGACGTTGATCGACTACATCCGTATTCCCAATAAGTCACCCATGTTTGACCCCGACTGGCAGGCGCACGGACATATGGATGCGGCCGTAAAGCTCGTTGCCGGCTGGTGCGATGGTCACGCCGCTGCAGGGATGTCTATGGAAATCATACAGCTACCGGGGCGAACGCCGCTTATCTACATCGACATTCCGGGACAGGGTGACGGTTGCGTGTTGTTATATGGACACTTGGATAAACAACCGGAGATGAGCGACTGGAGACCCGGTCTGGGCCCGTGGCAGCCCGCGCTCATCGATGATCGTTTATACGGACGCGGTGGCGCCGACGACGGCTACGCCGCATTCGCCGCGTTAACCGCGGTATTAGCGCTGCAACGATCACGGCGCCCACACGCCGACCTAAAAATCATTATTGAAGCCAGCGAAGAGAGCGGTAGCCCGGATTTACCGTTCTATGTCGATGCGTTAGCGGAGCGCCTAGGGCAACCGGATCTAGTCGTTTGTCTCGACTCGGGATGCGGTAATTACGATCAACTCTGGTGTACCACCTCGCTGCGCGGACTCGTGGGGGGCACGATAAGCATCGACGTATTAACGGAGGGCGTACACTCCGGTGATGCCGGCGGAATTGTCCCATCAAGTTTCCGTATCCTGCGGACGTTGCTCGATCGAATCGAAGATGACGCTACGGGTCATATCGGCGACGCTGCGTTCAATGTGGAGATTTCGGACGAGCGCCGGGCGCAGGCAGCCGTCGCGGCGACCGTGTTAGGTCACGAAGTCTATACAAAATTTCCATTTGCTGGCGACGTTCGACCCGCTGCCGAGGAGCTCACGGAGCTCATTCTGAACCGCACTTGGCGACCGGCGCTTGAGATTACGGGTGTCGGCGATATACCGCCGCTCGCGGACGCCGGAAATGTATTGCGCCCACGCACCCGGGCGAAATTGTCGCTACGCATCCCGCCGAACTGCGATGCGCATGCCGCGACCGAGCGGCTGCGTGACATCATGCTGATCGAGCCGCCGTACGGCGCCAGTATGGAATTCGAGTCGGACGAGCCCGGCAATGGGTGGAACGCACCACCGCTCGCACCCTGGCTTGGCGAGTCACTGCATCGCGCATCATTGGCGTGGTTTGCCAAACCCCCAGTCTACATGGGCGAAGGCGGCACGATTCCGTTTATGGCAATGCTTGGCCGCTCGTTTGCCGATGCGCAATTCCTGATTACCGGCGTGCTCGGGCCACACTCCAATGCCCACGGCCCCAACGAGTTTCTGCATATCCCGACCGGTAAACGCGTCACCGGTTGTGTGGCACAGGTACTCGCCGACCACTACGTCGAACGTAACGGCTGAAGATTTACTACCCCGCCAACCGCACCGGCTGGCGGCGCCGACCCCAGTCGCCGGGCGTAGCGGCGAACACGCCGGGACACGGCGTTGCACAGTTCCTGCAACGGCCTTTCGAATCGAGATTCCAAGTCCCCAGCGCGTACCAATCGCGGCCGATAAGTTGCGTAGCACAACGATGGCAATAGGTGCTGCCGCCATGTGCGTCGTGTACATTGCCGGTATAGGCGTAGCGTATCCCGTTACGTAGCGCGATTTGCCGCGCCCGGGTCAGCGTCGCCGGTGGTGTCGAAGGCGTGGTGGTCATCTTCCAGTCGGGATGAAATGCCGTGAAGTGCATCGGCACATCCGGGCCGAGCCGCTCCACGACCCATGTCGTCATACGTTCCAGCTCCTCATCCGAATCGTTCTCGCCGGGAATCAACAACGTCGTAAGCTCAAACCATACGTCGGTTTCGTGGCGCAGGTATTCCAACGTTTCCAGCACGGGTTGCAATTCGCCGCCACACAACTTGCGGTAGAACCGCTCGCTAAACGCTTTCAGATCGACGTTTGCCGCATCCATAACGTTGAAAAATTCCGCGCGCGGCTCGGCGCAAATATAGCCGGCGGTCACCGCGACCGACTTGATACCCAGCTCGCGGCACGCGGCGGCGATATCGATCGCGTATTCGTGAAAAATTACCGGATCGTTGTAAGTAAATGCAACGCTTGAGCAACCACGATCCCGGGCCGCCTGAGCAATACGCTGCGGCGAGGCGCGATCGGCCAGCGTATCGATCTCGCGCGATTTGCTGATATCCCAATTCTGGCAAAACTTACAGGCGAGGTTGCAACCCGCCGTACCGAACGACAGCACCGCGGAGCCCGGTAAAAAATGGTTGAGCGGCTTCTTCTCGATAGGATCGATACAGAACCCACTGGAACGGCCGTATGTGGCGAGCACCACGGAGTCCTCGTGGCGCAGACGCACAAAACACAAGCCCCGCTGGCCCTCGCGCAATCGGCATTGCCGTGGGCACAAGTCGCACTGAATTCGGCCGTCGGCCAAGCGCTGCCAGTAGCGAGTCGGAAAATACTCCTGTTGCTCAGTCATAATCCTAGATTCGGCAGTTGGGCGGGTGGAGCGCGCGTGATATTTGTTGTCTGGCAAGACACGACGACGAGTAATAGCGGGCTATTGCGAGGAGCTGTAACGCTGCCAGGCGACAAATAGGGCGTGCGAAGCTCCCCGAAGCGGACTCACTCGCAAGGTGAAGTGAAATACCACGATGTTCTTTAGACATGTCAATCAATTACCCGCCTTCGGAGCGGTCAACTGCCGAAACTAGGAATTTCATTACTCATGGTTATGCTACTCCTGAATGTGCGAAAGGGGTATTGAATCGCGTCAAGAAAGCGCGCAAATTAACGAATACCGGGTAACGACACGGCGATTTGTTCTGGCCGTGCGGCGAGTCACCGAGCGGAGGGGTATGACGTCAGTTCGATCGGCCGCGGTGGCGGGTTCGTTCTATCCAAGCGAACCGCGCGAATTGCGCAAGCAACTCGGCCGCTTGCTTAGTGCGGCCGGGGGCTCCCTCGCGCCACCGAAGGCGGTAATCGTCCCTCACGCGGGTTACGTGTATTCGGGTGCGGTGGCCGCGGCAGCCTACGCGGCACTGCACGACCACCGCGACACGATTCGCCGGGTGGTACTGCTCGGACCGGCCCACCGCGTATATCTTGCCGGTCTCGGCGCACCCACCGCCGCGGAATTTGAGACTCCGCTTGGACGGGTGGCGATCGACCAAGACGCCGTGGCCGAGCTGCTGGCGAATCTGCCGTTCGTGCAGGCGCGTGATGACGCCCACCGTGACGAGCATAGCCTCGAGGTTCAGATTCCATTCCTCCAGACGACCCTGGGGGATTTTCGATTGCTACCGCTAGTGGTAGGCGACGCGCCACGCGAACAAGTGGAAATCGTATTGGAGCGGATTTGGGGCGGTGCGGAAACACTGATCGTCGTGAGCTCGGATCTGAGTCACTATCACCAATACGCGGTTGCGCAGCAGATCGATGGATCCACGACATCTGCCATCGAACAACTGCGGCCCGAAGCAATCGACAGTGCTCACGCCTGCGGCCAAGTGCCACTACGCGCCCTGCTAGGCGTAGCCAAGCATAGGCACATGGAGGTCCACACCGCGAAGCAGTGCAATTCAGGCGACACCGCCGGACCGACCGATCGGGTCGTCGGGTATGGCGCGTATTTGTTTTACGAGAGAAGCGCGACGTGAACGCGGAACAGCAAACTGTGCTGCGCAGCATCGCCATAGAATCGATACATCATGGGCTACGACACGGTTGCGCATTAGCCGTCGATACAGCCGCCCTCAAACCGCCGTTGTCGGTGCCGGGGGCATCGTTCGTCACGCTGCGCCGAGGCGGGCAATTACGGGGTTGTGTAGGCACGCTGGCGGCCGACCATCCACTCGCCGTGGACGTATCGATCAATGCCTATAACGCAGCGTTTCGCGACCCACGATTCAGCCCATTGACGACGCCAGAATTGAGCGGCTTCAGCGTCTCGATATCGGTTCTCGGGACACCGCAACCGCTTCGATGCCGCGATGAAGGTGACCTGCTTAGACAGTTGCGGCCGGGCATCGACGGACTGACGATTACCGAAGGCCCGCACCGTGGCACATTCCTACCATCGGTGTGGAGCAACCTCGTAACACCCCATGAGTTCGTACGCGAACTCAAGCACAAAGCCGGACTCGCCAGGGACTATTGGTCGGAATCGATCGTCGTCGAGCGCTACACCACGGAAACCTGGTAGGGGCCGATCGCCGTCCCTGAAAAAAACCTTTTTGGCCATCGGCGGCGTTGCCTACAGGGATGTAGGTAATGAGCGAGAGAATGGACACGGCAGCGCTTTCCCCCTTGATCCACAGCTACGGCTATGCATCGGCGGACGATCGCACTGGCTGCTTAGCCCGATTTCCCCTGGACTCCGAACCCCTCATGAATTATCCGGGCTAGCCGACAACCAAAAATGACGATTTTCAGAAACGATTGGATAGAAATTACTTTTTTTGTTCGACCCAGTTAATAAGCGGACGCCATTGCTCGAGATCGGTTTCCACCAAATACGGCGCCATTTCGAAAATACCGATGCCGTATTCCGCCGCACGGATGTAGTTTTGGGAATCCCGTAGGTGCGTCACAACCGGGATTTTGATCGACTTTAGAAACTTTTCGAGCTTGCCATAAATCAGCGTCTGCTCACGGACACGGTTCGCCAACACGCCAATGCGCTTGTTGCGACTACGCCCCGAAAGCAGCAATTCACCAATGAAGTGCGCGGCTGCGCGAATGTCGATTGGCGACGGCAAGATCGGCACCAGAATCACATCTGCCTCGCGCGCGAGCCCCGTAAACGCGCGTTTGTCGGTGCGCGCCGGGGAATCGATAAGCACGCGCTCGACTTCAGCCGGATATACGACGCTCTCTTTGCCCCGAATGCCGCGTATCGGTTCGTAGCCCGACGGGCGGCTTTGCAACCACTCCAGGCTGGATTGCTGCGGATCGTAATCCACCAATGCGGTCTTGACTCCCCACAACGCATAATAACTCGCCAAGTTGGTAGCGATCGTGGTTTTTCCGCAGCCTCCTTTTGGATTAACGACAAGAATCTTGCGCATATGAATCTCCTCCTCGATGGTGGCCAGAGGATACCGTACTCAATGGCTCGGTAACAGGGCAGAGAGTTCCGGCGGTCGTCGAGCTTTGCATGCAAGAGGCAGACTCTGCTACAGATAGGCCAGCACAATTCCGGCAAACACCACCGCACCCCACCACGCATTGTTTAAAAATGCCTTAAAACACTTATCCGTCCGCCGTTGTCTAGCCAACCCGAGTTGGTATATTGAAAACCCGGCGGCGGCTGCCACCCCCGCAAAATAATAGGCATTCAATCCGAGGCTACGCCCCAACCAGACCAACACTCCAAGCCCGCAGAGCTGGGAGCCGGCCACCAGTGCCAGATCAAATCGACCGGCGAGTATCGCCAGCGATTTAACGCCTGCTTTCAGGTCGTCGTCGCGATCGACCATCGCATACAACGTGTCGTAGGCCACGACCCACAATAGATTCCCCAACATTAACACCCAGGCCACGCCGGGCACAGCGCCGCCGTGCGCCGCAAATGCCATCGGGATTCCCCACGAAAAAGCCACGCCCAAATACAATTGGGGCAGATGGGTGAAGCGCTTCAGAAACGGATACGTTGCTGCGATCAGCATGCCGGCAACGGCCAACCCAATCGTCAATCCGTTCAGCATCGACACCAGACCCAGTGCCGCTAGGCTTAACACCGCAAACCAACTCAGCGCCTCGACGCGGTTGACCGCGCCAGTCGCCAGTGGCCGGTTGCGGGTGCGCGCTACGTGGGGATCGAAATTACGATCGGCGTAATCGTTGATGACGCAGCCCGCGGAACGCATCACGAATACCCCGGCAACAAAGATCACCACGATTTTGGGGTCGGGTTGGCCCGCGCCAGCAATCCACAGGCCCCACAGAGTCGGCCATAATAACAACAACGCACCGATCGGCCGGTCCAGGCGCAACAAGCGGGCGTAATGTCCAAACCGCTCAGACATTACCGTAGTTTTCACTGTCACTTATCCATCGGGCGATGAGCCACTCTACGCGTTGCGGGTGCCGGGCCAGCATTTCTGTCGCTGCGGCTTCGATCCGCGGCAGCAGCGCCCGATCGCGCACCAGGTCAGCGATGCGCAATTGCTGAAGCCCGGTCTGCCGCGTGCCGAGCACTTCGCCCGGCCCGCGCTGCTCTAGATCGTGTCGCGCTATTTCGAAACCATCGTTGGTATCGCGCATTACCGCAAGCCGGCGGCGCGCATGACTACTGAGCGGTGCACGATACATCAACACGCAGCAGGAGTGAGTACTGCCCCGCCCAACCCGCCCACGCAACTGGTGCAACTGCGCGAGTCCAAGGCGCTCGGCATTTTCGATTATCATCAAACTCGCGTTGGTAACATCGACCCCGACCTCGATCACAGTGGTGGCGACCAATACATCGATATCGCCATCTCGAAACTGCTGCATGGTTGTGTCTTTTTGCACGGCCGACAAGCGACCGTGCACGAGCCCCACCTGAAGGTTCGGAAACGCTTCAACCAATGCGATGGAGGTGTCGGTCGCGGCTTGCACTTCGAGTACGTCCGACTCGTCGATTAACGGGCACACCCAGTACGCTTGGTGGCCGGCTCGACAGGCTTCGCTGACGCGGTGCAATATATCGGCACGACGGGTCTCCGGCAACACCACCGTCTCCACCACCTGGCGGCCAGGCGGCAACTCATCGATGCTGGATACATCAAGATCGGCGTAGAAAGTCATCGCCAGTGAGCGCGGAATGGGCGTCGCCGTCATAGTGATCTGGTGTGGACTCATGCTCACGGTCCGGCCCTTGTCGCGTAACGCGAGGCGCTGGTCGACCCCGAATCGATGTTGTTCGTCGACTATAATCAGACCGAGCCGCTTGAACTCCACGCCGGCCTGAAACAACGCATGGGTGCCTACCACCACGCTAACCGTGCCGTTGGCAATCTGCGCCAGCGCCTCGCGCCGCGCGCCGGCACGCAATGTGCCGGTTAATGCGACCACGTTGACATCTAGCGGCTCGAGCCAGACGCAGAAGGAACGCAGATGCTGCTCCGCCAGCAACTCGGTGGGCGCCATCAACGCGACCTGATAACCTCCTTCAATGGCGCATACCGCGGCGGCGGCGGCCACCACGGTTTTGCCAGAGCCGACATCGCCTTGAATCAAGCGCAAGGTTGGCGTAGGCACCTGAAGATCTGCCACAACTTCGGCAATGACGCGTTGTTGCGCAGCCGTGAGGGTAAAACCCAACGTCGCGAGAAGACGCTTCAGCAACTCACCGCTGGAAACGATTGTGGGCGCACTGTGCGTGAGTCGGCGCTGCTTTAGCCGCCGCAACGCGAGATGGTGTGCAAGCAACTCATCGAAGGCCAAGCGTTGTTGCGTGCGGTGCTGGCCGCACTCAAGCGCCGTCTGATCCGCGTCCAGCGGTGGATTATGTACATAGGCCAATGCATCCGGCAGCGCGGCAAAACCCAATTCACGGCGCACTGAATCCGGTAACCAGTCGGCCGGCAGACAATCCGGACTCGCCAGCGCCTGCGCCACAAGCCGCCGCAGCAACCGCTGACCTACACCCTCGGTCGTTGGGTATATCGGCGTGAGTGTCGCCACATCAGGCAGCGGCGGCCGGTCGTCGAACACGGAATATTCGGGGTGCACCATCTCCAGTGTCACCGGACCCGGACGAACTTCGCCAAAACACTGCATCCATCGGCCTTGGCGCAATGCCGCACGCTGGGCTGCACTGAAATGGAACAACCGTACCGTCAATGGTCCGGTGCCGTCGCTTATACGGATCAGTAAACTGCGGCGGCGTCCGAAGGTAACCGAACTTAGATCGATCTGGCCCACCACCATGATCTGGGCGCCAGCACGGGCGCTACCCAATGCCACCAATCGGCTGCGATCCTGGTAGCGAAGCGGCAGGTGAAACAGCAAATCCTGAACCCGATGCACGCCGATCCGACTGAGTTTCTTGGCCAACTGCGGCCCCACACCCGACAGTGTCTCAAGCGCCTCGCCACGCCGCGCATTCACGGTCGACACATGCTTATTGTTCTGCCAATGCCGCGCAGCTCGGTCGGTCGGTGCTCCGGATTAGCGATCGGTCAACGACAAGATCGCGTCGATTTCCACCGCCGCACCCTTCGGTAACGCGGCGACCCCCACCGTGACCCGGGCGGGGTATGGCGCCTCGAGATAACGTTCCATGGCAGCGTTGACAAGCGGGAAATCCGCCAAATCGCTCAGATAAATCGTGAATTTTAGAATTTGCGCCAAACTGCCGCCAGCCGCTTCCGCTACCGCTTCCAGGTTTAGGAAGACCCGATCGATTTGGGCAGCCGTAGACCCGGAAACGATCTCCATCGTGACCGGGTCGAGGGGTATCTGGCCGGACAGATAAACCGTGTCACCGTCGCGTACGGCCTGCGAATAGGTCCCTAGCGCCTGTGGCGCACGGTCGGTGCTTATCGTTTCGAATCGCGACATACTAATTGCCTCGCGGTGATTATTGCGGTGATTACCAATCGGTAGCGGACTTAAATCTGTAGTTCGCAACAACGCGGGGATTCTAACGCAGCCACAAACTCGATTGTCCGGGGGACGAATCCTATGCGGTCAACCCTTGACCCTGGCCAAACGAAAAATCGATTTCTCCTGTCGCAGGTTACGCATGATATTGGCCAAGTGCTGGCGATCATCGACTTCCACTATAAATTGGATCGTAGAGTAACGGCCATCGCGCTCGACCACGTGGACATTATTGATATTCGATTCCTGCTCCGCGATGACGGTCGCAACCCGCGCCAGGACGCCACGCTTGTTTTGCGTATCCATCTTCAGGTTTACCGAGAACTGTCCTTTGACGCGTTCCGCCCAGTGAATATGAATCCATTTTTCGGGGTGTTTTCGATATTCACCGATGTTAGGGCAGTCCGCGGTGTGCACGACTATGCCTCGTCCTGCCGTAAAAAAACCTATGATTGCATCGCCGGGGATCGGCCGGCAGCATTTCGCATAGGTGATGAACATACCTTCGGCGCCGTGGATCGCTAACGGTTGCTGCTGGTCTTCCCGAATTTCTTCGACCGAATGTTCCGCTGGAACCAACTGCCGGGCGACGATCTTCGGTAGGCGTTTACCCGAGCCGATGTCAGCCAATAGATCTTCCCAGGCGTTCATATTCAGTGATTCGAGCAGTGCGACCTTGGCCTCCGATTTGACTCTACGCGGGCCGTAACTGAGCGATTTGAGTGCGCGGTCTAACAATTTCTTCCCCAGTCGCACCGAATCTTTACGCCGCTGATTTTTTAGAAAACTACGAATTGTCGCCCGCGCTTTGCTAGTGACGACGTAACTGAGCCACGATGGCGTTGGGCGCGACGAACGCGAAGTCATTACTTCGACGTGGTCGCCGTTGTTCAACACGGTATGCAATGGCACGGGCTGATGATTGACTCGCGCCCCAACACAACGAGTGCCCACATCGGTATGCACGGCAAACGCGAAATCCAATGTGGTGGCACCGAGCGGTAGTTTCTTTATATCGCCCTTCGGAGTGAACACATAAACTTCGTCGGGAAACAGATCGATTTTAAGATGCTCTAAAAACTCGCCTGGATTCCCAGCCTGCTGCTGCGTATCCAATAATTCCAACAACCACGTCCGGGCGAGTTCCTGGGGCTTGTTAGTCTTGACGTCGTCGGATTTGTACAGCCAATGCGAAGCCACGCCGGCCTCGGCAATGCGGTGCATGGCACGGGTACGGATCTGCAGCTCCAGCGATTCGCCGAAGGCGCCGAACACCGTAGTGTGCAACGACTGGTACCCGTTGGCTTTTGGAATCGCAATGTAATCTTTAAAACGCCCAGGAATCGGCTTATACAAATTATGGATGGATCCGAGCGTGCGGTAACAATCGTCTGCTGTATCGACAATGACGCGAAACGCATAGATATCTTGAATATCGGAAAATCCGAGTCGTTTGCGTTGCATCTTCTTGTAGATGCTATAAACATTTTTCTCCCGCCCACTGACGGTGGCTTGCAAACCGCTTTGCTTCAATCGACTGTCGATTGCAGTATGCAGTTTCTTCATGACCGACTTACGATTTCCCTGGCGGCGCTTAATGGCTTTGGTGATAGCCTTGTAGCGCTTGGGATAGAGATACATAAAACTGATGTCCTCTAGCTCCCGGCTCCAGCCATAAAGCCCAAGCCGATTGGCGATGGCCGCATAAATATCCAGCGTTTGTCGAGCAATCAACAACCGCTTGTCCGGGCGTAACGCCTCGAGGGTGCGCATGTTGTGCAGGCGGTCCGCCAACTTGATCAGGATAACGCGGATGTCTTGCGACATCGCTAACAACATCTTGCGGAAGTTCTCCGCTTCAGCCTCCTCTTTGGAATCGAACTCGATCTGGCTGATCTTACTGACACCATCCACCAGTTCCGCGACATCGTCGCCGAACTCTGACGCCAATTGATTCTTTACGGTGGGGGTATCTTCTATTACATCGTGCAGAATCGCCGCCATAATGCTACGGCTATCCATCCGCATTTCGGCAACAATTCGTGCCACTGCAAGGGGATGATGAATATACGGTTCACCACTACGGCGGTATTGTCCGTAATGAGCATCGGCGCCAAACCGATACGCGCGGCGAATATCATCGACCGCGGAACGATCCAGATACTCGCCTACAAGCTGACACAAATCCTCGACCGGGACGTCGTCGCCCGGAATTGAGTGGGATTTATACCACGTACTAGCCGGCCAATTCCGGCGCAGGACCGGGATCTGCATTCGTCGCAGCCGCCTCTTCGGTTGGGCCACCGTCATCATCGGTCGGCTCGGCATCCAGTTGGCCGAAATCGGGGCTTAATATCGGCTCGACCTCAGTCAAAATGTCGCTGGTTACGAGGCCCTCGGCAATTTCGCGCAGGGCAACCACGGTGTGTTTATCGTTATCCACCGGCACCATCGCGTCGGCACCCAAGGCGAGTTGCCGCGCACGCTTGGTGGCGACCAATACGAGCTGAAACCGATTCTCTACATGATCCAAACAATCTTCTACGGTAATGCGTGCCATTTCTCTCTACGTCCTCTGCCGGCGGACATCGGCCCACCAAACTTTAATGAAATTGAAAATACTACGGTTATTATGCACTTATCCAGGATCCGTATCATCCAATAATAGCTCCATATCGGATTCGGTAGGGCGAATCCGCTCGGGACAAGCGCTCACGATATGCACCAAATCGTCAAACGCAGCCTGGAAATTATCGTTACGAAGCTGATAGTCGTATTCATCGCGGTGCCGCAATTCGTCAAGCGCCTGGCGCATTCGGCGTGCAATCACTTGGTCGGAGTCCTGGCCACGGTCGCGAAGCCGCCGCTCCAGCTCAACCAATGACGGAGGCACAATAAAAATACTCACGACGCCCGGCAGCTGGCGACGCACCTGGCGTGCTCCCTGCCAATCGATGTCCAAAATAACGTTATTGCCAGCCTCGAGCAATTCATCGACCGTGCCGCGCAGGGTCCCGTAATAGTGGTCAAATACTTCCGCGTACTCAAGAAATAAGCCTTCGCTAATGAGGTTTTCGAACTCGCCGCGACCCACAAAATAATAATCTCCGCCGTCCACCTCACCCGGTCGCCGCTCACGGGTAGTATGTGATATCGACACAACAGTATTAGGAAGTCTGTTTACCAGCGCCTTCGCCAAACTGGTCTTGCCGGCACCGGACGGGGCCGAGAGGATATAAACCTGCGGTTTACTCAATATTCTCCGCGATCCTATTCAATGTTTTGCACTTGCTCGCGAATCTGTTCCACTAGCACCTTAAGATCTACAGAGGCGGCGGTTACACGACTGTCTACGGCCTTTGAGCCTAGGGTATTGGCTTCGCGATTTAGCTCCTGCATCATGAAATCAAGCCGGCGGCCGACCGGGTGCGACTCGTCGACGACTCGCCGTACCTCATTGACGTGCACAACCAAGCGGTCGAGTTCTTCATCAACATCCGTGCGCTGCATAAACAACACGACCTCCTGTTCGACTCGGGTCGGGTCAACCTTATCGCGGATCTCAATCAAGCGTTCATCAAGGCGTTTGCGAAATGCGTCCGTGGCATCCGGCAAGCATTGGCGTACTCGCGTGACGATTTCATCGATGCTATCGAGCCGCTGCAGGATGGCTTGCTTAAGCTGCCCGCCTTCGCGGCGGCGGGACGCGCATAATTCATCGAGCGTCGTGTTTAACAGGGTCAAAGCATTGGCCGCGAGGCTGTCAGTATCGACATCCTCGGTGATCAATACGCCCGGCCAGCGCAAAACGTCGACCGTACGCAATCCAGCCAAGTCGCCAAACGCTCCCTGTACCCGCCCCGCGATGTCGACCAGGCGCGCCACAGCGGCCTCGTCGAGCTGGACGGAATCGTCCATGCGCTCTGTGGCACGAAAACGCAGTACCGCATCGATGCGGCCACGTTTGAGCCGAGCATTGATCGTCTCGCGAAATTTAGGCTCGAAACTACGCTGCTCATCCGGTAAGCGCATACTGATCTCGAGAAATCGGTGGTTGACAGAGCGCAGCTCCCATGTCAAACCACCCCATTTGCTCTCGGATTGACCTCGAGCGAATGCGGTCATACTCTGTGTCACAATCTGGCACCCAGGAAAAAGATGAATTCGGAGATACTAAACCATTTGCGGTTGGGGTGAGAACTTACCGAGAGATTCGTCTATATTCCCTATCAGGCGGCCGAACCCGGCCGCAACATTGGTACTTTGCTGCACAAGCAATGAACGAACCGAACATCAACGGCTCGCGGCGCCCACTAAGCCGCGGCTATCTACTGAATGGCTATCGCATCGAACGCACCCTTGGCGGCGGCGGATTTAGTCTGGTCTATTTGGCCTATCACGTCGCGACCCGAATCAAAGTCGTAATCAAAGAATACTTTCCCGAGGCGCTGGTGGCACGGCTACCCGGTGGTCGACTCGATCCGACTACGGAAGGGGATATGGGCACTTATCATCTCGGCATAAAACGATTTTTCAGTGAAGCCAGTGCGTTGGCCAAACTCAAACACCCAAATATCGTCAATGTGTCCAACATATTTCGTACCAACAACACGGTATATATGGTGATGGATTATGCCCAGGGTCAGGATCTGCGCTGGTACATCAAACATCCCAAAAGTCGCATCGGCGAGCAATTCATGCTAATCGTGTTCTCGCAAACCGCGCTAGGATTGCGGGAACTACACGACAATAGTTTTTTGCATCTCGACATCAAGCCCGCGAACATCCTTCTGCGTCCAAGGGGCCGCCCATTGCTCATCGACTTTGGCGCGGTGCAGCGCGTGGCGCCCGGCACCAACTTCGGCGGCGTGCAGACCCTGACCCATGGCTTCGCCGCGCCAGAGCAATACCAGCAAGGCCCGATGGGGCCGTGGGCCGACCTATACGCACTCGGCGCTACGATGTATAGCTGCATCGCACGGCGGCCACCACCCGCGGCAATGGACAGACAGAAGAACGACATCCTTAAACCCGTGTCGAAAACCCACGCTCGAAAATATCCCAAATCATTGTTGAGCTCGATCGAATGGGCGATCCAGCTCGATCATCGCGAGCGTCCACAAAGTGTAAATGCGTTTTTGGAGCGTGCGCTCGCCGATTTTCCGAAGGACCTCGCGGCCGATGCTTTGAAAGGCACCCTAACTGTAGAGCAAGTACGCGGCCGGCAGCCCGGATAATTTACGAAGGCGGACCATGATCCAAGAATTTTCTCAAATCTTGCACCGGTTAACCAAATTATTGGGGTGCGAGGCCACCGCACCATTTGTCCTGTTCGGATTTGGGGAAAATCGGGCTTGCAGCCACGGTAACAAATTGTGAAGTACACCATAGCGCAACAGACGTCGCTTGGTACACGCAAAACCAACCAAGACCGTGCGGGATTTGCCGAACGCGAAAATTCCCTCTTAATGGTGTTGGCGGACGGACTTGGCGGTTACGCCGGCGGCGAACTGGCTGCCGAAACATTTGTAGACAATATCATCAATTCCTACGAGCGAATTAGTAGCGCGACTATTGCCGACCCGATTGCATTCATCGTGCTTACGATTGCCCACAGTCACAACTTAATCAATCGCCGCGCCAAGCAGGCCGATTTTAAGTCCGGTGACGCACGCACCACGGCCGTCACCTGCCTCGTTCAAGACGGTTACGCGTATTGGGGCCATGTTGGCGACAGCCGCCTGTATCATTTTCGCGACGGCCGCATGTTAAGCCGTACCGAAGACCACAGCACCAGCGAACAAATGCGCGTGGCGGGCGCGATAACGGAGGACGACATGCGTGCTCCGGAACTACAAGGGCATTTGCTACGATGCGTCGGTGGCCCGAAACGTCCGGTGGTAACGTTGGGCACAGAAACCGCGCTACAACGCGACGATGTTATTTTTATGTGTTCTGACGGCTTATGGCGGGCGTTTCCGATCGAGGAAATCTCGCAACGGCTCGATTCGGTGCGGATGGAGCACGAACTTGACGATCTGATACACCGTGCCGAACGGAAAATTCGCAAAGACTGCGACAATATGACCGCCGTGGCGCTGCGCTGGGAATCGGACATCACCGACCATAAACCACTGACGCCGGAACGGCTCGGTGAGAAAGAGCAAGGGCAACTGTGGCGCGCCGCTCGAGACGTGAATCGCCAAAAAAAGCGCCGCCCGTCGCCTAAGCCGCCTCGCGAGAATCCGATGCGCGGCAACGTCCGCCGCGATTCGATCGAGTCGGTCATCGAGGAACTGGAAACCTATATCGGCAACATCGATCGAAATAAATAACCGATCCATGGCGTGCCAGCGACGCCACGTTGCGCCCGTTCCCGGTGAGTAGCCACCATCATTACGACTTTAACCCGGAGCCATTAATCATGAGACCTAGCCACCGCGCGGCCGACGAACCTCGCCACGTGTCCCTGACGCGACATTACACCAAGCACGCCGAAGGCGCGGTGTTGGTAGAATTTGGCGATACCCGGGTGTTGTGTACGGCCAGCGCCGATGAACAAGTACCGCGGTTTCTTAAAGGCTCTAGTCAAGGCTGGGTTACAGCGGAATACGGTATGCTTCCGCGCGCCACGGGATCGCGATCGCCGCGCGAAGCAGTGCGCGGCAGGCAATCCGGACGCACCTTGGAAATTCAGCGTTTAATCGGTCGATCGCTACGTGCGGCGGTCGACTTGAATGTGCTCGGTGAACGTACCATCACGATTGACTGCGATGTACTGCAAGCCGATGGCGGAACCCGTACTGCAGCAATCACCGGTGGATTTGTAGCGCTCGCGGATGCCGTTTATGATTTACAAAATCGCGAGATCATTAAGAAGAATCCGATTTTAAATCAAATCGCTTCGATTTCGGTAGGAATCTACCAAGGCCAGGTCGTGCTAGACCTCGATTACACCGAAGACAGCCAGGCCGAAACCGATATGAACGTAGTCATGAATGACACCCTCGGCTTCATCGAATTACAAGGTACCGCAGAACGCGGATCATTTAACGATGAACAAATGTTGGAAATGACCCACTACGCCAAGCAGGGAATTCGCACCCTAATAAATTGCCAACGACAAGCGCTGGGTTGGGAGGCGCCACAATGAGCGCCGACAACCGCATTGTGGTAGCCACAGGGAACCCGGGAAAACTCAATGAAATTATGGAGTTGTTGGACGATACGGACATTGAATTCGTATCACAGCAGGAACTGGGTGTTACGGAGGCTGAAGAAACCGGAATGACGTTCGTCGAA
>Ga0224497_10000721_pt1 | contig 22378 bp, 20 predicted proteins | sample SF_Jul11_sed_USG_4_FD_167970 | JGI IMG/M metagenome (GOLD analysis project Ga0224497, IMG submission 167970) | Sediment microbial communities from San Francisco Bay, California, United States - SF_Jul11_sed_USGS_13 | ecosystem: Environmental > Aquatic > Marine > Sediment | place: USA...
CGACAATTTCCCGGCTCGAGATCATCTCGTCAGTCAGCAAGGCCGCTGAGAATTCGCCGGCCCTGACGAGAATGACCGGAATAAAGGACTCGTCCGCGGACAACTTGGCAGCCTGACCACCCAGATACATCCCGAGGTGGCGGAACTTGTAGGTCTGTTCGCCGTAGTCGTAACTAGGTTCGCTCTGGCTAAGCAGGTTCTCGAGCTCACCGCGCGGTATTCGCGCGACGCCCTCGACCGACGGCAAAGGCAACGCGTACACTTCCTCGCCAGTGCGCACAATGAGCGCCTGCGTGATGGCCAGCGTAAACGGCAGCCGTACCGTGAAGTTCGTGCCCTGACCCGTCACCGAAGAAATACGCAATGACCCGCCCAGTTTCTTGACCTCGTTGGCAACAACGTCCATGCCAACGCCGCGGCCGGCGGATTGCGTGACCTTGCCCGCGGTCGTAAAGCCCGGCGTCAGAATCAATTCCATGATCTCTTCATCGGTCACTTTGCTTTCGGGCTGCAGCATGTCCTGCTCGTAGGCTTTGCGACGAATTGCATCGACATCGAGGCCCCTGCCGTCGTCCGCGACGTCAATCACCATTTCCGAGCCTTCCCGGTGCAGCCGGATGGTTATCCGGCCCGTCGCGGACTTGCCGACGTCCTGTCGCTCTTCCGACGACTCGATGCCATGCACGACCGCGTTTCTGAGCATGTGCTCGAAAGGCGGCAGCATTTTCTCGAGGACCTGCCGGTCGAGCTCTCCTGATGCTCCCTCAACGGCCAGCTCAGCGCGTTTGCCCGCTTCCTTGGCGATCTGCCGCACGAGTCTCGTCAGCCGTGGTACATGACGTTCAAACGGCACCATACGCGTGCGCATCAGGCCGTCCTGCAATTCCGCCGTGACGCGCGACTGCTGCACGAGCAGACCCTCGGCCTCGATCGTCAGCGATTGCAACAGATCTTTGAGGCTACCAAGGTCGTTGGCCGACTCCGCTAGCGCCCGCGACAGCTGCTGAATATTCGAATAACGATCAAGCTCCAGCGGGTCGAAGTCGCGTGCAATGAGTGTGTCCTGATGGCCGTGTATGATCTGCGCTTCGGTTTCTATCTCGAGCTTGCGCAGCTGCTCGCGCAGTCGGCTTATGGTCTGATCAAGCTCAACCACGTGAAACTCGAATGAACTCACCTGTTGCGTAAGCCGTGAATGATAGATGCTGATTTCGCCGGCCGCGTTCAGAAGATCCTCGAGCAAGTCGGCATCGATGCGCGCGAATTCCTGGCGCTGCTCCGAGCGCAATCCCTGCATTGCCGCAGGCACGGCTGCTTCGGGTTCTGGCTGCGGCCTGGCCGTAACCATTTTCCGCGGCTCAGGCGCGGGCCTGGCTTCGGGCTCAGGCTCAGCCTCAGGCTGCGGCTCGGGTTTGGATTCGGGCTCGGCCGGCACTTGCGGCGCCGCTGTGGCGGCTTCATCGGCAGCGGGCGGCTGCCCGATTTGCGCCAGTTCATCGGCCAACGGCGTGTCGACGATGACCATGCTGACCGTATCGTCGGGCTCGATCGTGAACGCGGCTGGTTCGGCCGCTTCGACATCTTCTTCTGCTGGCGCCGTCTCGACAGCCGAATCGTCAGCTACCTCGAAGCCGGCAGTGGCCTGCTGAACCCGTTTCTCAAGGACGCTCGCCGCCGCCACGGCTTTACCGGCAATCACGGCATCGCGCATACGATGGAGCTCGTCGACGCTGTGCTGCAGCAGATCATCAATGACCGGTGTGGCCCTTACTGTTCCGGCATCAAGCGAGATCAGCAGTGTTTCGAGCTCGTGGCTCAGGTTGCCCATAGCCGTGATTCCGGCCATGCGCGCACCTCCCTTGAGCGTGTGCAGGTGACGTTTGAGTTCCTCCATCGATTGCCTGGACTCTTTGTTGTTACTCCATTCGAGGAGGGCCTTATCGGTGGCTTCCAGAAGCTCCGCCGATTCTTCAGTGAATATCGCCGCAATTTCGGCATCGTATTCAGGCTCTGCCGAGACGGCCTCGACCACGCGTTCCCGCACATCCTCGAGCTCAGGTTCGGCCTCCTCTTCCTGCACAAGCGTATGTTCGGGCTGCACTGCATTCGTCAGCTTGTTAATGTGCTCGATTAGTGCCGAGTAATCTGCTCGCCGGCGTTCAGGCTGATTGATATCGCCGACGATGGTGGCAATCGCTTTCGACGCGGCACGCAGCGCGTCGAGTCCGGATTTCTGAAAGCCGACTTTATATTCGTACACGCGTCGCACGAACCGATTCAACGCGCCCGCTACTGCAACGCCGCGCTCAACGTTAGCCATGTTCGCGCTGCCATGCAGCGTATGGCAGGCACGATACAGCTTGTCCGTGACGTCAAATGGCGGCTGATGGCCCTCGCACGCGCCGAGATAGTTGATGATGACCTCAAGATGGCCTGCCGTCTCCTTCGAGAAGATGTCGTGCAGCACAGGGTCCATTTCGAGGGCCGGTTCCGCCTCTTTGGCCTCGGCAGCGGGCCCCGCAATCGTCAAAACCGCCGCGTTGGGATCGCCCTCGGCAAATGCGTTGGCGCGTGCCATCAATAGACTGATGTCAGTGGCCGGTTCGGCACCTACTTCGATTTGCTCAATAAGTTCTGGTACCGCCGCGGCTGCGGCAATGATGAAATCGACCATTGGCGGCGTGCGCACAAGCGTACGGTTAATCAGGCGATTCAAAAGGTTTTCGATACTCCAGCAATACTCGCCAATGCGTTCGGCGCCGACCATGCGGCCGCTGCCCTTGAGTGTGTGGAACGAGCGCCTGACCGTGATCAGCGTCTCCATGTCGTCAGGATCTTCCTGCCACGCAGGCAGCCGGCGCTTGATCGACGCGACCTCTTCCTTGGCTTCATCGATGAACAATTCCAGCAGTTCCGGATCCAGATGCTCGGCGTCGCTTGCGACGACAGGCAAAGGCATCACTTCGGTCGCCTGCATCCGCGCCTGTTCCACAGCCGCCATCTCGGCAGCTTGCTTCGCGATCGCGGCGCTATCGAGTTTCATTGTCTGCGCGACTCTCGGCCCTTCTTTTGCGGCCTGCGCCAGTCGATGCTCAACATCGCGCAATACGGCCAGACACGCCTCGGCATTGTCGAGCATGTACCATGGTTCGCTGCGGCCTGCCTTTACGGTCTCCATGTAATACTCGATGCTGACGATCGCGTCGGCAAGCCGATCGGTTTCCTTTTGTGTAAGCCGCGCAGCGCCATCGCCGGCCAGGGTCAGCGTGATCAGGTTGCCAACGCGATCGACGACTTCCATTGCCCGCGTCTTGTTCAGCATCATCAGCCCCGCTTTGATGCCGCGCACGAGTGACGGCACGCTGTCGATGCCCTGCGATGGCGCGTGCGACGCGAAGCTCTGCCCTACTGTTTCCTTGATACGTGCAAGGTTGATGATGCATTCCCGCATTACCGATTCCGCAACCTGCTGGTAGTCCGCAGCTTCCTGCGGGGGCAGGTCTGCCGCAGCCTGATCCGAACCATCGCCGGTCGGGACAATAAGCCGCACCAGCTGCTGGTCGAGCCGGTCCTCGACACGCAGCAGGGTTGACGCTATGTCAAGAATGATCTGATCCGATGCGGTCCCGCCGCGTTCGACGACGGACTTGAGGCGGTCGATCTCCCCATCGATGTCGCCGCGCAGTTCCCCGAGGCCCAGAACCCCAAGCGTGTCGCTGATTTTTTTTAGCAATTCTAGCTGCGGCACCAGATCTGACGACTTGTTCATGCCCGTGCGAACGAAGATATCGAGCACGTCCTTGACCCGCGCGAGATCTTCCTTGATCGCCGATGCGACGGTTTCCATGAGCTTTACGCTCGGCGCAGACAACGCTTCTCGTGCCTGCTCGACCTGTTCGTCGCCGGGAAGCAGCTCCGACAGATTAAACGCCGCTCGAATTTCGGCGATACGTTCGCCCGCGGTGCTCGATCTCGCGACGTAGTAAAGAAGATTATTCAGCAGATCATCGACCGGATACTTATCGAACGCCTCGACGCCTTCGTCGATGACTCGCTTGATCTGTCGGTCGGTCTGACCGAGCAGTCGCTTCAGCGCAACCGAAGTCTCGAGGCCGCCATTTTGCAGTGACTCGAGCACGCCGCCGACGACCCACCACAGCTGATACATGTCATCGCGAGTCGCGGCGAGCTCGAGCTTTTGCGTGACACCGCTCAAGGTATCGAGATGGCGCGCGGTGTCACCGCCTTGGATCCAGCCGAGTAACGCAAGCTGGAACTTGGGCCGCAATCTTGTCGCGACAGCAACGGGGTCTTCGCCAGTGCCGGCGCGCTTTTCGCTTGTCCTTTTGGCCTGACTCGGTGACAGGTTCAAGAGCAGCAGGGTGCCTTCGGACAGCAGCGGCTCACCGCGTGCGGCGCGAAGATCATTGAGCATCGGCAACAGCACGAGCGCGATGTCCCGACCGCCGCCGAGCAACCGCTCTATGTATGCCGGCAGCTGCACCATCGCGCGGGTCAATGCGTCGAGACCATCCTCGCGACCTTTACCCGCGCGAAGGGCAGTCAGGTGTTTACAGCCGAGTTCCATCTCCTCGGTCAGCAGCGCGGCGCCGTAAGTTTCAGCAAGCTGTAACGCGCCGCGCGCCTGATGCAATAACTCGCCGGCGCGAACGAGAGCGGCCGATCCGCCGCGCCCGTCGACACAATCCTCCAGCGCCAGATGCGCGTTGCGGATCGTCTCCATGAGTTCATGACTGATGATCGCGAGCGCGTTCACAGTGGCGCCGTTACCGTGATCGGCGATGATCTTCTCCTGAATGCCAGTGTCGCCCGTCATTAAGCAGTCCGCTTCCTGCTAGCCCGCCTTTGCCTGCCCGCTTGTCTTACTGGCGAGAACATTCGATGACGTGCTGGACAGGGTCCGTGCCTGCAATGCCGAATTCGGCAAGGTGAATCCGGCAACGGTTTTCCTGAGCTGTGATGCAAGCTCGGAGAGCTTCGAGATTGCCGCCGCTGTCGCCGTCGTGGCTTTGCCCGTTTGTTCGCCAATCTCACGCAGCCGGGTTGTTCGTCGCGTCACATCCGCCGCCGAACCTGCCTGTTGCCGCGCGGAACTCGAGATGTTTTGTACGAGGCTCGCGATCTGGTTCGAGACCTGTTCGATTTCATCCAGTGCTGCACCGGCATTTTCGGCCAGCAGTGCGCCGCCGACAACGTCTGTCGTGCTGCGTTCCATCGACACAACGGCCTCGTTCGTATCCGCCTGAATCGTGCGCACCAGGACCTCGATTTGCTTCGTGGCGTTTGTGGATCGTTCTGCCAGCCGCTGCACCTCGTCGGCAACGACAGCAAACCCACGGCCAGCTTCGCCGGCCATCGACGCCTGAATCGATGCATTGAGCGCGAGGATGTTTGTTTGCTCGGCAATGTCGTTGATGAGTTCGATAATATTGCCAATTTCCTGCGAGCTTTCGCCGAGGCGTTTGATGCGTTTTGACGTTTCCTGAATTGTCTCGCGAATCGCATTCATGCCGTCAATCGTGCGCCGCACCGCTTCGCCGCCCTTATGCGCAACCTCGACCGAGTGGCGTGCAACATCCGATGAACGTTCGGCGTTACCCGAAACTTCTTCGATCGAGGCGGCCATGGACACAATCGACTCCGTTGCCGCGTTGATTTCGCGGCCCTGATTGTCGGCGGCTTTTGCCAGGTGTGCCGCAGTGTTCTCGGTCTGTTTGGCCGCCGAATCGACCATGATCGCTGTTTCGTTGACCGTTGCGACGAGTTTTCTGAGTTCTTCAATCGCGAAATTGAACGAGTCGGCAATCGTTCCGGTGATATCCTCGGTAACGGTCGCCTCGACTGTCAAATCACCATCGGCAAGACTGCCCATCTCGTCGAGCAGCCGCAATATCGCCTGCTGGTTGCGCTCGTTTTGTTCTGCCTGAACTTTCGCCGCCTTCTCGAACGTCGCGGAACGCGCATTAAGCATGATCATGACAACAACGAGGATCAGTGCTATTGCGGTCAGGCCAAGCGGTATCCAGATAATTTGCAGAAAATCGGGTAATGCGCTGCCGGCCCCCGAGAATTCGCTCCCCAGTTTTGTCGCGCTGGCATTCAGCTCGGCCTGAGTTTCCGCGATACCGGCAACCTGGCCGACGCTGGCGGTGATGATATCGACCTGTGCCTCGAGATCCGTCAGGTGGCTGGCCAGCGGCACGAGCGCAACCTCACGTCCTTCGCTGTCCAATGGACGAACATCAAGTTCGGTATTCTGACCGGATAATGCGTTCCATACGGTGCGCAAAAATGCTGCGTCGTCGTCAATTGCTGCGGCAGCCGCTGCAGCATCGGGGTTAATCGCCAGGCCGGGAACCGTCTGTCCGATACGTGATGCGCGTTGCTGGAATTCCTGAATGATCGCGGTCGCGCTGGAACGATCCAGTAGCTCGTTCGATAAGTCGAGGATCGTCGCCATGCCTGAGGTGATGCTCGTCGCGGCACGATTTAGTGCCTCGACATCATCGCGTCTTGCAAGTATTGCGGCCGCGCGCGACTCCAGCTGCTGCCAGTCGGCTGTAGCTCCGGGAACTGCCGGACCCGCGCTGCGCCGCTGCTGCGCCAGTTGCCGCAAACTCGCATTGAGTTTATCGAAGCCGCCCTCCTCGCCGCCGAGCGCCGCATTCGCCTGAGTGGGTATTGCCTGCGACAACGCGGCAAGTTCGGCGGCCTGCGGACTTACACCTGCACTTTGCAGGTAGGTGAGTGCCGCAGCAGCGACCAATAAGGCCGCCGTTGTTATTGCGACTATCCTGAATATTGATGTTGTGTCTGCTTTATTCGCCATAGCTATTGCAACTCTGATTTATGCGTAGCCCGGCACCGTGTCGGCACTACTGATTGCGGCGGTCATTCGGCTGCCGCCTGCAGGAAGAAATTGCTTTCAACAAGATCAAACAGATTGAAGATGGGCCACGTGTCTTCACCACGCTGATACGCACCCGTCAGAAAACGATCACATCGGACCGAGGTCTCCGGCCAGCTGTCTGTATATTCGTGATCCATAAAACGGCGAAAGCCGAGCACTTCGTCAACGACTAGGCCGGCCGGGACTTCGCGATGATTCACCGAAATAACACGCGTCGTTCGGCGCAACGTTGTGCGGCCACTTCCGAGCAGCAACTTGACGTCAATGAGCGGCAGGAGATGGCCCCGCAAATTTGCAATCCCGAGCATCCAGCGTTTGCTCCCCGGCACCCGGGTCATCCCGTCCGGCAACATGAGCACCTCGCGAACCTGATCGCGACCCGAAACAAAATGTTCTTCGCCAATTCGGAAACCTACGCCTACCCACTCCTCGGGAGCCGTCCCACTGCCCAGCCCCGAAAGCGCCTGGCGACTGCGGCGCTCCATCTCGGCCAGCAACTCGAACGGTTGCTTGACCAGCGCCGCGAGCTCCGCAGATTCACTCATTCAGGCAGCCATCACCGCGTTAATCTTTGTCACGAGCTGCTTTGCGTCGATCGGCTTGACGAGGTATTCGACGGCCCCTTGCCGCATGCCCCAGATCTTGTCCGTTTCCTGATCCTTGGTCGTGATCATGATAACCGGAATGCCGGCCGTCTCCGCATCCTGCGTCAACTTGCGCGTCGCCTGAAAACCGTTCATTCCCGGCATGACGACATCCATCAGGATGCAATCCGGTCGCGATAATCTGGCCTGCTTGAGACCTTCTTCACCACTGTCGGCTACCAGCGTGTCAAAGCCGTTTTCTTCCAGCATGCTCTGAAACAGATGCAGCTCAGTCGGCGAGTCATCGATGATGAGGATTACTGACATCAGTGCTCCCTTTACAACGTATCCAGTACGTAGTGACTAGTTAATCTGGTTCGAAATCGCACCAAGCAACTCATCCTTGGTGAACGGTTTGGTGAGGTACTGCTCCGAGCCCACAATACGGCCACGCGCCCGGTCAAATAGCCCGTCCTTGCTCGATAGCATGATGACCGGCGTCTCCTTGAACAATTTGTTGTGCTTGATCAGCGAACACGTCTCATACCCGTCCAGCCGCGGCATCATGATGTCGACAAAAATCAGATCGGGTTGATGGTCGGCTATTTTCGACAGTGCGTCGAATCCATCGATGGCTGTGAATACGTGACAACCTTCTTTCGTCAGCAGCGTTTCCGCTGTACGACGAATCGTCTTGCTGTCATCCACAACGAGGATCTTGAGCCCATTCAGACTTCGAGACGCACTATTTGACACCGGATTTCCTCACGCTTGACTGGAATCCCGAAGGATTCATTCTGTTTATCGTTTTTCCCTGCGCGCTGGCGGTGGGCAGCCATAACACCCGGGAAAACCGACTTGTACCATATTGACATAAGTCCCGCTACGACGCCCGCCGCAGAGCGCAAAATCTTAAGAAATTGCGGCGCTTAGCTTTTGATTCCAAGGTATAGTTGCTCGCACGAATCGGACTGGGTGCAGAATCCCGCTCATGCCCAAGGGCTCGCTCAAAATCGGAATCGTGATGGACCCAATCGAGGCCATCACGCCATACAAAGACAGTTCTCTGGCTATGCTGCTCGAAGCCGAGCGACGTGCCGCCGATATTCACTATTTTCAGCAACGAGACCTCAAGATTGTCGCCGGCACGGCGTTCGGGCATTCGCAGCGGCTGCGAGTCCGTGACGACGACGAGGCGTGGTACGACAAAGGGGAGACGGAGGAAATTGAGCTTGGTTCGCTCGACGTTATCCTGATGCGCAAAGATCCGCCGTTCGACATGGAATACGTCTACACGACCTACATCCTGGACCGGGCCCGGGAAGCCGGTGCACTTATTGTCAACCACCCGCAGGCACTGCGGGACATGAATGAGAAAGCCTACACCGCCTGGTTTCCCGAGTGCACGCCTCTGACGCTGATCACACGATCGATGGCGGAGATGAAGGCCTTTCTCCTCGACAACGGGCGCATCGTCGTCAAACCGCTTGACAGCATGGGCGGTCGCTCAATTTTTGTCGTACACAAGAATGACAATAACGCCAATGTGATCTTCGAGACGCTGACTGACTACGGTCAGCGATTCGCAATGGCGCAGGTTTTTATCCCGGAAATCAGCGCCGGTGACAAACGCATATTGCTGATCAATGGCAAAGCCGTCCCGTACGCACTGGCGCGTATTCCCTCCGCTGATGATTATCGAGGCAATCTGGTCATGGGCGCCAAGGGCATTGGACAGGAATTATCTGACGTTGATCGCTCGATCTGCGAGCGCGTCGGGCCCGTATTGCGTAACCGCGGCGTCTTGTTCGCCGGGATTGATGTGATTGGTGACTATTTGACCGAAGTAAACGTCACGAGCCCGACCGGCATACGCGAACTCGACAAGCGCTTTGACCTCAACATCGCCGGCCAGTTGTTTGACGCCATCGAGGCAGAGATTGCATAGGACGCGGCATGCCTCTTGGTCAGGTGCAATTTCTTTTCCAAACGAGACTTGAGCCCTTGTTTTCAGGTCCGCAGGGCAGTTAACTCGGTGTGTTCAACGAATTGATTTTGCTGGATCTTTCAAGCGGAACGCCAAGGAATTAAGTAAACTGTCACCGTTATGGCCAACATCGCCATGAAAACCGAATCGATGCACGACATTCAGCTCGTCGCGCCCGAGATACCCGACCGGCTGCCGGCGATGCTGTTCCTCGCCGCTCTGATTCACGGCATCCTGATTATTGGGATCACCTTCAATGCGGAGTTATTCGATAACTTCGCCGACGCGATTTCGCTCGAGGTGACAATCGTGGCCGACCCGGACCAGCGCATCGACCGGCCCGACGAAGCCGAGTATCTGGCTCAGGCGTCACAGCAGGGCGGTGGCAATACGGTGGACGAGTTGCGGCCCTCGGCGCCGCTGGAAAGCGCGTCACCGATCGACAATCTCGGCGAGGAAAACGCTCGGTCCCTGGTCGACTCGACATCCCATGACAAGTCCGCCGATCAGCTGGTAACCACGCGGAGTGAACAGGACCTGCGTGTTGCGGACGATCTGCGGGATCCGCCGCGGCCGGAGGACACGACGGCCATCGCGCTCGAGTCCGGGAAGGAGCAAACGCTTCCGCTGCCGCAGGACGATAATTCCTCACTGTTGATACACGACGACGATCCGCGACAACTCATTATCAGCGCCGACACTCGTGAGTCGAGCGTTGCGACCTATCTCGACACCTGGAAACGACGCATCGAGGCCGTCGGTGACGAGTATTTTCCGGAACTCGGAGAGCTAGATGGCCTGACGGGAAGCCCGACTCTCGAAGTCAGTATCGAAGCGTCGGGCCAGCTCGCGGAAGTCGTCATTCGCAAATCGAGCGGTTCGCCGGTGCTCGACAAAGCTGCGCTCGATATTCTCCGGCGCGCCTCGCCGTTCGACCCGTTCCCCGAAGCCATCCGCACCGACTATGACCGGCTGCGATTTGCGTACAAATGGCTGTTTACTGACCAGCTGCGATCCGCTACCGCGAGCGTCAATTAGCAGGCGCAGCGGCCAGCTGTTGTGCCTACACGTCAGACGACAGATACTGTGCACATGGGATTCGATGGTTTTCTGACAAATCAGTTACTTATCGCGATGCCGGGGATGGCCGACCCCAACTTCAGCACGACGGTCACTTTGATTTGTGAACATAACGACGAAGGCGCGCTTGGTATTGTTATCAACCGGCCGCTTGATCTGACCCTGGCCGGACTGTTCGAGCAGCTGGACGTTGTGGACCCCGACCCACAAGCATCCGCCAGGCCGGTATTGATGGGCGGGCCCGTCGGGCCCGAGCGCGGTTTCGTGCTGCACGATCCGGGTATCTCATTCGAGAATTCGATCGAGGTATCCAGTGATATTTACCTGACGCTGTCCCGAGACGTCATCGATGCGATCGCGACGGGCGCAGGACCGCAGCAATCTCTGGTCGCACTCGGCTACGCTGGCTGGGAGCCGGGCCAACTCGAGTACGAAATGCTCGCAAATTCCTGGCTCAACGTTCCCGCCACGCCGGATATCGTATTCGACACCCCATTCAACGATCGCTGGATGTCAGCTGCGCGGACGCTCGGTATCGACATCAGCAAGATTTCCCCCGATGCCGGACACGCCTGAGCGCGACACCAGCCCGCCCGAGACGATACTCGCTTTTGATTTCGGCATGCGGCGCATCGGCGTCGCTGTCGGCCAGACCATCACCGGATCGGCAAGCCCGTTAGGCGTTATTACCAACGGTGACGATGGGCCAGATTTCGATGCGATTTCAGGGCTCGTAAAGGAATGGCAGCCGTCGCGACTCATCGTCGGTCTGCCGTTGCATGCAGACGGGTCGCCAGGTGATATGCAACCGCATGTCGAGAACTTTCTCAGAGAGCTTTTGCGCTACCAGCTGCAAATCGACACCGTCGACGAGCGCTACACGTCGCTCGAAGCCCAAACCGCACTGAAGAACGCCCGGGCCGCGGGCAGCCGTGGACGTATCTCCAGGGAGATGATCGACAGTGCAGCGGCCGTGATCATAGCCGAGCGATTTCTCACCCGCCGAACGAACGTGTAGCATTGCCCCGCCATGCAAGCGATCGAAGCATTTCCGGGCAACGACAATGAGGTAGGTCTGCAGTTCAGTGCGGACGGCAGCCTGAGGCATCTGTTGAGCCTCAAAGGCCTGGACAAGGCATTGCTCGTCGACCTGCTCGACGATGCGGAGCGGTTCGTACCCCCGCCCGGCGGCAAGGCGGTGCGCAGTCGCTCGCTGGCCGGACGCACTATCGCAAACCTGTTTTTCGAGCCCAGCACGCGCACTCGAGCATCATTCGATCTCGCGGGCAAACGACTCGGCGCCGACGTGCTCAATCTCGACGTCAATACCTCCTCGCGCAAGAAAGGCGAAAGCATCCTCGACACGATTTACACCCTGCAAGCAATGCAGGTCGACATCATGGTGGTCCGCGATGCGAGTGCGGGCGTGCCGGCATACATTGCACGCCACGTCGACGATCATGTCAGCATATTGAATGCCGGCGAGGGCGATGTGTCTCATCCAACCCAGGGCTTGCTCGACCTGCTGACTATTCGCCAGCGCAAAGGCCAGTTTGCTGACCTGACCGTAGCGATTGTCGGCGACATCATGCATTCGCGGGTCGCGAGATCTGCCGCGCAAGGCCTCAATACCCTTGGAGTGGGTGAACTGCGGCTCATTTCTCCGCCGGCCCTGGCGCCAGACCCGGACGAGATGCCGTTTGCGTCCATTCTCGATAATCTCGACGATGGCCTGCGCGATGCAGACGTCGTCATGGCGCTACGAATCCAGCGTGAGCGAATTGGCAGTCTCGATGGAATCCCGGGCATTGACGAATATTTTGCCAACTACGGCATTAGCACGGAGCGTATGCAACTTGCCGCGGCCGACGCCATTGTCATGCATCCGGGCCCGATGAATCGTGGCATCGAAATCGAGTCGGCCCTCGCAGACAGTCCGGCGTCGGCAATCACTCAGCAAGTCGCCAATGGCGTCGCGGTTCGCATGGCAGTGCTCGAGCGCGTTAGCAATTCAATGGAGCACAATTGACGACGGCCGCGCAGCAGCACGCCCAACGAAACCGCGCAACCCTGTTCGTTGAAGATGGCAGACTGATAACTACTCAGGCTTTCCCTGGTGACCAGTTCATCATGCGGATTCTTGCGCCGAAGTGCGCGGCCGCTGCGCGGCCGGGCAGTTTTGTCCATGTTAGTTGTGGCGGCGCTCTGCCAATGCGCCGGCCGTTGTCAATTATGCGTGCCGCTGACGACTGGATCGAGGTTTTGTACAAGGTCGTAGGTGAGGGACTGCACCTGCTGGCCGGCAAACGCGTGGGTGACTCCATCAGTCTGCTGGGCCCGATAGGCGAGCCATTTCGCCCGTCACGCGAGCGACCGAATTGTCTGCTGATTGGTGGTGGCGTTGGCATTCCGCCGATGGTGTTCCTCGCCGAATCACTGCAGAGCGATGCGTGGAATCCGCTGGCAATTCTGGGCTCCGAGATCCCGTTCCCATTCGAACGCCAAGAGTCGCGGATATCGACACCCTGGGCGGGCGACGATGTATCGAGCACAATGCCACTGCTCGAAAGCTGGGGTATCCCGGCGCGCCTGACCAGTCTCGCCGGCTTCTCGGGCTGCTTTCGCGGCTACGTCACGGACCTCGCGGATAAGTGGCTGCAAGGCCTCGGCGAAACCGACCGGAAAAAAACGCAAATATTCGCTTGCGGCCCAACACCAATGCTCAAGGCTGTCGCAGCGCTCGCGACAACCTACGACTTGCCGTGTCAGGTGTCCCTGGAAGAGTTCATGGCCTGCGCTGTCGGCGGCTGTGCCGGCTGCACCGTCGAAATCACGACGCCCGAGGGACCCGCCATGAAACGCGTTTGCGTCGACGGACCCGTATTCGATTCAAGTACGGTGGTTTGGCAATAGCCTGCGGGCGGGAGCTTGCTCATCGGAAGTAAAGCGCAGCGCAACGAGCCATGAAGATGAGCAAGCTCCCGCCCACAGGCAGCGAGTCTAACCGCCGAAGTTAATCTTCGCTTCGAGATTGGACCGCGAATCAGCGTGTGACATCGCCTCGTCAAGCGTGATCGTGCCGGCCTTGTAAAGATCGAGCAGTGCGTCGTCGAAGGTCTGCATACCTTGCTCGCCGCTGTCCTTGTGCGCATCCTTAACGGCAGAGATGTCGCCCTTGAGCATCAAGTCCTTGATGTGCGGCGTATTGAGCATGAGCTCGACCGCCGCAACCAGCTTGCCCGCGCGCGAACGCACGAGCCGCTGCGAGAGGATCGCACGCAAGTAGTGCGCGAGATCCATGAAGATCTGACCGTGCTGTTCTTGCGGAAACATGTTTATGATGCGATCGAGCGTTTCCGAGGCATTGTTGGAATGCAATGTGCCAACCACGAGGTGGCCGGTGCCGGCCATGTCGAGCGCGGCCTGCATCGACTCGCGATCGCGAATTTCTCCGATCTGGATCACGTCGGGAGCGGCGCGCATCGCGCTCTTCAGTGCGCGGCCATACGACTTCGTATCCAGCCCGACTTCGCGCTGATTGACGATCGACTTCTTGTTTGAGTGCAGGAACTCGATCGGGTCCTCGATCGTTATGATATGCGACGACGTCTTTTCGTTGCGATGATTGATCATCGCGGCGAGTGTTGTCGATTTGCCGCATCCGGTAGCGCCCACCATCAGGACCAGACCACGACGCAGCATGACGAGGTCTTTCATTTGCTCGGGCATACCGAGCTCCTCGAGTGTCGGCATTTCGGAGGTTATATATCGTAATACCATCGCAACGTTACTGCGCTGGTGAAACACATTGACGCGAAATCGACCGAGTCCGGGCTCCGAGATCGCAAAGTCGACCTCCAGCTCGCGCGTAAACGTTTCAAGCTGATTCTCGTTCATAAGCTCGAGCGCAGCTTGCTTGACCATCTTTGGTGTCATCTCGAGTTTGTTGACGGGCATGATCTTGCCGTCGATCTTGATCTTCGCCGGTGAGAACGGCGCAAAGAAAAGGTCCGATGCCTTTTTTTCGACCATGAGTTTGAAAAGCGGCTTAACGTTCATCTATGCGATCGTCCGTGATGCTCAGAATGTCTGAGCCGTGTCTTCTTCCATGATCCTGAGGCTTTCCTGCTGCCGATCGGCAATCGCCGAGTCACGCTTGCTCTCCAGCTTGACGCGCAGCCGCAGCTCGTTTTTCGAATCCGCATTGCGCATGGCTTCTTCATAGGAAATGATGGACTGCTCGTAAAGATCGAACAGGGCCTGGTCGAAAGTCTGCATGCCGAGACGTGTCGATTTCGCCATGATTTCCTTGATCTGGCCGACTTCACCTTTGAAGATCAGGTCGGCGATCAAAGGCGTGTTCAGCATGATTTCCATCGCCGCGATTCGCCCCACTCCACCTTCCCGCGGAACGAGTCGCTGCGAGATGAACGCCTTTGTGTTCAACGAGAGGTCCATCAACAGCTGCTGGCGACGCTCGTCCGGAAAGAAGTTGATGATACGGTCCAGCGCCTGGTTCGCGCTGTTGGCGTGCAGCGTGGCAAGGCAAAGGTGGCCGGTTTCGGCAAACTGGATGCCGTACTCCATTGTCTCTTTGTCACGAATCTCACCGATCAGGATCACGTCTGGAGCCTGACGAAGCGTGTTCTTGAGCGCTGCATGCCAGGTCTCGGTATCGACGCCCACCTCGCGTTGCGTAATGACACAGCCTTTGTGCGGGTGTACGTACTCGACAGGATCCTCGATTGAAACGATGTGGCCGCGAGAATTCTCGTTGCGGTGACCAATCATCGCGGCGAGTGTCGTGGACTTACCGGAACCTGTGCCGCCGACGACGATACACAAGCCGCGCTTATTCATGACGACGTCCTTGAGAATCGGAGGCAAGTCAAGATCTTCCAGCGTCGGGATCTCGGTCGTAATTGTCCTCAGCACGGCGCCCACATATCCCTGTTGAATGAACGCGCTAACGCGAAACCGGCCTATACCCTGCGGAGCAATCGCAAAATTGCATTCTTTGGTCGCATCAAACTCTTTGATCTGTTTGTCGTTCATGATTGCGCGAACCATGATCGCCGACTGATCGGGACTCAGCGGATTGTCCGTTGCCTTGTGAATCGTGCCATCGACCTTGATCGCAGGCGGAAATCCTGCTGTCAGGAACAGGTCAGAACCTTCGCGTTCAACCATCTTTCTGAGCAAATTCTGCGTCAACCGCACCGCTTGTTCGCGTTCCATCTTCCTTTTCTCCCGTCAGAACCGCCAGCTGGCGTTCCTAAAAATTCTCTTTCTGAACCGCACGGAAGCGCGCTTCTTCCTTGTTGATCAGACCTTTCGTCATCAGTTCTGCGAGGTTCTGGTCGAGCGTATGCATCCCGACTGCCTGCCCTGTCTGAATTGCCGAATACATCTGTGCGATTTTGCCTTCGCGGATCAGATTCCTGATCGCTGGCGTACCGATCATGATCTCGTGCGCCGCGATTCGTCCGCCACCGATTTTCTTCAAAAGCGTCTGTGAGATTACAGCGCGCAGTGACTCCGACAACATCGCACGCACCATTTCCTTCTCTGCTGCCGGGAAAACGTCCACGACACGATCGATAGTCTTGGCCGCGGAACTCGTATGCAGCGTGCCAAAGACGAGGTGACCGGTTTCAGCGGCCGTCAATGCCAGACGTATCGTCTCTAGGTCACGCAGCTCACCGACGAGAATAACGTCGGGATCCTCGCGCAGGGCCGAGCGCAGGGCTTCGTTAAACCCGAGCGTATCGCGATGCACTTCGCGCTGATTGATGAGGGACTTCTTCGACTCGTGCACAAACTCGATCGGATCCTCGATCGTCAGGATGTGGTCCGGCTTATTATCGTTGATGTAGTCAACCATCGCGGCGAGCGTGGTTGATTTGCCTGAACCTGTCGGTCCGGTTACCAGCACGATGCCGCGAGGATGCATTGAGACATCCTTGAAAATACCCGGCGCACCCAGATCATCGAGGCTCAGAATCTCTGAGGGAATGATTCTGAATACGGCAGCTGAACCGCGGTTTTGGTTGAATGCGTTGACACGAAATCGGGCAAGCTTTGGAATTTCGAAGGAAAAATCGGTCTCGAGAAATTCTTCATAGTCCTTACGCTGCTTGTCATTCATGATGTCGTACACCATGCTATTGACGTCTTTGTGGGTGAGCGCAGGCATGTTGACGCGCTTGATGTCACCGTCAACACGAATCATCGGGGGTACGCCGCCGGATAAGTGCAGGTCGGATGCGTTGTTCTTTACCGTGAACGACAATAGCTGGGCAACGTCGACGGCCATATTTCTCCCTCGCAATGGACGGCCGGACTTACCATAACCCGGCTCTGAATGAAGCCTAGTATAGCGAAGCACCCGGAGTAAAACGTGATTAGAGTCACGGAAAACTTGCGAAAAATCCGAGATTTGCTGGCGAAAGCTGCGAATGATGCGGGGCGCAGCGCCGATAGCGTTCGATTGCTCGCGGTGAGCAAAAAACAGCCGGTCTCCAGCGTCCTCGAAGCCGCCGCCGCAGGCCAGCGTGATTTCGGAGAAAATCAGGTGCAAGAAGGGCTCGACAAGATCCAGGCCGTGGCCAACGATGAGCTCGTCTGGCACTTCATCGGTCACCTGCAGACCAACAAAACCAAGGCTGTCGCGGAACACTTTCATTGGGTCCATTCGGTGGACCGTCTCAAGATAGCTCGACGCCTTTCAAACCAGCGTCCGGAGTCCCTTCCGGACCTGAATATCTGTCTCGAAGTCAACATCGACGAGGAACAAAACAAGTCGGGCCTGGTCACCGTCCGCGCTTTGACCGAACTGGCGGAAGCGGTCGTGGAACTGCCGCGGTTGCGATTGCGCGGACTCATGTGTCTGCCGGCAATACGGCATGACTTCGACGAGCAACGCGTACCGTTTGCCCGCCTTCGCGAACTGGCTCACGGGCTTGCTGCGATTGGCATCGAGACCGACACTTTGTCTATGGGTATGAGCGACGACTACCGCGCCGCGATTTTCGAAGGCGCTACAATAGTGCGCATCGGTACGGCGGTCTTCGGACCTCGGCAATGAGATCCATAGTCCGCAGCGGCAGGCAGTAATCGGCCACAGGAACGCAACATGAGCAATTACAAGGTCGGCTTCATCGGTGGCGGCAACATGGCCCGGGCGCTCGTTGGTGGTCTGCTATCCAGCGGTTATCGCCCTGAAAATCTATTGATCGCGGAACCAGACGCGCGGCGGCGCAGCGTATTGGCGACTGAACTCCCGGGCGTGCAGATCATTGCACGCAACAACGACGTTGCCGCTGCAGTGGAATGCCTCGTTTTGGCTGTCAAACCGCAGCTGATGCGCGATGTCTGTGTCGACCTTGCCGGAACGGTTCAGACTAACAGGCCATTGATCATCTCGGTCGCTGCCGGTACTCACAGTCGCGACATCGACGCTTGGCTCGGCGGCAATCTCGCGGTTGTCCGTGTGATGCCGAATCAGCCGGCACTGTTGTTAGCGGGAGCGTCAGGGCTGTTTGCGAATGCACTAACGAGCACTGAACACCGCGACAGGGCGACGGAGATCATGTCCGCAGTCGGCAGTGTCGTGCATGTGCCAGACGAAGACAGCATCGACGCCGTTACCGCAATATCGGGAACCGGGCCCGCCTACTTTTATTTGCTTATCGACATGTTGATTCAGTCGGCCGAGGACTTCGGCCTCGACAATCAGGCGGCACACAAGCTGGTCATGGATACTGCGAAAGGTTCTGCGGCACTTGCGGCCGTAAGCGGAGAAACCATGGAAGCGATGATCGCGCATGTGCGATCGCCCGGCGGCACCACTGCTGCAGCGTTTGAGGTATTCGACCAGGAACAGGTCCGTGATATCTTCACCAGAGCGTTTACGGCCGCCAGGGACAGGGCCATCGAACTAGCCGAAAGCTCCAACTAATGAGACCCGCGCTCGTATTCATTATCAACACGATCGCGCAGCTTTATCTGTTGGTAATGCTGCTGCGCTTATGGCTGCCCTGGTTTCGCGCGGATTTTCGCAATCCCATCGCACAGGGGATACTGCGACTCACCTCCCCGCTCGTGATTCCGGTCAGGCGCGTCATTCCACCGATAGGCCGTCTCGACACAGCGACGGTCATCGTCGCGTTCGCGCTGCAATACCTGACTGTTCTCGTCATTCTCACGATCAAAGGCATCTCGGCCGGAATCCTGCCGATTGCGCTGACCTCGCTGATCGACCTGGTGCTGCTGTCGCTGCGCCTGTTTACGTTCGCGATCTTTATTCACATTATTCTGAGCTGGATCGCCCCGGGCACCCACAATCCGGCAACCGCATTCATCGCCATGCTCGTTGAGCCCGTATTGCGACCATTCCGCAACCTGATTCCGTCGATCGGCGGACTGGATATCTCTCCCATCTTCGCGATCATCGGTCTACAGGCTATTGCCATCTTCGCCGCCACACTTCGGCCGTTTCCGATTTGAGCAAAGAATCTGGCCGCGCTGCCCGCCGGGATGGCAACGACTTGCTCCTGGCGATCAGAGTTCAGCCACGCGCAAGTCGCAACGAAATACTGGATGTCAGCAACGCGCAACTGCGAATCCGACCCACGGCAGCACCGACGGATGGCAGAGGCAACCAAGCCGTCATTCGCTTGCTCGCAGGCTATCTTGGCGTCCCACCGGCGAGTATCCGCCTGACCCACGGCGCAAGACATCGCAACAAGCGCCTTATCGTTGCGGGTCCCGTAGCCGCTCCAGCAGGGCTCGCTGTCGCAGCGCAAGCATCAAATGGTTTATAGTGGCTGCACGGGGATGGGGGCAAGAATCATGATTAGCAGAAAAATATTGATTGCTTTGTCATTGCTCGGACTCGTATCCGCGTGCGGCGGAGCGGGTGAGTCGACGGATGTGCCGGAGGCGCAGCCCGCCGGAGCGACGAGCGCAGACATCGGCGATCATGTGGTGCATTTCAGCGCCCAGTCCACCGATCAGTTGCCGCCAGAGGTGGCACGCGCCTATAACATCGTGCGCAGCAAGAATCGGGCGATGCTGAATGTTTCGGTGCTCCGCGAAGCCGACAATACCGCGGTTACCGCTAAAGTAACTGTGAAAACCGTCAATCTGACCGGCCAACTCAAGAATGTCACGATGCGGCAAATCAACGAGCAGGACGCGATCTATTACATCGGTGAAGTCGCCGTAGCAAATCGCGAAACCCTGATATTCGATATCAGCGTCACGCCAGAAGGCGTCGATAGGCCGTCGGATTTGCGTTTCAAACGCCAGTTTTTCACCGACTAGATCATCGTTGGCCAAGATCTGCGGAAAAACCCTGTAAAAAGACCGTTCCGGCGCTTACGTGCCCGCCCGACATATGCTATCGTCGCGCTGCTTTTGACGCGGGCGTTGCCCGTTTTTTTGGGCGCGGACGCTGTCCGCCTTTTGTTTTTTAGGAGTCAGTCTTTCATGGCAACGAACATCAACAAGCCACCCACCAAATCAGAAATTTACGCAAAGATCGTCGATGACACGGGTTTGACCCGGAAGGACGTCGCGGCAGTCTTCGAATCATTGAATGGCCAGATCAAAAAGAACCTCGGCGGCCGTAGCGGACCCGGCACTTTTACAATCCCGGGCCTGCTCAAGTTGCGGGTCGTCAAGAAGCCGGCAAGGGCGGCGCGCAAGGGCGTCAATCCGTTTACCGGTGAGGAAATGATGTTCAAAGCCAAGCCCGCCTCCAAGAGCGTCAAAGCGCTTGCGCTCAAAGGCCTGAAAGACATGGTCTGATTCGGCACGCCAAATCGAACAAAAAAGCCGGGGCCCGCCCCGGCTTTTTTGTTATCGACTCGCATCGACGAACGCCATCGTCGCGTCTCGCAAATCATTCAATCTGCCGTGAAAAAAATGTTCGGCGCCGGACAACACGACAAGTTCGGGCCCGGGTTCGAGACTGTTAAGCCAGGCAATTGTCTTATCGACATCGACCAGTTCATCCTGATCGCCCTGTATCACGAGCCACGGGCAACGCGGCTGGCCCTCCAGCTTGCCGGCGAAGCGATAAATTGCCGGCGCGACGCTTATCAACCCACTCACGTCAGTGGCCACTGCCGCGCGCACTGCGATTGCGGCACCGAATGAAAAACCGCCAAGCCATATCGGACCGTCAGGATTGCGCTCGCGCAGCCAACTTAGGGCGGCGAGCGCATCGTCGAGTTCGCCAATGCCTTCATCGTATCGGCCCTCGCTGCCCTCGGTGCCCCGAAAATTGAAGCGCAGCGTGACAAACCCGGAGCGTACGAACGAACGCGCGAGCGTGTGCGCGACCTTATTGTGCATCGTACCGCCGTGTTGCGGATGCGGGTGACAGACAACGGCGGCGCCTGTCGTAGCGCCATCGTCCGGGCTGTCGAGAATCGCTTGCAGCCGGCCAGCGGGGCCTTCTAGCCATAACTTCTGAGATTGCGTTACCCGGTTCACAGTTCGCAGGATTTGGGTTGGCTTAAGTAGATGTTATTGCTGTAAAATTTCAGCATGAGTGTGCATATCGGCCTGGCAACACATTATTGTGCATCCAATTGCCACCCGTTGCCCGTGGTTTTGTCCCGGGGCGACGGTGCCTGCGTCCGGGACGAATCGAGCAAGAAATACCTCGAGTTGCGGATGAACGCGGTCATCGACGAAATCGATCGACGTCGGCTGGCCACTTAGGAAACCGCCCGCATGCCGGAAATTACTGTCATACACATCGCAGCGCTGGTCATCGCATTGCTTATCGGGACGGTGCTCGGCTGGGTCGTGCGCGGCGGCAGGTCCACGAGCGAAAAATCGGCCATCAACGCCGGCTGGCAGGAGCAGCTGCAGGCGCAGCGCAGCGAACACGAGCGCCTGCTTGTACAGAACAAGAGCCTGATGGAGCAGAACAGCCAGTATCAGGCGTCAAGCAAGGACGCGAAGATGCGCGCCAGCGAATTGTCGGCTGCGCTCAAAGAGACATTCGAGCGGCGCGATGAGCTGCAGCGACAACTAAAGGATGTTCGCAGCAGTCTCGAGGCCGCGGTCGCCGAACGCGATCAACTGCAAGAAGAACTGCAGAGCCAGGCCTCGAACAAGGACAGCACGGCCGCCGCGTTAGAGGAAAAGAGCGCCAGGATCGACAAGCTCAATCAGGAGCTCGAGAACTGGCAGGAGCGGTTACCGCCCCTTATCGAGCGATTCCGGCAGCGCAATACCGAAGCCGAAGAACTTGAAGCCAAGCTCGCCGCGGCAGAGGAACGCATTGCTGCGCTTGAAGGCATGATGGGATCCGAGCATACGCGGGTGGAACCGGTCGATCAGGACGCGCTTGGAGACGCCATGGACGCGTCGAATGACCCGCTTGGCAACTCGTACGATGAGGAAGCTAAGGAGCCCGAAGCCGCGCGCGTTGCCGCGACCAACATCGGCATCGCCGGCGACAACCTCAAACTTATCAAAGGTGTCGGTCCCGCGATCGAAAAGACGCTGAACGAAATGGGCATTTTTCGTTTCAATCAAATCGCGGAGATGAGTGAGTACGATATCGACCGCGTCGCCCGCCGGTTGAAAGGCTTTCACAGCCGCATCTATCGCGAAGACTGGATCGGTCAGGCAAGGGACCTGCAGGACCAAAAGGCCAGCGGTCAAGAATAAACGTGCATCGGCGCAGGATTCAGGCTCCAGTCGTGCTTGTCGTGCTCGCATGCGGCATGCTGTTTTCAGCCACAATTGATCATGGCATCGCGGATCAGGGCG
>Ga0224497_10000723_pt1 | contig 22343 bp, 18 predicted proteins | sample SF_Jul11_sed_USG_4_FD_167970 | JGI IMG/M metagenome (GOLD analysis project Ga0224497, IMG submission 167970) | Sediment microbial communities from San Francisco Bay, California, United States - SF_Jul11_sed_USGS_13 | ecosystem: Environmental > Aquatic > Marine > Sediment | place: USA...
CATTGATAATGCTTTGATATTCTTCAAAGGTTTCGGGTTTGGTGATGAAATCATAGGCTCCCAAGGTTTCAGAAATTTGAATGTCCTTGGGTTGTGTAGAGTCTGAAAAAACCACCGTGGGAATATGGCGCCATTCAGGATGCGAGCGGAGTTCGACTAACACTTTTCGCCCATCTTTCCGAGGCATATTTAAATCCAGTAGGATTAGCCAGGGCCAAGGAAGATTTGGAATGCCACGATACTTTCGACGTCGGAATAAATAGTCCAACAGCTCTCTCCCGTCATGCACGAATCGCACATCAAATCCTAAGTGGCTTTCTTCCCATGCTCGCATGGCAATAAGACAATCATCGGGACTGTCGTCGGCGATTAAGACCGTTGGAGTTGCCGCCTGTTTTAGCATATTGCAGGATCCTCCTCCATTAAGATGGTAAGTCCAAGCTTTTTCTTTTTCGGATTCCCCAAATTCCGTTTTCCATAAAAATCAGCAAGGGAATAAAGCGAGATCGCAAAAAAATGCCCATTCCCTTGAGGAGAATGGGCGCGACTGGATCAATCTTTTTGATGGCCAGTGGTAGCCAGGCTAACCTTTTATACTAAAAAAAGGTCCCTTGGCTTTGCGTCCCATTCTTACGAATGGTTTGCCTTTTTCACATAGTTAATACTATCGGTGATACCCCAAAAATGCTTGAGGTTAAAACTAATGGCAAAAGGGTGGGTCGTTCCATTCATGCATCCTATTGATACGGGTGTGAATGTCTTCCACACGTTATCTCAAAGTGGGGAATTTTAGAAGGAGCTGGACCTCAAGAATGGAAAGAATCGAACCGAAATTAAAGAAAATGGGAAGAAAGAGTAGAACCCTATGACGGTTGCCATAGACCAAGAAACCTTCAGCCTGCCTGTCCAAGTAATTCTTGACGCCGATCCCCATGGCAAGATGTTGGTGGATGAGCGTTGCGTGATTGTGATGGTCAATGAGTTGCTTGCCGAACAGTTTGGATATCTGAAAGCTGATTTGGTGGGACAGCCTGTAGAAATGCTCATTCCAGAGCAATTCCGAACCAATCATCCTGAATTTCCTAGGGAATTTTTGGTGGGCCTGGAATCCCGCCCTATGGGTTCTTGGGGAGATCTTTTCGGAAGACGGAAGGATGGAACGGAGTTTCCTGTCGAAATTGGGCTCAGTCCACTAACCCATGAGGATACGCACTATGTGATTGCCTCTCTCGTTGATATTACGAAAAAGAAGCGAGAGGCGGAACGTGTCGCGGCTCTCTCCCATCGGCTGTTACTGGCTACTCAATCTGCCAACCTAGGTATCTGGGAATGGGATATTGCGCAGAATAAATTAATTTGGGATGAACAGATGTATCGGCTTTATGGTTTATCCGCTGATAGCCGGAGTGAGCCCTATTCAAAATGGGTCCAGGCCCTCCACCCAGAAGATAGGAAAACCGCAGAAGAAGCACTTCAGCTCGCGCTTCAAGGAAAACAAGAGTTTGATTCCCTATTCCGAGTCATTTGGCCTGATCATTCTATTCATTGGATAAAGGGCGCTGGCAAGGTGGTGCGGGATTCTACAGGAGCAGCGAATCGAATGATTGGGGTGAATTGGGATAGGACTGCTGAAAAAGCAGCGGAAGAGATTCTCCACACCTATAACGAGGAGCTTGAGAAAAGCAATCAAGAGCTCGATGATTTTGCCTATATTGCCTCGCATGACCTCAAAGAGCCTCTTAGGGGAATTTTTAATTATGCCACCATATTGTTGGAAGATCATGCGCCAGACTTGAATGATGATGGCAAAGTTCGCTGTGAAACCCTGTGTCGCCTATCCCGGCGGATGGAAGAGCTCCTTGATGCGCTCCTGTATTTCTCTCGGACTGGACGAAGCGAGATGGCTATGCAGCGTACTGATCTCGACCAGGTTCTCGGTGGAGTCCTTGAGACCTTGGACATTAGTCTGCGAGAACGTGGCATTCTCTTGAACATTCCCCAAACCCTTCCATCTATCTATTGCGATTCGGTTCGCGTTGGGGAAATTTTCCGAAATCTCATCACTAATGCGATGAAATATAATGATAAAACTGAAAAGTGGATTGAAATCGGATTTCTTGACGGATCGGATCCTACCTCTGGGACCAAGGACCATCCAACAGGAATTCCGATTTTTTATGTCAAGGATAATGGCGTTGGCATCCGCGAAAAGCATTTTCAGAGCGTTTTTCGAATGTTTAAACGACTGCATGGGCGAGATAAATATGGAGGGGGGACCGGAGCGGGATTAACAATTACGAAGAAACTTGTTGAGCGACATGGCGGACGACTCTGGATTGAGTCGACGGTTGGAGAAGGTACGACATTTTTCTTTACGTTGCAGAGGAGTTTGGATCATGGTGACGCCGAATCAACCAATTCTTCTTGTTGAAAATAGTCCCGAAGACTGTGAGATGACCATTCGAAGCTTACAGAAGGCAGGACTGAAAAACCCGGTTCACCATTGTAGTGACGGTGATGATGCATTGGATTATTTATACCGTCGTGGGGTTTATGCTGATTCTCCGAATACGCCGCGGCCAGGCATCATTTTACTTGACCTCAATATGCCAGGGACGGATGGCCGTGAAGTTCTTGAAGAATTGAAAAAGGATCCTGCCTTGAGACCTATTCCCGTCATTGTCTTAACGACATCATCGGATGAACGCGATGTTCAAGATTGTTATGGCATGGGAGCCAATAGTTATATTGAAAAGCCGTTAAATTTTGAAGGGTTTATGAAAGCGATGTTTGGTTTAAAGGATTATTGGTTTGAAGTGGTCGTGCTACCGAAACAGGTTGAGGTGTTGGGATGAAACCCAACTCCATCAAAGTCTTGATCATTGATGATGCTCCAGAGGATCGGGAGGTGTTTGGCCGGTATCTCAGACAACATTCAACAACACAGGATTTTCAGATCATCGAAACGGACTCAGGGGTAGAAGGGCTAGAGTTATGCCATAAAAAACATCCAGATTGTATCCTCATTGATTATCAGATACCTGATCTGGATGGGCTGGAATTTATTCAGTCGTTAGCCAACGATGAGGAGCAGCAATTCATCCCGGTGTTGATGCTGACGGGACAGGGCAATGAAGGGGTGGCCTCAGAAGCCATGAAGGGTGGGGCCAGCGATTATCTGGTCAAGAATAAATTGACGTCTGAAGGGTTATACAGGGCTGTGACGCGGGCGATTGAGAAAGCCCAGTTGTTACACACCAATGACAAACAGCGGTGTGAAATCGAACGGTCCTATCGTGAATTAGAGCAATTTGCCTATACGGCTTCGCATGATCTGCAGGCCCCTATTCGACGCATTACCAAATTTTTAGAGCTTCTTCAAATGGACCTTCAGGATTCGCTTCCCGAGCGGTCCAAAGATTACTTGAATCGAGCCTTGAAAGGTGCGGCCCACATGCGGCGACTGATTCAAGACCTATTAGACTATTCGCTGGTGGGGGGCGCGCAAAATAGTATGGAACCCGTTTGTCTTGAGAACGTCCTCAAAGAAGTTCTGACACAACTCGAAGTGATGGTGGTGAGTACGAATACGATTGTTGAAGTCGATGCGCTACCAAAGGTTATGGGGAATCAAACCTTCCTGCAACAACTTTTTCAAAACCTGATTGCTAATGCCATAAAATTTCGGGGTGAGCAGCCACCCATTGTAAAAATCTTGGCAAGCCGTAAAGGTTCTAAGTGGATGGTGACGGTCAAGGATAATGGTATAGGAATTCCGAGTGACGCCTTTGATAAAATTTTTGGGATTTTTCAACGTATTGATAACGGGACTCAGGTTGAAGGGACAGGGATTGGGCTGGCTCTTTGCAAAAAAATTGTGGAATTACACGAAGGCCGAATTTGGCTTGAATCCACGGTCGATGAAGGAACAGCATTTCACTTCACCCTGCCGCCCTGTCTGGATAAAGTTAAAGAAGGTATCCCCGAAGCCGTTGCCATAGCGAGCGAGTGCTCCTAACCTTCAGTGTAGAGACTCTGTGCATGCCTATTTGATGCTGGATGGTTCGGTGAATGGCAGAAGCAATGGAATGTTTCGGACATTGCAATTCGATAAACCGGAGGCAATAAGTTCTCGTGGGCAATGGATTCCGACAACAGGCATGGATGAATATTGCGCCACGTTAGCCACGTGGTTCGGATTGCCAGCTGCCGATCTCAATACGTTATTTCCGAATTTAGGTAATTTCCCTATCACCAATCTGGGATTTTTTGCCTAAAGTTTCTTCTGGTCTGGTAAGGTTGATCATAGCGAGCCTTTCTTGCTTTTATTACCGGGGCGAGAAGGGCTTTTTATTGTTATCCGATGACAATTAATTAAAGGTGATGAAATAGTAATAGTTCTCATATGGTCCGTCCTTCCTTGACCTAATGCCACCATTCCGCTAGGGTTTTAATCAGGCGGAGGCTTTTTCCTTATAATATTTTCCCCCTTTTCCTTATCTAGCTTCTTAAACTATCCCTCGAAATTTTCCTGGAGGTATCTATGCGCCCTCTTCGGGTGACAATTATTGATTTGGTTACGAAGGGTCCCACGGATTCCTTGTATGCTCGTGTGATGAACCAAAACCTGGCCAGCATCATGCCTCAAGTCGTTGGGGTTTGGTGTGAGGAACTCGGCCATAAAGTACGGTTTATTTGTTATACCGGGCGAGAAGATTTAAATCAGGAATTACTTGAAGAAACGGACATCCTCTTTATTGGATCGTTTACCCGTTCAGCCTTGACGGCCTACGCCATTAGCAATGTGTTTCGTCAGCGTGGCGCGGTCACGGTATTGGGCGGTCCTCATGCCAGAAGTTACCCGCAGGATTCCGTCAAATACTTCGATTATGTTCTGGGTTTTACCGATAAACCTCTGATCCAAGATATCCTCTCTGACTGTGTACCTCATCGACCACAGGGACAGTATCTTCAGGCCAAACGGCAACCGGCAGAATTGCCGGGTGTCAAAGAACGCTGGAAGTTTATCGAGCCCACTATCGACAAAGCTCCCACGTCCTTCTTTAAAATTGTTCCGATGATTGGAAGCATGGGGTGTCCCTATACCTGCGGATTTTGTGTGGATGCGGAAGTGGATTACCAACCGCTGTCTTTCGATCAAATTAGTGAGGACTTAAAGTTCCTGTTGACCAAAATGAAGCGGCCGATCGTCGCCTGGCATGATCCGAATTTTGGTGTTCGGTTTCAAGAATATATGAATGCCATCGATACAGCTATTCCGCCGAATCGAATCGATTTTATTGCCGAAAGTACGCTTTCCATATTAACGGAACCTCATTTGAAACGCATGAAACAGAATGGGTTCAGAGCGATCCTACCAGGCGTCGAGTCGTGGTACGACATGGGGGGGAAATCCAAGACAGGGCGGCAAGTTGGCGAAGAGAAGGTCAAACAGGTCTCGGATCACATTAATATGGTGTTGCGGTATATTCCCTATGTTCAAGTGAATTTTGTCTTGGGGTTGGATTCGGATCAAGGAACGGAGCCGTTCGAATTAACGAAGAAATTTTTGGATGCCGCCCCCGGGGCTTTCCCAGCCTTTTCCTTACTCACGGCCTATGGGCAATCCGCTCCCTATAATTTAACGCTCCAGCAGGACGGGCGAGTGATTCCATTTCCGTTTCATTTTTTGGATAACAATCATTCCATGAATGTGAAACCTCAGAATTACTCTTGGGCCGAGTTTTACGATCAAGTGATCGATATTTCAGAACATGCATTTTCCTGGCCGATGATTGCCAAGCGCTTCATGCAAAACCGCGGGGTAATCCCGAAATGGTATAACTTCGTACGAGCAGTTTCCACTGGGGGCTTTGGCCGAATCGACTACCACAAAAAAATTCGTGAACGTCTTGACCACAAAACGAGTATAAGGCCTTTTATGGAAGGCGACACAGTGGAGTTGCCACACTTTTTCAAAAGAAAAATTGAAAAGAAATTAGGTCCGTTGTGGGACATGCTGCCAGTTGGTGCGGTGATGCATGATCATCACGCTTATTTGCATTCTCAACCGCCCTCCACCATTATGCCTCTTCCTCTCGAACCGCCGGCCGCACTTGCCGAAGCATCTGTTTGAAAGACAATTCTTGAAACATCTGGTTCTGCGGTCACCACATAGCGCAGAGGCCCGCCCGGTAGCACCGCATCGAAGGGATAACAGGTGATGAGTTGCAAGTCTGCTCTTTTCTGATTCTGTGGTCGGTGTTCGGTTCGACTATCCACGATTTCTGTATTGTTCACCACAAAGCTCTGCCATTCTCCTTGAACTGTTTGCACGGTTATCACATCTCCTAATTGTAAGTCTTGGACAAATGAAAAATGGGTGTCCCGGTGACCGCTTAAAATTAGGATCGGCGAGTCCTTGTCCAAATATCTTTCGTTCCTCACCTTTCCTGGCCCAAAAGCTAATGATTGCCCGCTGGCATTGGCCAAAATAATCTGGTTGATGCTTAGTCGCGGAACCATGAGCCGACCTACGGGCCAGGTGTCGGCCCATGGCCAGGGTTTGACCGGCTGATGGGTGTCGAGCATTTCTTCCCAAGCCTGTTTCAATAGCCATTGGGCGGTCATAGCCTTAATGTGAATCCAGGCTCCTTGTCCAATAAGCCAGATTCCTAGGACAAACAACAGACCCGCCACGAACCATACCATGCGATGGGTTACCGGTGGGCGAGGTGTCGTCGTGACCAAATCCCAGTCAGGCATAACAGGATGCTCCCAATTACCAGATATAAGGTGGCAGGTGTGGCGGTTTGTGGCCAGCCAAATATTGCCTCGTACTTCATGCCATTCGGCAAATTCGTTTTGAGCGCATGAGTGTGAAGTGACTGAGCATCAGGTCTCGCCGGCGTAATATCGACTGCCACAAGACTGGTGTAGCGACTGACTAAGTGATGTGTGAGAGCAAGATCTACAATCGATTGGCGGAGGAGGGTCTTGTCTTTCTCTTGTGTGCCTTGATCCATAAGTTGCGCAATTTTTTGACGCGCCCAATAAACCCTAATGCCGTTACGTGGTTTCCCATCACGGAGCGATTGAGTGGCCTCCCAATTCCGCCCCCCCAATTTTCCCCTAAGTGTGATCGAAGAAGGAAGGGTCGCGGTTTGAAAAGCCACCGTCAGGGGCTCTCCGTAATACAGGTCAGGCAAAGGGTTTGGGAGAATCTCACCGATTGTCGAATCTTCTGATTGAATGGTGAGGTCCGTGAGGGCTGGGTGTTCCAACTTAAGGAAAAGGCGATTCATCTTGTCTTGCACCTCAGTGGTCGAGCCAACATAAGTGAATGTCCCTTTTCCAAATTGTGCGGCCTTTCGCATAAAGTGCCCATTGGGTGCGGAACCGATCCCAATGGTAAAGAGGCGAGTGTCGTGTAAATCGCGGTGCAGAAGAGCAAAGAGTGCCTCCTCATTTCCAACGAGGCCATCGGTAATAAATATGATTTGACGTAGTCTGTGAGGTTCTTCTGGATTGGGCAGGTAGGCAAGAGCCTGTTGAAGGGCAGGAAGCATTTCGGTTCCACCGGTAGCCTGCAAACCTTTCACGTAGCGCTGGGCTTCGTGAATACTCGAGCCCGAAGCCTGACGGGCCGTGGAATAGAGGCTATGGGCGACGGAATTAAATTGAATAAGATTGAATGTATCGTTGGGAGTTAAGCGGGCGAGTGCTAAGGAGAGTGCGGCTTTGGCTTGCGTCAGTGATTTCCCTCCCATCGACCCTGAGGTGTCGATAACAAAGACCACTTCCCGGGGGATCGTGTTTTCTGTGGTTGAGATAGAAGTCGGCGGCATGAGTTGCATGAAGAGAAAGGTCTCACCATTGTGTTGTTCGGTAAACACATGAGCTTGTGGCCTTTCGCGGGACAGGGGCGTCCAGATGAGTTCAAAGTCTCGATCTGCAAAGGTGGATATATCCGGAAGGGACACAAGGTAGGCGTTCGTGTCTTGTTTGGCAATGGTAATGGGATGGGTAGGCGATTCAATATTCTGAAGGAGCATTCCCGGAACCAGATCAATTTGGAGAGAAATGGGATTCATGAGCCCATGCGAAGGGTGTTGTACTGGCGGAGTGATGCGTGAGGCATCTGGAACTTGGTTGGTATTGGTTGCCCACCCCAGGCTGGATGGTGATGAAGACGGCTCTTGATTGTCCGCAGCCTGTCCGGGAATGTAGCGGGGGCCAACCACCATGGGAAATCGAAGTAAAAAACGGCCTTGGTCATATCGCACCACTTCTTGGTATTCAATGTCGATGGTGATCGGGGCGTGGGGAGCAATGTTGGCTACGGATGTTGTAAAAATATTGGGACGTTCTTGTTCCACCAGGCTGGCTCGCTGCCCTTTTGCTTTAGCTTTGGCATACGTCTGTTTGGCTTGCGCCCGTTCTTGAATCTGCCCTTCAATGATTCGTTCACCGATTTTTAAGCGTAGATGATCCACAGCGGCCTGATCGGGCAACGGAAACACATAGACCCCTTCCGCCCATTGATCGCTAGGGTTGCTGAATTGTTGGGATACCGTGGTACGGGCAATGATTCCGCTAATGGTGATGGTGACCCTGGTGTGCAAAAGCGGGGCTAAAATAATTTCAGAGTGGTCGTTCATTTTGAGTGAAAACCCATGTTCTGGTTGTTGGGGGGTGTACTCGTTCATGCTGGTGTCCGGAGGTTCAGCGTTGACGGGTGGAACGGCCAGGGTGTCGATCCAGTATCCACTCATCCAAAATACCAGCGGAATGAAAATCTGTTTCCAATACGACATATGCGCTCCTTTGTCTCCCTTTGCTGGCGTCCTTGGCAAAAAGGGGTTCTTGTGCGGAAAGGCAGGCTGACTCGTGTGTTCACGAGTCAGCCTGCCGAAGGATGTTTGGATTAGGGTTGAGATTCCGCTGTCATCAGTGGATCGGCGCTAATGAATTCAGCCGAGGGGACATCCGGAAGAGAAGCTTCCTCGGAAGAATCCGGAGATGTCAGGTCTTGGGAAACAGAAAGGGCTTCGCTGTCCAAAGACGCATGCTGGATGGAGGGAATTTGGGCCAGTTCTTCGTCCTTATCCTGGATTAAAGTCGAGGGGAAAAACGCCAGGTGAGCACGGCGATTTTGTTCAAAACACGTGTGTGTTTCCTCCAGACAGATGGCGCCATCTTTTCCCATGGTTTCAACCTGCACGGTATCTTCGGCTATTCCTAACGACACCACATAGGTTTTGACGGCCTGCGCGCGTTTCAGACCCAAGACTTTGTTATAAGAGTCCGGGCCTTGCGCATCGGTATGGCCTTGAATGGTTAACGTCCCATCCCAGCCATCAGGTAAGGTTTTTACTTGAGTTTTGATGAGGAACTTGGCTGCATCGGTCAGCGCCCACCGGTTGAAGTCAAAATAGACATCGGTGGGAGCGAGCTGCACGGTCTCTTGAGCTGTTGGGTCAGCGGAGGGGCCAGGCAGGGAAGATGCGGTGAGGATGACATCATCACTCACCGGCTTGGAGGGAAAAGAGGCAGGAGTGCTTGATGAGGAGGCAAAGGCGGTGGCCAGGGGAATGCTCGCTGAGGATGACTCCTCCGAAGCGGCCGTGACGGTCGGCTCGGGTTCTTCGGAATACATCAAGGCACCCCCGATCCCCAGGAGAAGGGTGATCAGGCCTGAGGCTAAGAATAAAATTTCCTTCCCATCGGATGGGGCGCCACTGGGTGGCGCTGGGGTTTTCTGAGATTGCACTAGTGGCTGATTAGCACGGCTCGGTTTCACGTTCATGGGATTCTCCTTTGCGGGCATCGATGGGATGCCGGCTCAATGTGAAAAATAAATGCCTGGCTGTTTCGAAAGCGCTTCGTTGTGGCTTCACCTCCTTTCAGGCTCTCCGCGCTGAACGAATTAGCCCTATCGCAAAGGACTTGCCAAGTTGAGGAATTAAAAAATACTAATGTAAACAATAGCTTGCGTTGGCGTTGCTGTGAGGGAACTTGCGGGGATTGCGTGGATGCATGCGGGGATGCGTGGCCATCCCCGCATGCTCTGACCTTCCCGCAGCTTGTGAGCGGGAATCCATCTGTTCTTAGGTCGCCATATCGGAGGTTTTGCCAGCTTAGGTTTTCACTCTATATCAGCAGGCAACGGAAAGACTTATCAGGTCGACTTCATGAAGCCTTAGGTGTTTTCGCCTGGCGCAGCCTTGGCGTTGAATAACACTTTGAGAGATTCATACCAGAGATTCTAGGAAGGATTGAAGTCAAGGGTAGGGATGACAAAGAAGGATTAGTTATTGGACGGCTTGGAGGGTGATGTTGACAGTTCGCTTTTTGTTGTTTCGGCGGAGGCCTAATTTGACGCGATCACCGACGTTGTGGCGGTCTAAGATGGTGGCCAGATCATCGAAGTTACGAACGGGCTCGCCGTTTATCGAGACAATGATATCGCCTAAACGAATGCGGCCCGACTGTAATTCTTCCAGGCTCGTCAATCCGGCTTTGGCAGCGGCGCTGCCAGGTTGAACTCGAGCAATGATAATGCCTTTGATCCCCCACCGATGGGCAATAGAGTCGGGAATGAGCGAGATGCCCAGACCAGGGCGAATGACTTTCCCATATTGAATGAGTTGCGGCACGATACGTTTTATGATATCGACGGGTACGGCAAAGCCTATCCCTGCAAAGGCGCCACTGGGGCTGACGATTTGCGTGTTGACGCCGATAAGTTTTCCTGAACTATTGAGGAGGGGGCCTCCGGAATTGCCAGGATTGATGGCGGCATCTGTTTGAATGACGCCTTCGATGGTGCGGTCGTTGACCGATTTGATCGACCGGTTTAACGCACTGACCACTCCGGTTGTTAAGGTATGATCCAGCCCGAAGGGATTGCCAATGGCTAGAACCTGCTGCCCAACGAGCAGATCGGTTGAATTGCCAATGTCCAGAGGATTCAATTGATTCTTGGAGGCTTTGATTTGCAAGACTGCCAAGTCGTGATCGGGATCAACGCCGATAACTCGTGCGTCATGTGTGGATTGATCATCCATGACGACTTGAATCGAGTCAGCGCCATAGACGACATGATAATTAGTCACAATATGCCCTTGAGTATTCCAAATGAAACCGGACCCCGAACCCTGTGGCACCTCAAAGGTATTCAAAGACCAGAAGTCTCGCCGGACCGCCGTGTTGGTGATATAAACGACTGACTTCGCGGCTTTTTCAAATACGCTGATCGTATTGCGTTCTTCTGCACTGAGTGATGAATTGGCGGTCAGGTGGAGAAAGACTGGAACCCGGTCTTGAATTATAAGCGCAGGAGTAGCGTCGGCAAGCAAGGGAGAGGGCAGGACGAGTCCTCCCACGATAAGGCGTATGATTGCCTGGTGAGTGGCCGGGAATAACATGTGGTGTCTGTGAGAAAACTCAGCCGAAACGATTGCTCTGCCCAATCACTGGGATTGGCATGTTGATTTTGAGTTTATTCCCCAATGATCTGGATGACGAGTTCACGGGTTCGAGCGCGTGTGTCAAAATCAATCAGGACAATTTGTTGCCAGGTGCCTAAGGTGAGTGCCCCTTGCATGACTGGCACCGTGAGTGACGGACCTTGCAATTGCCCGCGCAAATGAGAATGGCCATTGTCTTCGCCCGTATTTCGAATATTGTGTTCCCAATCCCTTTTGGGTGGAATAATGGTATTCCAAAAATTTTGCGTATCAGCACGAATTCCTGGTTCATCTTCAATAATCATGACGCTGGCTGTGGTATGTTTCACGAACAAGGTCAGCGTGCCGTTCGAGATGCCGGACTTGCTGAGAAAGGTATTCATCGATACGGTAAGATTCTCCATGAGAGAATCTCCCTTCATGGAAACTTGTAGTGAGTGTGTTGAAACCGTCATGATAGGCTATGCGGCTACTGAGGCCAGGTAGCGTTGTTCGGCCGACGACAGTTTCCCGCCTCGGGCCTGCCGTAAGATTTGGGTAAAACACCCTTCGCGGGTTAACTGGCAAATAGTTCTGAAAACTTCTCGGCTGACGATCTTTTGTTTGGTAAGGTGACGGAGATAGGCAAACGCCGACTGGAAACTTTCCTCTGAACGAGCATAATAATCTTGCCCACGTCGATGATTGCTATAGGCTTCAAGTTGTTCGCAAGCCACCAGGATTTCTCCCAATTGATGCATCCATACTGGAGCGGCGTCTAGCTTTTCAGGGTAATAATAATACAGCATGATTCGTTCCATCCAGGGTGCCCATTCGATTCCCAAAGTATACAACGTGGTCTTTACCGGACGAAGACATTTTTTGAGGCGTTTGGCAAAACCCAATCGCATATCAATATGGTCTTTGACCGATGGTGTGAGTGTTATCCCTTCTTCATGCATCTCGTTTTTATACCGGGTGATAAAGGCTTGAGATTCTTGCCCGTAGGGGGTCTCTGGATATTTTTCCCGCCATTCCCTCGGTCTGGTTGGAATGCTTCGTTGTTTTGCCCAAGACCAAATGGTGCCGAATAATTTTGAATCCAGGCCTGCTCGTCCCATATCATGGAGCAAACAGGCAGTTTCAAATTGTATGAGACGTGGAAGTGGATGTCCTAAGGCTTCCGCGACGGGTACACACATGCGCGCGGTGCGATGAGCATGGGCTTTATCATAACCAGGAAGGGTTTTCTGAGGGTTTTTCGGATGTGGGACATCATACAATCTCAGAAGCGAGGAGACCTGAAAGCGTGTGAGAAATGTGTGAGATGGCTTCACATTAATACAATGAGATCTTACAGGTTGGAGTAGAGAGCATATTATCGTCGAAAGATGCACGCATGGCTAGAGCTTTGAATTGGACGAGGCAGAATATCGCACCTGCATGAAAAGGGTCAAGAAAATCAATGCGAACGAACGCGTAACAGTTGGCTATTTCCTTTTTTTTCTCTCGTTCTTTTAAGGGGATGTTCCCCAATGACTTTGTTACATGAAAAATTCTCCGCTGCTTCTTACATTATGTGCAAATTCAATTAAGATATGAAACGGAGGTACGCCACTATTTGGTTCCATCAATTTCAGGATAAATGGGTTTCCCGTCTTTTTTGTGTGGAGATGATGTTGTGCGCCGTTCAGTAAAAAGTACCGTGCTATGGGGAACTCTGGGATTGCTTCTTCTCATCGGAGCATTACTCATCCTTCCTTGGTTTTTAAACCCGGAGTACTTACAGTCGTTGGTCTTGAGACAAATCCAACAAACCTTCGGCTCTCATGTCCAGGTTGGACGTACCACGCTGGCGTTCTTCCCCTCTCCTCATTTTCTCGTTGATGATATTGTGGTCAAGGAACAGGTCGACTCCCATGCAGTGTTTCGGGCCAAATCCATGAGTTTAGAATTGGGAATTGGTCAATTGTTGCAGAAAAAACTTGTCGTTGAAGAGTTTATCCTTGATTACCCCGAAATTGAAATTCGTCGAAATACCTCAGGGGACTGGCGTTTTTTGGGGTATTCCAACCGGGACTCGTCTTTCTCATTTTTGGCTTCATTTTTAGTGCTGGGAAGGATTGAGGTTACGAATGGAAAAATTATTGTTATTGATGAATCTCCTTCTGAGAGTGTGCGTGGAGTGGTGTTTGAAAATGTCGCCTGCTTATCGGATACATCATACGAGGGTGTGGCCGTCCATTCGACCTGGAACTTGTCAGGAAATCTTCGACAGACACAAGATTCTGCCTATTTTCGATTATCAGGGACATTTGAGACCACTTCGAATATTCCCCTGTCTTCTTGGGATACGAAAAATATTGTGTTTGAGCAGATGACGTTTGCCGGAAAATTAGAAACCAAAAATATTGCGATGGATCAATTAGCCGAGTTTGTGCCCTACCCAAAGATTTTCACTCAATTTCCTGGAAAGCTTAATGTTGAATCTGAATTTAAATGGGTAAAAAAAGAAACGACCTCCCAATTCCAATTTTCGAATATTGCCCTTGTGAATCCTGCGCTATCTCTTGTCGGCAATGCCATTGTTGAGGGCCTTGAAGATGGGAATCAGATGACCTCGGTTTCTTTGCGCTCCTCAAGTCTTAATCTGGAGATGATTCGCCAAGCCGTTCCTTTGTCATGGCTGCCTGTATCCCTTGCCAATACATGGGAAAAAGGTGAATGGGGGGGAGAATTGAAGGTGCTGGATGCCCGAGTAACGAGTTCAACTCGGGAAGATGTTGGCACTTCTGTGACAGGGACGTTTCAGGTGAATCATGGATTTTTGAGTAATCCGGAATGGCCTAGAACGGAACTGGTCCAGGGCACGGTAGTGGTTGAACCGGATCGGATTCAGGTTTCCAAAGCGAATGGCGTCTATGACGGGATTCCCGTAGACGTGAAAAAAGGTGTGCTCTTCTTGAAAGAAACCGGCGCGTGGGGTGAGGTAGAAATTGAAGGACCAGTGCCTGCGGAAAAGGTGTGGAATTTTGTTCGTGATTTACTTCCCCCTTCTTCAGACCCTTCGGGATGGCATACGTGGAAAGTCTCACAAGGAAGTGGGCTCCTTCAATTACGATTTGCTGGAGGGATGTTCGATGAAGGGGACTTTGTCTTTCAACGTGGGGATCATCAACCGACCAATGTCGTGGTACAGATTCCTGGCCTTCTACATCCCCTCACTCATGGACATGGGAAAATTCAATTTTCGCCAGATAGTACTGTTTTTGAAGGGATCAAAGGAGAAATGGGAGCGTATCCCTTTACACTAGACGGGACGCTCATCCATCAAGACCAGTTCCGGGTAGAACCTTTGACGGTGACGGCGGGGTTTGAGGGAAACGACCTTTTACAGTCTGCTGAACGAGGTCCGGCTGAATCTGGTTTTCACCTCACAGGGCCTCTCCATGCTTCACTCACAATGCGTGGACCAATTAGTCGTCTGGGTCTCAAGGGGAAAATTGATGGAGGCAAAGCGGCAATCACTATCCCGGGGGTATTACGAAAAGAGACGGGACAACCCGGAGTGTTAGAATTTGATGGGCACCTTCAATCGGGAGGAACAGTTCGATTTGAGCGCATTGAATTGGCGATGCTGCCGCTCCGCTTGCGAGGGCAGGGGATTGGGCGATTTCGTCCGACATGGGGTTGGAAAGGACGGCTTGATTCCGGCCCGATCTCCCTCGCCGTCATTCCTGAAAAAATAGAGTTGCTTGGCAATGCCATCCAATCAGGAATTTTAGAAGTGCAATTAGGCGGGAATGGGTTGGGTAAGGATTGGACTCAATGGAATGTCAAGGGCTGGCTCGCATTAACGGACGGTAGGATCTCAATGCCTGGTATTCGAGAGTCGATTGAGGATGTGTTTGTTCGGTTACGCATCGACAAAGATTTCCTTGATGTCAAACGAATGGAATTTCATATTAAGGATAGTCAAGCTGTTGTCACCGGATTTGTGAAACAATGGACGACCACTCCTCAGGTAAGTGTGATGTGCAATGCCTCGCAATTCGACATAGATTTACTGATTCCTAAAGATGAACGTTCGGTATTACGCGATGGAGTGGAATGGTTGGCCAGTCACGGGAAACTGGAGGGATCGCTTATCATTAAACGGCCCCGTTATAAAACATTTTCCGGGAGTACATTTTCTGCTGAGTTGAATGTCCACGATAACTTAGTCGCGGTGGATAAAATTCAAACGATGGTAGAAAAAAATGGGAGTGCGAAAGGTCGAGTGTTCGTGCATCTTCCTCCTGGAAAACCCGCAGCCGTACGCGCCTCCTTTGAGGGGCAGAATCTCCCATTTGAAAAGATTTTAAAGACTTTAGGTGATGAACGTCGATTGATTACAGGGCAGATGAATATTCGTGGAAAGATTCAAGGTCATGGTCGTGATGCCAGAGGAATCATTCCCACTTTAGAAGGCGGAGTAGAACTTTCTCTCAAAAACGGATATGTGCGACAAGGGACCGTTCTCCCTAAAATTCTCAGTATTCTGAACCTTCCGCATCTACTCAGGGGTAAAGTGAACTTTGACAAGACCGGATTTCCCTATGACACCGTCCGAGCTACCTTAGCCATTGAGGAAGGAGATTTTTCGTCGAAGGACTTCCAGCTACGGAGTCCGGTGATGAATGCCACGGCGGCAGGAACATATGATTTTAGCCATGATCATTTGGATGGCGTCGTGGCTGTGAGTCCTTTTGGGGCTTATTCTGATGTCTTGAAATCCATCCCACTTTTTGGAACGATTTTTTCTGGAGATCGGAAAGGGATTGCGACGGCGATGTTTATTATGAATGGGCCATTGAAAGACCCCCAAGTGGTCTATATGCCAAAGGAATCCTTGGAAAGTGGGTTGACCGGTCTTGCTCAACTGGCTTTTGATGTGTTGAAAAATACGATGCTTGCTCCGGTTCAGGTTCTGAAGGGTGTTGTGCCTGAAGCGGTCCCTGAGCCAAACGGGCCACGGCAGGTGACGCCAAAGAACCTTGAATAACCTGAGGTTAATTCAGAATCCATACACAATACATATCTGTCGAAGAACACTAGGTCGGTTTTTCTCAAATCCAAGATGTCTCTAACAAAATTTTCACTATGGTCAATGGACGTGTTGTATGAAAGGCTCATGACATGATTCCTACAGTTGAATGGAAAGATCATCAGGTTCGTATCTTAGATCAAAGTCTGTTGCCCGGGGAGGTCAGTTTTCTTGACTGTACGGATTATGCTTGCGTGGCCCAGGCGATTCGGGAATTGAAAGTTCGGGGCGCACCGGCCATTGGAGTCACCGCGGCCCTGGGGATCGCCTTAGGGGCGAAGCAATATACGCAACCTGATCTGGATGGGTTTCAACAGCATATGGATACCGTGTGTGAGGCCATGGCCGCAACGCGACCGACCGCAGTGAATCTTTTTTGGGCCGTGGATCGCATGAAGCGGGTTTTGACTGCCACTCCACTCACGAATGTAGGAGACTGCCAACAGCGTTTATTGGAAGAAGCCTTGGCCATTCTTAAAGAAGATGTTCGCGTGAATCAGACGTTAGGGAAGTATGGTGCGACGATAATTCATGATGGCGATGCCATTCTTACGCATTGTAATGCCGGGGCCTTGGCAACTGCTGGCTATGGAACAGCTTTAGGAGTTGTGCGGGCAGCTTGGGAGGAAGGCAAAAAGCTGCATGTCTTTGCCGATGAAACGCGCCCAGTTCTTCAAGGCGCTCGGCTCACGGCCTGGGAACTTCAACAAGATGGGATTCCCGTAACACTTATTACCGATAATATGGCCGGAGCCCTTATGCAGAAACAGCGGGTTCAATGTTGTGTCGTTGGCGCCGATCGCATTGCCGCCAATGGGGATGTGGCCAATAAAATTGGCACGTATTCGGTCGCGGTGTTGGCGAAGGCACATGGGATCCCTTTTTACGTAGCGGCTCCCATTTCAACCATTGATTTACAGACACTCACAGGAACAGACATTCCGATAGAAGAGCGGGATCCGTCAGAAGTGAGGCAGGTGCATGGCAGCCGAGTCATCGCCCCAATGGATGTTTCCGTCTGGAATCCTGCGTTTGATGTGACCCCGGCACGGTTAATCACCGGGATTATTACAGAACGGGGTATTTTATCCCCGGATGAATTGACGACTAAAGCGGCTCCATAAAGCGTCAAGAGGTGTAGTTTTCAGCATGCTATTAGAGAACTTGACTGAGGACTTTAGAGAGATCTAACAAGTTATAGGGTTTGGCAATCACACCAGAGAATCCGAATTCTTGAAAGCGAGCCATGACGGGATCATTCGAGTACCCGCTTGAGACAAGAATCGTTGCTTCTGGATGCAGGGCTTTAATCTGTCGAAGCGTTTCCTTCCCTCCCATCCCTCCTGGAATCGTCAAGTCTAGAATGGTCGCCACATAAGGACAGCCCTCTTGGAAAGCCTTCGCGTATTCACATAAGGCCTTTTCTCCCTCACTGGCAAAATCGACTTCAAAACCCAAGTGTTCAAGCATTTTTCCCAGAACTTCTTGGATTTCCTCCTCATCATCCATGACGAGGATGCGTCCGTTTCCAGAAATTAATTTTGTCGGGGGTTCATCTCGAGAGGTTTCTTGCAAAGGGGAAGCTGGAAGATAGAAGGTGAAACAGGCGCCTTTCCCAAGTGATGAGGCGACGGTGATGTGCCCCTCGTGACGCTGAATAATTGAATAGGTGGATGCCAATCCTAACCCACTCCCTTTTTGCTTGGTCGTAAAGTAGGGGTCGAAAATCTTTGAGAGATGATCTTGAGGAATGCCAATGCCCTGATCCGTAACAGCCACGCGAACGTAGTTTCCAGGTTTGAGTGGAAGATCGGAAGGGGAAAGGATTGAATAATTGGCAACCGTCACGTCAATGACTCCGCCGTCCGGCATGGCTTGCTCCGCATTGATCACCAGGTTTTGTAATACCTGACTAATTTGGCCTTCATCGACAAGAACCGGCCAAAGCTCTTCAGAGATTTGAAGGCTGCACCGTACGCTGGACCCCCGTAATGCAAATTCCACCGTATCGCCGATAATCGAAGCAATTGATGTGGTGCTTTTGACTGGTGCTCCGCCCTTGGCAAACGTGAGGAGTTGTTTGGTTAAATCCCGAGCCCGGAGGCAGGCTTTTTCAGCGGCGCTTAACCGTTCAACGACCGAAGTATTTGAGGAAGGCTCTTTCGCAGCCATCATTTTGGCTAGTCCAATATTGGCAAAGACGGCCGTAAGGATATTGTTGAAATCGTGAGCGATTCCGCCTGCTAACAAGCCGACTGATTCAAGTTTTGTGGCCCGTATGCGTTCTTCCTCTACGCGTTTCTGTTCTGTGATGTCCCGAGTCACGATGACGCCTTTGACCATTCCCATACTGGTTCGAAATGGATGGACATGGCTTTCAAACCATCGCCATTCACCCTGTTTGGTGAGCAAGCGGCACGTCATATCAATTTCTTGGAGGGAGCCGAAATGGGTATGAAATGATTCGATTAAGGCCTGTCGTTCTTCTGGGTACACAAAATCGAAAAAACTTTTCCCGAGCATGTCAGAGGAATCATGGCCCAGCGCGGCCTGGCAGTTAGGGCTCACATAGTTGCATTTCCCTTGCCTGCTGATTTCAATGATTAAATCATAGGCATTCTCGACGATAGCCCGATAACGTTGTTCACTGTCTCGTAAGGCATCTTCGGTTTTTTTTCGTTGAAGCTCGCTTGCCGCTCTGGCCGCAAATAATTGAACGATAGATATTGCAACATGAGGATTGGTAATGGGTTCTGGACTCAGCGCAACAAGAAGTCCGATGATTTGTCCGGCCTGGCCACGAAGGGCATTGCCCATATAACTTGTCACCTCCCATGAAGACAGGACGGATGTTTGAGGGAAAAGGGGAGTGGACACGTTGTTCCATGCACAACCCTTCACGCGTAAAAGATCATTTAAAAGGTTGGGCGGGGGAGTCCAGGCGAAGTTTTCTAAAAAGTTTCCCTGTGCCAAAATGGCCACCGTCTGAGCCGTAGGGTGGGCTGGATTTTCAAGGTCGGCGAGAATGACATAAGGGACATTAAGGGCTTGGCATAAGTCTTTGGATAATGACCGTAGGAAGGCAATACTTCCAGGGGCCGGATCGCTTTGCGCAATCTTTCGCAAGGCTTCTTCAATCCGCTTTCGATCGGTAATGTCTTTGACCACCGAAATCGCGCCCCACTGGGTGCCATGAGAATCAAACAACGGATAGCAGGACACCAAAAAATAGCCTGGTATAAGAGGAAACGATGTTTCGACGACAGCCGAAAGCGCTCCGGCTAAGACAGTTTCCCATGGTGGAGGGGTCTTTGGAATTGCTTCGCCGTAATAGGGGAGGCGGTAATGATACCCCACAATGGGGCCCATCTGCGGTTCAATTTGATCTCGAATCGCTCGATTAGCCCAAATAATCGTACCGACTTGATCCAAAATCATGACGTGATCTGTTAACGCATCAAAAGCTTGTTCCCATTTTTCGGTCGTGGCCGAATGGGTTAATTGCGTCAGAATGGAGGTGGTCTTATTCATCATTCGTCCGAAATCACTATCTCGATTTGACTGAGGAACCCATTTACCAGACAACTTTGGCAAATAACTCAGCCAGTTTCGGGTCTAGACTTTTTCCTGCTTCCTTTCGAATGTTTTCCCGAGCTTCTGGTACAGGCATTGCCCTGGATTCCCCCTGGCCGGTGACATAATTATCGAAGATATTGGCTAACCCGACAATCCGGGCAGGGAACGGAATGTCGTCACCCGCAAGTCCATCCGGAAATCCCGATCCATCGAATTTTTCATGATGATAGCGAATAATTTGTTCTACGGCCGGCTGGAATGGAAGAGTCCGAATAAACTGGGCTCCGATTATTGGATGGCATGACATGAGTTCCTGCTCATGATCAGATGGAGAATGATGTCCGGCAATCAGTCGATCATGAATACCGATTTTTCCGATATCATGAATATAGGCCCCGAGATGAATGGCTTCACGATCTTCTTGGGTTAATTGAAGATGTTCGGTGAGTAATGACGCATAAAAATTTACTCGGCTACCATGTTGGATAAGCTCCGGATGTTTGGCCCCTAAGAGTGTGTCAATATTGGCCATGGCCGTTTCTACATCAATACCAGAAGACCACAGATTTCCCAATGCCTGAAGCGCCCCTTGAAGTGAGGCAACGCGTTTGCGGCGTTCGAGAGTTTTTTTGATCACATCCAGTAAGTCAGAAACATTAAACGGCTTGAGGATATAGGCCGCTACTCCATGTCGAATGGCATCAATCGCTGATTGCAGAGTGCCATACCCCGTAATGATGACAACCTCCACATCGTGACCCTTTTCACGAATTTTGCCCAGGAGATCGGTCCCAGGTTGGTCCGGGAGTTTCAGGTCAAGGGTCACCAGATCAATCGGATGCGTCGTCAGAATTTGCTCGGCGACTTCCGCACGATCCACGGTATAGAGATTGAAATAGGGGGAAAGGATAAGTTTTAAGGCTTCACGGGGACCTTGTTCATCCTCAACGATTAAAATGTTGGCCTGAGGAACGGAAGAGTCTGTTGTCTCTGGATTCATTCACTACTCCTTTTTCCAGTTATTGCACCTCATGAAGACAGAAAAAATAAAAAAATCATTCAAGAGAGAAAAAATGCGCATTCTGGAAAAATTGAGAGAAGTGTCTGTTATTCAGAGAAATATCATTGTGTTATAGGCCACACCTCCTTTTTTATCCTGAGAGAAGAATTTGAGACTCGAAGAATTTTCTAGGGTGATTCTTGCACATTTAGGCCTGAAAAGGCTATGGACGTGCTCGGGGTTGTAAGTGAAACGCTTTATTCTTCACGCCAAGATCTTGAAATAGTTGGCGGTACAAATCTTTGGCGACAAGGTTAAGGAGTCGTTCAACATCTTTTGGATCAAAGGTTGCCACCGTATCTGAACCATTGGCTCCCAGGACCATCCTCATCGTGCTTCCATCAACAGTATTTTTAGCCTCGAACCGGACCCTCATATCCACGGTAATGTCGGTGAAGCCAAACCCGCTTTTGGCATTGGCATTCAACCCTAAAACAGATCCCGAGAGAGTCACGTCGCGAGATGTCTCATTGTTTTCCTGGTCAGCCCCCCCTCGAAAAGCCCTCCATTGGCGTTGTTGCAGGTAAGCCACCGCCAAATTAGCCATACCTTCACCAACGTGGCCATTCCAAGCATTAAAGTGGGTGGCCCCTCCCCATAAATGGGTTCTCGAACCAAGCCGTTGGGTCTGTGGCCGGGCATCCTGGAAAGGCTCGACGACAATCGTCAAATTTTCCTCCTGGAGAACCGTCGTGTTGTTAGGAAAAGACCCAAGGGCGCGAGGTTCAAAATTCACCATGTTCCCAGTGCCTTGGCAGCCCGCGAATAGGACGCTGCCGGCCAGGACCAACAGAAGATGTACGCATGTGGATGGTAGTTTCACGAATGAGTCCTCCATGGATTAGGTAGGCTAAACGGCATTCCCTGATGTCGTTGGAATATTCCTATTATTGAAGGGGGATTTTAAAATAATCAGTGATTTGGGAATATGCGCGATTCTAACGTAAATAGGAGACCAAAGAAAATATCTCAGGTCAGTCGAAACAATCAATACGACGTTGTCTTGACTTTCCGCCAAATCCCTTGACACTATCCCTTTCCTCGAATTGTTCATGTTAAGGATGAAGGATGTTCGGGTATGTGGAAACATAATTTTTTATTTCGAGCGGACCAGGCCGTTCCCTTAGAGCAAACGGAAAATGAATTGTTTCATGAAACGGATCCAGCCTTG
>Ga0224497_10000724_pt1 | contig 22340 bp, 27 predicted proteins | sample SF_Jul11_sed_USG_4_FD_167970 | JGI IMG/M metagenome (GOLD analysis project Ga0224497, IMG submission 167970) | Sediment microbial communities from San Francisco Bay, California, United States - SF_Jul11_sed_USGS_13 | ecosystem: Environmental > Aquatic > Marine > Sediment | place: USA...
TCGTTTCCTCGCCCCGCATCGGCCACGGCCCGAACGACCTCGAGCGTTCGATAGCGGTCGAACGGAGCGATCTTGACCGCCACGAGCCGATCCAGCTCCGCGACGCGTCGCCAGAAGCGATACGGGAGATCGCACCCACCAACGGCCGGCTGCAAGTAGAACCCCATGACCGGAATGATCTCCGCCACGGCTCGAAGGTGCTCGATTGCGTGGTCGTCGGTCCCACCAGCGGAATGCCCAAGGTCCACCAGCCCGACGTGAAAGCCAAGGTCAGTCGCCAGCGCGGCTTCGGACGTTGCCTGCTGTGTGTCACCGACGATCCCGGCCACGCGAACGACGGCTGCTCCACCGGTGCGCTCATGCTCCTCGATCGTCTCGGCGGCGAGGGTCAATACGGGCCCGTACAGGCCCACCTTGGAGTCATGGATGGCGAACTGGGTCGTGGGAACCCCAATGGCGAGTCCGCCTGCGCCCACCGCGAGGTAATAGCGGGTGAGCGCCCGCTGCCGACGTTCGTCCAACCTTCGGTCGGCCGTCACCGCTAGCGGATGAGCGGGAATGACCAGGCCGCTGAGCAGGCGGGTACGAACGTCCTCGGCGGTCAGAATCGACCTCCCCGCTCTTCGAAATGCGTCGGCCTGTCGAAGGATCGGCCTCCGAGCTGCACCCAGTCTGCCACCCAGTCGAGCAGCGTGTCGACATCGAGCGTCGGTGATCCAAACAGATCCACGCACCGCGACGCATCGCTCAGAAGGGCCGAGGCTGCTTCCCGGCCCGTGAAGACCGGTTCGACCCCGAGACGTCTTGCCAGATGCTCGGCGAGATCGCGCACGGACAGGGTGGTCGGACCGGTCACGTTGAATACGGCGGGCGGCACCGCACAATGCTGCAGCGATCCGAGCGCAATGGCATTGGCATCCCGCTGCCAGATCACGTTGACATGCCCCATTGTGAGATCGATCGGCGCACTGCGCCACACCCGGTCCGCGAGATCGCGCAGAACGCCGTAGCGCAACTCGACCGCGTAATTGAGTCGGAGGATCGCCGATGGAGTCTTCTGCCGTTCCGAGATCCACGTCACGATGTGCTCTCGCGCCACGGCCGACTGGGCGTATTCGCCGATTGGTCCGACAGGGTCGGTCTCCACGGAGCCCGACCTGCCGACGGACGTGAAGGGGTAGACGTTGCCGGTGGAGAAGACGACCAGGTTGGACGTGGCGTAGCGGCGTGCCATGAGGCCGGGCAGGAAGGCGTTGAGCGCCCACGTCGCCGACGGATTCTCGCTCGTGCCAAACTTCTGGCCGGCCATGAACACCACGTGAGGTGCGTCAGGGAGGTCGTCCACCACGCCCGGATCGAGGAGGTCGCGCTCCACGGTCTCGATGCCATCGGCCGCGAGCTGCGCCGCAAGTCCCGGGGTACCGAAACGGGATACCGCGATGATCCGTCGTCGCGACCCGGCCTCGCGGGATGCGCGATGCGCCAGCCGCAGCAGGCTCGGTCCCATCTTCCCGCCCGCGCCGAGCACGAGAAGGTCACCTTCCAGCTCACCCATCGCTCGGGTGTCTCGAGCGGTGGGCCGTGACAGCCGCTCCTCGAGCTCCGCCTCGGTACGTGGCCCAGCCGACGTCAGCGGCACTTCTGCAACATCTGAGCGAAAAAGGGATTCACGTACTGCATTTGATGGCGCGAACTTCGCGCGCTACTTCATGGCATAAATCAGATTCAGGCCGAGCGAGGACAGGACCAATTCACCCTCGGTGTCTCGGCCACGTATGGTGGTTACATACGCAGCGAGGCGGATCCTGTCGTTCTCGATCGTCACCCGCATGACGGCAGGCGGAATACGGGCGTCCGCGCCCGGTTGGGCTCGGTATGCCTGTGCACTGTCGATGATCGGTCGTAAGGGAATCTCGGTGAGGAGCGCCTCGCCTGCCGAGAGTCGCAGCGTCACGGACGCGGAGTCGTAACGAAGCAGGAGGCCGTCATCGATGACGGCCGAATCCCGAAGCAATCCCTGCCCAGCCCAGGCGTAGTCGAAGCCGGCGACCGGTACCGGCATGCCCTCTTTGGCGGCATACGAGAACGCTCCCGGGCGTCGCGCTTCGCTCTCCCCGATGTAGCCCACGCCCAAGTGTGCAGCCAGAAGCTCCGCCCGCTCATCGGCCTCGCGCTGTGGTGACGGTCCCGTTCCTTCCCCGACGGTGTCGATCGTGGCCAGTGCACCGCCAAACCAGTCGGAAATCGCTCCAGTGCCGTGCGTGCCGACGAGGTAGCGCAAAATCGAGCTGATCTCTCGGCGGTCGTCGAGGGAGGGCATCAAAGATGCCTGCCGAATCGTTCCGCTTTGCAGGATTTCGCTCGCGGTCAGCAGACGCTCCAGGCGACGAACCTGGCTCGCCTCGGACATCCGGTAGGCCCCCCACGGGCCGGCGAACGTCACGAGTGCCACCACACACAGCGAAGCGGGGATGATCCGAATGTCGCGGGACCGCCGGATGGCATAGTAGACCGCGATTGCCGCGAGCCAGATAGACAGCACGGCGAGGAAGTATCGCCGTTCGGTGATCCCGTACTGATCGATGCGTTTCCAGGTGGCGAGCCACAGCATCACGACCGACGGGAGGAGCGTGATGTAGAACGCACGAGCGTAGGTTCGGATCCAGCGGTTTTCCGCGCGTTCGGCTACTGGGTGCACGAGGAGGAGAGAGAAGATCCCTACGGCAGCCACGCTCGATACCAGCCACCCGATCCAGCCGCTCGGCCACACCGTCGTCACGATGATCTTCCCGAGGTACGTAGTCAGAATGAGAAGGTAGACCACGACGATGGGGATCAGCACATACTGCGCAAACACCTTGAGCCCCATGGGATAGTCCGAACGCTGCTCCAGCGCCGGGAGGTCCTGGGGAACGCCGCCGAGAAAGAACCACGTATTGAAAAGGAAGGCGATCATGATCCAGAGGCGGAAATAGGTCTCTTCCGGCACCTCGAGGCCGAACAGGTTGTCTACGGCGGCGAGCGCGATGGCCAGGCCGGCAAAGAGCACCGCGGAATACAGGCCCGCCATGAGAAACCTGAGGAACAGCGACTTGTTGTATTCCCAAAACCCTTGGAGCTCCCGCACGCCGATGAACGGGGCCACGGAAACCAGGAGATGCAAGCCGGCGCTGAGCTGGATGTAGCGTCCCACGGCCACTGGCTCGGACCAGTCGAGCCAGAGCAGATAGAACCCGACGAGCCCGGCGGTGCCGAGTGTCCAGAGCGCACTCCGTGGGCCGATCGACCACCGGCGCCGCTCGGCGAGCAGGTCGACCGCGAGGAAGAACGGCATGCCCAGCGCGGCGGTGCCGACCACCCGACCCCAGAGCTCCTCGTCGACGGCGTCGTACGTAGCGATCACCCCTGCGACAGCCGCGACAACAGCGGCGAGTAGTACCATCGGGAATCGCCGCAGCGTAGCTCGGATGGCCGAAACGAGCGCGTCGAGCGATGGCAGTTTCATTCCGTCACCTCGAGAGAAACGGTGAAGGCCATGGTGCAAGGCCACCCGGGTGGCACAAATCAGTTCTCGCGAGCCACGAGCGGGATGCGCACGGTGATTCCCCCGCGGAGATCCCCCAGGTGGTACCCCGTTGCGGCATCCTGCGGCAAGGATCCCTGTTCGAGACTTCCTCCAAGCATGGTGTCGAGCATGCTCGTTTCAAGCTGTTGGGAAAAGGAATCCCTCGCAAGGCGAGCGTGGGACGATTTGGTGAAAAGAAGAGAGAAGGGCCGCCCCGACGAGTCGGAACAGCCCTCCCAAGTGCTTCGGTGCCCGCGAGGGCGCGTCAGCAGCTACTGAATGACGGTAACGTTCTCCGCCGCAGGACCCTTCTGGCCCTGCACAACGTCGAACTCCACCTTCTCGCCCTCGCGCAGGGACTTGAAACCGCTTCCCTGGATCGCGCTGTGATGGACGAAGCAATCCTTCTCGCCGTCGTCCCTGGTCAAGAAGCCGAAGCCCTTGCTGTCGTTGAACCACTTCACGGTTCCGGTCGTACGCATGTGCCGTACTCCTTTTGGTGATGTTGATGTTCGTCGGAGTGCGGCGCTGCCGTACTCACCGATCGCTCATCACTGTTCGCGGTCACTTGGCCCCCGCGTTGGGCTGCCGTCTTGGATGAAGGCGGTTAACCACCACCCGTACCGGCGTTATCGCTCTTTACCAACCCAAAATGGGACCTGCGCGCTTCGCCCAGGTCCCCACGTGGTGTTCACTGGTCAGTTAGCAAGCCATTTCTCGCGTACCATGTCGCACCGCAAAAGTAACGCGCCCAATCCCGGAGCGCCAGGGGCAATCTCCGCAAGCGGCCTAGGGCTCCTGGGCCAGCGAGTCCAGGAGTGCTTTTCGGGCCGCGGCGGAATCCGAGACTTCGAGGGCCCGCTGTACACCCTTGGCGCCGGGCAGGCTGGAGGCGCCGAGCACGCTGTCCCGCGCGCGTGCGGATTTCGGGTCCTGGTCTTGGCCGGCGGTGTCCGGCGAGGAGCATCCGAGGGCGAGAAACAGGAGACCGGCAACAACCACAATGCGCATCGGATCCTCCCACTGTGACGACGATACCAAAGGTGGTCGCCAAGGTGGGGAGGCCAGGCTCGAGAGGCAAGGTCCTATCTCACACGTCCTGTGCCGCGAGGCCACCCGACGGGCTCGAGATCCAGCGCAGCGGCATAGCGCTCGAGCGCCGTGCGAGCGGCCTCCCCATCCGCGGCCTGGGCCGGACGGGTGGTCCCCGTGCCCTCGAAGCGACACGTCAGGACCCGGAGCGTTCCGTCTTTCCGATGTGCCTTGAGGTCGAAACGGGCCACGAGCCGCTCGCCCGCGAGCACCGGGAGGCAGTAATAGCCGTATGTACGTCTCGCCGCGGGCTTGAAGACCTCGAGCACCTGGTCGAAGTCGAAGAGGCGCGTGACACGAGCACGGTCCCAGAGGACGGGATCGAACGGTGACAGGAGTACGCCGCGGTCGGCGCGAAGGCGCGCCCTCGCGAGCCGCGCGGCAAGCTCGCGGTCGTCGGGACGGATCCATCCGGGTGTCGGTCGCCCCTTCGGATTCTCGAGCGCGCAGGGGACGATCGCTCCTCTGTCCGCCAGCCGGCCAAGTGCAGATTCGATCTCCGCCTTTCGGTTGGCCAGTCGCCAGGTCGACGCAATCGTCCCCGCGGTTGCCCACCCATGGCCCTCGAGGGCCTTGAGCAGAAGAACCTCGAGCCCGTCCCGCTTGTGGAGTGGATGCGCGCGGATCGCCCGGGGGATCACGCGTTCGGCGAGGTCGTAGGTCCGCTGGAAGCTCCGCCGCTCCCGGATGGCCAACTCGCCACTCGACCAGAGGGCCGACGCCACCCGTTTGGCGACCTTGATATCCCACCAGCCCCGGCTTCCTCGACCTTCCATATCCACAGAGCGGAGGGGTCCTTCCTCCCGGATGCGGCGACGGAGGGTGCGCGCCACCCCGGGGTGCTCCCCAACCACGTCTCCCCACCACGGATGGTGTCGAAATTCGCGTCGCCGAAACTCGAACGCCGGGTACAGATCGAGCGGAATCCAGCTAGCCTCATGGCCCCAGTACTCGAACAGTGGTGCACCGGGTTGGAGCAATTGCTCGGCGAGTTCCGGATCGAAGCCACGGAGCCGCGAGAGGAGAACGATGGCGTGGCTGCGCGCGCCGGCAATCGAGACGGTGTCGAGTTGAAGGTAGCCGAAGCGTGCGATGACCGCGGCGGCCGCGGCGCGTGCTCGCACACGGCGACCCGCTGCGCGGTGCGGGAGTCCCGTCCACGATGGCGTGAGGAGCCCGGCGCGAGCCAGGGCGAGGCGCCGAGCCTCGCAAACCGTCAGGGTCTCCACGCCCTTCATCATTTCGCGACGACGGAATCAGGCCAGTTGTCGAAGATCGTCCGCCGTGACGGTCCGCGCTCGGGCAAACCCACCCACGTAGCGACCAGTCGCGAACCGCAGGTGATAGAGGTTGAAGTCGCCAAGCGCGAACGTCGGGGCGCTCGACGGGAATCGCTCCACGTAGCGGCGCCGTCCCTGTGCGTAGGCTTCGGTCTCGCGCTCGATTGACTCGACGGTGCCCTGGAGGGTGATCCGCTCGACTTGCAGCGGATCGGCGTCCGGTTGGTCCGGTCGGTGGATCAGCGTGCTGAACGCCGCCCCGCTCACGAGGCCCTTGGTGTGACGGGCCAGGCCCGACGCGTGCACGAGGGCGGCCGTGTAGTCCGCGGTGATGACGTATGGCAACAGGCCCACGTATGGCTCGCCGTCGACGAGCACGCCGAGCGCGAGGACACGCGTGCCGGCTAACAGGTCGCGGAGTCTCTGGGCGTCGTCGGATGTCATATGCTCCCTGCCGAGGCGGCTATCGATACATACGGTCCCCGTAGCGGATCCACCCCCCGGGGTGGTGGCCGTCGGGGTCGTCATGGGTCCAATGGATCACCCCGCCCTGCGCGTTCCACTCGTATTCGCCACGAAGCTCCACGGAATCGCCGACGGCAAGTGGAACGCGGGGGGCGAGGTCGATGTTGTGGGCGACGAGGACCGTCATCGATCCGTCCACGCGGACGATGAAGCGTTGGTGTCGGCTCCCCTCCCGGTCGTCCGAGAGGAGCCGTTCCACGCGGCCGGCAGTTTCTACGGGAACGCCGGATTGGCGGGCTTGGAAGGCCTCAACAACCTGGCCGGTTGCCCCGTCGGGTAGCCAGCCGGAGGTGGCGGAGCCCGGTGCTTCGCCCCCCGGCCGGACGAGGTACAGGTAGATGCCCGTCGACACAACGATCGCGAGAATGATGAGCTGGGCGCTGCGCGATGCCGTTCGCATAGGGCTTCCGCGGGAGCGAGGCGGTATCGACGGGAGTGCCCGTCCGGGCCTACAGGCGCCATCCCGCCGTCGGGGCGGTGGACCCCACCGACGGAAGCCGGAATGGGTCCGTGGAGTATGTCGACCTAAGATGCCGTGGCGCGGCACCGTGTCCAGGCACGGGCCTGCTCTCTGGAACGATCCGTGAATGTGCTACGGGTCAGCTTTCCCGGCTGGCCCGTAGCGTGGTGGGCTCCCGTCGCGGCGCCAATACCCGCCCAGACCTGGGCGGCCGTGTCAGATCCCTCAGCCGAAGCCGCTGGTTCCGCAGCCGGTTGAGGTGCTGGCCGCTCCACCACCGCCGCGTGATCCCGTGAGCACGTTGACCGCGCCAAAGCTCCGTTCGGCGCTGTGCGATCCGCAGCGGGTACAGGTTGGGGTCACCCCTTCAGTATACGCCGCGATCGACAGGCGAATCCCAAACCTGTGGCCGCAATCCTGGCAGATGTAGTCGTATGTCGGCACGTCTTCCCGTCCATCAATATAAGTATTGCAATATATCTATGTTTTGCCCGTTGTCCATCCCTGACGCAGGCCCATCATCCCACGATGCCTGGCCGGAGCGCACCTGCTGGTGCGATCTCCCAGGCGCGATCCGGCCGGGAGCCTTGGGAGAGATCCCAGGTACTCCCGGCCGAGGGCCTGCTGTTTGGGCGACCTGTTACGCCGGCCAGAGCCAGCCGAACGTCCCGGCCGTGAGGAGCGCGTACACGAGCCCATCAACCGTCGATTTGAGCGTCGAGCTCCAGGCGCGCTTGTACCAGATGGAGTTCTGCCACAGGGCAACGCTGTAGCCGATGAAGGCCGTGGCGCCCACGAACCGGAACACCGACAGGTAGGGTGGGTTGGGCCCGAGAGCCCGAGTGGCAATGTAGGCGGCAAAGATCGCCACGATGACGCAGTAGATGAACCACTGCACCAGCTGGCCGCCCATCTTGGGCATGCCGTTGGGCATCACCGTCATGAAGGCGACCGGCCCCTTGTTCACCTTGTCGATGAACGCCGGATCCTTCATCTCGGCGGGGCTGCTGGAGTGCGGGAAGACGTACTCACCGGGGGGAATGCTGAGCGGACCGAGCGCGTCCATCACCGTGTCCTCACTCGGCAGCTTGGCGAAATCCGACCGGTGGTACGTCAGCACCATGTGGAGGATCGAGCTCGCCACGAACACGAGCACGGCAGAGAGCACGATCGGGATCCATAGAGAGACGAGCGATACCTGCGCTACCATTTTCAACCTCCTGAAACGGGTGCCAAGTATGTTGCGACCGCTCGCGGGCCGATGCGAGCCGGGAGGGGTCCTGGAGTCAGTCAGGGATCACGAGGTACCGCTCGTAGTCGCGGACGACCATGCGGCGGCCCCGCATGTCGACACGGTGGCCTTCGGCCTCGAGCCGCCGTCTCTGGTCCTGCAATCCTCCGGGATATTTCGGGTTCACCTCGCCACCGGTTTTGAGCGTCCGCCAGTACGGGGTGACGCGCCGCTTGCCCTCTGCCTCGTCCTCGCCCGCGGCCCCGGCAGCGATCCGGGCGAGGATGCCCGTGGTGATGGGACAGCCGAGCGTGGCACCGTGCCGCCGTGCGACGATCTCACGAATCTGATTGATCGTGATGAGCTTCCCCTTTGGCACCTTCCGCATGATCCCGTCGACCTCTCGAGGGGCCGGAATGACCATCGTCCCTTCACCCCACTGCCGTGTCATTCCCTTCGGGATTCGCTCCACTCGCGGCAGGTCTTTCTGATCTGCCAGCTTCTCGCGGAAGGTCTTCCGTCGTCTCATGAGGGGCTTGGCTCGTACCGTGCCGGACGGGTGGTCGCTAAGCTGCACGAGAAGTCACGATGGTGCAAGACCGCCCGCCCGGCTGGTCGTCGTCTGGTAGACCGCGGTCATATGATCTCTGCACGGGGGCCACTAACACTATAGCGACCCCGCCCGGCAACCAACGGAGCCGCATGCACCGACCGGACCTGGAGGCCGAACTCGAGCGCCATCACCGTGCGGCCTATGGCTGGGCACTGAGCTGTTGTGGCTGGGACCGAGCCCAGGCGGATGACGTGCTCCAGACGAGCTACCTCAAGGTGCTGGAAGGCCGCGCGACCTTCGGAGGGCGATCTGCGTTCAGAACCTGGCTGTTCGGGGTCATTCGACGCACGGCGTTGGAGTACCGTCGGCGCAGCGCCATCCGGCGACTGCTCCCGCTGCAGGTGGTGAGGGGACCAATGGAGCTGCACGTCTCAACCGACCCCGCCGCGGCGTTGGAGCAGAGGGAGACAACGCGGCGGCTCACGGCCGTCCTCGCGCGATTGCCTGGGCGCCAACGCGAACTGCTGCACCTGGTCTTCTACGAGAACATGAGCATCAGCCAGGCGGCAGAGGTGCTCGGCGTCGGCGTCGGGACCGCACGAACGCACTACGAGCGTGGCAAGCGACGGCTGCGCGAGCTACTCGGCGGGAGAGGGGAACTGTGACCCAAGACATGAATGACAACGATCTGCGGGATCGGTTCCGGGTCTTGCGGTCCGACGTCGAGCGAACGGCACCGCCGTATCGACGCCCGGCCGGCCGGCCTGTACGGGTGCGACTCGCGCCGGTGTGGGTCACTGTGGCAGCGCTTGCGACGCTCGTGGCCGGCGCAGTCTGGATTGCCACACGAGATGGAGCACCTTCGGCCCAGACGCTCGTGGCGCTCGACGCGACGTGGTGGGCAGGGCCGACCGACTTCCTGCTGGCGACTCCAGGAATCGAGCTGCTGCGCTCCGTGCCGACCATCGGCGCCATCGAAGGCGCGGCTGATGAGGCCTCTGAAGAGATCAACGATACCGCAGAACGCACCGAAAGGATCAGATCATGACCCGTCTATTCGTTACCCTCGCCATCGTGCTGCTCGTCCCAGTCGTCGCAGGCGCCCAGGAGCGGATACCGGCGGACCAGGGATTCGAGCGGCACCTCTTCCCGCCGGAGCTGGTGATGCAGCACCAGCGACAGCTCAGCCTCACCGAGCAGCAGCGCACGGCGCTGACCGAGGCCATCACGAAGCTCCAGGCCGACGTGGTGCAGCTGCAGTGGCAGCTCCACGATGCCGGTGCGCGGCTCAGCGAGTTGCTCGAGCCGCCGACGGTCGACCCGCAGGCAGCGCTTCAGCAGGTGGATCGGATTCTCGAGATCGAGCGGTCGGTGAAGAAAGCCCACTTGGCGCTGCTGATCCGAATCAAGAACACGCTCACGGTGGAACAGCAGGCGATGCTCGCGGAGCTGAAGCAGGAGCAGCGGATGCGGGGTCCGGCTCGCTGAGGAGACTGCCGGAATCTGGAGCGATCGAGCGGGCCGGACAGAGTGCCGGCCCGCGGGACATCGAGTGGAGCGGCCAGCATCTGGGGAGGCCGCGCGGGCATTCCCGCGGAACTTATCGCCTCTCGATGTCCAGCACCTCAGCGATGCGGCCCACCATGCAGATGCTGGCCAGATCGTCCCGGAGCTTCAGCAGTGCGCGCACCTCCAGTCCGTCCACCCGAAACGCGGCAGGCAAGCCCAGCGGCTCGTACTGGACGGCGTCGTTCACGCGGAGCGCCCAACACCCGCCTTCCACCGGGATGAAGCGCACCGTCCCGTCCACCTGAAAGCTCCCGGGCGGAGTGCCGATCATGTATTGGCGGAGCTGTGTGGCGCACATCAGCCGGCCGGTGCCCAAGCGGAAGTCGTGATCGGTCATGCGCGCGTCCGGCTGTGCCAGCGCGACCGTTAGCCGTTCACCGCGAGGATCCTCGCACGCGTAGTCCAACGGCAACCACGCCTCGATGATCGGGAGTCCCGCGGTCCACAGCGCGGGCAGCACGGAGTCGACCCGCACCGAGCTGAAGTCATACTCGTACGTCCGCGACGGATCGACTCTCGGGGCCACGTCTGCCGAGGCCACGATCGTCGAATCCATGCGCGGGAAGATGTCCGGTGCCGTGTCGGTGCACGCGACCACGACGCTCGAGACGAGCCCAATGATGACGACTCCCCGCAGGTCCGGAATCACAGGCAGGGCAGTCGAACGGACAATACGTTCTCTCCGATACCGCATGGCCATTGCTCGCGTTGCGTCACTCTATCATACCCGCGCGTGAGTCGGCAGGTCACCTCTGGGGCGAAACCCGTCTCCCAGGGGAGGGGTTCGAGTGGCAGCATCGCTGGACGGCCGTATAGCGTTCCACTAGCTTCCGCGACCATGAGTGCCAGAATGCTGATCGTTTCGAACCCACCGCACCGGCCTGGCGACAGGTCGGCGGCGGTCTGGTGTTTCGATATTTCACCATTGGAGGTTGCGGCGAAGGCGGCGTATGCCGTTCCGGAAATCTGGTTTGCCGATTCGGACCGCGGCGTGCTCGCGGAGATTTCGAAGGTCTTGGAGGCCGTCGGCCTCAGCACCCTCTGGGTGAGGGAGGAAGAACTGGCAACCGTACCCGCGCCGACGACTGTCGATCGGGTCGAATTCGATGATCGGGGTCTGACGCTGGAGTACGGTGCCTCCCAGATGCTGGTGCGTCGTACCACTCCCGTGATCGCAGTGGTCTGCCGTCCTTCGGTATCCGTCGGACGAGAGGCGATGCCCGCGGCGGCCGAGACGGCTCACGATGCAGAAATAGCAGCGTTCGTTGACCTCTATGTCCGCGACTCGGGCGTGCTCCGACGCTTCTCGGTGATGCAGGGTCTCGTTGATCTTGCCCCGCTCGACGATCCGGAGCGGCAGGGGTCGACTACCATGGCCACGTTCGCCGAGATGTGCGAGCAGCGTTTCCCCCGCGCTCGGATTGACCAACGGCTCGTCGGCACACGCGTGAGGCGGCGCCGCCTCCCGACAGATCTGCGGTCGGCGTCAGAGCGCCGAGCCGGGTTTTCGTTCGGCACCAACAGGCTACAGAGGCTCCTCGAGTCCATTGCGCCGGATCTCGCAGACGTCACCCAGAACGATCTTGCGTCGAGGCTCATCTACCTGACCCTGCGATAGCGCGAGCCCCTCCCCGCCCTACGGCCATCGCAGGCTCAACTGGACGTAGCCCCAGTACGTCGGGTCGCTTCCCCCGGCAAACGCCGGGAGGAGGGTGACCGCGAGGTCCGCCGGCAGGAACACGCCGAGCCCCAGTTGCAGTGAAGCCAACCGGGCCATGCTCCAGTCTGCGATCGCGTCCAGCTCGGTCCCCAGGGCGCGCTGCCCCGCTCGTTCCACCGCGGTGCCGAACCGGTGCAGATCGACGTTCATCGTCCACCGGGGTGTGAGCCGCAGGGCTGCGCGCGCCATGGCATCGATCAGCCCGGCCTCGCCGATCTGCCCCGGAAAGGCGATCACGTAGTCCATGTAGCCGTAGAACTTGTGGTTCGTGGCGTAGAGCGTGTTGAACGCCTTGCGTTCGGCGTCGGTCGGATCGTCGTCACCGGACAGGTAGTCCAGTTGGAGCGCCACGGTGCCGTGACCGTGCGCCACCCCCACCTTGCCACTGGCGAAGTAGGCCTCGCGATCGGGCCCGAACTGCACTGCGCCGGCCGCCTCGTAGCTGATCAGACCAGCGTCGCTGTGGACTCGGAGATTCACGGTGTATGACTCATCGGTCGCGGCGTCGCGATCGGCGAGCGCGGTGAGTTCGATGGCGCCGCCGGGAATCGATCGCGAGGCGAATCCACCGAGCAGCCACCCGTCGTCGTTGTCGCCCTGATTGGCCTGCGGGTCGAGGCCCGTGGCAGCGAGTGCGTCGCGTTCGGCGACGTTCATCCACAACGCCGTCCACTCGAAGCCGCCGGCGCGGCCCATCACGCGTGCCCCGTCGAACGAGCGGGCCGTGTTGGTCCAACCGACCGCTCCTACCAGGCGCTCGTCGCCGAGCATCATCTCCTGGCGACCCAGGCGTGCGACAACTCGATTGGGCGTCCCGATTTCAACGAAGCCCTGATGCAGGTCGAACTGGTCGGCGCTCGCATCGGTCAGCGTGTTCCCTTCGGTTCCCCAGGCCCGGGCATCCTGCAGTTGGACGTACGCGCGGATCCACGACTCGAGCTGGGCACGCACGCCGACGCGAATGCGAGACAGGGTGGCGGCGTCTGGGTCGACCCCTGTGCTCCGTCCGTCCCACTCGCCGCGCAAGCGAACCTGGCCGTCGAGTCCGATGACGGGGAATTCCTGCGAGCGCAACGTTGGCGCGCCGGCGACGGACAGGCAGAGGAATACCAGTCCCACCATCGGTAGCGAGTCGTGTCGAGTTCGTGGGCTCATGGGACTCTCCGTGTGAAGCGCGGGATCGCCGATCTCACTGCACCGAGTAAGCGACGCTGTCCTTGGTGTTGTGCTTCACCTCGTACATCAGGGCATCGACGGCAGCGATCAGTTCGTCCGCGGTGGTAGGTGAAGACTGGCACGTCAGCACGCCGATACTGAAGGTGACCGGCCACGCTCGTTCCGCCATTGCAGCGAGGAGCAGCGTGCGGAGCTTCTCGATCCCCGCCCGCGCCGCGTCGCTGTCCGTCTCCGGGAAGAGCAGGGTAAACTCGTCTCCGCCCATCCGAGCCACGATGTCACTTGCCCTCACGGCGTCTCGCATGACCCCGGCAACGGTCCTGAGGAGCGAGTCCCCGCTGCTGTGACCGAAGTGATCGTTGACCGTCTTGAAGTTGTCGAGATCGATGTAGGCCACCGTGAAGGGCCGGCCGTATCGTCGTGCGCGTGCGATCTCTGTCGTCGCGAGGTCTCGAAAAGTCCGGCCGTTCGTCACCCCTGTCAGCCCGTCCATGCGCGAGAGCGACCGTGCCTGATCGAGTGCCCTCCGGAGCAGGGCGAGCAGCACCGTAACCACCATGAAGAACCCGAGCCTCGTGGACGCGTTCCAGAACAATATGACGGAACTGGAGACTGTCCCGCCTGAGAGGCGGAATGCCTCGAACCACGCCACGGCACTCAGCACCGAGATCCCGATCCCCCAACCTTGACCGAGGAACCAGGCCGCAAAGGCCACCGGCACGAGGTAGAGGAACGCGAACGAGATCTCGAAGCCGGTGACGAAGTCGAGTCCGCCAACGATGCTCATGAGCGCAATCGCCAGCACGACCAGGATGATCCTGGGGAGGCGGTCGAGGGATTCGACGACCGAGGACGTAGCTCGACTCCGCTGTGAGGGTCGGGTTGGAAAGGTATGTGGACCCGGTGAAAAGAGAAGCGGGGACCGTTGGCCATGGCTGCGTCGCCATCCCGCGCCGGCAGCACATGCCCTCGGATCGCCGCTCGTGAAGCCACTCCAGCGAAGCACGCATCGAAGGCGTTACCTTAGAATCCGGCTTCGAGAACGTGCATTCTATACCTCGGCTCACCTGGCACGGAGGGATCCTCGATGACACTCCCTATGCTGGCATCAGCCCGCGCTACTCGAGGAGTGGTCGCTCTTGCTCTTCTGACCGCTCTCCTGACGGCCTCAGAGGCCGCTGCGCAAGAGACGGAAGGCGTGCGAGCCGTCCTCGTCACTGGAGCCAGTTCCGGAATCGGACTGCGAATGACCGAAGTGCTCTCGGCGAATGGGTTCTTCGTCTACGCCGGTGCTCGTAAAGCGGAAGACCTGGAACGTCTGAACACCATGGCGAATGTGAAATCCGTCCGCCTGGATGTGACGATTCAGAGCGAAATCGATGCGGCGGTGGCACTGGTTCAGTCGGAGGGACGAGGCCTTTTCGGCTTGATCAACAACGCCGGCGTATCGGTCATGGGACCGCTCATCGAGCTCTCGGAAGAGGACATGGACTTCCTGCTCGACGTGAACCTCACCGGGCCGTACCGTGTGACCAAAGCGTTTGCGGATCTGCTCATCGAGAGTGAGGGCCGAATCCTGACGGTCAGCTCCATCGCCGGGATCCTCTCGGGACCGTTCAACGGCGCGTATAGCATGAGCAAGCACGGCGTCGAGGCGTTTACCGACGCCCTGGCCGCAGAACTGGCAGGCTTCAATGTGACGGTTGCCGCCGTGGAGCCCGGCAACTACAAGTCCCAGATCGTGGCCTCCATGGTGAAGCGCATGCGAGCATCAGGCTACTCGGCCGAAGGGTCCCGCTATGGGTCGATGCTCGACATGATCAGCGGTCCACTCGATCGATCCCAGTACAAGGAACCCGATGATGTGGCTCTGGCAGCCCTCGATTTCCTGTCGAGTGATTCACCGAAGCGGCGCTACATGGTCGTTCCGAGTCAGTACGAGGCTGACATCACAATCCGCCAGGCCATGCGAGAATTGGCTCAGCTCAACGAAGGTCACGCGTTCTCGCACAGCCGGGACGACTTGGTCCAGATGCTCGACGAAGCGTTGAGTGAGGCGCCGCCCTCGTCTTCGCAATCACCCCAGACGCCGTCGCGTGCCGGCCTTCACCAGGCAGTCCTCGAGGGAAACCTCGAAGCTGTCCAAGAGCACATCGAAGCCGGATCAGACCTGAATGAAAGGGAGCCATCGGGTGGATCGAGTCCCCTGATTACTGCGGCCACGTTTGGCCGGACGGAGGCGGCCCGGGCGTTGATCGACGCGGGGGCCGACGTGGACCAACAAAACAACGACGGCTCAACCGCACTCCTTACCGCCGCGTTCCTGTGTCGCACCGAGATCGTCGCGGCCCTGCTCGATGCAGGTGCCGACAAGAGCATACGGAACAGCGCCGGGTCCACCGCGCTGGACGTTGTCACTGTTCCTTTCGATGATGTCAAGGGCTTCTACGATTATCTCGGAGCCGTTCTTGGGCCCTTGGGATTGGAACTGGACTACGAGCAGATCAAGGCGACTCGCCCGAGGATTGCGGAGATGCTGCGGTAGTGACGGAGATCGAGCCGCACGGCCGGAGACCCTCACGCATGCGTGCGTGCTTCAGAATCCCAGCAGCAAGACCGGCGCCGCCGCTGCGAGCGCGGCGCCGACTTGCAACGCGAGTACCGGGAGCACCTGTCTCGGAGCCTCCGGGAGCCACCTGACCGCAAAGAGCGCAATGATCGGAACCTGTGCGACCATGAGCAATTGCCAGAGATGCGCCGCGGTGCCTTCATCGGGTTGGCGCGCGAGGCCGAATCGAACAACGTACACAAGAACCGTCGCGAGGGCTGCGAGAGACATGGCCACCGGAAGGAAGGCACTAGGCTTTCTGAGCATCCCGAATCGGGTCATTGTGAGCCCCTTGCGGTCATTCGTGTCGAGGCGTCGTCGCCGTGTGTGGCCTAACGGCTCTGCGCTTCAGCTGCGGGCCGCAGCTCCAGCGTGTGCGTAGGCGGAGTCTTGTCCGCGGGCGGCCTTTCCCTTTGAGCGAGGGTTCTTCAACCCTGTCGTCAGCTTGTTCCGGACCTCACGCTTGACCCGCGCCGCCAAGACATCGTCGTGCTTTCTCAGGAACCGCTCCACCGCACGGTGGTCGACCGGTATGAGTTCCCGAAGAGCCCAGGACATCGCCTTGACCACCATGTCGTCGCCGGGCGTCCCCATGGCCTCCCACAGATCGTCGATTGAGAAAGACGGTACTGACGAGGGCTGCGCGACGCCACCACCGGTTCTGCGAGCGAGCCCACCGGTGCACTCTCCAATCACTGATCTGCCCATTTCGCCACGCCGGTCCAGCCAAGGAAGCGAAGGTGTCCACGTCACCCCAATTGCCCATCTGGTCGGCCATCTTCTCAAGAGGCCTCCAGCGAACGCAGCGAAATGCCGTGGGATGCGATCGGAGCAGCGTGACAGCAGCCCACCGATAGTGATCTCCCCGCTTCCAGAGATCAAGGGCCACTTGAACAACCCTCTCTCCAGAGAGCTGCCGATTCCTCCGCAGGAACTCATCGGGAAGCCGCTCCCAGCTTCGGTATCCCTCGTTCACCTTGAGAAAAGCCGCGATGTCTGTAGCGAGACGCTTCGACATTCCTATCCCTCACAATGCTCATCCTCAGAGATTTCCGTCTAGCGGTCAGCGCATGACCTGCGAGCGACCAGCCCGCGGTGATCCTGTACAGTCTATTCTAGGCTGATCCTTTACACTCGCGCCAGGTTGGCGGGCACCAGGAGGTGCCCATGCCATGGAGCGAGGTCACAGTGGTCAATCAACGCACGCGATTCGTTGCCGACGTCGAGCGTGGTGTCTTCTCGATCACCGAAGTGTGTCAGTGGTGCGGGATCGGCCGATCAAGTTCCATAGTCTACGCGCGCCGGCAGCTTCAAGCGCATCGTAGGCCACGGCTCACTAGCCGCAGGCATCGGAGCCTTGGGGGTACATGACACCTTCCGGCATTAGGACCCATCCTGTGAGGCCAGCCCGCTTGTCGCTCACGTGCACCCACCACTGACTCCGCGGCTCCCGCACCAGCCGAGCGCCCTGGGTGCCCGCGTCGTCCCAGTACTCCTCCACCTCGATGATCCGTCCGCGCCAGCGAACGTGCCGGACGCCCTCCCCGACGTAGTCGAGCAGAAACAGGGTATCGCCCGTCTCGAACGCGCTTGTCGGGACCGCCCGTGCCGCTGTCGGAGCGGTGATCAGGACCAGGCCAACGGGGTCCACGATGACGAGGCCACTGTCCGCGCGGACCGTCACATTGGAGGCAACGGCGCCGACGGAGTCCGTTGTCGTGGATGGGCCGGCTCGCAACTCGATGGCTTCCTCGAACGTCCACGAACCGTACTGGCAACACTCAAACGGACAGCCACCATGCGCAATGTAGTGCGCACTCGTGTCCTGGGCGGCGGGAGTCGTGCGTGCAAGCGTGCGGTCGACGGGAGCCGCCGCCGCCCGCACCGCTTCCCGAACCGGCGGCGTGTCCGCGCTACCACATGCCGCGAGTGAGAGCACGAGGGCGGTGAGCAGGCCTGGGATCATGGAAGGCAGTTGCATGGCGTTTGGGCCGACGGCCTAACGGTCAGCGCTTGAGCTGCGGGCGCATAGCCCGCCGTATCGAAACATCATCGGTTCCTCTGTCGGCGGTGATAAAAGGTCTTCAAGGAACCCGACTCCCCGAGCGCCCGCCAGCTCCAAGCGCTTGTGAGGTGGCGCCGGGGGGGTCGGCGCCGGCCACAGCTTCGGTCGAGCCATGTTTCACCTCTCCAAGTTCAAATTCTTCACGATCTCGCGGTAGCGGGCTGTGGCCAAATCGGATGGGCGCCCCGCGGCGCAGAAAGAGAGGTCAGCGAGCTTCCGGTTCGGGCGCTCGACTACCACTCGGCTGCGCGCGTCGAGCTTGGATTCGAGAACCCGGAGCGCCTCTAGGTAGCGCTGATCACCCTTGGCCCGATCATAGAAGGAGAGGACGTAGACGTAGTAGAACAGGTTGTAGCGCAGGAACGGGTACTCCACCTGCATGAACAGGGTGCCGATTCCGAAGTGACAGGGCCCGATCGGGCGTCTGACTACCCAATGGTCCAGAAGCGATTCCACGGCCCTGTCGAGACTTGGGTTCTTATTGACGTGCTCCGTGAAGCGATAGATATCCAGCACCGAGAGCGTGACACCGGGATTGGAAAACTCCGTTTCCGGTCCTCGCCCGTACGAGAACTTATTGCAGCGCCAGCCACCGTCGTCGTGCTGCGTCTCAAGCAGGTGAATGAGCGTCTGCTGCAGTCGGTGGTCTCTCGCCTCGCCGAATCGACTCAGCACTCTAGCCGCCGCCGCAGTAGAGCATGGGTAGAGCGTTCCGCTTGGCGCTAGACGATACCGCCCGTCGTCCCGCCGCGCTCCACGGATGAGCTCAAGGGCCCCGCAAATCGCCTCGTGAGTACGCGCCACTTTCAGTTCGTGCAGGATCAGGAGGGACGTGAGGGTGCTGAATGGCTCGCCGACAGCGAGCCGACCATCGGCACTGGCCCAGTAGTCAGCGCCGTTGTCATGCCGCCGGGCAAGAACGGAGTCGACGTCGGGGATGTACTTCTTGCTCACCACCTGGAACTCCTGCCCATCACTCTGGCGCGGGCTAACGGACTCCCTATTCTGCTGCGCCGCCCGCCTGTGTACAAGCGCGTAGCGCTTCGACCACTTCTTCGGCGGCAGTAGCAATCGCTTGTTCGGCCGCATCCACCACGAGGCGTGACGAGGCATTCCGGATGTCGGATAACTACCGAGGCGTAACCACGACGTGAAGAACGTTTCCCAGGTAGGGGTCAGAGCACCAACCACTGCTTTCGGGCGTCAGCGTATAGATCCCTGGTTGGGTGAACCGGACTGCCCGGCTTTGGTCGAGCCTCAGGTCTGTATTGAATTCGGCGGGACCCGCAGGTTCGGCCGTCCATTTGAGACTACCGGCGACCTCTTCTTCGAAGCCTATCGCCGACGTCCACCAACACGCGTCGGCATCCAACGAGCGGCGGTCGACCTCGATCCAGGGCCCCGAGTCGCGCTCTCCATGCAGGACGAGAGATTGCCCAACCCGCACCGTTGCCGAGTCGCCCTGGTCCGTCCAGACGCGAATCGACTCCGTGTACGTCGCCCCGGGCACGAAGACCCTGGCGGGTTGGTCAGTGCATGCGGCCGCCGCCACCAGTAGTGCGCACGCTGTCCGCCTCACACTGACTCCTTTAATGCGGCCTACCGGTTCGCGCATGACCTGCGAGCGTTCGGCTCGCCAGCCGCGCGTCTCGGTGAACGTACCCGTATCAACGCCAAGGGCATCAATCAACGACTTTCTCTGCAACCGTACGCGCTCGGCTGGTCCATGCGCGTGTTAGGAAGCGCGGATTCATATAGTAAGTGCAACAGCATCCCAGAAAAGGAAAGGTGACCTGGGATGCCCTCGTGTTCCTCCGTTCTCCGCCAAGAGAGGGAAGCCACCGATGTGCTATCGCCAGATCACCTTCGCCGAAAGATATACCCTTGGCCTGCTGCGCCGCCAAGGCCTCGCGCCCGCCGCGATCGCGCAGGTGCTCGGCCGACACCGGAGTACGATCCTGCGGGAAGTGCGGCGCAATCGCACGCCCCGCGACGGCACCTACCGCCCGCAGCTCGCCGACTGGTACGCGCGAGGGCGCCGGTCTCGCTCGCGGCGCAATCGGCGGTTCTCGGCAGCGGATTGGGAGCGGATCCAGATCCTCCTGCGCCAGGACTGGAGCCCGGAGCAGATCGCGGGCCGCCTCACGCTGGAGCAGCAGCTCGCGATCAGTCACGAGACCATCTACCGCTACATCTGGGCGGACAAGCAGGCCGGCGGCACCGTCTACACCCACCTGCGCGGGGCGCGCAAGCAGCGGCGCAAACGCTACGGGCGCTACGACAGCCGCGGCCGGCTCGCGGGGAAGCGCCCGATTACCGCACGACCCGCGGTCGTCGAGGCACGCACCCGGGTGGGTCACTGGGAAGCCGACACGATGCTCGGGGCCGGCCAGGCGGGCCCCTGCGTGCTGACCATGGTCGAGCGCAAGACGGGGTACCTGGTCCTCGGCAAGCTCCGGATCCGGCGCGCCACCGAGGTCAACGCCCGGGCCACGCGGTTGATTCGGGCCCAGCCGCACCCGGTGCGCACCATCACGGTGGATAACGGCACCGAGTTTCATGAGTACGCGGCCCTCGAGCGCGCGACGGCAGCGCGCTTCTACTTCGCCACCCCCCACCACGCCTGGGAACGGGGCATCAATGAGAACACCAACGGCCTGCTGCGGCAGTACCTCCCCAAACGCCAGAGCATGGCCCACCTCACCCAGCACGACTGCAATCGCATTGCAGCCAGACTGAACCGCCGCCCTCGGAAACGCTTGGGCTACCGCACCCCAGAGGAATGCTATGTCCCCTGACGCTCATTGTTGCACTTCAAACTTGATATCAAGCCGCTGGCGACCGGCAGCTAGAAGCGTTCAGGGATCGGGGCACCCTCATCGACCCAGCGAATGATCTCCGAAGGTCCTCGATACCGTGCAATGACGCTGTCGGGCCCGACACGAATGGAGCGTCGCTGCACGTCGACCATCCGCTCAAGCAGCACCACCTGCGGGATCCCCGGCCAGCCGGAGGGATCGCGCCAGATGTGGTCGATGGCAGCGGAATTGACCCAGTGTCTCCCCGCCACGATCTCGTCGAACGGTCCCAGGGTGTCGAGGTAGGCGGTGCCGGCATCGACGGACCAATCGAGTGCAACCCCGATGACGCTGAAGCTCCGGTCAGTGGCGCGTGCGTGCTCGGCCAACAGCGGCTTCATGGCCCGAATGGCGGCCTTCAGTTCGGCGTCTTGGCTGCCCCCGCATCCCGAGGAGCCGATGTAGAGCGCGATGACTTCGGGTCCGCGAGGGAGTTGTCTGAGTGGTTCATATGCTGGATTCTGCGCGTCCGCACGCCCGGCCAGGCCCGAGAGCAGGATCGCCGTTATGAGCGACGGGACATGGCGCATTGGTGCCTCCGGTACAGCGGCCTAACGGTCAGCGCTTGAGCTGCGGGCGTTGTGCCCGCCATACCTGATCATCATTTCCTCTGTTCGGCAGCGGCGCCAGCCTTTTCGGGATACCGATTCCCCGAGCGCCCGGCAGCTCGAAGCGCTTGTTAGCCGGCAGCCCTAGAGGAGCCTCTTGAACTCCTCAATCGAGAGCCCAGCATCGCGAACGATTCCGCCCATCGTGAAGGCATTGACAGGGTTTGCCCGAGGAATCGTCAGAATGTGTTTGCCGTCCGTCATGACAATGTGTTTGCCTTCGCGGGCGACGCGGAAGCCGGCCTTCTCCAGTGCGCGCACGGCGTCGCGGTGGTTGATACCGGGGAGTTTGGGCACCTACACGGCGACGTCGATCTCGCGGACCTCGGCTCCTCCCAGGAGTTCGTCGACCACCTGGAGGTACTCGCGGATGGCGTCGCGGATGTTGGCAAGCGCCTCGGCCTCAGTGGAGCCTTGTGACCAACAACCGGGGAGGCCTGGCACGGAGGCCGCGTAGCCTTCTTCGGAGGGGAATAGCGCGATTTTGTACTTCATAGGGCACCCCCTGGGATTCCCGAATTATACCGGAATTGTGAGCTGCCGGCTAACGGTTAGCGCATGACCTGCGAGCGACCGGCTCGCGGGGCGCGCGTCTCGGTGAACGTACTCGTATCAACGCCAGGCGCTCAGTCATTCTGTTTCCTTTGAAAACGTACACGCTCGGCCGGTCCATGCGCTTGTTAGGCGGATTCGCACAAGCAAGGGCTACCACCGAATCACCATCGGCATCGCAGTGCGCATATCCAAGACGGCGCCCGACGTGCAACCGTCGAGTTCAACCTCCAAGAAGGGTGCCGAACCGACCTCGACTGAGACCAGCCCCATCGACATGAATGCCGAGAACTCCGCCGACGGATCCTCCGCCGACCGCGTGGTCAGGAGCACCTTGGTGACACACCGTACCCCGTTTGGGTGCTGCGGACATTCGTAGCCCGGACCCGACTTCCATGGCAGCACAAAGAGCAAGGGCTCCTCGACGTTGTTGGAGTTGGTTCCCATCGGTATCGCCGCACCCATCGGCAAATACGGT
>Ga0224497_10000725_pt1 | contig 22333 bp, 21 predicted proteins | sample SF_Jul11_sed_USG_4_FD_167970 | JGI IMG/M metagenome (GOLD analysis project Ga0224497, IMG submission 167970) | Sediment microbial communities from San Francisco Bay, California, United States - SF_Jul11_sed_USGS_13 | ecosystem: Environmental > Aquatic > Marine > Sediment | place: USA...
CAGGCCGAAGAGGTTCGCATCACGGCGGTCAACGGCAACACGGTCACTATCGATCAACCCCTCGAATACATGCACTATTGCGACACCGAGACCTACCGGGGCCGCTCGATTACCGAGTGCGCCGAGGTGGGTTTGCTGAAGCGCAACATCACGGTTCGGGGCGACGCGGCTTCACAGAGCACAATGATCGGCGGCCACGCCATGTTCCTCAGTGGCAGCCGCATCCGGGTCGAAGGCACCAGCTTCAAGCAGATGGGCCAGGTCGGCCGGCTGGCTCGCTACCCGGTCCATTTCCACCTGTTCGGTGATGCGTCGAGCAGCTTCTTCGTCAACAACTCGATCTGGCATTCGTACAACCGGTTCGCAACGTTGCATGGAGCCCACAATCTGCGGTTCTATCGCAACGTCGGTTACGACACGTTGGGGCATGGCTTCTACTTTGAGGACGGCATCGAAACCGGCAACCGCCTCATCGGCAACCTCGGAGTCCTCGCCAAGGAGGGGATTGCCGGCAAGCTGACGACGCCGTCCGATGAAGATGCCTCAGTCTTCTGGATCACCAACCCCGACAACTGGATCGTCGGCAACGTCGCCGCCGGGGCCGATCACTCCGGCTTCTGGTACGCCCTGCCGGAGCACCCGCTGGGCCCGAGCTTCGACCCGAACATCTGGCCACGACAGACCCCGATCGACATGTTCCACAACAACATCGCCCATTCGGTCGGTTTTGCCGGTCTGTACATCGACCACGGCGAACGGCCAGATCGCACCACCGAAACGACTTGGTACAACCCCCGTGAAGTACCCGGCGACAACGACTCGCCACAGGTGCGGCCCAGCTTCACCAAGTTCACGTCCTACAAGAGCCGGGCGTATGGCATGTGGGTGCGGACATTCTCCGGCGCCCCGTTCAAAGACAACACATTTGCGGACAACTGGCGTTCGATCTACCTGGCCAACATCCGGTCCGGGCCGGACCGAGACAATGTGGGAACAATCCGCGAGTCGTTGATGGTCGGCGAGACTGACAACGTCGGTCAGCCCGAGTCGTGGGAAACCACCGGCCTCAACGGACGCAGCCTCCCGCAACCATGGGCTCCCGACAAGGCGCTAGGTGGGGTCCCGTTCTATGACGGACCGATGGAGATCCGCCAGGTGGTATTCGCCAACTTCGTGCCGAACTCACAACGTAATGCCGGCGCCATCACGAGCCTGTTCCCGAATGCCTTCTGGGTGAGCCCGGAAAACGCCGTGTACTACGCCAAGTTCACGAATTCACGCAAGGTGCTGCTGCCTGTGGTTGAGGAATACATGGATGGAGATGCCACAACGGTCTTCACCGACGCCACCGGGTCCGTCACCGGCACCGCAGGAGCGGAGCTGGTGTCGCGCGGTGCCCTCTTGCACGATTCGTCCTGCATCAACCGCAGCAGCTGGCAGGCCCGCCAATGCGACTTCGGTCACATCAGCATCGTGGTCAACCGCCTCGATGGTGCGTGGGCACGCCTCGAGCTGACCCGCAACGATGGCCGCCACTTCGGCTTCGACGGCTCGGGTGATGTGGATCACACCGTCTACTTCACGGTTATCCCGGAGAGGGTTCACACCGTGTCGTGGGAAACCAGCGTGCCTGCCGAATTCGACATGTACGTTGCCGGTGTCTCTGCAGCAGCCGATGGCGAAGGCGCCCGGGTGGCGTTCCCGGCGCCAAGCGGGTCGTGGACGTTCCGTGTGAACGGCAACAGCACGCCTGCTGCCAGCCTGGGCGCACTCAACTCTGGTGGCTCGAAGTGGTACTACGACAGCGGGACCAAGCTGATCCATGTGCGGATGGTGGGCGACAACTGGGTGACGCTACGTCGCTAGCTCGTCTGTGACTTGAGTCGATGCAGTCACTCCATGAGCCGCAAGGTGCCCGGCAGGTCCATCCGCCGCATCCGGCGCAAAGTCAGTAGCGGCGCCGCCGATACGGCCAGCACCCCCATCACTGAGACAACCAGGACCGTTGAGGGCTGCAGCAGCACCGGCAGCGCAAAGTCGGGGAGCGTCTCTGCGAGAAGCTGCTGGGTCATCCACCACACCATGGCCAGCCCGCCGGCGAACCCCAGGACCGTCGCCATCGTGCCGATGATGAAACTCTCCACCGACGCCATTCGTAGGGCGGTCCGCACCTTCACTCCGAACGCGAACATGGTGGCGTGATCGCGCGCCCGCGCCTCGAGATTGATGGCCGCCGTGTTGAACGCTATCAAGAGAGCCAGGAAGAGAACGGCAACCACCATCACCTGAACAATCCCGAGGATCTGGTCGAAGGCATCACGAACTGCCTCGGTAGCGGCCGTCACCGACTGCACAGAGGCGACCGACCCGAGGGCGAAGAGCTCCTGCTGCACTTCAGTGAGGGTCGCGCCTGGCGCCGGCAACAGGTTGAGCGAGTTCGTGATGCCCTCGAGGTTGAACAGGCCAGCATGATCCGAGTGGATATATGCAACGCCACGCAGCGGTGACGGATGGGTTCCGATGACTGGGAGCGCACTGTCAACGAACCGGTAGGAGGCCAGGCCCTCGCGCACCGGATGGCGCAGCGTCACCATGTCCCCCACCCCCACGCCAAGGTCGGCGGCAGCCTTCTCAGCTAATAGCACACCGGGTGCAGTGCTCAACTCGCCCGCCGTTACCGACGGTCGCCACATACCATCGGTGAAGTCGGCCAGCCCCACGAACACCTCAAATTCGTCGACTGCCGTCGAGACCGACCCGGACAGGCGAAGAGCCGGCTCGACCGTAGCCACCGTTGCCGCGTCGCGAACGGCGACCAGCTGCGGAGAAGCTTCTGGGTAGAAGGTATCGAGGGCAACGGTGATGCGGTCCGGCGTATTGCCCACCGACTCGCGCTCTGCAGTGTCGACGGCTCCAAACACTGAATCCATGATTCCGAGGAACCCGACGAGAACGGTCAGCGACGCGGCAATGCCGAGCACCGTCAGCGCGGTCCGCCGTGGAGACCGCCGCAGGTTGCGAAAGGGCATGGCGGCAAGGATGCTTCGAGAACGCCGGCGGCGGCCCCGCTTGGGGCCCTTGCCGGTTAGGTAGGCCGGCTTGATCGCTTCGATCGGCCGCACCCGAACTGCCCGCCACACTGGAATGGCGCTGGCCAGGAACGGGACTATCAAGCCGACGGCGGCGACGCGGACAAAAACGGCAGTCGGAAACGGTGTCTGCCAGACCGGCAGGGGGACGAACTCAGTGAAAACCGAGGCCATCGAGTTACCGATGAGCTTGCCCACGCCGACGCCGAAGATCACCCCGAGGATCGCGATCTGGGCACTCACCAGCAGCGGGCGGACTGCCAGAAGACGAGGGTGAACCCCGAGTGCCATTCCGATGCCGATTTCCCGACGCTGCTGCTCTGCCAGACGATGAATGAGGTTGAAGGCGGCACCTACTGCGCCACCGATCAGCAAGGCGGCCAGGGCGTTGTAAATTGCTTGGTCCTGGTCGATGTCGGTGGTCAAGGCGGTGTAAGACAGGTTGTCGTCCCGGGTGAATACGGTGGCGCCGACAGGAAGCGTGACTACGGCCGCTTCGAGCTCACCGACAATCGCTTCCCGGTCCGTCCCAGGCACGAGGGTCATCACCAGGTTGTTTACCTGGCCGGGCAGCCCAGCAAGGTTCTGGGCGGTCTCGAGGGTGGTGAAGAGGCCGGCAAAGGTTGCCTCCGACATGAACATCTCGCCCTCTGGCGCCACGCTGAAGTACTCGGGTGTTGTGGCCTGACCTACATACTCGACCTCGCGATTCCCACTCAGTGCCAGACGTCCGCTGTCGGCAAGCGAGTAGTACTTGGCGAAATTGCGCTCGACCATCACAACCGGGCTACCGGCTTCCTCCATGGTGACAAGCCGGCCGGTCATTGCGTGGTAGGAATTGACGTAGGGTCCGCCATCTGCAAAATCGGACCCGGTGATGGCGCCGCGCACAAGCACCGATTCGGCGGCCGATGAGGCGTCAACCTGCGTGGGAACGACCAGGCGCTCTTCGGCAGCGGCCACTCCATCACCGCCGGGGAATCCTTCGGCCAGCCGTGCCAGAGTCCCCCGGTCGACGAAGCTACCGGGTGCCAGATCAACCCGCACGTCGTACATGCCAAGCCGGCCGTAGCCGTCGTCGTACGAGATCTTGCGCCACTCGGTGGTCGAGGTCAGTCCGGCGTAGCCGCCCGTGCCGATGGCGATAACCACGGCAATAGCGGCGACCTTTGGCCAGTGGGCCCGGAGATCACGCCACGACCACCTGAGCAGCAAGCGCATTGTTCCCATGGCACCCTCCTCACCAATTGAGGTCGGTAACGGGAGCCTTCCCGCCACGCGGTGGGCCATCGCTTACGATGCGCCCGCTAGATAGCTCGATCACCCGGTCGGCCATGCGGGAAATCTCACGGTTGTGCGTCACGACCAAAACCGCTCGCCCACTGCGCGCTTGTTCCTGGAGCAGCTCCAGGATTTGGACTCCGGTGCGGAAGTCCAGCTCGCCGGTGGGCTCGTCGCACAGCAGGATGGGGTTGCGCGTTGCCAGAGCACGAGCAATGGCTACCCGTTGCTGTTCACCGCCAGACAGCTCATGAGGAAAACGATCGCCCTTGCCTGCAAGCCCGACGCTTTGCAGAATCTCACCTGGATCGGCATCCGAGCCGGCTGCCTCGATTCCAAACTGAACGTTCTCTGCTGCAGTCAAGCCGGGAAAGAGATTGAACGACTGGAATATGAAGCTCACCGCGTGGGCCCGGAAGTCGAACAGACTGCGCCGCGAGGCGGCCGTGATGTCGACCCCGTTGACGCGCACTGTGCCGTCGCTGGCCGAGTCGAGGGCCCCGACGATGTTGAGCAGGGTGGTCTTGCCACTTCCCGATGGCCCCAATACGACCACAAATTCCCCGTGGTCTATCAGCAGTTCAATGTCGGCAAGCGCAGTAACGGCGAGAGCGCCCTCTCCGTAGCGTTTGATGACGTCCTTCAGCTCGACGAGCATCGTGCCCCCTCTCTTGTGGGGTCCGCTGAGTCGCCAACGATCACCGCCGCCCAGGCGATGAGCGCCATCCAATACGACCCTATTCCACCTGGGCGTTCCCGATGTAGAGGCGAAGGTCCCGGTGCTGCCACGTGGCCGCACACGTTGCGGCGTGCCAGAGTGGGGCCATGAGCCGCGGCGATGTCACAACTGGGATCCTTTTCACGGACCAGTACCAGTTGGCGATGGCCCAGACCTATTTCCAACAGGGATTCCACGAGCACCGCGCCCAATTCGATTACACCTTCCGCAACTATCCGGACTACGGCACACACCAGGCCGGCTACTGCATATTTGCCGGCCTCGACCCCTTGCTCGAGTGGATGGAGACGGCCCGGTTCGGCGAGCCCGAGCTCGAGCTCCTCGCCCAACAGCGAACATCCACGGGTACGCCGCGCTTTGCAACCGACTTCCTGGAGTGGCTCGGCGCCGCCGGTCACTTCGGTGACATCGAAGTGCGGGCCGTCGATGAGGGCCGGGTGGTCCATCCGCTGGCGCCGGTTGCAATCGTCACGGGGCCACTGGCGATGACGCAGATCCTGGAGACGGCGCTGCTCAACCGTCTCAACTACCCCACCCTGATAGCTACCAAGGCGTCGCGGGTACACGAGGCGGCCCAGGGCCGTCCGATCCTCGAGTTCGGTATGCGGCGCGGCCCTGCTGAGGGGGTCAACGCCGGGGGCCGGGCAGCACTGATCGGCGGGGCCGACTTCACCTCGAACGTTGGGATCTCTCACTCCGTCGGCGTCGACCCCAAGGGCACCCACGCCCACTCGATGGTCCAGGCCTTCATGGCTCTGGGCGGAGGCGAGCTGGAGGCATTCCGAGCGTTCGCCGCCACGTATCCGGACGACTGCGTACTGCTTGTCGACACCATCAACACACTCAGCAGCGGCATCCCCAACGCAATCACGGTGTTTCAAGAGCTGCGCCTTGCCGGGCACGAGCCGGCCGGGATACGCCTCGATTCCGGCGACCTTGCCTACTTGAGCATTCAGGCGGCCAAGCAGCTCAACGATACCGGGTTCGAGGATGTCGCCATCGTGCTGTCCAGCAACCTCGACGAGCTGGCCATCTGGCAGATCATCGCTCAGATCGAGGGGGAGGCTCCCCGCTACGGGGTGGAGCCGGAGTCACTCGTACAGCGGCTGACGTACGGCGTCGGCACCCGTTTGATCTCGTCGCAGGGCCACTCCGCTCTCGACGGCGTGTGCAAGCTGGTGGCTGTCGAGCAAGAGGGTGTCTGGGCGCCGACGATCAAGGTGTCCGACTCCCCGGGGAAGATCCCGACTCCTGGGCTCAAGAAAGTGTGGCGGGTGACGGACTCCCGCGGATATTCCACTGCGGACGTCATCGCAACAGACGACGAACCGCAACCGGGGAGCGAGCGCCTCGTCATGCACCACCCCACTCGAGAGGGGGTGCAACGGACCCTCGAGCCGAAGGATATTGCAGGCGTAGAAGAACTCCTCCGACCGGTGTTTCGAGGCAGCCGGCTGCAATCGCCGACGATCGCAGAAATGCGCCGGCGCCGCTCGGCCGACGTCGAGCTGCTTGACCCGGGCGTCCGCCGGCTCGTCAACCCCCACATCTATCACGTCTCGCTGACCCAAACCATGAAAGACCTCCAACGTCAGCTAGTCCAGAAGGCCCGCAACGGCTGAGACCGCCGACGGCGACGTGATTGGCTCGAAACTCAGCTCACTCTGACACCGGCGGTCACCATTTCGGCAACGGCTCGGGTTCCGTCGCCGGGAGCCAGATTGACGGCTCGTACCCCGTCGGCGAGCAACGTCGTTTCGAATCCGAGGCTGGCAGCGTCCAAGGCGGTCGACTTCACGCAGTAGTCCGTTGCCAAGCCGGCGATCGCGACCCGCACGGTCCCGTAGTCACGCAGCATTGCCTCCAGCTCAGTGGCAGCTTCGTCGCCGGATTCCGGATCGCGAACGGTGAATCCTGAATAGCCGTCCTCACCGCCCGTCCCCTTCTTCACCGAGGGCCCGGCGATGATCAGATCGTTATGGAATTCTGAGCCCCAGGTGGTGGCGACGCAGTGCGTCGGCCATATGCCGCCGTCCTTCGCGAAATGTGGCGTGGTCTCGGGATGCCAGTCCTGGGTGTAGACAATGCTGGCTCCGGCGGCTTCGGCGAAGCTGATCTGCTCGTTGATGAAAGGCACCACCTCTGTGCCGCCGGGCACGTGCAGCGAGCCGGCAGGATCCGCAAAGTCGTTTTGCACGTCGACAACGATCAGCGCCGTCCGTGCGTCGTAGTCGAACCCGGGCATATCCGGTCCTTGATTCGCGGCGCGCAAACGATAGTGCGCGCCACGCCGCCCCGGCCCCAGCCGCGTAAGCGGTCACGTCACCGGAGCCGGGCCCGTGTCAGATCTCGACGGTCCTCGGACCTGTGGGCGCTTGTCTCTAACGTCCTATCCGATGCTCTTCGAACGCCTTTCCACTGTCTTCCTTGCCGACCTCGCCGATGCCTGCGGTGATGATCCGGGTTTCCTGTGCGAGTTCGTCTTCGACCTAACCGACAACGAGGGGCTGGCAGATGCGGCGCAATACCTCGTACGCCCGGCCAAAGTCGTCCTCATCTTCCTCGTCGCCTGGATCATCAACCGAGTGGTCCGCAGATTGATCGACCGCACGGTCGACCAGATCATCGAGGCCCACGACGAGAAGGCAGCCAAGGCCGCGGCCACCGAACCCGAAGAGGAACCGCAAGGGCGGATGGAGGCGCTCCGTGAGCTTGCCACCAAACGGGCGTTGCGCTCATCCGAACAAGCCGAACGAGGCCGCCAACGCGCCCAAACTCTCGGGACCGTCCTGCGTTCTGTTGCCGCGCTTGTGATATATACGATCGCGGCGTTCATGGCGTTGGCAGAGTTCGGAGTGAACCTCGGCCCGCTCATCGCTTCGGCAGGGATCATCGGCATCGCGTTTGGATTCGGCGCGCAGAGCCTGGTGAAGGACTTCCTTTCCGGCATCTTCATGCTTGTCGAGGACCAATACGGTGTGGGCGACATCGTTGACGTTGGCGACACGGCCGGTGTCGTCGAGGAGGTGAAGCTCCGCATCACCAAGATCCGTGACGTGAAGGGAACGCTATGGCACGTGCCGAATGGAGAGATTCGGCGCGTAGCCAACATGTCTCAGGAGTGGGCGCGGGCCGTGCTCGACATCGAAGTGGCGTACGACACCGATCTCAACCACGCAACGGGAGTAATCAAGCGGGTGGCAGACGAGGTGTGGAGCGAGGGGCTCGTCAACGCCACGATTCTCGAGGAGCCGGAAATCTGGGGTGTCGAACGTTTCGGATCTGACGCCATCGCAATTCGACTGGTGGTCAAGGTCGAGCCTGCCGAGCAGTGGGCGACCGCCAGAGTCATCCGGCGCCGCCTCAAGGACGCGTTCGAGGCCGAAGGCATCGAGATCCCCTTCCCGCAGCGCACCGTCTGGGTGCACGAGGTCGCGTCCGCCGGCGCAGCGGCACAAGCTCCGCGGACGCCCAACCCCGACACGGCTCTCGAGCCCAAGGTGGCGCCGGAGGGCGAACTCGGAGCCTGACAGACCGGACCCCTTCCTCGGGGATTGCTATGGACACTTCGGTTCTAGGATCAACCCATGAAGCTGGCGCTCGGGGTTGTGCTCGCGGCATTGGCATTGAGCGCCTGCAGCACCGAAAACTCCATACCGGAGGAGCTGCTCATGTCAATCCCGGTCACCGGCGGGGAGCTCAACGCCATCCGTGGCGGCGACCTGTGCGATGTCGAATCCACATCGGGGCCGGTCGTCCTATTCCTGCACGGGGCGTCCTTCAACGCAAACACCTGGGTTGAAACCGGTACCCACAAACTGCTGTGCGAGGTGGGTTTACCCAGCCTTTCCATTGACCTTCCCGGGTTCGGGAAGTCACCTAGGTTTGAACACGATCCCACGCAACTCCTCGACGAGGTCGTCGCCTTCATCGCAGACGACGTGGTGCTGGTATCCCCTTCGATGAGTGGCAGCTACTCATTGCCATGGCTGGCGACGAACCCCGGATCAGCGGCCGGATTCGTTCCGATCGCCCCGGTAGGTATTGGCGGCTGGAGCACTCCGGACGGCTTCGCAGTCCCCACTCGCGGTATCTGGGGCAGTACCGACTCGGTGGTGCCCGTGGCCGATGGCCGGCGCCTTATCAGCTCAATAGACGGCGCCGACCTCATTGTGATCGAGGGCGGTGGCCACGCCGTCTACATGACCAACCCGGGCGACTTCCACGCTGCGTTCATCGACTTTGTGCAGGGCCTCTCCCGCTAGCCGCCGGCGGGCTTCGCTCCGGCCGATACACGGCGCGACTACCCCGCCGCAATGTGCCGCCTCCGCGCAACCGGTTACAAATCCCCCGTTTGGGGGAAGCCCGATTGGCTCCGATGGGCGAAGACGAGCCGTCCCGGTTCTCGCACCATGCACATAGAGACCGCATGGAAAGGGAGAACCGTGGAAACCAAGCCGAGCTACCGAATCTACGATTGGATAGGACGCCACATCCGCAGTGTTACTGCGGTGGCGTTACTTCTGACAATTGGTCTCGCTGTCGGCGGCTCCCTCGTCGCCGATCTTCGCGACATTCGGCTTGCTGACGGCGGTCATGATCGCCTTGGCGCTGGCGGCCTCACTGCTGGTGCTGCCAAGCTTGCTGGTGATGGCTGCCACCGTGTCCGAGACAACTGTTGACGTGCCGGCCGAGGCACTCGAGCCGGCCTACGCCTACTAGGAGAACGACCGATGGGCCTGATCCGACCGATATTCCAGGGACGCACCTACCGCCACCTCGCCTACCTGGCGCTGGCATTCCCACTCGGGTTGATGTACTTCGTCTTCCTGGTGACCGGGATATCGGTTGGATTCGGCCTGGTTGTGGTCTGGGTAGGTGTCCCGATTCTGTTGGGCATGGTTCTGGCGTGGCGCGGCATCGGCACGTTCGAGAGGGGCCTGCACCGTGGCCTGCTCGACCTCGACATCCCGGAACCGCCCCCGGTCTTCGCCAGTGACGGCACGCTGTGGGAGCGAATCAAGAGACTCCTGCGCGACTCCGTGACGTGGCGCACCCTGGCGTGGCTGTTCATCCGGTTCCCGGCCGGAATTGCCACGTTCGTCCTCCTGGTGGTGAACATCAGTTTTGCCGCGGTCTTCATCGCATCGCCTGCTCTAATCCCGCTGAATCTGAGTCGCTGGGGCGTTGAGGTCGACCCTGATTGGCTCACCATCTACAACTGGACACCGGAGTCGGTCGACGCCTACTGGATGGTGCCGCTCGGGATCATCCTCTTGATCGCCTTCTTCCATGTCGTCAACGGTCTCGCCTTCTTGTTCCGGGTCACCGGCGCCGCACTGTTGGGGCCGTCTGCCAGGGAGCGGGAGGTTGTCCTCGAGACCAGAGCGACAGAAGCCGAAACCCGCACGCTCCTGGCCCACGAGCTGCACGACAGCATCGGCCACGCCGTGACACTGATGGTTGTCCAGGCCGGAGCCGGACGGAAGGTCTTCGAGAGCGATCCCATCTTCGCCAAAGAGTCGCTGGAAATCATCGAGAAGACGGGTCGCACTTCGCTCGGCGAACTAGACCGCGTGTTGACGATTCTGCGCGATGACGGGCAAGCGGCCGTCGAACCACCCGCTCCGGACCTTGCCGACTTGGACGCGTTGGTCGCCCGAGTGCGAGAGGCAGACATCCCGGTCACGTTGGCGGTGAGTGGACCGGTCTCATCGGTCCCCCGTGATCTGCAACGGGCTGCCTACCGGGTGGTCCAGGAGGCTCTCACCAACGTGATGCGCCACGCCGGAACGGCCACGACTGTGAGCGTGGACACGACGACCGGCTCGCTCGAAATCGCAGTGACCAACGCTCCGCCTGCCGTGGACTCCACCCGCCAGGCCGGTAGCGGCCGGGGGATCATCGGCATGCGCGAGCGGGTGGCCGCCTACCGCGGCCGCTCCGAGATCGGCCCCACGCTCGATGGCGGCTACCGAGTCTGGGTACGCTTCCCTCTGTAGTGACACTCCGCATTCTCATCGTTGATGACGACGCCCTAGTGCGTGCCGGCCTCAAGGCTGTTCTCTCCAGCGAGCCCGATCTCGATGTCGTCGGCGAGGCCGGGGATGGCAAAGCGGCCATTGAACTGGTGGCATCGCTGGAGCCTGACCTGGTGCTCATGGACATCCGCATGCCGGAGATGGACGGCCTCGCCGCGACCCGAGCGATCGTGGCCTCTGGTGAGTCACGGGTGTTGATCCTCACAACCTTCGAACTCGACGAGTACGTCTACGAAGCGATGCGGGCAGGCGCTTCCGGTTTCCTGCTGAAACGGAGCTCACCTGAGGACCTGGTGATCGCGGTCCGCATCGCCGCCTCCGGCGACTCGCTCGTCGTGCCCGAGACTATGCGCCGCATCGTCGAGCAATATGCCACGACCGGGGAGGAGGCCGCCAGGGTCCGCAAAGACATCGGACGGCTGACGGCTCGGGAACAGGAGGTGTTGCGGCTCGTGGCGCAAGGATTGTCGAACGTTGAGATCGCCGACGCCCTCTTTGTAAGCCGGGAAACGGTGAAGTCCCACGTCACCTCGGTGCTGACCAAACTCGGCGTGCGCGACCGCACCCAAGCGGTGATAGCGGCATATGAGTCCGGCTTCGTGCAAGCCGGAACCGGGTAGCCGGCACCGACCACCGTTACACCGCGGAGATCTACGACCGAATCGTCGAAGTGATGACAGGAGCCCCCTTCAGCGAAGCGTCGCAGGCGGGACGGGCACGCTCATAGCGCGGCGGCGCGCCATGCCTCGCGAAGACTCGTCTTGGCGCCGCCGCGGATGACGCCACCTATGTAGATCCGCCCCGCCAAGCGGGTCACCCAGTACACCGCGGCGGCCAGCAACATCACGGCTGCCGCGATCTCCCACACCGCGGCGTGACCTTGCACGATCCGCATCGGCATGACCGTCGGAGTGAACGGTGGCAGCAACGAGATGATTTGGGCAAAAACACTGTCGCCGGCGCTCGTCGAGATCATGGCGGTCACGTAGCCGACGGAAACTACGAGGTTGAGCGGTCCGGCTGCATTGGAGGCGTTTTCGGTACGCGCCATCAGCGCTCCGAAGGCGGCATAGACGGTCGAGTAGAACGCGAACCCCAACAGGAAGAACACGAAGATGCTCACCAGCGTTGCCCAGGTCCCCGCTGGGATGGGCAGAGTGTCGAGCATCAGCAGCGTCCCGGCAATAGTGGCCAAGATCGCCCCCATCTGGGCAAGTGCGAAAATCCCGATTCCGATCACCTTGCCGGCCAACAACTTCGTCGGCTCGACAGCACCAAGCACCACCTCGACAACCCGGCTCGACTTCTCCTCCGCCACCCCCATCAGCGTCATCTGCCCGTACCCAATTATCGTGCCAAACAGCACGACGGTGCTGAGGGAGGCCAGTACTCGGTCTGCATCTTCCTTCGGAATCTCGGCCCCCTCAGCAACTCCGGAGAGCTCTAGGGCCAGCAGACCCATGACGACCAAGGCCAGGATGATGCTGGTCGAAATCAGGAACGCCCGCTTGCGCGTCACCACCTCGCGCTTGGCGACGAGCCAGACCGTGTGCCAGGCGCTCATGTGACCGCCTCCTCGAAGACCTCGGACAGCGAAGGCGGCTCGACGCTGAAGACCACGATGTCCCCTGCTTTCTCAGCAGCGTCGGCCAGGTCGATGAGGCGGTTGGAGTCTGTGAGTTCGAGCCGGATCCGATTGGGAGAATGGCTCAGCAGCTTGACCCCGGGAAGTTCCTCGGCCCACGCTACATCAGATTTCCCGACGATCTCGAGGTAGCGCCGTTCCGACGAGGCCCGCAGCTCCATGACGTCGCCCGCCAGCACCACCGAACCGCGGTTGATGATCACCACGTCGTCACACAGGTTCTCAACAACGTCGAGCTGATGGCTCGAGAAGAGAACGGCGGCGCCATCATCGGCTCGCCGCCGGAGCACGGCAGCCATGTTCTGCGCCGCAAGCGGATCGAGCCCGGAAAATGGCTCATCGAGGACAAGCAGCTCCGGATCGTGCATCAATGCCACCGCCAGCTGTACCCGCTGCTGATTGCCGTGGGACAGGTTGGTGACGGGCTCCTCGGCCCGATCCCCCAGATCAAATTCTCCAAGCAACCGGCCGGCCGCGAACGCCGCTTCGTTGGGACTCATGCCGTGGAGTTCGCCGAAGTAAATGAGCTGATCGCGAGGCGCCATCCGCGGATACAGACCCCTCTCCTCGGGCATGTAACCGAACCGCAGCCGGGTGGTCGGTTCGATTGGCTGCCCGTCCCACGAGACGGTGCCGGCCGTCGGTCGGACCAGCCCGAACACGCTCCGCATGGCTGTGGTCTTGCCGGCGCCATTCGGCCCGAGGAAGCCCAGCATCTGGCCGCGCTCGACCGAAAACGTGCAACCGTCGAGAGCGGTGACGTCCCCGTACTGTTTGCCGATCTGATCGAACAGCAACATGCCCGCCTCCTGAGGTCCCAGGATGCGGGAGATCTAGATCCGCCCGATAGAGGCGAAAGCCCGCGTTACCACCGCCTTCGAAGAACCTGAGATCCGGACCTGGGCTCTACGACAGCTGGCGAATGAACTCTGCGGACTTCACGACAGATCCTGGAATGGGGTCACCAACACTCCCAGGCCAGGTCGCCGCGTATGGGAAAATGAGCTGGCTGTTGCACTCCACCTGGATCTCGTAGAAGAAGCCCCCGCTGGCTCCGTTGGCGTTGTGGGTCGTGTGGCCCGGATCGACCGTGACCTCCAACGGTCCTGGCGGGTCGGCGGTCTTGGCGCCCCCGAGATTGCATTTGAAGACCGTCACCCTGACCTTCTGCTTGGCCGCGTCGTTGTTGAGCACCGCCCAGTCGATTGAATGGGTGGCGGCCGGCAGCAAAAACGGGCCGGTCCGGTAGACATAGCGGTAGTCGGGGAACCGGAACTTGCGGCGATCGACTTTGGTGGCCGACTTGGGCAACGATTTGGCCGGAGTCAGCTTCGGTAGCGTCATCGAGTCCTCACTTTCTGTACTCGAGTACTTCCCCTTTCCGAACCTACACCTGAAAGCAGGGCGCCGGACCCGTCACACGATGTCGAACTCGTTGTGCTCCGGGTCCGCCATGGCGATCGCATAGTGGCCTTGCTCTGGAGTGTCCATCACGTGCAACACCGTCGCCCCCAGTGCCACCAGGCGAGCCGACTCGGCATCCACCCGGCGGCGCCGCTCCTCTAGCGCGACCGATCGCCCTCCGCCTACTAGAACATCGAAGTGGAGGCGGTTCTTGGTCGATTTGGCTTCGGGCACTTGCTGGAACCACACCCGAGGACCGTGACCCTCCGGGTCGACGATCGAGTCGTATCCGCCGTCCAGCTCGTCCTCGGGAACCCCGTGGCTGATCCAATACTCCCGCCACGAATCGAATCCGTCCGGCGGGCCTTGCAACTCGTAGCGGAGCGCCTCGGCCCAGAAACGTGCCATGGCGTCGGGATCGGCACAGTCGACGGCGACTTGAAAAGAGATAGCCATGGCGTCAGGTTAGGAAGGTCCTACTCCGGGCAGCCGAAGGCGGTCCGTACGATCTCCTTCATAGCCGGAGGGATCCAGGGAATGTCGGAAAGATCCTCACGCTCTTCGGTTGCGTCGAACCGCTCCTGGGCGGCGTAACAAAGCACGATCGCTTCCAGCTCGGCGGCCCTGACCGCCTGAGACTGCGGCCCTTCCCAAATCAGGTCGAGGTTGTCGACGGAGTCCACGCTTGCGGCAAATGTCGCTCGGGCCTCCTCAGCCTCCAGGAGTGTGGCGAGAATGGCTGTGAGTGCCGTGTGCAAGTCCACCACTTCATCGGGTGGATCGATGGCTCCGGTCACCGCAACCATCTCCTTGTACCCGGCCACCCGGTCATCGAGGTAAGCGTGCGTCGCCTCCACGCTCGGGTCGCCCGAGAACAGCTCCTCAGCATGGGCATCGAGCCGGCCATCGACCCGCTGTATGAGACCGGCGACCTCATCGGAGTACTCCGACATCGTGAGGCTGTCGCCACTGCAGGCGACCAGTACCAGAACCAGGACAAGAGGACGACAGATCCACGCCGATCGTTTCCGGCCGACGGTCATATGAACCTCCTCACACAGTCCTCCAATCCTACGCGCCGCACGGGACGGGGGTCCGCCGACGACTAGGGATCCGATCCGGCTGTCCATTCGGCGTGGGCGGCGCGAATCTCGTCGGCGAGCACCTCGCCCTCGCCACCCTTGAGGCCCTCCACCATGAGCAGACTCACGGTGTGGGCCCGGGAGTGGCGATCCCACAACTGCACTCGCTGCCCGAGGCTCCCAACGACGGTTACGGCGGCCAGCTGATCCCAGCCGATGCGAAAGTCCACCGCCTCCGGCCACAAGTCCCCCGATGGCTCCCGTCCGGTGATCCCGCTGTCGTCGACGTGCAGGAGAGTTCGGTCCTGGTTCATCACGTACGCAAGGCGCAGCAGGATCGCTGAGGCGATCGCTACCAGCGTCGCGAGAAGGCGCAGGGAGACTCCACTCAATCCGAACAGACCTCCGGGCCCCCAGGCGGCGCCGAGGAAGAGAGCACCCGAGGCGATCGCTTCCACGATCAGCCCCCACACCCAGATCCTGCTGAGGAGGTACGTTCGTGGCGCCACACGTGAACGATAGGCCCGCCCCAGACCGCCAACTGTCGCGCTGGCGTGCGGCCGCCAACCTATTGTGGCGTGGTGACCGATGACAGCGCGCCGATCACGTGGGCCGACGGGACGCTTACCGCCGTCATCATCATCGTCGGGGTCTACGCAGCCGGCCTCGTGCTCATCGGTGGGTTCGTCGGCGACGAGCTATTCGGGCCGCTCGGCTTTGGGCCGGAATCGGCCGGTATCACCGGTGGTGCCGAGCGTGACTACACCACCTTCATCTTCGGCGTCCTGGGTGCAGTGATCATCGGTTGGATGGTGCTGACCCTGGTTGTAGCCAGGGGGCCATTGCGATGCCGGGAACGTTGGGCGTGGAACGCGGTGGCCTCTTCGATAGGCCTGTGGTTCTTGGTAGATACCGGATTTTCGCTCGGCGTCGGGCAGATCGAGCACGCCATATTCAACTTGGCATTTCTGGCCGCGGTAGCAGTCCCCCTGGCACGGCTCCGGCGCGAGGTCACCGCGCCGATTTAGGCGGCCGAAGGCATGATCGAATGGCGGCGCCTTTACCGGATCATCTCGCCAAGGGCAGCGAACCGAAGCATATGGGCCTGCCCGGCATGAAGGGCGTATTCGTCGATCATCTTCACCAGGGTCGCCCGGAGCGGTCGATCGTGACCCGCTCCATTCGCCTCGAGCGAGGGCATCGCTGCGATCGCGGCATCAGCTTTGTCGACCTCGTCAAAGTACGCCCGCAGGTCGGCATCGACCGTATCGAACGAACCGCCCGCGAAGTCGTCGTCTCCATAGGCCTCCACCAGTTCACCTCCGCCGAGACCCCAACTCAACGCAACATGCTCCATCTGAGTCATATGGCGAACGAGCCCCAAGACCGAGAGCTCGACTGGCGGGATCGCCCACGCAACGAGACGCTCGGCGTCTAGGTCTCGCAGCTTGCGAATGAACTCATGGCGTTGGTACCTGAAGAACTGTTCCAGGAAGGCGCGAGGTTCGTTGGCGGAATCCGGCTCCCGCCACGCCGAGAAGTCATAATCGGCCAGCGCTTCGATAGACATCGGCGCAACGCTAGTTGGCGCGAGAAGCGATCGCAGACCACGCTGCCCACCCCCGACGACAGTGCAGCTAGTCGTTCCGCTTCCGATCCCCGAGCTTACGAATCTCCTCAACCAGTTGTTCGGTATCTGCACGGTCCCCGAGTTGGCGTATCTCCTCGACGAGTCGTTCTGTATCCGGACGATCCCTGAGCCTGTCGACTTCGTTGAGCAGTCGTTCCGTATCTGGCCGGCCCCGCAGCTTGCGGATCTCGTCCACAACCCTCCCTGTCGTCTGCGCGCGCTTTGATTTCACTTCGTCTCCTTGGTTGGTAGTGACCGGGTACTGAAAAACGTGATCGAGTGGAACGTCGAACACCCCGGCAATCCGGAATGCCATTTCGAGAGACGGTGAGTAGCGGCCCCGCTCAATGGCGATGATGGTCTGGCGCGTCACGCCGACGCGTTTCGCGAGGTCCGCCTGTGTCATCTCGTCGTGGTCAAACCTGAGCGACCGAATCGAGTTAGTGACCTTGGTTGGCTTGACCATCGCCTGACATCCACTCCGTGTCAAATATTATTTACATCGCTCAGCATGAAGCAAAGGCAACACAGTGTCAAAGTTTCTTTACTTCGATGTGGTAGCTACAACCGCCCCGGCGAGGGCCGCTAAGACCGCCGACGGCTTCACGGACGACCGGCCAATATCAAGCCCCCGCTTACCGCCCCGCAATCCGATCTGGGGAGGATGTGGCGGAAAGATGGCAACGGCGGCGCGGCGCCCATATCAGTCTCCGCCTGGATCAATATCGTGCACCCATCAGAGGCAGATCTCCGGCAATATGCCTCTCCGGTTTTCGCGACCTCACACCCACCGTGCGGTCCGATGTGGGCCGGCGTGCGTAAATGTCACCAGGCGAGGGGCAGATAACGAGCGCATAGGCATCGCTATGGGTGGGAGGTGTGCGCACGGCTGATCATGGCGGAGCACGGTGTGAGGTAAAGTGGAGGCATGACGAACCACGACGACAAGATTCAAGGAAGCACGGGAAGTTTCTTGCATGGACCAGCTGATGAGGTCTTGCGAGAGGCGGTGCGCCATGAGAATGAGGACCTCACCATTCAATCTCCCGCAGGCAAGGTACGTCTGGTCAATGGTTCAGAGGCATGGGTGCGCTACAACCACTACCTCGAAGAGCGCAACATTGACCCACACGTCGAGGAGGCGTGAGAAGGATTAGCGCCGACTTCTTCGCCCGGATTCGACATCGTGTAATGCGGGACAACACAGCTAGGTGCCTTGAACCTCGGTGATCAGCGCTTGAGTCGCTGCCGCGATGCCGGGGGCGGTGGCGATGAAACCATCCATGAGGGTCTCAGCCTGGTTGAACTTCACCGGCTGGTAGTCGAGCCCCATCACCGTGCCACCGGCGGCGGCGACGAGGGCGGCTCCTCCGGCTACGTCCCACTCATTCTTGGGCACCAACGTCCAGGTGGCGTCGGCCAAACCGGCCGCTACCAGCCCCAGCTTGTAGGCGACCGAGCCCATGTTGCGAACGGCAATCGGCGTACCGAAGAACGACGACCACTCGCCGCGTTTCACTTCCGACCGTGATCCAAGGACCAAGGCGCCACGCAGATCATCGCGTGTGGTGCATGTGACTGGCTCCCCATTTAGCGTCACCCCATCGTCGAGCGATCCGACAATACGATGGCCGCTGGCAATGTTGAGGATGCCGCCGGCCATGGGGTTTCCGCCGACGACGAGCGCCACCGAGACACACCACTCCGGGATCCCCATCACGAACTCTCTGGTGCCGTCGATCGGGTCGACGATCCACACCCGGGAGCAATCCAAACGTGACGGATCATCGGCCGTCTCTTCGGACAGCCAGCCCTCCCCGTCACGGGGCAGCGCTGATCGCAGCGCTACGTCGACTGCAATATCAGCCGCAGTCAGCGGGTCGTCACCATGTTTCATCTGCGCCGCGACCTCGCCCGGCGTGAAAGCCTCTAGAGCCTTCGCCGCCAGGTCAAGAGCGTGGTGGATCCGATCGAGATCCTCGGGATCGGTGAGCCTGCTCACCGCTCAGGCGGAGACGTAGCCGTGCTCGACGAGGTAGTCATAAACGACGTCGGCTGCCTCTTCGACGGTGATGTCCGTCGTGTCGAGATCGATCTCGGCATCCTCTGGTGCCTCGTACGGGTCCGAGATTCCGGTGAACTCGGGAATGATTCCGGCGCGCGCCTTGGCATACAGCCCCTTGGTGTCACGAGCCTCGCACACTTCGAGGGGGGTTGAGACATGCACCAGGACATAGCCGCCCTCACTCGAGATAGCCGCCCGGTTCACCGCCCGCGCCGCCTCGTATGGCGCGATCGGAGCGCAAATTGCGGCACCGCCGGCCTTGGTGATCTCCGAAGCGACGTAGCCGATCCGCATGACGTTGGCGTCGCGGTCTTCCTTCGAGAAAGTCAGGCCCTTGGAGAGATTCTTGCGGACGAGGTCGCCGTCGAGCAGCGTCACCGTACGTCCCCCCTCCTCGAGCAGCTTGACCATCAGAGCGTTGGCAACCGTGCTCTTGCCAGATCCGGATAGACCGGTGAAGAAGACTGTGTACCCCTGCCTGTCGCGCGGCTTCGAAGTCCGCCGCAGCTCCTCGACAACCTCCGGATACGTGAACCAATCCGGAATCTCGTCGCCCGAGGCGAGCTTGTCACGCAGCTCGGTTCCCGAGATGCTGAGGAAGTCGGTGCCTTCCGTCAGCTCGTCGATAGGCTCGTAGATGCCGTCGGCCGGGACGTAGACCATGAGCTTGAACGGCACCATCTTGACGCCGATCTCCTCCTGGTACTCGGTGAGCAGTTCCTGGGCGTCATAAGGCCCGTAGAACGGCTCGCCCGTCGAGTCGCTTCCCGGGCCGGCGTGATCACGGCCAACAATGAAGTGGGTGACGCCATGGTTCTTGCGGATGATGGCGTGCCAGACAGCCTCGCGCGGCCCGCCCATGCGCATCGCCAGCGGAAGCAGTGACAGCGTCGCCGTGTTAGCCGGGTAGCGGTCGATGATCTTCTTGTAGACCCGCACCCGGGTGTAGTGATCAACATCGCCCGGCTTGGTCATGCCGACCACAGGGTGGATCAGCAGGTGGCCGCCGGTAGCCTCGGCCGCCCGAGTCGTTAGTTCGACGTGGGCCCGGTGCATCGGGTTGCGGGTCTGGAATGCCACGAGGCTTTCCCAACCGTGCTCGCTGAGCCAAGCGCGCAGCTGAGCCGGGGTGCGGCGCAGATCGTGAAAGTCATAGTGGGTGGGAAGTTCCACACCCTCGAGAATGCCGCCGACGTAGTGACTGCCTGCGGTGTTGAACAGGTAGTTCACAGCAGGATGTTCGTTGTTGGCAGAACCAAATACCTTCTCAGCCTCAGCGTTCTTGTCGGGTTCCCAAACATCGCCGACCGTGAGGACGGCAATCATTCGGCCCTCAGGGCCGCGCAGCGCCAGACTGTCGCCGGGGTTGAGGCTCTCGGCAATCTCGGCGGAGACGTCGAGTGTGATCGGCATCGGCCACAACGTGCCGTCCTGGAGGCGCATGGTGTCGCGGACCGACTCGTAGTCGGCCTTGTTCAGGAAGCCACGCAGCGGGGAAAACGCCCCGGTGAGCAGCAGCTCGAGGTCGTTGAGCTGCCGCGCCGTCAGATCCCAGGAGGCGTACTCGAGGGAGTGCTTCCTGATCTCATTAGCGCGGTCCTCGCCGACCATCAGATCGACCAGAACGCCGCCGTGCGGCTCGATGAGGTTTACGGACACAGTTACTCCTTATTTACACCACATGGGAACAGACAAAGAAAAGCGGCGCGGTTCCTGGCCGGCGCCTCGAGCAATGGTAAAGGCAAAAGGCCGACTTGACCAGCCCACGATCTACCGCCGCCCGGTAAAGTCGTATCATGGCTGCCCGGGGGACGCTAAAGACATTGGGGAGCAACGCCGATCTCGCTGTGGTGACCGTAAACCGCCAGCTCACAACGATACTGCTCGCCGCCATCGCCTTGGTTGCCACCTTGGTGAGCCCGGTGGCGGCAGAAGAGCCTGACGCGGCCGGCTCAGAAGTCACCGTTGAGGGCGGCGGCTGGGGTCACGGCATTGGAATGTCCCAGTACGGCGCGTACGGCCAGGCACTCGAAGGCAAAACCGCCGAAGAGATCGTCGGCTACTACTACACCGGTTCGAGCACGGCGCCGATCGTCGATCAGGTCGGCGAGAGCCACTTCCTCATTACCGACCCCACGCCGCTGTGGGTCAACCTGCTCGCCAACAAAGTTGTGTTCCGCTTCGAAGCGATCGGCGGGCCGCTCACCGTGTGCCAATCGGGTGCCGGTGGGTGCAACTACGAGGCGTCGCCCGGCGAGGTGTGGAGGCTGCGGACCGTCGGGGACGGTACTTGCCAGCTCGAGTCCGACGGCGAGCCAGTCACAGAACCGGGCGATTGCCTGGCCACGGTGAAGGGAATGTCGCCAGACGGATCCCGCATCGAGATCGCCGGGCTCGATGTCAACCGCGACGAGTTCGCTCGCGGCGCGGTCCGGGTCCGCACTCCGAACGCCGGCAACTCCTTTCACGTGTCACTCGAGATCAATCTCGAGGAGTACTTGTACGGGCTGGCCGAGGTGCCGTTCTCGTGGCACAGCGAGGCTTTGCGTGCTCAGGCCCTCGCCGGCCGCAGCTACGCCACGTGGCGACTGATTACCCGCGGTCCCGAGGCCGACTTCTCGCAAGAGCGTCGGACGACGTGCTGGTGCCACATGTATGCCACCACCGTCGATCAAAGCTACAGCGGCTGGGCAAACGAGGCGGTTTCCGGATCCAGCAAGTGGCAGGCAGCCGTGAACTCGACCGCGAACATTGTGATCACCCATCCGGCGGCCAGCCAGGCCAACGTCGTCGCCGCCTTCTACTCATCATCGACTGGAGGCCGAACGGAGAACAACGACGACATATGGGGCGGCAGCCCGGTTAGCTATCTGCGCAGCCGGCCGGATCCCTGGTCGCAAGACCCGGCCGTGAACAATCCGTTCGGTCGTTGGGCCTTCGGCTTCAACGAAGATGAGCTGGCGGTCAAATTCGGCGTCGACAAGATCGACGGTATGCAGATCGTCGCACGCTATTCATCCGGCACGCCATCGGCCGTGGACATCTACACCCGCACCGATGGAGTGCAGAGGACGATCACCAGATCCGGGCCGGAGCTATACACGCTTTTGGGCCTGCGGGGGCGCAACATCAGCGGGTTCGACTACGGGTCCATTGCAGCTGTCGGTGGCGATTTCACGGGCGACGGTCGCTCCGATGTCGGCATGTTCACGGGATTCAACAGCACATGGTGGGTCGGTGAGTCGATCCTCGGCGAATTCACGATGGACCCTTGGCTGAACTACACAGTCAACAACTCCTTGCGCGATCAGGTGGTCGGCGACTTCGATGGCGACGGGAAGGATGACCTCGTGGCGC
>Ga0224497_10000728_pt1 | contig 22309 bp, 21 predicted proteins | sample SF_Jul11_sed_USG_4_FD_167970 | JGI IMG/M metagenome (GOLD analysis project Ga0224497, IMG submission 167970) | Sediment microbial communities from San Francisco Bay, California, United States - SF_Jul11_sed_USGS_13 | ecosystem: Environmental > Aquatic > Marine > Sediment | place: USA...
GCTCACATGATAGCCGCGGTCTATCGCTCCCATCGACGACTCCTCACGATGGGCAACGGCGGATCCAGTTGCGATGCGTCCCATATTGCCGTGGAATTTCTGCATCCCGTCACCGCAGGACGTCCGGCGCTTCCGGCCGTCAATTTATCGGCTGATCAAGCCATGATGACCGCCGTTGGCAATGACGTGGGCTTTGAGCATATCTTCGTGCGTCAGCTGGTGGCCCATGGACAGGCCGGAGATGGCTTAATCGGGATCTCCACCAGCGGCAATTCCGACAACCTTTTGCGAGCCTTCCACAAGGCCAAGGACATGGGCATCCTGACCATTGGACTCACGGGCGGGTCCGGCGGAGCCATGGCGGCGACTCCGTCGATTGACCAGTGCCTGATTGTTCCAACCGAGAGCATCCATCGAATCCAGGAATGCCATGTCCTGATTTATCACATTTTATGGGATCTCGTGCATACACTCCTGGCCAGGGATCGTGGCCCGGCAACCTCAGCCACCAAGGAGGACCATGAAGTTCCTCGATGAATTTCGCGACCCGGGAAAAGCGAAGGCCTTGATCACCGAGATTCAGCGACTGGTCAAGAACATCCCGCGCGCTCAGGAACGGCCGATTTGGATTATGGAGGTCTGCGGAGGCCATACCCATACCATATTCCGGTATGGTCTCAACCATGTACTTCCCAAGGAAGTCGAATTCATTCACGGCCCTGGGTGTCCCGTCTGCGTCCTTCCGAGAGGGCGAGTGGACGATTGCATCGCCTTGGCTGAACAGCCTGACGTGATTATGACTACGTTCGGGGACGCCATGCGCGTAACCGGCTCCAAAAAGAATCTTCTGCAGGCCAAAGCCGAAGGAGCGGACGTGCGCATGGTCTACTCCCCGTTAGATGCGCTCGCCATCGCCCGTCGGCATCCCGAGAAAGAAGTCGTCTTCTTCGGGCTCGGCTTCGAAACCACAATGCCCAGTACCGCCATGACCGTTCTCCAGGCTAAACGGGATGGGCTCAAGAATTTTTCACTGTTCTCCAATCACATCACCATTATCCCCACGATCAAAGCCATCTTGGATTCCCCTGATATGCAACTCGACGGGTTTTTGGGACCCGGTCATGTCAGCATGGTGATTGGAGTCGCCCCCTATGATTTCATTGCTCGCCAATATCGAAAGCCCATGGCCATCGCCGGGTTTGAGCCCCTGGATATTTTGCAAGCCGTCTGGATGGTGCTGAAGCAATTGGCCGAAGGACGATGCCAGGTAGAAAACCAATATCAGCGCATCGTGTCGGAACAAGGAAATGCCCAAGCCCTGAACGCTATCCAGGAGGTGTTTGAACTGCGGGAATTTTTCGAATGGCGCGGATTGGGCTCCATCGACCATTCCGGTGTACGAATCCGGGAGACCTTTGCGGCCTATGATGCCGAGCGGAAATTTTCCCTTCCCAATGTCACGATTGCCGACCCCACCTCCTGTCAATGCGGAGAAGTGCTCAAGGGAGCGATCAAACCGAATCAGTGCAAAGTCTTTGGCACTACCTGTACCCCGGAAAATCCTCTTGGTTCGCTCATGGTCTCCACGGAAGGCGCGTGCGCGGCCTATTACCAGTATGGATGGATTGACAAAGACGCGATTCAACCTGTCACACACTAAAACCATGCTCCCCATCTTATCCTCTCAGGCCCGATCCGATTCCCCTCTCGCCTCCTTGCCCGCACGCTTTCACGGCCAGCGCGTTACCCTGGCACATGGCGGAGGAGGAAAGGCCATGCGGGATCTGATTGAACACGTGTTTATTCAGACCTTTCAACACCCCCTCGCCGCTGCGATGGAAGATCAGGCTCGCCTTTCATTAACGGAGCTAGGGAATCTTGGCTCGCACATCGCCATGACCACGGATACCTTCGTGGTTCATCCGCTCTTCTTTCCCGGCGGCAATATCGGGAAACTGGCCGTTAATGGCACCGTGAATGATTTAGCCATGTGTGGGGCTCGCCCGTTATATTTGTCCTGCGCCGTGGTGATAGAAGAAGGCCTGGAGATTGAGACCCTGTTTGTTCTTGCCCAATCCATGAAAGCAGCTGCCGATCATGCCGGAATCGGGATTGTGACGGGAGACACCAAGGTGGTGGAACGAGGAGCGGCGGACAAACTCTTTATCAATACGACCGGCATCGGCATGATTCCGAACGGCATAAACATATCCGGGCATCGGGCGGAGCCAGGGGATGTGGTTATCACCAATGGCTATCTCGGCGACCATGGCGTGGCCATCCTGCTCGCTCGAAATGAATTAGCCCTTGAGGCCACCATTGAAAGTGATACGCAACCCCTCAACGGATTAGTCGAGGCCATGCTCACCTGCTGCGAGAATATCCATTGTCTTCGTGACGCAACACGGGGTGGACTGGCCACGGTCCTCAATGAATTGGCTCAGGATTCGCAGGTCTCGATACAGGTGCACGAGTCCGCGTTGCCCATTCGAGAATCAGTTCGGGGCGCGTGCGAAATTCTTGGCTTGGATCCGCTCTATCTGGCTAATGAAGGCGTGCTGGCCGCCATTGTTCCTCCAGAAGAGGCAGAGAACCTGGTGAAGGTTATGCGGAAACACCCGGCCGGCCGACAGAGCGCCATCATTGGACAGGTCAAAGAAGGTCCGGCGGGACGAGTGACGTTGTCCACCACATTCGGCGGGGTACGGATTATGGACATGCTCGTGGGCGAACAATTACCAAGAATTTGTTGAACGTCATGCATGAATTAGGCATTACCCGCAATATTGTGAATATTGTGACCGAACAGGCTCACGGGGCGAAAGTGACCGACGTGACCGTGGAAATCGGCAAGCTCAGCGCGATCATGCCTGACGCCGTGCGTTTTTGTTTTGACGTCGTCAGTCAAGGGACGTCCCTGGAGGGGGCTTCCCTGCATATTCGTGAAATTCCGGGACAAGCATCCTGCCATACCTGTGGGATAACCTTTCCCCTCGAAGAGCTATATGATTCCTGTCCCTGTGGATCACGCAACATCACGCGTCTATCGGGAGAAGAACTCAACATTAAAGACATGGTGATCGTCTAAATGTGTACCACCTGCGGCTGTTCGGACTCGATGCGTCCGACCATGACAAATATTGCCACTGGCCAAACGATTCCGCTCGCCGCCCAAGAAACGCCTGAGCATTCCCATGCCCACCCGCATGACCATGAACATCGCAGCCACTCCCAGGCGGATCATGAGGACCATCATCATGAGAAAAAGACTGTCCTCCTGGAGCAGGCGATTCTCTCGAAGAACGACCGGCTGGCCGAACGGAATCGCGGATGGTTGGCCGAACGCCATATTCTCGCGTTGAACCTGGTCAGTTCACCGGGCTCGGGCAAGACGACCCTTCTGGAAAAGACCATTGCCGATCTTCAGAAAGAGTTTCCGGTATCTGTGATTGAAGGCGATCAAGCCACGCTCCACGATGCCGAACGTCTTCGCCGAACAGGCTGTGCTGTCGTGCAAATCAATACTGGAGCCGGTTGCCATTTGGAAGCCGATATGGTCGCTCGAGGACTGGAGTCCCTCCAGCCCTCAACCCAATCCGTCGTCATGATTGAAAATGTGGGCAACCTGGTCTGTCCAGCCCTCTTTGATTTAGGGGAACAGGCCCGAGTGGTCATCCTGTCCGTGACCGAAGGCGAAGACAAACCCTTGAAATATCCCCATATGTTCCAGTCGGCCCACCTCGTGTTGATTAATAAAATTGATTTGTTGCCGTACTTGTCATTTGACATCGACCAATGCCTACGCTATGTCAACATGGTCAACACGAGTGCTCAGGTCCTCCAGATTTCCGCTCAGACCGGTGAGGGCTTGTCAGCGTGGTACCGCTGGATTCAACAACACCGGTCAATTGGTCCGGATGGCAAAGGATTATGATGCTCAGTATTCTTGGATTAGGATTTTTAATGGGGATGCGGCACGCCTGTGAAGCGGACCATGCGGCGGCAGTGGCTTCCTTAGCCACCCGAAGCGGATCGATCGCCCAGACGGTTAAACAGGGGATGGTCTGGGGATTGGGACATACGCTGACGTTGTTGATATTCAGTTCGCTGGTCTTGATGTTGGGAACCATCATTCCCGAACGATTCGCTCAAGGCTTGGAACTCATGGTGGGTGTGATGCTGGTGGGTTTGGGAGTCGACGTGTTTCGACGGATGCGAAAAAATCGCATTCATTTTCATGTTCACCAACATCCGGATCTACCACCCCACTTTCATGCGCATGCGCATACCGAACCCACGCACCCTGACAATACGTCCCACGATCATGCCCATGGCTTTCCTTACCGTGCGTTGCTGGTTGGCCTGATGCACGGGATGGCCGGATCAGCGGCGCTAATCCTGTTAACCCTGAACGCCACCCTTTCAGCGAGCCAGGCCATCATGTATATCCTCCTTTTTGGTTTAGGATCGACCATCGGCATGGGCCTCCTATCCTTGATCATGGCTATTCCCTTTTGGTATTCAGCTCGATCTCTGACATGGCTCCATCACGGACTCCAGACCTGCGTGGGTGTCATGACGACCATTGTCGGCATTCTGATGGCCTTTTCCTCAGGATCTTCACTCTGGCATTAACAATTTCTCCCGCGGGCTGATCGTACAGACTTCTCCAGGATAGACCCAGACCTCAATTGGCAAATAAAAAAGGGCTTTCCAGGATTTGTCCGCAATCCCGGAAAGCCCTTATCGTAAAACGGTAAAATTAGGTTACTCAACCCTGATGCATATGCTGGCTGAGATAGTTTTCCACCCCTACCTGCTTCATGGTTTCCAGCTGCGTTTCGATCCAATCGATATGCTCTTCCTCACTGGTGAGAATCACTTCCAGTTTTCCCCGCGTATTGAAATCTCCAACATTGACGCAATGCTCAATCGCTTCAGTTAACAATTTCACCGCATCATGTTCCAATCCCAAATCCGATTTAAGCTGTTCCGGCACCGTTTCGCCAATTTTCAGCGTTCCCAACCGTTGCAAGTTTGGGAATCCATCCAAAAACAGAACATGTTCAATAATTTGTTCCGCATGCTTCATTTCATCAATCGCATGTTTACGAATTTCATTGTGCAACACGGTATATCCCCAATTGCCACACATTTCACCGTGCAGGAAATATTGATTGATGGCCGTCAGTTCATTCGTGAGAACTTTATTAAGAAAATCAACAACACCTTTTTTCGCTTTCATCGAATCCTCCTGGCTAAAATTTCTCTTTGACGTTTCACCGCATACATATCTGAATTTTCATTGCCGCAACGGCCGACTTCCTTCCCGACAGGAAAAATTTCTGCTTCATTATTCTACTGATTGTATCGGCCCAACTCCGACATGGTCAATATTTTCATGTAAGGAAAAACAATTAATACCGATTGTCTTTCTCAACTTCGTTGATCCGGATGTTCAAGTTCAACCATTCACGTTTCTGGAATTGCAGATTTCCTCCCCAGTCGCCAATCACTCACTCAAACCTCACCGCAGTCCCGCTAATACTGACCATCAACATGCTCCCGTTTTCGCCCATGACTTCATAATCCAAATCGATTCCAATAATGGCATTGGCCCCCACCTTCAACGCTTCTTCTTGAATTTCCTGAAACGCAATTTCTCGAGCACGGGCTAATTCTTTTTCATAGGCTCCCGATCGTCCTCCCACCACATCCCGAACCCTGGCAAAAAAGTCCCTAAAGAAATTTGTGCCTAAAATGGCTTCTCCAGCCACAATCCCTAAATAGTCTTTGATCCGATGGCCTTCGATATTAGGCGTAGTTGTCAGAATCATGTCTTCTTCCTCCTATTACCCGGGAAGCAAATGTTTCAGATGGGCTCTCATTCATATTGATACCATTTTCATCAAGATTGTTTTCCCTCACAACTTCTGGAAAAACAGAGCGTACAGAGGGCAGTACGTGAGTGCGACAAAGGAACGAGAACGACCGTGGGAGACAAATTTCCCTATCTCTTCATAGGTGTTTTTCCGTGACCATCCTTGAGACCATACCTGTAGTAGGTGATGAATCGTTCAACACAATGCCCACCAAATGAGCAATCCGCTTAACGCATTCTCTATCGTGCCATTCCATCCGATGCTATCGATTTATCCACATACTTGTGCCCATTTTTTCTGGATTACTTTTTTCTTATTTCTCCTCATGAATTCTTCTTTTTGCTCTTGCAATTCTTCAAAAATTCAGGAACCCAACACCGTGTTGTTCATCACCCGGTTATTTCATTTGACTTCACTCGAGGTGCTCATTAGAATTTTTTATGGAAGGATCACATGAGTGCCAGCACAATTCGTTCATCTCCATCTTCACACTCAGTATAGCCTCCTCGACGGGGCTAACCAACTCACACCCCTGTTCCAACAGGTGAAGAATTTCGGCATGCCCGCCGTCGCCATGACCGACCATGGCAATCTCTTTGGCGCCATTGATTTTTATCAAAAAGCCAAAGCCCATGACGTGAAGCCCATTATCGGATGTGAAGCCTATATGGCTCCTGGCAATCGCACCCAGCGGGCAGGGCACCTTGCGCATAACGAGTATTTTCATCTGATTCTTCTGGCTACCAATCAGGTTGGCTATCACAACCTCATTAAACTCTCCAGCAAGGCCTATCTTGAGGGATTTTATTACAAACCTCGTATGGACAAGGAATTATTACAGGAACATCAGGAAGGGCTCATTGCCCTCTCCGGGTGTTTGAGCGGAGAAGTGCCTCAGCTCATTAACCACCAGGATATGGAAGGGGCCCTCCGGGTGGCAGATGAATATCGGTCAATCTTCGGAAAGGACCGCTATTACCTGGAAGTGCAGGCCAACGGCTTGGATCATCAACTCGTGGCGAATCGGGGGTTACTGGAGATTCACGAGAAGCTTGGCATTCCGCTGGTGGGCACCAACGATTGTCATTATCTCAATAAACGGGATGCGCGCCCACATGAAATCATGTTGTGTCTGCAGACGGGGAAAACGCTCAAAGATCCCAACCGGATGAAGTTTGACACCGATCAGTTATATGTCAAATCTACGGAAGAAATGATCGCGGAGTTTGCCGAATTTGAGCGTGCGGTTTTGAACACGACCCAAGTGGCCGAACAGTGCGATCTTCAATTGGAGTTCGGGGCAACCTATCTGCCGGATTATCAGGTTCCTGAAGGGCAAACCCATGACTCGTACCTTCAACATCTTTCAGAAGAAGGCCTTCGAGCCCGTTTACGGGAACGCCCAACATCCATTCCATCCGAAGTCTACCAGCAGCGACTCCATACCGAATTAGCCGTGCTGAATGCCATGGGGTATGCCGGCTACTTTTTGGTCGTGTGGGACATCATCAATTTTGCCCGATCCCGCAAGATTCCAGTCGGCCCAGGGCGAGGATCGGCCGCCGGCAGCCTTGTGGCTTACGCCCTGCGGATTACGGATCTCGATCCCCTCACCTACAACCTGCTCTTTGAACGATTTCTCAACCCCGAACGTGTCACCATGCCGGATATCGACATGGACTTTTGCATGGACCGTCGTGGCGAAGTCATCAACTATGTCATTGAGAAATACGGAGAGAAGCATGTGTGCCAGATCATTACCTTTGGCACACTGGGCGCCAAAGCTGCCATTCGGGATGTCGGGAGAGTGATGGACTTCCCCTATGCCGAAGTTGACCGGGTCGCGAAGTTGGTACCCACCCAACTCAACATCACCCTCCAAGATGCTCTGAAACAGGAACCACGCCTTCAAGAGCTTGTTGATCAAGATGCCAAAATGAAGGAACTCATGGACACGGCCATGGCCTTGGAAGGCTTGGCACGACATGCGTCGACTCATGCCGCCGGGGTGGTCATTTCGCAAAAACCCCTTATGGATCATGTGCCGTTGTATAAAACAAGTAACGACGAAATCGTGACCCAATACACGATGACGGATTTGGAAAAAGTCGGCTTGGTGAAGTTCGATTTTCTGGGACTCAAAACCCTGACGATGATTCATGACGCGGTGAGGATGGTCAATGCCAAGCATCCGGATGAGCCTCCCTTGGACATCAACAATCTGCCCTTGAATGATCTCCAGACATTTGAGCTGCTCAGCTCCGGAAAAACCTCAGGGATTTTCCAGCTGGAAAGTTCCGGCATGCGAAACCTGTTGGTCAAAATCAAACCGGAAACATTTGAAGACCTGATTGCCATCCTCGCGCTCTATCGCCCTGGCCCATTAGAGAGCGGCATGGTGGACGATTTTATTAAACGGAAGCGCGATGCCACACAAATTGTCTATGACCCTCCCCAATTAGAACCCATTCTTAAAGAGACTTACGGGGTGATCGTGTACCAGGAACAGGTCATGGCGGTCGCCAACCAGCTCGCAGGATTTTCACTGGGACAAGCCGACTTGCTCCGCCGGGCGATGGGCAAGAAAAAACATGAGGAAATGGCCAAACAAAAGGAATTGTTTGTCTCGGGGGCCAAAGGGAAAGGCATCCCGGAAAAGCTCTCAGAGAAATTATTTGATCAAATGGCCTTTTTCGCAGGGTACGGATTCAACAAGTCTCACTCCGCCGCGTATGCGGTGGTCACTTACCAAACCGCCTACCTGAAAGCCCATTTTTCCACGGAATTTATGGCGGCCTTGATGACATCTGAAATGGGAAATACCGACAAAATGGTCGGCTATTTTACGGAATGCCGGGAATTGGGAATACACATTCTGCCGCCCGATGCCAACCAAAGTTTGAAAAACTTCAGTGTGGTGCCTGAGGGTATCCGATTTGGATTGGTGGCGATTAAAAACGTCGGGGGAAACGCCGTGGATGTGATTTTAGAATCCCGTGACACGGAAGGCCCATTTTCGTCCTTTATCGATTTTTGCTGCCGCATTGATTCGCAGAAGGTCAACAAACGGGTCTTGGAAGGACTCATTAAGGTCGGAGCCTTTGATTCCATGGGGCTCTCGCGCGCCAGTGTGTTTCAGGTCCTGGATGAAGCCCTGGACCATGCCTCGACGATTCAACGCAACAAACGGGAAGGCCAAACCAGTCTGTTTGAAATACTGGCTCCAGAACCCGCAACGCCAAAGCAAGACGGTTTTGGATTCGTCATCCCGCAGATTCCCGAATGGTCTCAGAATGACTTATTGAAATATGAAAGAGAGCTGACCGGCTTTTATATCACCGCGCATCCTCTCAACCGCCACAGCGTTGGGATCACTCATTTTTCTACCTGCTCTACCCAAACCATTCGCGAGGTGGGCGACGGACGGGAGGTCAAAGTCTGCGGGGTCATTTCAAGCCTCAAAATTACGACGACGAAAAAAGGCAACCGGATGGCCTACGCCCAATTGGAAGATTTGCATGGCACCGTTGAAGCCATTATTTTCCCTGAAACCTTTAAGAACCACGAAGACTTATTAGGTCCGGAATCGGTCGTTCGGATTACGGGAACCGTAGACCTAATGGATAACGGCGCCCGCATCAAGGCCACCAAAGTCGAATCGCTCCCCCAATTAGAAAACGAAACGGTAAAGCATGTGACCCTCCAGGTCCACGAACAGGACGTTCTCCCTCATAATCTGCTAGACTTAAAGGATATATTCGAACGCCATCGCGGTCCAACCCCTATTTCGTTGGCGTTTCACTTGTATCCCGATCTGACGGCCAGCGTGTCCGGGTTATCGAACGTCGGTATCGCCCCGTCCCCGGAGTTTTTAGAAGAAGTGGAACATCTCCTCGGAACATCCACGGTCACCTTCCAATAATTGCCCTCTACCAAGGAGCCTGCCCGTGCGTGAATACCTGGACTTTGAAAAACCCCTGAAGGATCTTGAAGAACGCATTGCCAAGTTGGTGAAATCCAAATCCACAAAGGTCTCAGTCCAGGAGGCCATCGTCAAATCGACCGAACAACTGGCAAACCTCGAGCGTGAGACCTTTGCCAATCTCTCTCCCTGGCAACACAGCCAAATCGCCAGACACCCCCAGCGCCCTTCGATCTCTGATTATCTGGAGCACATGACGGAAGATTTTGTGGAACTCCATGGTGATCGCCTGTTCGGCGACGACCACGCTATTATCGGAGGGTTTGCCACCTGGAAGGGCCGCTCCATCATGGCCATCGGCCATGAGAAAGGGAAGTCCTTGAAGGAACGCATGCGTCGAAATTTCGGCATGGCCAAACCGGAGGGCTACCGAAAAGCCTTGCGTCTCATGAAATTAGCGGAGCGCTTCAACCGACCCATCATCACCTTTATCGATACTCCAGGAGCGTACCCTGGCGTCGATGCCGAGCAGCGAGGGCAAGCCGAAGCCATTGCCAGAAATTTACTGGAAATGTCCAGATTGCAAGTGCCGATTCTTGCCGTGGTCACAGGAGAAGGGGGCAGTGGCGGAGCGTTGGCCTTAGGTGTGGCAGATCGGGTTCTGATGCTCGAACATGCGATTTATTCCGTGATTTCTCCAGAGGGTTGCGCGGCGATTCTGTGGGGAGATCCCGCCAAATCAGCGGATGCCGCCACGGCCTTGCGAATGACGGCACCGGAATTACGCAAACTGAATATTATCGAAGAGGTCATACCTGAGCCAATGGGAGGGGCCCATCGAGACGTAAACACCATGGCCGACCGCGTATCACAGGCACTCGACACACATTTCCTGCAATTGCAGAAATTATCGACGGCAGCACTTCGGAAACAACGAGAGACCAAATTCCGGAGCGTGGGTGCCTTTGGCCCTTCTCAGGCAACCCCCAAACAGGTGAAGACGGCCAACTCGTGACCTGCATGAATCTATAACCGTTTCTGAGCTACCAAACAGCCCCCAAGAGGAATCTCTTTCGACTTGTTCGTGCGCTCTCCATGCAATTATTTAAATCTCCCCATTAGGTATCACGAGGTCCACGTTTCGCAGTCTCATTTTTTTTTGTGCCTCAACCAACCGACACCATTCACTGAGAGCCCCAGTCCCCGACGATGATCCTTCTGCTGATCAAGGAATATCCTAATCTGTTAGGAGGGGGCACAGGCCAAAGACATCCTTAACCGTCAGTGTGTAGGATTAGTTGATGAAGAGGAGGGAGGATTCAATTCGTCTGGGGGAGGTTCCCACTGCTGTAACCGCTCGACCAAAGGGCCGGCTTCGGGAGTCGATTCGCGTGTGGGTTCACTTGGGGGGTGCTCCCAGGTCAATTCAACAATACCATGGTCCTCGAAGGTCTGTCGGATGACATGGACCAAGGCCTCCAGGGTGATTTCATCACTGTGTTTCAAATCCAGGACCCGCTCTTGTCTATTCACAGGCGGAGGACTTTCATGCATCAATGCCCAACACCGATTAAAGACCGCTTCTCTCACAGGGCGTGGCGCATTCATGGTCTGCAAATCTGAAGTACACAATGCCAATACCATGAGGACAAACTGGAGATCGGGTAACTCGGAATGACTAAGATCTAATCGTTGCATGGTTGAATGGTACCTCTGATCCCATATGGCTGACAAGCACATGACCCAGCACCACGATCAAGAAGCCTTTGCCAAATTAGTCGACCGTATCGGGCCTGACCATGCAGGCCAACGCATGGAAATGCAGGCCCACTATTCGGCCCTCCTGTTAAAAGGCTATCACCTCCACATCCACATGGAGGAATTTCCCGCCATTGCCTGGCTTATCAAAACCCTCTTGAAAACGACCGGCATTTGGCCACTCGCCGTGAAGAATACGTCACGATATCGAATTGTCGAGCACACCGTCCCGATTCCTCACCTTCCCGAATCATTTGAGGGATTTCGTATTGTGCATTTATCAGATCTTCATATCGAAGGGATGATCGATAAAGGCCACGCCCTTCAGGCCGCCCTGTCCACGCTGCGTTACGACCTGTGCGTCATGACCGGTGATTTTCGCTTCCTCACCTATGGCCATTATGACAAGACACTGATACTCATGGAATCATTGGTCAACACCATCCAGGCTCCCTATGGCGTCACGGGCATTTTGGGGAACCACGATTGGCTGGAAATGGTGCCGGGCCTTGAGCGGGCTGGAATCCGGATGTTACTCAATGAAGCTCAGGCCCTGGAAAAAGGTTCCGATGCTATCTGGCTACTCGGGCTAGACGATGTCCATTATTACGAAACGGGTGATTTGGAGAAAGCCGTGCGCCTCGCGCCCGCCGAAGCGGTGCGAATTCTCCTGGTGCATTCCCCGGAAATTATCCCGGAGGCATCTACAGCCGGGATGGATCTGTACCTCTGCGGCCACTCGCACGGAGGCCAAATCTGTCTTCCCGGAGGCCGTCCCATCCTCACCCATTGCCGATGCCCTAGACCCTACAAGGCAGGCCCATGGCAATACCACACCATGCGAGGATACACCTCTCGAGGAGTCGGCACGTCACTGTTCCCCATTCGGCTATTCTGCTTTCCGGAAATCATCATCCACACGCTCACACGAGCGCCTCAAACCTAGCTAATCACCTCTACCGACCCTGATAAGAAAATCCCCCCTGCGAATCTTTGCATTTACTTCACCAGCAGTGACACTTTATGCTCTGATTACTAAGCTGGAAAGAAAACCTCCATCATCTTGTCATCATGAGTTCTCCAATCACTACACCTTCACCATTTCAATACGACTTGATTTGTATCGGTAGCGGGCCAGCGGGGCAGCGGGCGGCCATTCAAGCGGCCAAATTAGGGAAACGCGTCGCGGTCATTGAAAAGAAGCGCGCCGTCGGCGGCGCCTGTTTAGAGACCGGAACCATTCCAAGCAAAACATTTCGTGAAGCCGTCATGTCCTTTACCGGGCCCCATCAACATTGGGGACGTTCACCGGACACATCAAAAATACGACCAACGGCCGAGCAACTGGTGACTCGCGTGGCGGAAGTCATCCGCATCGAAGGTGCAGTGATGAACGATCAACTGCGAAGAAACGATGTGGAACTCATACAAGGGGAAGCCTCCTTTGTGGATCCCCACACCCTGTTGGTTCGCACAGAGCACCAATCACAAACCGTCTCGAGCGCCCACATTCTGATTGCCGTGGGAACCATCCCAACGCCTCCACCCAACATTCCCATTGACGGCCAACATATTCTCGACAGTGACAGCATCATCCACCTACAACACCTTCCACGAACCATGACAGTGGTTGGAGCCGGGATCATCGGCATTGAATATGCCTCAATGTTAGGAGCACTTGGCGTCGAAGTCACCCTTGTGGATTCCCGAATCCGTCCGTTGGAATTTCTCGATGGCGAAATCGTCGATGAACTCATTTATCAGATGCGAAATCACCAGGTTACCTTTCGCCTTGGGGAGACTGTCGAAAAATTAGAAATAGCGAATACACCATCCCGGAAAATCGTAATTCACTTAGCTTCCGGAAAACGACTGGTCTCAGGCCTTGCCCTGTATTCTGTCGGACGAACGGGGGCCACAGCGACTCTCAAACTAGACAAGGCCGGATTGACCGTGGATGCCCGTGGCCGTCTGCAAGTCGATTCTCAATATCGCACGACAGTCCCGCATATTCTGGCCGTGGGTGATGTCATTGGCTTTCCGAGCCTGGCAGCCACATCTTCCGAACAGGGGCGCTTGGCGGCCTGTTATGCCTTTGGTATGGAAGCCAAACCCATGACGAGCCTGTTTCCTGTTGGAATTTATGCCATTCCGGAAATTTCTATGGTGGGAGCCACAGAGGAACAACTCACGGTCCAGAAAGTTCCGTATGAGGTGGGAATCGCCCGTTACCGCGAAATTGCCCGTGGCACAATTATGGGGGACCCAAACGGCATGTTGAAACTATTATTCCATCGACATGATCACCGGCTGTTGGGTGTGCATGCGATCGGGACGGGAGCCACCGAACTTATTCACATCGGGCAGGCTATACTTCATACCGAACGTGGACTCGAATACTTTCTCACGACGGTCTTTAATTATCCAACGCTAGCGGAATGCTACAAAGTTGCGGCGCTGGACGCCTACAACAAACTTTGTGAAACATAAACCAGATTCCAGGTAACAATTAAAACGGTAGTTTGAGTCCGCCAGGAAGACCCTTCAGCTCTTTGGTAGGAAGACTTTTTTCAAGAAGACTTTTGAGAATGTCATTATGCTGGGTGACCCGCTCGGTTAATTCACCGGCCATTCCTTCAAATCCAGACAAACTATTCTTGAGTTGTTGCATCGGTTCTGCAATCTTGGCAGAGATGGCTGTTTGAAGTTCAGTTCCAAACTTCGCAGCCAATTCATTGACCATCTTACCCGCAGCATCTTGGAGAATACGATCTAGATCGGAGGATAACGTGACATCATGTTGCTCCAATGTCCCCTGCACATCGGCCTGAAGGGACAATTGGGAAACGCCCGTCACGGCATTGCTGAGAGATTTGGTTAAAGGATTGGTATCACCATCCTTTCCTGCCGAAATGTGAAGGCTGCGGAGATTCCCCGTGCCATGAGCCGTCAACGCTTGTCCCTTGAGATCCGCGTTTATGTTCATATCGCCCATCCCACTAGCCAGGGTCACCGGCCATTTATCATCTTTGGACAACACCAGGTTGGTCAGCTCATACCCTTTCGCCTGCACCGTCAGCTGATCTTTGGCATCGGCAGGCACCACATGGTTGAGCGCCCCTTTTAAGGTCACAGACTCAACTCCTTTCAACTGCTCTCCGGAGAAGGCAAACGTCGTAGGTTGCCCCAAAGTCGGTTGGTCGTTCGTCACATTGTGAATGGTTCCGGCCACATCCCCAAAGTCCAAACTGACCGACACCTTCGTCAAGCGAATCAGAAAGTCCGGAAGCGGATGCGCTTCCTTGAAATGTACATCCACACCCTTCCCTCGCAAGGGTTTGTATACCTGGGGACCAGCCTCCCCTCCCCCTGAAGCTTGTGCGCCTTCTAGAAACGGCTTCGCTCGTTCATACCATACCGCCCCTTCGCGAACCCACGATCCAATCTCCGATCCCAATAGCGTTTGGCTCATATTGGCCAGTCCTTGTGGAGACAAATTGTATTTGGCCTTGAGATGTTGAATATCGCGTTGCGGTGCCGTTTTAATCTGCTCGAACCGAGTTCGTAGCAACACCACCTTGTCCTCAAATTCCTTCTTAGCGCCTTTGAGTGATTCAATTTCCTGCTCAATATCCTGCTTCAACGACTGCACTTCCCCAACTCCACCCAGCACGCCCTCCAACCCGCCTTTCCCGGCTTTTTTCAGATTTTTTATGCGTTCCTTGTATTGAGCCACTTGAGATTTCCCCGGCAATTCTTTCAATCGTGATTCCCACGTCTCTTTTTCACGCTGCATATCTGTTTTCAGGGTCTCAATCAATCGAATCGTCTCGAGGTCTTCCTTTTCCAAAATATTTTTGACATCGGGGACCTCTAAGGAGGGAAGGGAAATCCCAAACATGCCTTTCTCACCGGTCGTTGTCTCCTTAACCGGTTTCACGACGCCGGATATCGCTCTGGGAGTGCCCAATCGAACGCCTTCCAAAGCCATTTCCTCAACAATGACTTTTCTCCGTAGGAGATTCAGTCCGTCTAGTCCCATCGTGACCTTAGCTATCTCTACCGCATTAGTCATGGGAGTCTTGGGGTTTGTCACTTGCAGTCTGGTCAACAAGAGGCCTGCGGGAAACAAGCTGAGATCGGCCGCATCCAGTTCTACCTTAGCCCCTACCGCCTCGGTCCCTGCCCCTTCGATCAACCCTTTCACCCATCCATCCACAAAAAATATCCACACACAACCTAGGGTGACCGCGAATACAACAAACGCCCCAAGCCCCCACCACCGAATCCATTTCGTCATCAGCCAGGCCTCCAGGACGAAAAGGTTTCATAGGTCTGATACAACTTGCTGGCTTTAAACATTTGCATGATCCGCGTTTTTTGGACCCAGGCCAGGACATGTTGTCGATAGCGACGAATCAGGAGGTTCGATAGCAGAAGAACAGGGACAAATACACTCACAGAAAACACCAGGCTTCCCATCACAATAGAATTATTGAAATACTCCAATCGCCACCACACCGATTGATAGAGGGACGCCCAAAAACTTTCCAGCGACGGAGCGGTCAAAACGGCCAGCCCGAGCAGGTGGAAGAGCGGATCAAGCAGATAGGCAATCCCAGTAAACAGCGCCAGTCCCAACAGAAAAGCCGATATATTCACGCGCAGAATGAAGACCAGCAGGAGCATCAAGAGATTGTGCAAACTCAGAAGAGGGGTGAGCCCAACGATCATGGCAAAACACAATCCCAAAGAAATTTGGCCTGGATCGGTTTCGGAATTCAGCACGCGGAGCAGTTTGGCAAGAAGTTTGATCATTCCATTCAAAAGGCAGGAACCATTGTTCTGCCAGAATACCCTCAAATCTCAATCAAGTCCAATGGGAATAAAGCTAGACTCCAATCACGCCGCGCTTTTAACCACCGATGATTTCCCCCTAAACGAGAAGATCGTACACTGGAAGGAACCTGCTAGTGAGGGTTTTCAGGATGCGGGTTGGGTGAGGAGTGCGGAAGCCACTAACACGCCGTTATAGGTGCTATGCAGGGCGATACCGGGGGCAAGACTTCCTGTGCGGATTCGTATGAAGACCGTGAGCGTTCCAATGAGCGTGACCGCAAACAATGCCGGCCAATATTCCAACACTTTCGGCATATGCACCGCGACGAAGAGCACCGTGGTCACGATGCCGGCAAGAGTTTGTCCCCAAGATTGGGCGAGGCCAGTGAACAAAAACCCACGAAAGAGGATCTCCTCAACAACAGGAAAGAGCAGGACAATCATCAGGACCCAGCCAATTTGCAGCAAGAGCGGTGCAGTCAACAATGCATCAAAGATCGGCTGGGGAAGATCGTCCGGCGGTAGCACCCCATATTCTGTGAGCGCGAAAAATCCCAAGCCCAAGCCCAAGCCGAGTAACACAAAACGCCACAGCTCCCGAAGATCGTTGGACTGCTCAATGAACTCCCACAACCACACAGAATGCTTGGACAGCTTCGCTCGACTGGTCGCCACCTGTAGAGACACCATCGCCGCTCCAATTGTGGCGACACACAACGACAATGGAAGGAGCCAGGTTTGATCAATGGCAGGAAACCCGGCGTCACCTTGCGAAAACCCCGCGCCAAGCCCTGCAACCATTTGCACCATGACAATTCCGACCGATTGAGTGAAATAAAAACACACGACAATTAAGATGGCGGACCACGCACCCCACCAGGGAGCCGTGCACACTTGAGAGTTGGTTTGAGAATCAGTAGATGAGAAAACCGGGAGAGGCATTATGTGTATTTCGGATTTTAGCGCAAATTCTTGACTGCACCAAAAGAAATACAATCTGGCCTGAGAAAAAAACGCCCATTCCCTTTCTCGGAAATGGACGGCAAGTATCAACCAACGCATCCGTGTCAAACAAAAACCAACGAGATGGTTGCCTAGTGGCAATTTCTATAACGCAAAAGGTACTTCCTCAATTTTGGCTGAAATGCATCCTTTAACAAAAGTTTCTTATTAGTTTAGAATTTATCAAATTCAGGAAGTAGCCATGTTACTAGAGTGAGCCATCGATGGATGAGGATTTTTTATCCGTCAATTCCCGAAATGCCCCGATTTATTTTAGGGCCACACTGCTATAATTTTTGATCGCCATTAGATCATTTCCTAAATCAAGATAGGGTGTATAGCCCTCGGTCATAGCAAGTTCTTCCTTGGAAGGCCTGCTGAACCCCATCGACCACTGCGAAAAACTCCGGTGTTGGATCGGCCCCTCAAATAACACGGCCATTCGCCTGTGACGAGGATCCTGCCGAATCACACGAAGCAGATCCATCACCCGGTCCTTGGGTCCTTCAAGAGCTTGAATAAACGACCCATCACAATGGAGTAACATGCCCGTGATTCCAAGCCGCGCATTTTTCTCCCGCGCGAGTTTCAACATTGTGAGTAACTCATCTTCTTCAATAGGCCGTGTTGCCGCGCTGGCATAAATGATTTGGTACAGATCATTTTCCATTCCACCAACTCTCCCACGAGTCATAAAATTATCTGCTAACCAGCCCTCTTCCCAATGAATTTCACAAAAAGCCCTTCGGGTTATGCGACCGAATTGTCTTCATTCCTGGTCATGTGATTGAAATCCCATCGCCTCTGAGTCAAGGCAGACGCCCCCATATCAAAGCCTTCTCAAATATGAAACAGGCGTTGGTGAAAGAGAAAAGCTTAGGGATTAAAACATCGGAAAAGTCGAACCTGAATAACCGGAATCAATCCTCAAATCCAGCTACTGGAAAGGCTATGAGTCGGTTAATGCGTGAGGGAAAACACGAAACTATCCAAGGCCTTCAAGTCCTGAAAAACGATGATGTTCTTCTGCAAAAATACTTCAGCATGTGCTTGGATACCTTGCCCGCCCACCCCGACAGAAGACACCGGTAAAATCTGAGCGGCTAATCCTTCCGCCAGCCTGCGGGCATCATCCGAAGACTCCATTATGGTCACGGAAAGCAACACGCATGTAGGCCGGATACGGTCGCAATAGGTGGCTAATTCAGGAATGGGTAAATTCGCTCCCAAATATTGCACCCGACAACCCCGTGCTCGACAGATGTACGCGGCCGTCATGGCCGCAATTTCATGCCATTCATTGCCTGGACAGGCAATAACCACGATCGGTCCCTCATCAGATGTTCGAAACTGGTTCATGGCCGAAAAGATCTTTTGTTTAATTTGACTCGACGCATAATGTTCTTGCCCCACGCCGATGATCCCATCGTGCCAGAGTTGTCCCACCCGTTCTTGCAGGGGCAACAAAAAACGATGCAACGCCTCTTCAAATGGAATCACCGCCAGGGCGCCATTCATTTTTCGTTCAAACACCGCACGATCATTCTCCTGTAAAGCCTGCGTCAACTCGAAAACTAAACGTTCAGATGGTGGTGGCTCACGATGAGTTTCCACAGACAGCCGCTGAGCTTCTTCCTGTAAGGTTTCACGACCCAATTCAGCCAGTTCTCCAATAGCCATTCCCTGATCGACTTGAGATTTCAGATATCGGAAAAATTCCACATCCTCGTCCGTATACAGACGATATCTATTAACTCCTCGAACTGGAGTGACGAGACCATAACGGCGTTCCCAGGCTCGGATAACGTGAGTAGAGAGGCCCGTTAGCTTTGAAAATCGATGGATTCGATACATTGGCATTAGGGAAATGTACCAGTATGTACAATGTATGTCAAAAGTTTAATATGCAAACTATTGACAAACATTAAACAGTTAGCTATAACTATATACATACATTAGACAAACATTAAATGTGAAGTTGCTACTAATTTTCATTTTATTTAAAAGGGAGAAGCTACAAATGGCACTCACCAAACAACATTCAGCCCAGGAACCGGAAAGGAGAGGGAATGATCTTGCTGGGAGACTGTCAACAACCTGTACGCGTTGCGGTGGGTTTTTGGTGAATAGTTTTTGTATCTCACCCGATCAAGGGACCTCGGAATTTCAAATTCCCGTGTGGAAATTTTTGCAATGCGGAGATGTGTTTGATGCCACAATCTTGAAGAACCGGCTTCAATCTCTTCATCACCACTCTCACAATTAACCCGGAGGGTCATTGTCATGCGTATACCATTCAGCTCTTCAAACAATCATTCACAGAACCAGGGAGATACTTCCATGAAGACATTACACAAAACCATCGGCGGCACCGTGCTCACCTCACTGCTGCTCATCACCACTCCTGCCTTGAGTGCGAATCCTGACAACATGGTTCTCGTTCCCAGAGGCGAGTACATCATGGGAAGCAACGACCATCAAGATGAAAAGCCGCACAATGTGGTCCTCGATGCTTACTACATCGATAAATATGAAGTCTCCAATACAGAGTATAAGGGATTTATGAAGGCCACCGGCCATGCGGCTCCTGCCTACTGGGATGATCCACGGCTCAATAAGCCGGAGCAACCGGTCGTGGGTGTTAACTGGTATGACGGCAGCGCTTTCTGCGAATGGAAAGGGAAAAGGTTGCCAACGGAAGCTGAATGGGAGCGAGCCGCCAAGGGCCCGGATGGCCATGCTCATTACCCCTGGGGCCACCAGCTTGATGAATCCAAGGCCAATTATGGCCAAGCGGTGGGCCACACCACTGCGGTGGATTCCTATCCAGAAGGTGTGAGCGGATTTGGAGCCTATAACATGGCTGGTAATGTTTTTGAGTGGGTCTCGGATTGGTATGATCCCGGCTACTTCAATGTCAGTCCGGCCATGAATCCCCAGGGCCCGGCCACAGGACTTAATTTTGCTAACCAGGGACCAGTCAAAGTGTTGAAAGGCGGATCCTGGCTGGCACCGGCAAGCTCCCTTCATACAAGCCATCGATTCTGGAATCAACCGGAGAACAACTCGTACGGAGTCGGACTTGGGTTCCGTTGCGCCCAGGCTGCTTCGCCCGAGGGAATTCGTACGATTCAGTATGATTTCATGCAATCTCTGATCAGTATGGGGCAGGAAAAGTGGAAAGAGGCCCTGAAGTCCATTGATCAAGCCCTGAAGGGAGATCCGAACAATGCAGAATACATGCAGACCAAGACCTTGATCATGGACCAAATCAACAAGGGCAAAAAGTAAGTCGGGCCAGTTTTACCCGTCCTATATGTGAACATTAATCTACCAGACTCTAACCAGACAGGATGAATGTTATGACACCCATACTGACAAAACATGATAGCTTAACCAGATCAGGAGGACGCCTGCCCGTGGCAGGCGTCCTCCTGGGCACCCTTCTTCTCACCCTTAACCCGTTGGCAGCGATGGCCCAGGACTCTGCTCAAGTGCCAGAGAACATGGCATATGTGCCCTTCGGCCCTTCCATCATGGGCATCGACAAAGATCCCGCAACTGCCACGACGACTTCCGGCGAATCTTCCAGCCTGTATCAACGTCGAATGAACATGCCCTGGTCCAAGCAAGCCTTTCATGATGAAGGACCTGCCCATTGGGTAGTGCTGGATGGATTTTTCATTGACAAGCATGAAGTCTCGAATAATGACTATGGAAAGTTCATGAAAGAAAAGGGACATCCTGGACCAGCCTACTGGGACGACCCTCGTCTTAATACACCTACCCAGCCAGTGGTTGGAGTGAACTGGTTTGATGCCAAGGCTTATTGTGCATACAAAGGCAAGCGACTTCCGACCGAAGCTGAATGGGAACGAGCTGCCCGGGGCCCTGAAGGATTGAAATATCCTTGGGGTAATGAGTTCGATCCGGCAAAAGCCAACTTTGGCAAAAATCACGAAGCGACATTGCCCGTGGACTCCATGCCGGAAGCGGCCAGTCCCTATGGCCTCCACCACATGGCAGGGAACGTCTTCGAATGGGTCGAAGATTGGTATGACCCGGATTTCTACCAGAAGACGCCGCATCCCGTGAACACCCAGGGTCCGCTGAAACCCATCTGGCTTGGAGGAACAGGCACATATGTCGATCGACTGACTGTCGGTGCGAAACGAGTGATTCGCGGTGGATCATGGATTGCCGCCGAATCTAGCATTACCACGACACATCGTTTCTGGAATCATCCCTCGAACAACAGCTATGGAGTGGGATTAGGATTCCGTTGTGCCGAAACCGCTTCCAGTGCCATCAATGATAAATTACGAACCGCCACGATTGAGGCCATGAAGAGCATGGGAATGGAAAAATGGCAGGAGGCCAAGACGCATCTCGCCACTGCCCTAGCGCTTGACCCTCACAATACAGAACTTCAACAGATGCAGGCGATCGTCCAAGGCAAAATTCAGTAGGAACAATCCCATGAACGTGAATCAACCGAATGCGAAATGGGGACACAACATGCCGGTTTGGTATTCCTGTTTGGCCTGTGTCCTGTTCCTCACCTTCATGTCGTGGGGATCTGGTGGAACTCCGGTCTACGGAGTTCCACCGACGGCCCCACAGGACCAGCAAGAGGCCCGGGACCTTATTCATCAATCCGCCCAGGCTACTGAACAAGCCTGGGAGGAGTTTCATGCTGCTGCCATCGGAGGGACATTGGCCTCCCCAACAGTTCAGACCAGTATTGAAAGACAGTTACATGAAGCCCGCGCGTTGTTGATGGAGGCCAGACAGGCTGAGCGGGCCAATAACTTTGATTCAGTAAAGTTGCTCACACAGCAGATACTTGAGATTACTCAGAACATTGTTCAAGCAAGTCGGGAGAAGAAACAATGAAGATGTGGTG
>Ga0224497_10000731_pt1 | contig 22277 bp, 23 predicted proteins | sample SF_Jul11_sed_USG_4_FD_167970 | JGI IMG/M metagenome (GOLD analysis project Ga0224497, IMG submission 167970) | Sediment microbial communities from San Francisco Bay, California, United States - SF_Jul11_sed_USGS_13 | ecosystem: Environmental > Aquatic > Marine > Sediment | place: USA...
CGCACTTTCAGAGGTCCCGAGGACTATTTACGGTCACGAGGCGTTGAAATTGAGATTGCTGACGATCCGGTATGCATTCAGCTGATGCAGGATTTTATCCAGGAACACGAGCAACTGTGGCATGAAGATATCGGCGACTAGTGACCGCGGATTGGCCGGTGTTCGAGCAGTGACGATGTAGCCCGATGCGCTACTTTCCCTTTGTGAAATTCGTAGCCGAGCAACGAATCATCATGGAAATGCGTGAACCACGGGGAGAGCCGAGATTTTGAGATCGCGGACGATTCTTCGGATTGGTGTTGGCGTTGTCGGAATAAGCGCAGTGGTGTTGTTTATGGCCGATCAGGCATACATAGATTCTTGTCTGGACATGGGTGGTAGCATCGACTACGAGGCGTTTAACTGTGACCTGAAGACGTCGCATCCGGCCCAATCGTATCTCGAGGCGCGTTGGCGGCGATATCTGCTACCACCAATCGCACTCGTAGGATGGATCGCTCTGTCGAACCTGATTTCAAGGCACGAACAGGATGCGGACGACTGATGGTAGCCGATACGGCAACTTTGTTTCTTATCGCAGCGGACATGGTTTTGACACTCCATGTTCTTTTCGTCGCTTTTGTCGTTGTCGGACTGGTCTTTATTTTTGTCGGCTGGTCTGGCAATTGGCGTTGGGTGAGAAATCGTCGATTTCGAATCCTGCATCTTGTCGCGATCGCAGTCGTCGTGATTCAGTCATGGGTCGGCGTCCTTTGCCCGTTGACCAAAATCGAGATGACGCTGCGTCAACGTGCTGGCGATACGACTTATTCGGGCGCGTTCATCGCCCACTGGCTCGAAAACATTCTGTATTACCGCGCACCGGCATGGGTTTTTGTTGTCTGCTATACGATGTTTGGTGCGCTGGTCGTCGCGAGCTGGTACTGGGTTCGGCCGGATCGACGCTAGCAATATGGCTTAATTTCATAGACCCAGGAGATGTGGGCTTGACGTTCCGCACCGACTGACAAATTATTCGGCCTTTGATTACGTTAGAATTTGCTGACCCGGTTACTATTTGGCGGCGAACGAGTGTTGAACGAACCGGCGGGAGAAACTGATGAACGGAAAGCGTCCAGAGTCCTATGACTTTATTCGGACTGCCGTCATGCTGGCAGCACTCGCGAGTCTCGCACTGATCTGCGGATATTTTGTCGTAACCGCATTCAATATCAGCTCTACTGCCGGAGTGCGGAGCGCCGCCGGCATCTTGCTGCCATTAGTCGTCGGCGGTTTCGTCGCGGTGTTTAATCGAAAGTTTTTCGAAAAAGCGTCGTCAGTGCCATTTTTCGTCGCATTTGTTCTTGCCCTGTTGTTCGGCGTAGGCGTTATGTTGCTTATACGCAATCTTGATACGTTACGAGCGGCGCCTATCGCGGAGCTGGTTGTAGCGTCCGGCCTCTCGGTTTTCCTCTACGCGCCTGGCGCGATGCCTGGTCTTTCTCACGATACGGCACGAAACGAGACCTGGATGGCCTATTATTTCGGCATGGTCAGCGGAATGTTGGGCTATGTGGTATTTATGGGCTTTCCATTTGCGGCTGCATCGTAATAAAGAAATAGAACTGCTCGGTTACACGACGAAAACGGTATTTCGATTTTGCATGCTATAGTCTTCGACATCGATGGCACGTTGTTGCAGTCATCGGTGATCGATGAAGCGCTCTATCGAGAATCGGTCGAAGCTATCCTGGGTCGTGTGCATTTTCGGGAATCGCTGAACGAGTACAAGTATGTAACGGATTCCGGCATTCTACTGCAGGTCTTCGAGGACAACGGGATTCGCACAGACATCGGATTGAATGAACAAATACAGCAGCAATTTTATCAACGAGTGAAATCGTACATTGTCGAGCACGGACCATTTCCAGAAGTGGCAGGCGCAAAAGATCTCGTGCGGCGAGTCAGGATGTCGGAGGATCATGTTGCCGCAATCGCAACCGGAGGATGGCGGGCCACGGCGAAGCTGAAGCTTACGACTGCCGGGTTCGATCTCGATGGCGTTCCATTGGCGAGTTCTGACGATGCTCTTGATCGGCGAGAGATTATGCGCCACGCCTTGAAGCCACTAGGCGACGATTTCGAATCGATCGTATACTTTGGGGACGCGGTATGGGATCAAGCCGCGTGCGAGAGCCTGGGCTGGCGATTCCAGGCCGTTGGTACCGAGCTTGATGGACTGCGTAGCTATGATGGCGTGCAGATCGGCTAGTACTATATCTGCGGTACCGTCACATGCCGTGATCGTACCTCGGTTCGTGCCGAGAACATCGGTGCCCCGGGGAACCGTATCAGGGCCACCGATATCGCGCCGCAATTCCGATTAAGTATATTGATAACAATATGTTAGAGGTCGAACGGTCGATTTTCTGGCGGTTCAAAAGCAGCCAAGCAGATGCATCGGCGCAGGGAGCATATCGCCGGCGAACGATGCGCGGACCGAAAGGCTGACTCATGGTGCGGTACGCAGCATTTGGCTCAAATCTGCATCCAGTTCGCCTGCAGGTACGTGTGTCATCGGCTGTACTGCTTGGTACGGGTTTCCTCCCAGGTTGGGAGCTGTGTTTTCACAAGCGAGGCGCGGACGAATCGGGCAAGTGCAATATCATCAAGTCAGATCGCGGGGTTTATGTCGCTGTCTACGAACTCGATACCCGCGCAAAAAGCGCATTGGACCGAATTGAAGGCGTTGGAAAGGGTTACACGAACAGGGTAATCGATGTGCCGCACTTTGGTGCATGTTTCGCTTATCATGCCTCGACTTCGCATATCGAAGACTCGCTGCGACCCTACCAGTGGTATAAAGAAATCGTGCTGCTTGGATCTCGGACTCTCGGCTTTCCTGACGATTATTGCGGTGCAATTGCTGCAACCGAGGCCGTCGAAGATCCCGATCGACGACGCAACGACATGCATTGGGACCTGATAGAAGTATTACGCCAAGGCGTCTGACGATCGGTTTATTATAAATTGGCAGGATTTCTTGGGGAATAGCCTACGGATGATTTCAGCGCTTGAAGCACTTGAACGATTACGCGACGGTAATCGACGGTTTGCCGCGGACGAACCAACATCGGACGTCACCGATAATGGTCGAGTTCGGCGCGCGTTGGTCAAGGACGGCCAGAAACCGTTTGCGATCATTCTCGGCTGCTCCGACTCACGGGTACCTGCAGAGATCATATTCGACCAGGGGATCGGTGATCTCTTTGTCATTCGTGTTGCGGGCAATATCGTCGCCCCGTCACAGGTCGGGAGCGTCGAATTTGCTGCAAGCAGTTTCGAGACGAGGCTGGTCGTTGTGCTCGGACATACACAGTGTGGCGCCATAGATACGACTATTAACGAGCTGCGGCAACCGACAGGCAACCGTTCGCCCAATTTGCAGTCAATTGTCGATCTCGTTCGGCCATCGATTCAGGATCTGCTGGAATCTGACTTCAAGGATGATCCGCAAGCGCTCATGGATGCGGCAGTGAGGGCCAATATCCGAGGATCCGCAGATCATCTGAGACATGGCTCGCAGATTTTGGAAAATCTCATTCGGACCGAAGGATTGGTCGTCATCGGTGCAGAATATTCACTAGAAACAGGTCTCGTCGATTTTTTCGACGGGGTATCCGATATTCGGCCGTAAAGACGTTGTAATCGGTACGATTGACCGTCGCACACAGGAAAATGACTTAGGTCTGTGGTTCATACTCAATGGACGGCTTATTCCCGGGTTGCATCGCCATATCAACGGGGTGAATAATGGAAATCAACTATGTGCCGGGAATCGGACCGGCTTTCACCTGAGTCTTTGGCATGAATTTTTTTACGAGCGATGGCGCGCGTACAGGTCTGTTCTTCGGCGCCACATCAGGCGTCATTACGACAATCGGTCTGATCACGGGCCTGCATGTCGGCACACGTTCAGTGACAGCGGTGCTCGGCGGTATCTTTGTTATCGCAGTGGCTGACGCGATGTCCGATGCGCTCGGCATACACCTGGCCGAGGAGGCGGTTCCAAATGCGACGCACAACCATATCTGGACTGCAACAATTTCGACATTTTTTACGAAATTCTTTTTCTCCATCAGTTTCGCCGTGCCGCTGCTGTTATTGCCGCTGAACCCGGCGGTCATTGTGTCGGTATTGTGGGGCATGCTGGTGATCATTGTGCTTAGCTATTTCATTGCGCGAGCGCAGCGGTCATCCCCGCTTGCAATAATTGCGGAGCATCTGGGCATTGCAGTTCTCGTCGTGGTGTTGTCCTACATGATTGGCACCTGGGTCGGTGCGACGTTTGGTTAGCCGAAGTAAAACTGGAATCTGAGCAGTGGCGGCCAAGCGATTCAAATCCAAAGTCGATCGATGGCTAATCGCGGTACTGATTTTGGCAATCGTAATCGACGCCTGCGGAATCATTGCATTTCTGCGCTTCGAGTCCGATCCTGTCGTGCTTACGACCAGCGTTCTGGTTTCGTTGCTCGTCATGGCTCTAATCGCTTCGGTTTCGCTCCGAACCCACTACACGATTGATCGAAAAATATTAAGAATTGTCTCCGGGCCATTTCGGTGGAAAGTACCGATCGATCAGATTACGCGGGTCGAGGCGACGCGTAGTCCATTTTCCTCGCCGGCACTATCTTTGGATCGCCTGCGCATTCATTACGGCCGCCGCCGGCGCATCATGATCTCACCCGCTGACAAGGCCGGATTTCTCAAAGCGATTGGTCGCGAGCTGAGCCATTGAGCCAATGCGCCCTTAGCCTTTGTTTGTCGGGCCAGGACCGAAACCGGATTGTAATTGCGCGAGGCTGGTGTCGATGAGCGAGCAGTTTCGATCCGCGGATCCGAAGGAAGCCGCACGGCTATCCGAAATTGCCTACGAGGCCAAGGCGATCTGGGGCTATACGGTTGAATTCTTACAGGCGTGCCGGCCGGAGCTAACTTACTCGGAGGCGCAGATACGGTCCGACACCCGCAGTTTTGTTATTTTCGAGAATGATCACGATATTGCCGGATTTTATGCGCTCGAATACTCAGGTGCGGGTGCTGCCGAACTCGAGGCTTTGTTTGTCGTACCGCGGTACATCGGCCAGAGCATCGGTCTGAGATTGCTTGAGCATGCCAAAAAGCAGGCGTCACTGCGTGGCGCGACAAGTTTAGTGATCCAGGCGGATCCGAATGCAGCAGGTTTTTACGAGGCCGCCGGAGGAGTGCCTGCCGGTGAACGGGAATCGCTGAGCATTCCGGGTCGATTTTTGCCCGTCTACGAAATCAGGCTGGGGTGAGAATCAGCGACACGTGTATGCGTACACGAAGGCTTGTTACAGGCTCAATTATCGCGCTTCACTGCATGCCGGCATGGAAAACAGCCGGCAGCTGACTTAGAGTGGCCGTAGTCCAACTTTCCAATAAATCACCGATGACCGGGGCAGACGAATCAACAGATTGGCGGAAGCTGCGCGAATTTGCGGGTATTGACCTTTATCAATCCTACGTATTGTCGTGGCACTTCGAGGCAGAGAATCTGCGCGTCGATGTCGATCTGTTCCTGATGCCCGGGCATCCGTTCTACGAAGAACCGCGACCGGCCGAAAAAGTGTGTGTCCGTCCGGCCATCATTGAATTTCCGATCTGCAATTCCATACAGACATACGAAGCAGCCGATATGTCGAACACCGCGGACGCTGTTGAAAGTCTTGGACACGGTATGATCGAAGGGCTGCGACGGCTCGCCGATGGGCGCTATGAAATACGCGGGGAATTCGGCGTCGTAACGGTTGATTCCGAGCGGCTGATACTGCGACTCAATATCCGAGATGCCAGGCCGTACACAGGAGCAGAATTGTGAATGAAGAAAAACGAATCGATTACGTAGAAATACCCGTTACCGATCCGGCAAAGGCCCGCGACTTCTTTGTGGCGTTGTATGGCTGGAACTTTCAGGAATGGGGAGATGACTATATCTGTTTTAACGACGGCCGACTCGAGGGCGGTTTTCGTCCTTCCGATGAATCGGCGCCATCGACGGGCGTATTGCTGGTCTTCTACAGCAAAGATCTTGAACGTGATGTCGCGCGAGTTACGGAGCTGGGAGCAACCATTAGCCGAGAAATTTTTTCGTTCCCGGGCGGACGGCGATTTCATTTCGTCGATCCTGTAGGAACAGAATATGCGATTTGGTCAGCGAAGTGACAAGCACGCGCATTCGAAACCGGGAGCAATGATGATGCACGAACTGATTGAACACCCTTGCGTTCAGCATAAACTTTCAATTATCCGCGATGCTGACACGGGTCATAAACGGTTTCGTGAACTTGCTACCGAGATTACCGAATTCTTGTGCTACGAAGCATTGAAAAGCGTCAAGGTCAAGAAAGTCAAAGTGCGGACGCCACTGGCGGAAGCCGTTTGCAACAAAATCGATACGGATCTCGTCGTAGTGCCGATATTGCGAGCCGGCGTCGGCATGCTCGATGGTATTTTGGAACTAGTGCCGACGGCGAGAGTTGGCTTTGTCGGTTTGTATCGAGACGAAAACACAAAACAGCCGGTCGCGTACTATGATCGCCTGCCTAAACAGGCCGAAGGTGGCACATGCATCGTTATCGATCCGATGATCGCAACGGGTGGCTCGACCGTCGCGGCAATCGATCTGCTCAAGAAAAGCGGCGCGGGCAAGATCATCGTCATATGTATTGTGACCTGTCCCGAAGGCCTCGCGCGGGTCGAGAGTGCGCACCCGGATGTGCGGGTCTATACTGCGGCAGTTGACGACTATCTCAATGAGAATAAGTACATCGTGCCGGGTCTAGGGGACGCGGGCGACCGATTGTTCGGCACATCTCATTGATTTATATGGGAAATGAGCAATTCCCGCACATCGTGCAGAGGCATCGGGACCACCTTGGGAGTATCATGCCGAGACGCTGACGACGCAGACTTCGACGATGGCCGAGTTGAAAACCAAAAAAAACAACGCGAGCGTGACCGCTTTTATCAACAGCATTGATGATAAGCAGCAACGTGCCGACGCCAGGAAAATTGCCGCGATGATGCGTCAAGCTACGGGCTCGCGAGCGAAGATGTGGGGAACAGGCATCGTCGGATTCGGTAGCTATCACTACAAGTATGCGAGTGGTCAGGAAGGTGATTGGCCGCTCGTCGGTTTTTCGCCACGAAAACAAAACCTGTCACTTTACATCATGCCGGGATTTTCTGGGTTCGCCGGATTAATGAAAAAGCTAGGCAAATACCAAACGGGAAAGTCCTGTCTGTATATCAAGCGACTGGATGACGTCGATAACAAGGTGCTCGAAGAACTTATCGATGTATCTGTAAAGCACATGCGTAACAAATATGACACCCGGTAGCCTCTGTGACTGAGACGATTAGATCTTCCCGACTTACAGGCAAATCGCTTGTCGTCGAAACTGAGAGCGGCACGCATACATATGACTCGCAGCTGCTGATCGCGGCACTGATGATCTTCATTGCCAAGGGCAGCGGCCGGATAGAGCCTGAAGAATCTGCCGAAATGATCGACTTGATGGAGAAGCATCTTCATGTACAGGGGTCGGAATCGTTGGCACTGCTGACACAAGCGATGACCGAAATCGCGGCCAAGCCGGAATTTAACACCCTGCTTGCGGAATTCGGCAGAGCTTTGTCCGACAGCGAAAAGGAAGACATCGCCGTGATGGCGCTCAAAGTAATCGCCGCAGATGGGCGGCGAGACGTCGCTGAGATCGAGAATTTCAACCTCGCGGCCGAAGCGATCGGTATATCACCTGAAGTCAAACACCGCGCGTTTGATCGTTATTTTGAAGAGACCTTGCCAGGCGATTAATTGCGGTCATAGCCGATCATTAAGCATATTCCGCGCGCAATCAACGATCAGATAGCACGATGCAGATGACAATCAAGAAATTTCTGCAGCTTGAATCAGCCGGCGGCGTCATCCTGATGATAACAGCGGCATTGGCGATGATTTGTGCAAATACGCCGCTCGCACAGTACTACGACCTGCTCATTCAAACACCGGTCGAGATTCGTGTCGGCACTCTGCAGATCGCGAAACCATTGTTCCTCTGGGTCAATGACGGTCTCATGGCCGTCTTCTTCTTCCTTATTGGCCTGGAACTGAAGCGGGAATTTCTCGAAGGAGAGCTGTCGCGGCCGGCGAACGTGATGCTGCCCGCGATTGGCGCCATCGGCGGTATCGTGGTACCGGTGGCTATCTACGTCGTATTCAATCACGGCGACACAGAGGCAATGCGCGGCTGGGCCACACCGGCGGCGACGGACATCGCGTTTGCGCTTGGGATACTGACCTTGCTCGCCAGTCGCGTGCCCGCGTCGCTGAAAGTGTTCCTGGTATCGCTGGCGATATTTGACGACCTGGGCGCAATCGTAATTATCGCCGTGTTCTATTCCGCAGACATCTCGACGACGGCGCTATCTGTAGCGGTCATTTGCCTGATGATCCTGGCTATCATGAACTGGCGTCGAGTCATGGCTACGTCAGTCTATGCCCTCGTTGGGCTCATCATGTGGATAGCCGTTCTCAAATCTGGTGTTCACGCGACTCTGGCAGGGGTCATCCTGGCCGCTTTTATACCGATGCGTAATCCGAACGACGACGCAGAATCTCCGCTGATGGTGCTTGAGAACGATCTGCATCACGTGGTGGCATTTGGCATTCTGCCAATATTTGCGTTTGTTAATGCGGGGATATCCCTGCGCGGGATCGGAGTGGCAGAGATCCTGCACCCGGTTCCGCTTGGTATTGCGCTTGGGCTGTTTGCCGGCAAGCAGCTCGGAGTCTTCTTGTTTTGTTTTGCCGCCATCAGGCTGGGCCTTGCCAGAATGCCCGACGATTTCGGCTGGGGCGCCTTGTACGGCGTTGCTATTCTATGCGGCGTCGGCTTTACGATGAGTCTGTTTGTCGGTTCCCTGGCTTTCGAGAACGTGGCGCTCGACGCGCAAATGGTTTTTGACGAACGCCTGGGCATCATTCTTGGTTCACTGTTGTCGGGTGTCGCGGGCTATCTGGTGCTGAGCCGGGCATTGCCAGGGGTACCCCGTCGGTGACCGGCGCGTTGGCAATTGAAGGTTCGACGCTCGATTCGATAAATAAGGAAGAGAACAATGCATCGTAGTCAATTTGCGGGACTGATAATCGACTGTGAATCTGACGATCTCGATGTCGCGGCGCGTTTCTGGAGCGCGGCGCTCGGCTACCCGCGAGAGCAGTCTGCCGATGATGGCGAAGGCCGTTACGCGGAGCTTAAGGCGCCTGACGGGCAGCCATACGTCGAGGTGCAAAAAGTCGAGCATGCGAGTCGCGTGCACATGGACATCGAAGCCGACGATCTCGAGGCGGAGGCAAGTCGACTCGAATCGCTCGGCGCACGCCGGGTGGCAAAAATCAAGAAATGGATAGTTATGGAGGCACCCACGGGACAGCGCTTTTGCATCGTGCCGCCCGTCAGCAAGCGTTTCGCGAGTACGGCGAATCGTTGGGACTAGGGTAAATGATCGAAAATTCGTAATAGACGACCGTCCGGATCGTAATTTCGCAATTTTCGCGACGCTGCGACAGACGCCAATACACACAAAAACAAGGAGACAATAATGACTAGCGAACTAATGAGCCTGACTTGGGTCACCGCGCTGACGGCCGTCATGTGGATGCCCTACATACTCAACATGATTCTCGTTCGTGGAATAATCGATGCGGTCGGCTACCCTGAAGATCCGAAACCGCTGGCACCCTGGGCGAGCAGAATGAAAGCCGCTCATTACAATGCCGTGGAGAATCTCGTGGTATTCGCGGCTCTCGTTCTGATCGCGAACGCGACGGGCGTGAGCAACGATACCACCGTGCTGGCCTGCCACGTCTATTTATGGGCACGCGTCCTGCATTTTCTTGCCTTCGGTTTTGCGATTCCCTGGGTTCGCACCCTGATGTTCGTCGTCGGATTCGGCTGCCAGATTGCGATACTCCTGCAGCTGGTCTGAACTGCCGTTCAGTTGCGTTTGTCGGCGCGGGACTGCAACGATGCCTGCAAGGTTTCCAGCGCGTCCCAGCGTTCAACGCGCTCTTCGAGACGGGCTTCCAATGTGGCCAGCTCGTTGAGCGCGCCGCGCACTCTATCTTCATCCCGTGCATAGAATTCGGGCGTAGATGCCTCGGCCTGGATCACGGCAATGGCTGTTTCGAGAGCCTCGATTTCTGCCGGTAAACGATCGAGCTCACGCTGGTCTTTGTAGCTGAGCTTGGTTGGCTGCTGCCGGCGCCTGCGCTCGGCATTCGCCTGTCTGCGTACCTCGTCCTGGTACGGGTTTTCGGACTCTGCCAGCAACCTGCCCTGGCGGAGCCAATCGCTGTATCCACCAACATACTCCTGGATGCGTCCATCCTGTTCGAAAACAATCGTGCTCGTAACGACATTGTCGAGGAATCGGCGGTCATGGCTGACAACAATCAGTGTGCCGTTGTATTTACAGAGCCTGTCTTCGAGAACTTCCAGGGTTTCGATATCGAGGTCGTTTGTGGGCTCGTCGAGCACCAATAGGTTTGCGGGCTTCGTAAATAACTTCGCGAGAATGACGCGGTTGCGTTCGCCGCCGGACAGTGCGCTAACGGGCATCGTCGCGCGCTTGGGGCTAAACAGAAAGCCCTTGAGATAGCCCACAACGTGGCGATCCTTGCCGTTCAGTTTTATGTATGTGCGCCCCTCGCCGACGTTGTAGGCAACCGACTTGTCGAGATCGAGCGTCTGGCGCAATTGGTCGAAGTAGCCAATCTCGAGGTTTGTGCCATGCTTTAGAGTTCCGGACTGCGGCTCGATCTGACCGAGCAGCAGTCGCAACAATGTGGTCTTGCCTACCCCGTTGTTGCCGATCAAGCCGATACGATCGCCACGCATGATATTGATGGAAAAATTCTCGATAAGCGGCCGGTCGTCGTATCGGAAGCTGATATTGCGCGCACGAATGACCTTACGACCTGACTGCTCCGCCTCTTCGATGTAAATTCGCGGTTGGCCGTCGCGCGCGATGCGGCCGGCACGCGCCTCACGCATCCTGACCAACGCGCGCGCGCGACCCTCATTTCGGGTCCGTCGCGCCTTGATGCCTTGCCGAATCCAGATCTCCTCCTGCTCGAGTCTCTTGTCGAAACGAGCGTTTGCCGCGGCTTCGTCTTCGATCATTTTTTCTTTACGAATCAAATACTTTGCATAGTCACCCGGCCAGCTCGATAGCCGGCCACGATCGATTTCGACGATGCGAGTTGCAAGTCTGTCGAGAAACGCGCGATCGTGAGTGATGAACAGGACGGCGCCCGGGTAGGCGTAGACGCGGTCCTCAAGCCATCTTATCGTTGCAATGTCGAGGTGATTCGTCGGTTCGTCGAGCAACAAGAGGTCGGGCTTTTGCACGAGCGCTTTCGCGAGTGCGACGCGCCGCCGCCAGCCACCCGAAAGCTCGCGCATGTCGCTGTTTGCCGGCAGGTTCAGGTCTGTCATTGTCTCATCGACGCGTTGATCAATATGCCAGCCATCTCTCGCTTCGATCCTGGCGTGTAGCGATTCCAGATCGAGCAGTCCCTGTCGATCCAGATCAAGAGACGACCGCTGCTGATACTCCTCGAGCAGCTTTTCGACGTCAGCGAGGCCCGAACGAACGACTTCGCGCACAGTGCTGTCCATTGCCTCGGGAAGAGTCTGTTCGAGCTGGCTTATCACGAGGCCGGCATTGCGCACGATCTCGCCGCGATCAGGTTCGATCATACCGGTGATGAGTTTCAGCGTCGTCGACTTGCCAGCCCCGTTGCGACCGATCAGGCAAACGCGTTCTCCCGAATCGATCATGAACTCGGCATCGATCAGAATTTTCTGATCGCCGAAATTGAGCGATACTTCATCGAAGCGCAGTAGTGTCATCGGTGATTGAGTCGATCGAAGCCTGGTTGGCAGTCTCTGAGTATTCGCTGCGCATGCGGCGACTTGCCTATTGTCGCGCATTGCTTTGGTAAACAAGAGGCTAACATGAGCGAGCACAGACTGGTCGAAATCGAGAGCAGGCTGGCGTACCAGGACCAGCAGTTACACGAGCTTAACGAAGTCATCACAAAACAACAGGAAAAGATCATGCGGCTCGAGGAGTTGTTTGGTTTCATAGTCGAGCGGATTCGCTCGTTGGCCGAGACGGAGATTGCCGATATGCCACCGGGCGAACGGCCGCCACATTATTGAACAAGATTTTGAAGATGACTAACCCGGATACGGCGGCGGCTGCGTTGACGTATAGTGTCGAAAGTAACGATGCCGCGGAGACAGTGATGTCCATACCACTCAGGCTGGCCTTACTTCTGTTCCTGCTGCCCGTTGCGGCGTTATCGCAGGAAATCTACGTGCCTGAGGCGCTGCGTGACTGGCAAGAATGGGTAATGAAGGACCGGGAATACCGGAACTGTCCCTTCTTTTTCAACCGGCGCGCAGAAGATCGCAACGACTTCATTTGCGCCTGGCCGGAATCGCTGGATGTTGCGATCGATTCGAACGGTGGTCGCTTTACACAGCAATGGATTGTCTATGGCGCCGAGCAGTGGCTGGCACTGCCCGGAGATGCCGCGTACTGGCCGGACCGGGTCACGGCAAACGGCCGTGCCGTCACGGTTGTCATGCACAACGATGCGCCCAGCCTGCGACTGGCTCCGGGCCGATACGCGATTAGCGGTAGTTTTGCCTGGGACGAGCGCCCCGGCGTTTTGCGCGTCCCGGATGCCAGTGGACTCGTCTCGCTGACGATCGATGGACGGGCGATCGAGCGGCCTTCGCGGACGCCCGCCGGCCTGTTCCTGGGCGAAATTCCAGAGCAAACACAGGCGCGAGATACCGTTCGTGCCGAGGTTTATCGCCTCGTGTTCGACGACGTGCCGACGCGTCTCACGACCCACGTGAGAATCGACGTCTCGGGCAGCGTGCGTGAAGAGCTGTTCGGGCCAATGCTGCCGGACGGTTTCGTGCCGCTGTCTATCGAAAGCCAGTTACCGGCCCGGCTCGAGCCTGACGGCAACTTGCGACTGCAGGTTCGCCCTGGGCGCTGGGAAATCGAGCTGTCCGCACGGGCGGCCGATGTTCGAAACAGCATCACCTCAGCAATTCCGCAGGCCAACTTACCCGACAACGAAATCTGGAGTTACCGATCGAATGACCGTTTGCGCGTGAGCGCGGCTGAAGGCTTGCCCCCTGTCGACCCGCAACAGGTCCAGGTGCCTGGCGCATGGCGCAATTTACCGGCATTTCGTATCGAGCCTGGTCTCACTTTCGAGATTACCGAGCGCAGCCGGGGCATGGTCTCCGCTGACAACGAACTAACGCTGCAGCGACGAATGTGGCTGGACTTTTCGGGGCAGGGTTTCGTCGTCAATGATCAGGTCGGTGGCTCGATGCGCACCGGTTGGCGCCTGGATATGACGCTTCCTTACGCGCTGCTCAGCGCGACCGAAAATGGCACGAATCTGCTCGTCACAAATGGCGAAGCGGAAGGCTACACGGGCGTGGAACTGAGGCGTTCCGATGTCGGGCTGGACGCGCTGGGGCGTATCGGCACGCGCGGCGCGATGCCCGTGACCGGGTGGGATTCCCGTTTCGCAAGCGTCGCGACGGAGCTGCATCTGCCGCCCGGGCACAAATTGCTTGCAGCTCCCGGTGCGGACCGCGTGCCGGGGAGCTGGGTCAGTCAATGGCAGTTACTCGACTTCTTTCTGGTCATGATCATCACGATTGCCGCGTGGCGATTGTTCGGACGCAACGCCGGCCTCATCGCATTACTCGCGCTCACGCTAAGTTTTCACGAACTCAACGCGCCGGCCTGGCCATGGCTGAATTTGCTGATTGCGATCGCACTGATGCGGGTCGCACCCTCCGCAGGTCGGCTGCGACAATCCGTTCGTGTATATCGGGCCGTCAGCGCCGTACTGCTCGTGGTCGTACTCGTTCCATTTATCGCGAGTCAGCTGCGTATCGCGATCTACCCTCAGCTCGAGCCACAATATCCAGTTTGGCGTGACGGCGCAGGGGACTTCGCCGCCCGACCGAGCGAGCCCGAATCGTTCGAACGCGGGGTCGCGCTTGAGGCCGACGCAGATCTGCGCGAGCGCCGGCTGCGACAGGCACCGGAAAGTGTTGCGACGGAGGAGGTTCTCGTCGCGGCGCAGCAGGTGTCGCGCAGTTACGCGCGCTACGCCCCGAATGCAATCGTGCAGGCCGGCCCGGGACTGCCGTCCTGGCAATGGAATACGTATTACCTGAGCTGGAGCGGTCCCGTCGATGCCGGTCAGACCTTGCGGCTGATTGTCCTGCCGCGATGGGCAGTTAGCGGTCTGCGCTTCGTCGAAGTCCTGTTGCTGCTGTTATTTGCCGCCATGTTGGCAACCGAGATGCTCGAGCGTCGGATCCGCCTGCCGGGCGGGCTGACGCTGGGTGGTGCGCAGGCAGCGAGTCTGTTGTCGGTCGGTTTCGTTACCGTGTTGCTGAGCGTCAGTCCACAGGCGCAGGCGCAAGTCACGATGCCCGATGCGTCGATTCTCGAGGAGCTCGAGAATCGACTGCTCGAACCACCCGACTGTGTGCCGCGTTGCGCAGAAATCGTGGCGGCCGACATCGCTGTCGACACGAACGCCGTGCGCATGAGCCTTACCGTACATGCACTGGCTGACATCGCCATCCCACTGCCGGGCGCCGAGCAGGGCTGGCGACCCACAGCAATTCTGATCGACGGCACCGCGATGGCGCAAGTACTGCGTGGACAGGATCAGGCGTTGTGGCTGCGCCTCGATGCCGGACGCCATTCGGTCATCCTGCGGGGCCCCGTTCCTGCGGTGGACACGCTGGAAATACCGTTTCCGACGCCGCCGCGCGTGATCGAGGTCTCGGCGGATGAGTGGTTCGTCGCAGGCATCAAGGATCGCCGGCTGCTCTCAGGCTCGCTGCAGCTGACCCGGCTGCAGGCCGAGGGCAGCGGAGAAGCAGCACCGCGCTGGGAGAGCAGTCGTTTTCCCCCGTTCGTGCGAGTTGAGCGGACGATTGAGCTCGATCTCGATTGGCGCGTGATGACAACCGTTATACGGATCGCTCCGGCACGTGGCGCACTGACGCTCAATATTCCGCTGCTCGAGGGTGAAACTGTCGTGACCGAAGGCCTGACCGCCGACGACGGGGCGATACTCGTGTCGATGAACCCGAACCAGCGAGCGGTAAGCTGGCGATCCAACCTGCCGCGCACCTCACCGCTCGATCTCGTCGCAACGGCCGGTGAATCCTGGCAGGACGTGTGGCGAATCGGTGTTGGCAGCATCTGGCATGCCGAATTCAGCGGCGTCCCGGAGAGCGAATCTGCAGACGGCGGATCCGATGCCCGGCTGGCCGAGTTTTTTCCGCGCGGCGGGGAGCGTCTGACGATAGCGGCGACGCGGCCAGAGGCCAGCGCCGGCTCGACGCTCGCATTCGACGCTATTTCCCTGGATATTGCGCGCGGCAATCGCTCGAGCACCACGATGATGACGCTCAAGTACCGCAGCACGCGCGGCGAGCAACATGTGCTGCGTCTGCCCACCGGCGCCGACGTGACCGAGGTTGTCATCGACGGACGAGTCGAGCCGCTGCGCGCTGACGCCGACGAACTGACAGTGCCGATATTGCCCGGGGAGCACACGATCGTGGTGAACTGGCGCACGGACGGCGAGGTTGCGATGCGCTCCGACACGCCTGCCGTGGACGTCGGTGCGCCGGCGAGCAATATCACTCTGAATCTCGGCTTGCCCGCGAATCGCTGGCTGCTCGCAAGCAACGGACCGAGGCTGGGACCCGCCGTGCTGTACTGGTCCGAGCTGGCCGTGCTCGTCTTGTTTGCGGTGATCCTCGGGCGCATCGGCCTGGCGCCCCTCAGGACCTGGCACTGGCTGCTGCTGGGGCTCGGCTTCAGCACTTTCAACTGGCCCGTACTCGGGATCGTCATCGCCTGGTTGCTCGCCTGCGGAGCGCGCGAAAAATGGCGCACCGATGTCTCTTGGTGGCAGTTCAATCTGATCCAGGTTGCGGTAGCCGGGCTCACGATCGTGGCGTTGATGTCTATCGTCAGCAGTCTGCCGGTCGGCCTGCTTGGCACGCCCGACATGCACGTTACGGGCAACGATTCTTACGGCAATTCCCTGCGCTGGTTTGCGGATCGCAGCGACTCGGTATTGCCGGTCGCCACCGCCTGGTCGGTGCCAATCTGGATTTACAAGGTGCTGATCCTCGCCTGGGCCTTGTGGCTGAGTTTCGCGCTCGTCAGATGGCTGCCGTGGGTCTGGCAGTGCTTCTCAAGCCAGGGCTACTGGCGGCCGCGCAAGATCGCGTCGCTGAGACCGCCAGTAGAGGGCAAGTAATGACGAGCCGGGTGCTGCAAGCTGGCTGGATCGGTATTTTTTTGGGCGTCCTGATCTGGTCCGGCATTGCGCCCAAGGACTATCCGACGTGGTTGCTCGAGGTATTTCCGGCGCTGATCGGCGCCGCAATTCTCTGGGTCACGCGCGCACGGTTTCCGTTGACCCGCTTGGTCTACACGCTGATCCTGATTCACTCCGTCGTCCTGATGATCGGGGGGCACTATACCTACGCCGAAGTACCGCTGGGCGAATGGCTACGGGATGCATTCGATCAGCCGCGCAACAATTACGACAAGCTGGGCCATTTCGCGCAGGGGTTCATTCCGGCGATCATTGCCAGGGAATTGATGATCCGGCTCAAGGTATTCAACCGTGCCGGCTGGCGCGACTTTTTCATTGGTTGCCTGTGCCTTGCAATCAGCGCGTTTTACGAACTGATCGAATGGTGGGTCGCGCTGCTGTCCGGTGAGGCCGCCGACGCGTTTCTGGGTACGCAGGGTTATACCTGGGATACTCAGTCCGACATGGCCTGGGCATTGTTCGGCGTGATACTCGCGTTATTGCTGCTTGGCCAGTGGCATGATCGCCAGCTGGCCGATGCAGGATTCGTACGGCAGTGACAGTGCGTTCCGCGCTGGCAATTCTTGCGCTGGTTTATGGGGCCAGTGCGCAGGCTTCAGAATGCGTCGTGCTGCTGCATGGCCTGTTACGGACCGCGGCATCGATGGATACCATGCAAGAGGCATTGCTGGAGGCCGGCTACGAAGCCGTCAACGTCGATTATCCGTCGCGCGACCATACGATCGAAGAGCTCGCGCCGGCCGCTGTCGGCGGCGGGCTGGCGCGTTGCAGGGCGCGTGGCAACGTCGAGAAAATTCACTTTGTCACGCATTCACTCGGGGGCATTCTGCTGCGCCAGTATCTTGATGCTAACGAGATACCCGAACTGGGCCGGGTCATAATGCTCGGGCCACCGAACCAGGGAAGTGCTGCCGTCGATGAACTTGCCAATGTGCCCGGATTCGACTGGCTCAACGGCCCGGCCGGTCGGCAACTCGGCAAAGGACCCGAGAGTGTTCCGCTTGCCCTTGGGCCGGCGCATTTCGAACTCGGCGTCATAGCCGGTAATCGCTCGATCGATCCGTTGACCTCCGCAGTGCTCGAGAATCCTGACGATGGCCGCGTGTCGGTCGAGGACACGAAGCTCGAGGGCATGAAAGATTTCGTCGTAGTGAGCCATTCGCACGCTTTCATGATGCGCATGCGACGACCGATCGAACTGACAATTCGCTTTCTGCGCAGCGGATCCTTTGGCGCAATCGAGGACTGATCCGCCGGTTCGCCAAGGCGGCAGCAATCTTTGAGGACGGAAGTCGATCGGTCGGCCGACTAGCCTAGCAGCCAGATTCCGGCAAGCACGAACAGCGCCAGAAAAACGGTTTGCAATACCATCGCCGCGACCGGACCGGGACCGACCTCGACGAGCGCCTTGAGCGAAGTCTTGACGCCAAGTGCGGCTACCGCGGTCAGCAGGCACCAGCTGGAAGCCGGCGTCAGAAGCTCATGGACCTCGGTGGGTACGTGGCCGCTGCTGTTTACAAGTACCAGCACAACAAACGCGATGAGAAACCACGGCAGTAGCGGTTCCTTTCGTTGACGACTGGCCACCCTGTGCCGCAGAACGAGCGAAATCGAAATCACGACAGGTACGAGACAGGCGACACGCATCAGCTTGACGAGTGTCGATATTTCACCACTTTCTTGTGAAATGATGTAACCGGCGCCGACGACCTGCGCGACGTCATGAATCGTGGCGCCAAGAAATACGCCTGCTGTCGCGTTGTCGTAGTCGAGATAGGAAACAAAAACGGGATAAAACACCATGGCTGCGGTGCTTAATGCCGTCACCGATGCGACGGTCAAGATCGTATTACGTTCATGGTCCTTGTGAGACGGTAATACCGATGCGATCGCAAGTGCCGCGGATGCGCCACAGATCGCCACTGCGCCGGCCGACAATACCGCGTGACCGTTCTTGAGACCAAGAGCACGGCCAATCAACCAGCCGAAGAGTATTGTCGCAACGACGCCGGATACCAGTAGCCCGATCAATGGCCAGCCAAGATCGAGAACATCACCGGTCGTGATGCGCAATCCAAGCAGTGCCACACCGATGCGCAGAATGTTGCGACTAGCCACGCGAATACCCGCAGCGAATCGTTGATCATCAGCCAGAAAATTGAACGCCATGCCGAAGAGCAGGGCATACAGCATTGCCGGACCGCCGAGCCGGTCACTAATGAATCTCACGGCTAGCGCGATAACCGCACTCAGGAGCAGCCCCGGCAGAATCGCGCGGCTCAAGTCGATGACGGATTTCATTCTAAAGAATTCTTTTTGGTCAACATTCACGAATATCCGAGTTGGAGGCGCTCGCGCATTCTACGCTGACGACCTCAATTGAACCATGCGTCAGCAAATCATTCCTGCGGGCGCCCAATCGATTACCATGGACCCACAGTCTGCGACCCCGGATTTACGATGCACACGAAACGCTGCGCGTATTTGACAATGGATGACCTGGGCGACTTTGTGTCCGATGCCGATCTGAGCATTGCGCCTATGTCCGCACGTGGCTGGGACGTGGACATGGTGTCGTGGCGGAACGAAGCAATTTGCTGGAACGATTACGACGCCGTATATATTTGTACGCCCTGGGATTATCAGGACGATCCCGACAGGTTTGTCGGTGTGCTCGAACGCATCGATCAGTCAAATGCGAGACTGGTGAATGATCTGGCACTCGTGCGCTGGTCCATCGCAAAAGATTATTTGCGCGAGCTTGAATCGCGCGGCGCTCCGATCGTACCGAGCCGATGGTATGACAACATCAGGGGGCTCGACAGGCGCGAGTTGTTTCGTGTCGCGGGCACCGACAAGATTGTTGTGAAGCCATTCGTCGGCGGAAACGCGGCGGACACATTCGTGCTTGAAGATGCGGGTTCGGTTGAATTGGACCCGGTCGTTCGCGAGACGTTTGCTGCGAAGCCGTTTTTCGTGCAGCCCTTTGTCGCGAACATCACTAAGGAAGGCGAATATTCGCTGTTCTTCTTTGGCGGCGAGTACAGTCACGCAATATTGAAAGTTCCGAAGCACGGGGACTTTCGGGTGCAGGAAGAGCACGGTGCCGATATACGTGCCGTCGAGCCGTCCACTGATCTTGTTGCCACTGCCCGTCAGGTACTCTCGCTGGTCGAACCATTCCCTGTATATGTGCGCGCGGATTTCGTGCGCGACACGGACAACCGTTTTCTGCTTATGGAACTCGAACTTATCGAACCGGCCCTGTATTTTCGTATGGACGGTGGCGCCGCCGATCGCTTTGCCGCGGCGTTCGATGAATACGCACGCGCCGATTGACAACGACGGAATTCAGCGACAGCTTCGCTGGAAGCGTTGGAGATCAACTGACCCGGATTTAGTCGGTTGTGCGAATGCTGCGACAGGACTACGCGCGTTGCTTGGCTCGCGGTACGCCGACAAGCGGTTTGAGATACTGACCTGTGAACGATCTACTGTTCGCGGCGATCTGTTCTGGCGTGCCGGTGGCAATGATGCGGCCCCCGCCATCGCCACCTTCAGGGCCAAGGTCGATGACCCAGTCAGCGGTCTTGATCACGTCGAGGTTGTGCTCGATGACGACGATGGTATTCCCGCGATCTCGCAATCGATGCAGCACACCAAGCAGCTGCTCGATGTCGTGAAAGTGCAGCCCCGTCGTCGGTTCGTCGAGAATATACAGCGTGCTGCCCGTATCCCGCTTCGACAGTTCTTTCGCGAGCTTCACACGTTGCGCCTCGCCGCCAGAAAGCGTCGTCGCATTCTGTCCCAGACGGATGTACGACAGACCGACATCCATTAGCGTTTGCAGCTTCTTCGCGACGACGGGTACGTTTCTAAAGAATTCGGCCGCGTCCTCGACCGTCATGTAAAGCACTTCCGCAATGTTTTTTCCCTTGTAACGAATTTCCAGCGTTTCGCGGTTGTAGCGTTTGCCCCGGCAGACGTCGCAGGACACATACACGTCGGGCAGAAAGTGCATTTCGACTTTGATCACTCCGTCACCCTGGCAAGCTTCGCAGCGACCGCCTTTGACGTTGAAGCTGAACCGGCCGGGCATGTAGCCGCGCGAGCGCGATTCCTGAGTGCCTGCGAACAGCTCCCGGATCGGCGTAAACAGTCCGCTGTACGTTGCCGGGTTCGAGCGCGGCGTCCGGCCGATCGGGCTCTGGCTGATGTCGATGACGCGATCGACCAGGTCCAGGCCGCGAATTTCCGTGTGCGGTGCCGGATTGCGGTTGCTTCGGTTCAGTGCGTCGGCAACCGCCTTGTACAAGGTGTCGTTGACGAGCGTGGATTTGCCCGAACCGGATACACCCGTCACGCAGGTCATCAGTCCGGCGGGTATCGACGCGTCGACTGTCTGCAGATTGTTGCCGGTGGCACCGATGATTCGAATCTGGCGCCCGGGGTCGGCAGGCGTTCGGGTTGCGGGAATAGGGATCCTGCGCTTGCCTGACAGGTATTGCCCGGTCAGCGACCGAGGATTCTTCTTGATGTCCTCGGGGGTTCCCGAGGCGACGACCCGGCCACCATGCACGCCGGCACCGGGACCGAGGTCGATAACGTGATCGGCGGACATTATGGCTTCCTCGTCGTGTTCGACGATAATGACCGTATTGCCGATATCGCGCAGATGCGTGAGCGTCCCGAGCAGTCTCTGGTTGTCGCGCTGGTGCAGACCGATCGACGGTTCATCAAGAATATACATGACACCGACGAGCCCGGAGCCGATTTGACTTGCAAGCCGGATACGCTGCGCCTCGCCACCGGACAGCGATTCGGCGCTGCGGTCGAGCGAGAGATAGTCGAGGCCGACGTCGCTCAGGAATCCGAGACGGCTGCCAATCTCCTTGACGATCTTCTCTGCTATCTTCGCCCGCCAGCCGTCGAGCGCCAGAGTGCCGAAAAACTCGCGGGCATGGCCGACAGAAAGACTGGTAATTTCGGGCAGAGGACGGTCGGCTATGAACACGTGTCTCGCGGCGCGATTCAATCGTGTGCCATTACATTCGGGACAGGCATGGCTATTCAGAAATCGCGAAAGTTCCTCGCGCACGGCACCCGATTCGGTCTCTCGATAGCGGCGCTCGAGGTTCGGTATCACGCCCTCGAAGCGGTGTAGCTTCCTGATCTGCATTCCCCGTGAATTCGCATAATGAAATTCGATTTTTTCCTTGCCACTGCCATACAGCACGACATCCCGCATCTTCTTTGGTAGTTCATTGAACGGGGTTTCGACGTCGAAATCGTAATGCGCGGCCAGACTCTGAATCATCTGATAGTAGTATGTCGTCTTTCGGTCCCAGCCGCGTATTGCGCCACCGGCGAGCGACAAGTCCGGATTCACGACGACGCGTGCGGAATCGAAGAACTGTTTGACGCCGAGGCCGTCGCAACTCGGACAGGCGCCGGAGGGGTTATTGAACGAGAACAGGCGCGGCTCCAGCTCCGTCAGACTGTAACCGCAAATGTTGCATGCGAAGCGGTCCGAGAAGATGAGCTCCTCCCGATCGGTATCATCCATCCAGACGACACGAGCCACGCCGTCCGCGAGACGCAGTGCCGTCTCGAATGACTCCGCCAGGCGCAGGCGGACATCCTGTTTGACCTTGAATCGATCGACGACAGCATCGATGCTGTGTTTCTTGCGCAGATCGAGCGCAGGAGGCTGATCGAGTTCGTA
>Ga0224497_10000732_pt1 | contig 22235 bp, 20 predicted proteins | sample SF_Jul11_sed_USG_4_FD_167970 | JGI IMG/M metagenome (GOLD analysis project Ga0224497, IMG submission 167970) | Sediment microbial communities from San Francisco Bay, California, United States - SF_Jul11_sed_USGS_13 | ecosystem: Environmental > Aquatic > Marine > Sediment | place: USA...
AGGGGCATTTTGTACAATCATCCTCATACATACATCTATAATTAATTTTTAGAAAAGACATCAATCATAAAATTATAATGTAAGATTTAGTCTATCTTATAATTTAATGGTATTACTAATCATCTAGATTCCAAAAGTCTGTTAGTTCAATTCTTTTATTTTTGTTATATCCAGGCTCTTTATCACATGTATGATGAATCCATTTACCTTTAGGGCTTTTTACAATTTCAGTATCAACTCTGATTGTTTCATTACATTCAGGACAATGCTTGAGAGATGTAGATTTTTCAACTATCAAGGGTTCATTATGGTATGTCAAACTATCTAAAATTAGTTTCTAAGAGAATTAATTAAATTATAAAACAAGATTCAGAACAGATTCATCATTAAAAGAAAAAATGATTCCACGAAAATATAGAAAAAAGATTCCACGAAAATATAGATTATAGAATCGTAAGATTCAAGGAAAAAATTAATCATAAAATATAGGTTATAGTAAAATTAATTAAAATAGAGAGGGTACTAACGTATGGGATTTTATGATAACATTAACGGTGTAAACCAATACATCCAGATGGCCAAAGGATATGATGGAGGTAAATTAATTGAAATCCTAAGAAGATATCTGCCTGACAAGTCCACAGTACTGGAAATTGGAATGGGTCCTGGAGTTGATCTTGACATATTACAAAAATACTACACAGTAACAGGTTCAGATAATTCTAGTTTGTTTCTTGAAAGATACAAAAAAAATAAGGATCATGTTGATTTGATGTTACTTGATGCCATAACCTTACAAACAGACAACAGAAAGTTTGACTGTGTATATTCAAACAAGGTGTTACACCATTTGACTAGAGATAATCTAAAAAAATCACTTTCAAGACAGAAAGAGGTTTTGAATTCCGATGGTATCTTATTTCATTCGTTTTGGAAAGGAAGTAAGACAGAAAACTTTGAAGGATTACTTTTCCAGTATTATGAAACAAAAGAATTAGAAAATATGGTTAAAGAAGATTATGAGGTTTTAGAACTGAAAACATACACAGAGATGGAAAAAGATGATTCGATCCATATTGTTTTAAAAAAGAAATGAAAAATAAAATAAAATGTAAAACTATAGCTAAACAGTATATTGCGAACTTTTGATATTTTTGATGATTTTGGAGAATTTGGCTGATTTTGTGCCTGATTAGCCCGTAATTCAGTAAAGTATGTACAGTACATACGGTACGTACAGTATTTTCCCAGTACAATACATACAGTATGTAAAGTACGTACAGTATTTTGGTTAAATGAGATATTTTCATACCATTTCATGAAAAAGATTGAGACAATTGCAATCATCAGGCCTTGGTTGGGTGGAAACAATCAGTATTCCTTGTATGTAACAATCCCATCAACGATTGTAAAACGATTGAATATCACAGAAGACATGATGTTGGAAGTTGGACTGCTAGATGATCAGACAATAACAATATCTCAACATCAGGAAAACAAAAAACAATCAAAAAGTCAAGAGCAAACAGAACAATCAATACAAATTAAAGAAAATAAAGATGATGATAGTCCAAATCCATTGGATGGAATAGATTTCTAAACTACAAACACCAATACATTTTCTCTTTTTTCTTGCTCTATCTGGGATTCTAGTATTTCTTTTATTCTCTCACTAGTTGACCAACCATGATAAGCTGCAAAACCCATATCTTTCCATTTTACCATGTTCTTTCTTGCAGCTTCTGGATGTGATGCAAGCTCACTGGCTGATTCTATCTCTACTGAGATTGCCTTGTCAGTCTCGTAACTGTACGCAATCAGATCAGTCCTGTCCTCATCTTTTTTTACTGTCTGGTCTGCAATTGTTATGAAATATTTCTTTTCCAGATAGCTCTCAGTTGCTTTTTTTGTCAGATATGGAATGTCATCAGCTGAGCCAATCTTTGTACTATCAAATGTAAAATATTTTGATTTTGTATCCTTAGACAAGACATATTTTGTATTTCTGTTCTCATCATTCGCTACATCTAACATCTTTTTCTCAACCATGTCATGTAATACATCAGACACATCATCTCTTTGGTTTGCCTTTAGCTTCTCAGTTATCTGGCCAAGCTGGAGTGGCTCTGAGTTATTTTGATGCAGTACAAGCATGATCTGCCACTGCATATGCTCAGGCAATGGTACATTGATGTATCTCATCCATTTTATTGATTCAGTTTGAGATTCTGAGAGTATTGATGTGGTGGACTGCTCAATTGTATGGTATTTTCTCTTTTGAGATGCGATAAACTGCTGCATCTGCTCATCAGTGTTTGTTATCTCTGGTGGCAATGGTAGCCAGAACTGGATGGGAGTTGGCTGTTCCTGGCCTGGGGATGCCCTCATCTTGTATGTCCAGTGAAAATCTTCCTGGGAGGCCATCTGTTGTGTTAACTCTTTTGAGAATTTAGGATCCCATATGTTGCCTAGTCTGGAGGCATCCTTGCCTGAGATTCGTCCTGCAAGTTGAGTTCCTGAGTTTCCTACAATCTCTTCTAGTAGTTTGTCATCAATTTGTGCCATGGTCTGGTGAGCCAATAACAATCCCAATCTATATGATCTTGCCTGGGATAGTATCAGTGGTAGAATCTGCAAATCCTTTACAATTTGGAATTCATCCAATGCTAGAATCACCTGGCATCTGTCATCTTCGTTTGTGTTCGACGCCCTCTCCAAAACTGTAAACCATAGTTTTATGACAAAAGCTTGAATTGCTAATGGTTGTATGTGGTGAGCTAGATTCAATGTAGATATTCTAACTATAGTGTAATGGCCTGGCTGTATCAACTCCTCAAATGATACTGTACCGTGTCTTTGGCAGAATACCTTTTTTAAGATTGGATCTGTTGCAAATTGTTCTACTCTGTTTAGTAATGGAACAAAAGAGTCAGGTTTCAGTGATGCAACAGATGAGAGTGCTTGTTTTAGTTCATCCCCTGGCATACCCAAAGCCTTGAACATTATTTGCAGATATTTTTCTCCCTCATCTTGCAGCTGGATGATAATATCATACATGTCAATAAATGTTGGAGAGTCATTTTTGTAATACATGTAAAATAATAATACGCGAAAGATTCTCTCCATCTGGACAAAGGTCTGTTGTTGTCCGTACCATTCCTTTACCATTTCTAAAAAGTATCCTACATAACGTGACACTGTCTCGTCTCTTTTTCCTTTAGAATATTGTGGTAATTCAAGGGGATTAATTGAGAATCCAGTGTCTAATGGTTCCAGATAATGGATCATGTCACTATTCATTGAATTGTTACTGCACTGCTGGATGAACTTTTCAGAATCTTCTCCTTTTGGGTCAAGATAGATGAAAGCATTGGGGAATGTTCCGTTAAGATTTGCTTCTTCAAGATGCTTTGCAATGATTCTGATAAGAGACGTCTTACCAGAACCAGTTCCTCCAACGCAATAGATGTGACGTGAAAAATCAATAGGTGATACTATTGCTGACTGTTCATCAACTAGATTACATTGTATACCGTATGAGATTTTCCTTGATTCCTCAAAATATCCAATATTGAATCCAGTCTTGTTTACTAGTTTGGATGGCAAGGATACATTCCGTGTTGTCTGAATATTTCTAGTTGTAGTGGGATTTGGCAGATGGACAAATAATGACAGTTCATTTGGATTCAAAATAAGAAATGGCATTGGTTTTCTTGTCTTGTATTCTGCAGTGAGTATAGTTTTTTCAAAATAATCCTTTATGGATTGCGTCATGAACTTTTTAGGATTTGGAATTAATCGCAAATCAAACATGGATAGTCTGGGATAGTTCTTTTTTGTGTGATTGATTGTAATTGGTGAGCCTGCCTTTTTGTATTTTGGATGATAAAAGGAATTGTAATTGTAAGAGTATTGCGTGAGATGGTCATGTTTTGATTTTATCTGATCAAAAGAAATACTTGGTTTGTCATCTGATTGCATCATTCCACGAATGCTCATTGTAATCTGTGCATCCTGTGTCTTTTCTCTAGAGTCTTTTAGTAGATCCTTGTAGTTGTTGTAAAAATCCAAACCATTTTCGGGATTCTCATATGACTTTTGGTTTGTGAAGTCATCTATCCACGTTCTATAGTTTTTACTTGTGACATATTTGATTCTTAAATTTAATCTTCTTTGATGATTTCTAAGATATGAGATGAAATTGTACGGTGCAAAGACAAACTGAATCCAAGCATTATCGTACAGTTGAATAGAATTTGAAATATTTGTGATCAGTTGATGTTGCTGATTTGTGGCCGTATCAAAAACAGTAGAATAATGGCCATGTTGGAGTGATACGTCAAATATTTCATAGGATGAATGTGGAGAGAACCATTCAGGAATAGTTTCCTGTTGAGATACAAAAGATACGTTTGGATACACGTTTTGAAATGAAATTTTGTAGTTTGCAAGATCTAGATTGTTTTGTGCTGATAAAACATACTTTAGCTGTTTTTGTTTTCCATCCCACCATACCTCAAATGAGCGAATTGCTTCTGGTGCAGATGAAATCAATCCAGGGATTGTTTGGATTGCAGATTTTACATCCATGGATATTGGAACTTTTAGTGAACAGCATGAGATGGTGGCATTTGTTTGTCCCAGAAAGTTTCTTATTCTGTCCAGTGAACCTGCTTGCTTTTCTTGTGATAATGACCAGAACTTGCCCATATGAAATCAGAATGATATGATAAATTTTGTTAAAAGAAGTATATTTTCACTGAGAACTCTATAAGGAATTAGATGACTAAAATAATTCAAGAAATTGTTATAACATGAAAGTTATTTTGGCACCAAAATAACCACCAATAACCTCTCGTCTTAGATTTGAATCTAGTATATTGTACATGAAGAAAAACTTAAAAAGATTCTAGAATATAATGTACAATGGCTTCATCAAGAAGAAAAACTACAAGTACAAGAAAACGAGTCTCAATTGACACAGTTCCATTACCGGAGCGAACTAGAATTGGTTCATGGCCAACCCCTGAAGGTTCCATTAGAGTGACAATCCCTGCACAAGTGGGATTTAATCTAAAAAATCTGCAGAAAACTATTGGAAATGTTATGGGTCAACTAGGATGTCCAGCTTGTTGTTCTGGTTTTGACATCTCGTTCCTAAACTCGGATTTTGTAATAGATGCAAAAACACTTGGTGTCAAATCTCTACGATAATCCAATATGGTAAAACTACCCAAACTAGGAGTAGGAATTACCTTTTTTTCTGGCTTTGAATCCGTTTTGAGGGACAATGTTGATCTTATTGATGTCATAGAAATAGAACCTCAAACTATTTGGAAACAAGAAAGTTTAGAATCAAACAAGTATCTAATTAATTATGATATCCTAAAAAGCATTAAATCGTTTGAAATCCCTAAATTAGTTCATAGTGTTGGACTTCCAGTAGGTGGGACACACTTACCCGATTCTAATCAGATCTCTCTTTTGAAAAAAATGATCTCTGAACTCGACGCGCCTTGGATGAGTGAACATCTTAGTTTTAATCAAGCAAAAAATGATAATGGTAATTTTTTCACAGGATTTTTCTTACCTCCTAGTCAAACTTTTGAAAGTGTAAAATCTTGTATTAAATCAATAAACCATCTCAAGAAAAAAGTATCAATACCATTAGCTATAGAAGTAGGGGTAAATTATCTCAAACCTAGAAAAGATGAATTATCGGATGGGCAATTCATTTCTGCAGTTACAAATGGCGCTAATTGTGGGATTTTGTTAGATCTGCATAACATTTGGACTAATTCTATTAACGGACATCAAAATGTATCTGATTTTCTTAAGGAGATTCCATTGGAAAGAGTATGGGAAATTCATGTTGCTGGTGGTTTTGAAGAAGACGGCTATTGGTTAGATGCTCATTCTGGAGAAATTCCAAAACCCTTGTTTAATTTAGCTAAGAAATTAATTCCAAAATTAACTAACCTCTCTGCAATTATCTTTGAATTATTTCCTTCATATTATCCTCAATTTGGTTCTTCAGATATTCGTTCACAATTAAAATTGATTCACAAATTATGGAATAATAGACCAACGCAATCACCAAAAGTTGAATCTTTAAGTATACAATTTCCAAAAAAAAAATTATTCATATATACTCCAATTGAATGGGAAAAAACATTAGGTTCTTTGGTCACTCATCAACAGATAGATAATCAATTATCAAGAGAATTATATGATGATCCTGCCATCAAATTATATAAAAAATTAATTCATAGTTTTAGAGCATCTATGATTATACAAACATTAAAAATTACAACTCGTCTGTTATCATTAACATTAGGTAAAGTACATTTTAATGAACTACTTGAAAAATATTTTAAAGAATTAACTCCTAATCAATTTGCTTCATCTGAAGCAAAACAATTCACTCATTATTTATTAAATAAAAAACTAAAAGTTCAATATTTAGATGAAGTCATTGCGTTTGAATTAGCCGTAATTTCTACTCTTTTAGATAATAAAAATAGAATAGTACGTTTTGATCACGAACCTCTGCCAGTTTTAATGTCAATTTTAAAAAATGTATTGCCTAGCAAACCGAAAAAAGGCAACTTTGAAATTGAAATAACTTCTGATTCAATTAAAAATCTTAACAAAAAGCAAAAACTTGAACAGCAGTTTGAATGGCAAAGTATGAGATGGCACCATTAATATGTAAAACACTCCTCTTTTCCATCTTCAAATCTGAAGGCAATTCTTTAAACGAAAATAAATTACTCTAAATTTTGATATTTAAATTACTTTGATGTAAAATTGGCATCAACACAATCATCAAAACCCTCTTAATTCTACCGGTCATGACATTACAAAATAGATTGAATCAATTAGAAATTGATTTTATAATCTAAAATAAGAAGATATTGTATTCAGAATTTCAGACAACAGCAGTAATATCATTCCAATCATTATAAACACTACAAACGGCGGCGCATTATGCACAAATCCCTCAACTTGAGAATTCTCCTTGTTTCTTGATAATATCACAAATGATTTCTGATTTGGTATAACTGAATAATATTTTTCAGACGATATGACAAATTTCTCATAATTTCGTTTTCTATGAATACAAAAAAATGCAAAAACCTTTCTGTATAATGGCTCTTTTGTAAAATCGCTAAATAGTTTTCTTTTTGATATTAAATCTGCTACATTTAGTATTACATTGTATAACGTAATTGCAAATACTACTAAAACCAAAGCCAATAAAATAACAAATATTGGAACCATTACAAACTCATAATGTACTGGCAAGATTACACTGATGGATATGATGCCAAACAGGTCTGCTATCCCTACAAATTGTAACCTGTACAAAATAAACCCAAAAAAGCAAGAGGTTACAATTGTTATTACATAGTATGCTGAAAAATCCTGATAATCAAATGTATACATCACTCCACCTGTACCCACACCAACAATCCAGATAACATCAGGAACTTTTCTTGATTTATAGTCAAAGATAGATGCTACTGCAAACATTACTAGTATCAAAACTATTCTTAGCTGGAAAAACTCCACAACGACTCATCATACATAGAATAAAACCAAAAAAGAAAGGATCCAATCTAAATGCCAAAAATTTAGTATTTTAATTGGATCCTTTTGAGAAAAGATTGCCAATATTAGAATTAAATTTTTTATTTGCAATTACATGACTAGTGCATTTTTCATACGTATCATTATTCCAACTGTACAGAGAGTCAAGATCCTCACCATACTGTGAAAAAAAGTCTATCATAGGTTCTGTCATCTTTATGAATTCACCTGACACTACATACACCAGATGTCTTTCCCTCAACAACTGAAGTGATCTTGAGATGTTTCTCCTTTTGTATATCGCAGTAGTTGATGATGAGGAAATACCATCACTGCCATAATTCATCTCATAGTACTTTCTGAATGTAGATAACTGGTAGAACAAATCAGGATTTATCTTTACTTTGTGATACGTCTCTGCCAGCAAACACAGCGAAAGAAAGGATAGACCATCAAGTCTATGACATATTGCAAACCATCTGCCCTTCTGTGTTATAGAATATCTACCCCGCCTGTCTGATTTGAGATATCCTGAATACTTTAGCTCAAGTGCAATCTTTTTTGCGTACGAATACGGTTTTGTGATTATTTGTGTAATCTCAAAAAGAGAGAACTCTGAGACGTCATACGACGCTTCAAGAATTTTTGCAGCAGTGGAATTCTTCTTTATGTGGCTTCGGTACAGCATCAGATATCTGATGTGGGAATTATCATGCAATGCCTATTACGCATTCCAAAATATTGTGTATCGTTGCGTGTGGTCTTTTTGAGATTGTATAAATGACTTGAGGTTATTAGTTCCTGAGATATTTTTGTGACGTATTGCTGATGTGTTATTGTTACTGCTATTGTTGTTGTTACCAGCACCATAGTTATCTTTATCCATTCCAAGAAACCTTACGACATCCATCGGAATCGAGTAGAGCCTCTTTGATGGAATGTGTTCAGTCTTTATGATTTCCTTGTTGGACTTTGTATCCAGTCTGGTCACTGCGCCGCTCTTCTTGTCTACCAGTAGATCAGGATGTCCCCTTTCGTCTGGAATGATCACCATGTTTGGAATTGTATCTATTATCTGTTTTGTCTTTTGTGATATTGCTGATTTTTTTGGATTGTCTTTGCCATTCTTTGGTTTTTCTTTTGCGATACCATCATCATCATCATCACTGTTTGCAGCAGTTGAAGTTGCAGTAGACATTGATGATGGCTTTTTTTCTTCAGGTTTTTTTCCAATCTCTTCCAACTTTACAAACTCTGCAACAGTTGACTCTTGCCTTTTGTTTTCTACACGAGTCGCATCCTGTCTTACTAGTTGCAGTACAGAATCAATTTGTTCTGGCGTCATCCAAAAGAACCTTGCATCACTCATTGACTGCAAGTCAGATTCAATGATCTGTATTAGTTTTAATTGCTGTTTTACATCTGAGATTCTTGAGATCTTTTCAAGCATGTAGACTGGAATGCTTGCCTGAATTGCAGTTAATCCTTTTCTCTTTGATAGTTCTGTCACCATTTCCTCAAGTTTTGAGATTGCAGCTTCGGACATGTTGCTGCTAGTAGCAGTTAGCAGACGCGTGTATTGGTTTTTGTCTATTCCAAGAATCTTTAGGACAGATTCCTTATCCATCTTTAGCTTTTCCTGAAGTGAATCAACTGAGATGTATATACGCTGCGTGTTGATGATATCATTTGACATTACGTCTTTGAAATGCTGCACCAACACACCAGATACTTTTTCGTATTCCTCAATAGTACATCGTGTGTTCTTTTTTGATTGCTTGCATCCAAGTATTACATCATAGTGATTTATGGCATACAATTTGTCATTTACTTTTCCTAGTCTAACTATTGGAAGATCTTGCGTTTTCATTGAAGAGTATTTTAGAATATTTGTCTCCATTACAATTCCAATGTTTTCTGAAAGCAATACAATAGAGTCCGGAGAGATGGTCTGAGTCATATTTTGAGTTGAGATGCTCAATTCAAACACCTCAGTCTTGCCATCTCTGTTGCCTTTTTTGCCAATGTCTTGTAGTCTGATTTTGGAAATGTCTCTATCAGGATATTCATATAACATCTGGAATTTCTCTGTAATGTAGATACATCAGATATATCATACTGATTTTGTGCCTGTTTAATTGACATATTCAGGTAAAATCTCATCTTTATCTCCTTTGAGGTAAATGCTGAGGAATAAGTCTTGAATTGTATACCTTGCAGGCCTGATGCGTTCTTTACACCAAGGCTGCAGCAGACAATATTTTGGACCATATTTTCATCATATGGAATTGCATTGTTTTGTAGAGTCTGGTATATTGCATGACATATCTTTTTTGCTTTTGTCAGATTCGTGGTATCATGACAAAATAATTTCCAGGAGTCCTCTGAGATGGTGCTGGTAAAGGATAACTTGCGGCAGACATCTGAGAATGCTAATAGGGAATCAGACTCTGTATGAAATTTTGTAGATGATATCATCATTTGTTCATCACGTGGATCCCCACCTACTTGCTTTCTTTGATGGAGGTTAAGATTTGTTTTGTGGAGTAACTCATATGGTACTGTTTGCTCTATGTTTTGTGATGATTCATTATTTTCTAAAACCACACCACATCTTTTACAAACAGTCTCGTTTTCATATGGGAGAAAAACAATTTCTGGTTTTGCACAATAACATTTTTGTGTAGAGATTAAATTTTGTCTCATAATTTGGCCCCATGTAATTGATTAATAAGGTTATTAGAGAAAAAATAATTTCATAGTTATTGTATATATCAAGAAAATGATTTGATTGTAAGTCAACTAATTACACTGAAAAATTTTTAATTATGCCCTGAATGTCTTGTTGCTCATTAATCAAAATAATTTTGATGGATATAGCGATCTTGATTTGTTATTTTAAAAGCGATCACTAGAGATATTGTTAAATATAATTTTAATTGATCTATTTTGTGATCGATGAAACAGAAGATAATACCGAAAAAATCGATGTAAAAATTATTGAAGACTTAATTTCCCAAAAACCAAAAAGTCTTAACGAAAATATTCAAGATAAATTATCTCAACATGATGAACTAGATTCGATATTAAAAGAAAGATTATCTGCTAATTTTAGAAAATCAAATAAAGAAAGTCGTTCTAAGGCTAAGGAGGCAGTAAAAGATTTTTCATTATCAAATTTGTCCTCAAAAGAAAAATCCAAATTTCATTTTCTTCCAAAGGATAAGAATTTACAAGAATTTCAAGACCAATTTCTATCTGAGCAGTTAAATGCACAGAAAGAAAGCAAATTAAAAATTAAATTAAGATTAACTGAAAACGAGCTTGAATCTTTAGGCATCATCAAATCTGAAAACAAATTCATAATAACTGATGATGGATCTAATTGCTCAAAAATTGAAAAACGTATGCATGAATTTCAAGAAGGCAGTGACTATTATGTTAAAGATCATCCCCCCAAGTTATCTAAGCAGTATCAGAATATTGATAATTTTGTAGATACTTTATCTTCTAAAACCAAGGAGAAATCATAATGAGTGAAACCCTCCATGAATCCATCAAAAATCAGATAAACGATTTAAGTTCTGATAATAAAAAATTCTCACTTAATTCTGAGTCTGCAGATGAAGGTCAAGTAAAAGAAAAAATAGGTTCTTTTAGCCTTGAATCTGGACCGGCAGATGTTCCTTCGTATCATGATTTATCCGTACTTCATCTTGCTTTTGAATCAGTTTGGGAGGAAGTGTTTGATAAAAATTTAGGTCAATATGCGGAAAGATTGTATGAGGAAGCCTTCGAATTAGCTGAGCAGGCAGGCTATACGGAATTAACTTCATCTCTATCAAATGCACAAGAATTGGAAAACTTCCGTGACGAAATTGAAAGACTAAACGCGTCAATTGCTGGTGCTGATGATAGATACAAGACAGTAAAAAGACTAGTCCCAGAACTGACAGTTATGCAGTGGGCAAATTTAGATGAAGCAACTAGACAAACTGTTTTTATTTTTGTTGAGGAGGGATTAGAAGCAAAAAAAATAGATGAACTCCGTATGACATTAGCTCACATGAAATCTATACGAACATTTTCATCTAATAAAAAATGGGACCTTGATGAAAGCATAGAGAAATTAGAAATTCTAATTGCAAGTTTAGAGGGTATTAATCCTAATGCTGTGGCAGAACAAGCTTATGACATGATTATTGCTGGTCAATTAGTACGTCAAAACTCTCTTGCAAATTTGTTAGAAGATATTGATGAAAGACTGAAAGAACCCTATTGTTTTGATGTCTATGCAAAAGGTTCTGTGAACTATGGATTGTTAGTTACATATAGACAAAAATGGGATCCATTAAACTATCAGGTTGGAGAACTTGTTTCAACTATTCCTCTAGCACCTGGAGAAACAAGAACATATACAAAAAAAACTGTAGAACACAAAAAACGCTCAGAAAAAGAAATTGAAAAAGCACTTGAAACAAAAAAACAGGAAAGCTCAGATAAATCTCGTGTGGATTTTGAAATTGTACAAAAGGCTCAACAAAAAAATAATTTTTCTGCAAGTGCAGAAACCAAAGGTAAAATCGGAGTGTTTAATGTTTCTGGAAAAACAAGTGTTGATAAGGATTCTGCCAAAGATTCTAAGGAAGTTAAAAAAAGATTTAGAGAAGCCACATTCAAATCTGCCCAGGAGTACAAAAATGAGCATCATTTGGAGATAAGTACAGAAGAATCACTGACGGATGAATCTTCATCAACCACAAATATTACAAATCCAAACCAGGAAATTCCTGTAACCTATCTCTTCTATGAACTCCAGCGCCGATATGAAATTTCAGAGAAATTATACAGTGTTACTCCTGTTATATTGGTAGCTAATCAAGTCCCACAACCACATGAAATTGACGAGGACTGGATAATCACATATGATTGGATTCTTCGAAGAGTAATGCTTGATGATTCCTTTATTTCGGCAATGGATTACCTTAGTACTGGCCAATTTGTAGGAGACTCATTATCTTTAGAAATATTACGAGGTGAACTAGAGCGTCAATTACGAATAGTGGACAAATTAGTTGGGCAGGTTGCAACAAAAAGAAAAATAATCGACCAGACCCTTCGAACAATAAATAAACTGGTGCAACAAAAAGCGTCTGTTGCAGAAAATGAGGCCTCAGAAGGTCTTTTAGGAAAAGGGAAGGATTTGTTATTTGGAAGTCCTAAAACAGAAGCAAACGAAGGAATAAAAATTTCAGAAGAGCACAAAAGAGAAGTTCTTGATAGAATAATGAATGAATCTAGCTCACTAGAGCAACAACTTGATGAAGAAATCAATTCTTTAGAAAAAACCTCCACAAAATATTCTAATACAGTGAAATTACATTTTAGTAAAAAACATCAAATAAATCGATTGAGAATTCATATCAAAGAAAATATTTTTTATTACATGCAAGCAATTTGGTCATATGAATACGAAGATCAAAGGTTTTTTAGAATAAAAAATACCATGGTCCCTACTTTCAATGTAATATATGATTTGACCACATCCGTGGTATCTGCTAGGAATTACTTGTCTAGTGGCAATAATGCCAATGCTAGTAGAACTAAGCTGACTAATTTTGTAGCTGGATTAACCCAACAAATTGAAAATGCAAAATCTCCCCCTAACGAAAAAATAGTTGATGTCGATCTTAAAATACCAATCAGAGAATTTACAATTGGAGAGCAACCCATTACTAATGTGGCAGATATAAGAAATTTACTGGGGTTTATTGGAAATTATATGGTCTTTCCATTAAAAGAAAGTAATCAAATCACAGACTATATGATGCAAGACTATATCGATGAAACCATGGGAGGAGTAGTTGATCCTGATGAATATGCTAATAATACTTTTGATGAAGTTAAGGAAATACTAGAAGAACTTTATGAAACAAATCCAGAAGCCTTTACTCCAGAATATTCAGAACAGATGAAAAAGATATTAAAACAAAGACTTACTGACACCTTAAAAGAAAAGGAAACCATTTCAGTCCCTTCAAACTCCTTGTTCATTGAAGCATTACCTGGAACAAAAGCTGTCCTTGAACAATTCAAATTAATTCATAGAGGTCTTGATGTAGAAAAATTCAAAGAAAAATTACTACAAGAGAGACTTGAAACGATAAGAAAAACTGGTCGTCTGTTAAATTCTAAATTCGATGATGAAATTGATAAGAAGGTTGTAGTAAATGGAAATAACGATTCTACTGTCACAAATGTTGAAACATGATGTACTAATGTTCAATTTTTTTAAACTAGGAGGAATTCATCTTTGTCTGAAATAACTGATGTAGACAGAGGACTACCTGATTTAAGAAAAAATCCAAGAAAACTAAATGCATTTCCAAAAATCGATAGAGAATCCTATAAGCCAAAACCAAGTGATGACATTTTAGAACTACCTCAAAGAAAACAAACTCCAATTGAAAAAAGAAGGGGAATAATTCCTCCACGAAGGGGTATAGTCATAACCAACAAGGAGATAGAGAATCCGATAGATGACCAATGGTCAAAAATGTCTATTGGTAACATGTTCATGATAACACTTCCTGAAAAAAGCCCAGTAGAAACAACTAAGGAAATAATTCCTAAAAGAATTTCTGATGAAAATAGAGGAATTGAAAAAGAAAATCTTCAAGAACAAAGGATCATAAAAAAACCAAAACCAAAACCAAAACCTCCAGTTCGTCACTCAGGAACAATATTGAAAGATGGAAAAGGTGTACCTGATAAAAAACCTGCACCTAAATGGGACAAGCAATCCATTGAGAGTGAAAGTTTACGTTTACAAACTTATGAAACGTTTAGAATGAGTGGATTGAGTTCTGAATCAAGAAGATTGGCAAAAACTAGTATAGCCATGAGATTAAACATAAAAGATAAAGAAGAATTGATCAAATGCAGAGTGGCAGATTTTGTTAGGGTTACAAACATCCTAAGAACAAATAGGAAAAAACTTGAGCAATTTTTTAGAGAATATAATAAATTTTTTAACAATTATTCAAATATTCGAGAATTTTATACTGAGATGGAAAATCTTGGGCCTAAAGAATTTTATAAAGTAATATGGGAAAAGGCTAAGAATGAATTGATAGTAGGGGGCGGAAGTACTCTTTCTACATATGGTGCACCTAGATTTGTAAAAGTATTATGGCCACCAAAAATAATTCAAATGGCTTTTGGATCTGATTGTCGAGATAAGAGACACATGGCAGATATCATGAAGGACATTAAAAATTAGTTTATTTCAAAATAAAAAAATCCTTTAGAAAAAATACTCATTATCCTAATTTTCATTAATAATTAATCAACAATAATCTAGATAAAAAATTTTAAATTTTTTACAAAAATGTTATGACTCCAGAGATATTCTCTTTTTCATGTTCAAAATGAACGGCTTTCTTTTTTGATTTCACAGATAAACTTGTTTGTTTCAATCATCATTTGAACCAAAAAATTCTAACGTTGGTTCAAAATTCTACCTTCTAACTATATACTCCTAATATGTTGTGCTACCATTTTAATTTGAATCAAATATGTCCTAGCGATATTTTATGACAATCGTCATATTTTCACGACCAAATTGGAGGAAATTCTATTTTACTCTGTCGATAAACTCGTTCACACTTTATTCCATTTTGTCTATTTGTCTTTTTTAAAGACAATCCAGCAGCTGGGATATGGTGCCACGTTGCTAGTTGGAATGCCCCATTCATCTAAAAACCTAATTCTGCCCTTGATAAAGTGAACACTAGATTTTCCTTCCACAAACTTGTGCCACCAAATGGTGTCTGTCTTGGAATAAGTCAATATCAGGCAAGACACATTGTTTGTTTTGTGTTGCAAATATGCAAATTCCATAAATTCTGAGACTCTGCTGTACGGAGGATTCATGAAAAAATCTTTTGTGATATTGTAGTTGAAACAATTCTGTTCTTTTGTGATATAGTTTGGTAAGACATGGTTTGTGTGGCTAGCACAGATATCAATTTGTGGATAAATGTCATGCTTTTTGCAGATATTTTGAAATAATTCCTTGGGAGTACCATACTCATCTTGAACATTAATTGAATGAAGATGCTGAACTGATCTTGGCCTCAATTTGTCTTCTTGCCCCGTCTCTTGTATCGAAGTCTCTTGCCGCAGCACACACAGCATAACCTATCACAGGAAAACCAAATTCTGCAATAACTGCAAAACTTCAGGCCAACCTCATACTTTTTCTGGCCCCAGCGAGTCCTTATGGCATGTCTTGTACAGATTCCCCTACAAGAGCCTCCTGCAAGTAATCCTCTGAATGATCTCTTCGGATTAGAGAAATGATTTACAGTTTCTGCAAAGATTTCACTCATTGCTCAATACCTCTCATTTGCAAGATTCTGTGACCTTGTTTTGTAATTATTCCACTACAGCAAATACAGTAGAATAGATCAATTGCATGCACCCCAAACTTTTGATACTTTAGCTTGTAGCATACCTCATGACAGTCATTACAAAGAACATGAGTTCTATGATCAGGCTTTTTGTAGGCACATTTTCCACATTTTCCGTAGAATTTCCAACATAATGCGGTTGTATTGTTGCTGGTACTGCCACACTCTGAACATTTCATCACATTGTAATAATCAGGATTACTTCTTTTGGCACAATTTCCACATTGACTCCACAGCTTCCAGGACTTGCCGTATCTCTGACTTGTGATTCCACAACTGATGCAGGTTCTGATCATTGAATGTCATCACCACTATCTCTAATCTTTGCAAATTGTAGTAATCTTTGATCTAAGATATCGCGGTATTGATTTGTTTCTTTAACAAACTCTGAGACTGTTCCATCTTCACCGCTAATCAAAATAACAATTTGATCAATCTTTACATTACTTAGATACTCATACATCTCAGAGTACGCTGTACCTTGCAAAAAATAATTCTCAATCCAAGACTCTTTCTTTTGTTTTCTGCTTGTTTTGAAATCAATGATAGATAGTTTATTGTCGTATTCTGCGATGCAGTCGCATGTTCCTGCTAAACGTAGAGAGTCACTGTAAAGTGGAATCTCTGTACATCGGATGTTGTCGATGTTGTGCAAGAGTGGTTTGAGCTGTGACAGATGTGCCTTGGACAATAGGGAATGATCCTGAGAACTTCTTAGTGGAAATGAAGGGGTATCCGAGATTTGATTGTTCAGATACTTTTCAATTATTTCGTGTGTTGCAGTGCCGTTCTTTGTAGCTTGTAAAGTGATGTAATTTGCAACATCGTGTCCAACATTGTTTCTCCATCTCTTCAAAGATTCTTTATTGTCTGAAGTTGCAGACAGCATTGTTGTTACAGACGGAAAAGTATCACCATTTGGTGTCAGATAGTAATGTTTTCTGTTCTTTTCAATTAGTTTTGGTCTCTTTGAATCAGAGATTCCACTGTAAGTCCAGTTGAAAACCTTGTAATCAGCCAAAATTCGTAAAAAACCTCCCAAAGTGACACGGTTGACACACTTGACACACCTTTTTTCTACTGCTTGAAAAAAATGTTGTAGGGTGTAGAGTAGTAATGACGGAGCGAGTGAAAACTACCGTGTCAACCGTGTCAAGTGTGTCACTAATGGTAGAAAATAGTACAAAATTCCAGTATTTTTGGTGATTTTCACTGATCAAGGGACATTTGACCTCCGTTTCTGAGCCTACTCCTGGTGTTGCCACCAAGCCACACCCTTGTACTCCTACCATCCAATCGTTTGAATGCATCAGTCAGCAGAGTTGTATCCTTGATTACCTTACGAAATTGACGTTCTGACTCTCGCTGTAGTTTGTTTTGTGTACAATATCTCACATAATCAGCAAATAATGCACCTTTCTCTATGAAATACTCCTCATCCAATTCCACTTCATCCTCGTAGAACTGCTGGATGGTATCTGCTCTCTTGTTCCACTTGTCACGTAATTCCTCAATGTCTTGTTCATGTCTGTAAAATCCTCTGGAATCCAAGTCTCTTGCCAATCTTATCAAGATATTCAAGATTCCAGAGTGTTCTGCAGAATCATTTCTTAGTATTTCTTTGAGTTGTGTGTCTTTTCTGTTACCGGAGAACTGTCTTGTCCAGTCTATAATGAAGAATCTTCTAAACATTGCATCTGACTGATCCAAAACCTTTGGGAATTTGTTGGCAGAAAAGAACAGAATCGCCTTGTTTTTCATCATGTACGGGTGTTGGTTCTTTCTTTCTACCTTGATTCTGTCACCGGAAATTAATCCCTTGATGACGCCGGTGTTTTTCAGCTCAAATGATTCAATATCAGGATAGATGTTTGCAAGCTTGTTGTCCAATTCTGCTTTTGCAAATCTCTCGTTTGTCAGTTCTTGGATCATTACGTTTGATACATTGTCGTAACCCAATACTGATTGCAACACATCCAGAAATGTTGACTTGCCGTTTTGTCCCTGTCCGATAAACATGTAGGCTTTTTCAAATCTTGTGGTACGCAAAAGGCAAGTTGCAAATCCTTCCATTACTCGTATTATATCTTCAGGATTGTCAAGACATTCTCTGATATATTTTAGAAACTTTGTTGGAACTATACCAGGATCGTAATCCACTGGAATCTGTATCCTGCTAAGATAGTCAGGAGTGTGATCTCGAAATTCCAAAGTTTTGATATTCACCAACCCATTTTTTAGATTCAAAATTGAACCACTGGAATCAAACTTGTCTCTGTCAGTGTATGTCCTGCGTTTTATTTTGTTTATTATCTCAGAACATAATCTTGTGGAACATTTTGGGATTACCTTCTCGCATTCCTCTTTTATTGTAGTACACTCAGGATCTGCAACATAGACACCATTCTGGTATACCAGCAACTCTTCAGTATCCCGAATTGTGGCAAACTTGTAGGCACACTGTATGATGTCTGCCCACTGATCAGGGTCTTTTTCCTCATCTTCTACATTGTTTAGGTTATCCTTGACAGACTGGTAGAACTGCTCCACATGCTCAAGGTTGTACCTGACTTCAGACGAGTCCAAGGGTTCAGGATTGCAGGTCTGGTTCACACGCAGAATCTCAGCACTTGCATATTCGACAGTCTTTCCCTGCTTTCTCAGTTTAACGTAATAGCTGTTCTGCTTTCGTCTTCTCTCACCCTTTGTGTATCCACCATTGCAGAGATCCTCTGCTTGCCAGTTGTTATAATTATTCTGCGTCTCTTTTTTTAGATTGGATTTAATTACAGACTCTTCGTGGTACCCAAACTGTTCTAGTGTATCCAAAATATCAGAACCTCTCACATGATGAAGTTTTAGCGATTCTGACACAAACTCGTAATTGCCGTTTACCTCATCATGAATGCTTGGGGGCAGCATTGTGTAACCACCCTGTGTCCTGATGTCAATTTCCTTTCCTTGTTTGTTGAATAGTTTGACATTCTTTGGGGGATAGTTACCATCTTTTGCCTTGTAAATTATATGATATCCTTTCTTTGGTGTTTTTACCACAATTGTACTTTTGCAAATCAGGTTTGGATCATTAAATATTTCATGTATGATGTCTCTGTGATCAAGATCAAGCGCAAATGTTCCTGAAATAGTTCCATGCAGCATCGCAATACTTTGATTGTCAGATATTGGCAGGTCACATTTCTTCTCAAAGAATTCTGAAAGACTCGACAAATCTGGAACCTTTGTCCGGTATCTTATTGGAACAATGTTAAAACCCAGAACATCTCTAAGATACATGGCAACTTCTCTTGTTGATTTGGAAGAGATGATGTCTCTGTCTAGTCGTTGCAAACTATTTTTTTCCTCCTCCTCCTCCTTTGAAAATCAGATCTGATTTTTCACGATTACAAGTGTAACATAATGTCTGAAGATTTGACATCTCATCTGTCCCTCCACGAGAAACGGGTATGATGTGATCAATCTCTAGAGAGCAAATGTTTGATGTTACACCACATTCCAGACATTTGTAGTTGTCAAGTTGGAACACTTCATGACGTATTCCTTTTGGAATTAACTGGCGTCTCCTTTTTTGTTTATAAGATGATGATGAAGAAGAATGTTTCCAGATTTTAGAACCTGACATGAATTCATAAAATTCTGATTCTAATCTTCCCTTTATTACAAATAGTCTGAAGATTAATGAGCTAACACACTTTCGGCAGTAACAAAAGGCAGTCTTTCCTGTTCCTTTGATTGCTGAAAAGGTACAGATTCTGTCGATTCTGGTTTCACAGCCATCACAGATGTTGTTTTCATGTAGAATCAATGGATTTTTGATGGCTTTTTGGTTTGCAATACAAGGTTTGCAGTAATTTCTGCTGAAATGGCGTGAAAACGTAATTCTGTATTCATAGGTGTTTTGATGGCAACACTCACACCAAATGTCATGATCAGGTTCTGTCTCTTTTGGAGATACAGGAATAACTTTCAAAAATACCGGTTGCCAGTTTGATTTTGTCATCTTGACTTTCTCACCAACTGAAAGATTCTGTCTTGCTTGTCTGGATTAAACTGCAAAAGTTTTGTAACGGTATGGTGATGTGGATTGCACAAATATGCAAACCTCTTTGGATTCTTTTTGACTATTGGTCTAAGATATTGGTAATACTGTAATGTCCCAACATACCCATCTGGAAAATCTGAATGTGTCTTTTCATTTTGATTGTATGTTATGTGATGAAATGTCATTCCCTTTTTGTGCCATGACACATGACACACATAACATCGGTTATGGAACTGTCTTGTCTTTGCCATCTTTCTTTTTATTTCATTTATTTTTTCTTGGGTTTTGTTTTTCATTTTGTTTTTCCTGCATTTGACTCTGCCGAGTTTGTAGTTCCTTACAGAACGATTCAATTTTTTAAAAAAAATAAAAAAAATTGAGAAAAAATATTTATCGTGCATCTACTAGATTAAAGAAACTCTTACCTCCCTTTGATTTCTCAGTGATGCACTTTATTGGCCCCAGTGGATCGTCTTTCTGGTTTACATCCACTCTGATCTTTTCATTTGCAAGAGCGTTGACGATTGCTATTCTGGTGGTGTGAAACTTGTTGACCTTGTTTCCATCTATCTGAAACTCTTCTTTTGTTGTAATTTTCACTCCCTTTGTGATTTCATCACCTTGGGTGTAATCAGAGTCTTCTATCTTGATGATTGTAAATGGTTTTTCTCCAATCTTTGCCAAACTGACACTATCGCCAACAGTTGCATAATCTGATAAATTTCCTATCTCATTTCACCTCGCCCTAACCTCAAGATTAGCAAAATTATACCGCAACTCATTTCAAAAACTCCCCTTCTGTAACTTTCAAAATATGGTTATTCTTTTCAATAGATTTTGCATCGGCAACCAAACCTCTGCAAACGTGACAAGACTGCACGATCCTACCATCATACATTATTACAGGAATGGAATTATTCAACCAGACCTTGCAGAAATAGCATCTGACTTTCATATGTGAACCTCCAGGATGCGAAAATGTCTGTTACAGGAATAGTATTGCTTGTTGAGATTCCCGTTATTTGTCAGCAGTGCAGTGCAGTTCGGACAGTGCCAGTCAGGCAATTCTGTTAATTCCTCCTTTCAAACTAGTCATCATACAGAAGTGATGAGAAAAAATACAAGAGAGAATAATAGAGAACCTGAAAAAATCATTGCTCTCTCCTGTGTCAACAATTTTCTGCAATAATCCCACTATGGATGGTTGGTCAAAACAACTATGATCCAAGCATGAAATACAACTCCCCTCATGCAAACAAACATGCGATGGTAACATTGCAGAATAATTTTGTTGACTAGAAAATGTTATCATTTCTTTTCCCATACCTCCTCAAAACAAGAATTGCATATTGCAGGGGAGTTGTGCACAAAAATCTCTTTTTTGCAAACAATACATTTTGTCATGTTGTATGTTGGATTCATTGTATCTCCTCAGAGTAAACCATACAGTGACTGCATTGATCATCGACTGGAAATATTATGACATGTCTTTGCAGTTCTGATATGGTAAAGTAATTTGGATTATACCTTGCAGTGTAATTGCAGTTTTTGCATCTTGCAACTATCATAGAATGACCTCCAAAGATTCACGGAGTTTGTTTGGTTTGTGACGTGATTTGCATCGCAGCATAAAATTACAACATGGACACCGCAATCCCTCACACACAACAAACAGATCACAGACCTGACATCGTTTCTGGCCTGAGGCATATCTGCTGCCGTTTGTCTTTAGGCCTCTGAATTTTTCACATTTACCTTTACATGTCATGTGGATTCACCTCCAAAGATTTTACAGAAATAATAAACTGTTGGTACGGTTTTTCCAAATAACATTGCTCGCAGACATGAAATGTTTTGTTACCCATCAGTGATGCGTCATAAGTGATTTCAAATTTTGCGGTATTATTACAGCATTTGATGATTTGTTGATTCATTTCTTTTTTTGTCCTCCGTATTTTTTTTCTAAAACTAATAACCAGTTTCTAAGAGCGTCATCTCCTAGTTTTGATAATGAAGTGTAGGGGTGAGGAGATGCCCCTACAAATACTGTGGCCTCATCTTTTACGGTTCTAGTGATTCTAATGGTAGCTTGATTTGTGTCGTTCTTC
>Ga0224497_10000733_pt1 | contig 22228 bp, 17 predicted proteins | sample SF_Jul11_sed_USG_4_FD_167970 | JGI IMG/M metagenome (GOLD analysis project Ga0224497, IMG submission 167970) | Sediment microbial communities from San Francisco Bay, California, United States - SF_Jul11_sed_USGS_13 | ecosystem: Environmental > Aquatic > Marine > Sediment | place: USA...
CGGCATTTGCTTTCGCGACCGGCGCATTGGCGATCGGCGTCGGTTTTGGTGCGCAGAACATTATAAACAACTTCATCAGCGGCTGGATACTGATGGTCGAGCGCCCGATTCGCATTGGCGACTTCATCGAGATCGATGGCGCTCAGGGTGTTATTGAAAATATCGGCAATCGCTCTACAAGAATTCGCCGCACCGATGGCGTGCATCTCCTGGTACCCAACAGCCTGCTGCTGGAACGGACAGTTGTAAACTGGACTCTGATCGACCTGGAAATTCGATCCACGGTTCGCGTCGGCGTTGCTTATGGATCGCCGGTACGGCTGGTCGCAGACCTGATTCTGCAGGCCGTTAACGAACAAAAGGAAGTCAAGAAAGAGCCGGCGCCGAGTGTCATTTTTGACGATTTCGGTGATAACGCTCTCGCTTTCGATGCGTATTTCTGGTGCGACGCCAGCGGAGAGAAGTTCCTCCGCGAGATCCGTGGATCGATTCGCTTCCGTATTAGCGAACTGTTCGAACAAAACGGAATCGTCATCGCGTTTCCGCAACGTGACGTGCACCTCGACTCGAGCAGTCCATTGGAAATACGCATGATCGGCAAAGAAACCGATGACGAATAATGGCCGGGCATCCTGAAGGTGGTTTTCTCATGCAACGCTTCGAGCGCTTGCCAACGGAAGGTGAGAAGTTCATCGATTCGGGCTACGAATTTTATATTGCACGAAAGCATGGACGGCAGGTCCATACTATTATGGTTTCTCGTTCACGAAGAATAAGAAAAGATTCGGATATCGAGCCGGTTGACGGCACCAAAAATTGACGCGGGCAGGAGCCCACCCGTCAAGAAAGCCGCCAATGCAATCCTGGTCTCGAATCGCGTCACTACATCGACAGCTTTGCTGTCTCGCATTCTTCTTGCTCGTAATTGAGTCGCAGCCCAGAGCAGAGCTACGGGTCGATGGAGTCAGCGATGAACTTGCCCGCAACGTTGTCAGCTATGTTTCCCTGGCGAGCGAGCCCTGCGACGCCGAACCATGGCTGATTCGACGACGATATCGCGCGATCGCATCGGAGGTGCGCAGCGCGCTGGAGCCGTTTGGATACTATGACGCGGTTGTCGAGACTACGCTGGAACAGGACGAAAGATGCTGGCTTGCCACGATAAACATCGATCCCGGACAGCCTGTGCTCCTGAGAAATGTCGATGTCTCGCTGAGCACCGCTCCTGGAGATGAACAGAATTTTGTCGACATTGTCTCTTCGACAGCGCTTGTCCGTGGCGCGCAGTTGCGTCAGTCCGACTATGAGTCGTTAAAGGAATCTTTGCAGATTCGTGCGGCGGAACGCGGCTACATCGACGCCAATTTCCTGCAGCACAAGATCGAAGTCTGGCCGGCCGAAAGGGTTGCCGACGTGACGTTGAATTTCGAGAGCGGCCCCAGGTACAGCTTCGGCGAAATTATACAGGAACAGGATTTTCTCGACGCCAGCGTCATCGATGCTTACCTCGACTTTAGAACGGGCATGCCCTACGACAATCGACTGGTCACCAAAGCCTACAGTGATCTCTCGGTCAGCGGTTACTTCGGTCGGATTGAGGTGTTGCCCGACTACGAGCTGGCAAAGGATGGCCAGATTCCGGTGCGCGTCTTGCTCGAACCTGCCGACCGCATTGAGTACACCGTGGGACTCGGGTTCTCGACGGATACAGGGCCACGGGCACGCGCGGGCTACTACAATCGGCGTGTCAATAAACACGGAAATCGTTTCAAGACCGATATCAGCCTGTCTCCGGTCATACAAGGTATCGCGGCCGAGTATCGCAAGCCGCTAACGGATCCGCGCAGCGAATGGTTGAGCTATTCGAGTGCGTTGACCAGTGAAGAGACGGACACATTTAACAATGACACGGCACGCGTCGGCGTAAGGCGTACAAAAAAGGTTCGCACGAACTGGATTCGTACCCTGTCTCTGGACCTGAGCTATGACGAATTTGATGTAGGCCTCGAGTCGAGTAGTTCCCGGCTCGTATTGCCCGGTATCGCTTACGACCACAAGCGCGCGGACCGCGACGTATTTCCGACTCGGGGCCGCCGTTTGACTTTCGAACTGCGGGGTACCGGCCAGTTCCTCGGATCCGAGACCTCATTCCTGCAGGCGACCACCAGTCTGCGGCTGGTGCACAGTATTTCCGACGAAAGCCGCCTGCTGGCGCGAGCCGCTCTTGGATTCACGGCCAAGTCGGAGTTATTCGAGCTGCCGCCGTCGGTGCGCTTCTTTGCGGGCGGCGACGAGTCCGTGCGTGGTTTTGGCTACAACACGCTCGGGCCAGAGGATGAGCTCGGTAATGTTGTCGGTGGCAGCCACCTGCTGGTTGCGAGCGTTGAATACGAACGTCATATGCGCGGCAATTTCTACGGTGCTGTTTTCGTCGATGCCGGCAATGCATTCGACGGCTTCGACGTCGATCCCGCGGTAGGTGCCGGGGTGGGTCTGAAATGGCAGTCGCCCGTTGGGCCGCTGCGTTTCTACCTCGCGCACCCGCTTAACAAATCCGACCGCACTGTGCGCCTGCACATCCGCCTCGGAGCCGACCTGTGAAAGGTCGAGCATGGGGATGGACGGGCCTCATCCTTGCGGCCGTTCTGCTCTTTGTCGTTGCAGTGGCTTTCTGGCTTACTGCGACGACAAGCGGTGCCCGCTGGCTGCTGGCGCGGGCGGCTCCCCTGCTGCCGCCGGCACTGCAAATTGCCGAGCTCAATGGCACCCTGCTGAAGGGCGTCGACTTTCGCTCGCTAAGCTGGACCGACGAGCGAGTGCGGGTTTCCGTCGAGCGGCTCGATACACGGGTGGACTTGTGGCCGCTATTAAGGCGACAGGTGCGCATCAAGAGTCTCGATATACGCGATGTCGATGTCACTGTCAGCGATGGCCCACCGCGCGAAAACGGCGGCGCAGCGTTCTCAGTCGATCTTCCAATCGGCCTGCGCATAGACACGGCGTCGATCCAGAAAATCCGTATCGCCATTGGTGACAGCTTCTTCGATATCGAAGAGGTCTGGCTCGCCGGTCAACTGTCGGGATCGGCGCTGCAAATAGACCGGCTTGAAATCCAGAGCGCGCCCGCCGATATCAGCCTTTCAGGAAACGCAGCCCTTGGCGGCGATTATCCGGCCAACGCTACTGCCGCGTGGGAACTTCGGCTACAGGATCAGCCCTCGCTGTCCGGCATGCTGCGGCTGCGCGGAAATGCGTCGCGGTATGTCGTCGAACATGATCTCGACGCACCTTATGAGGTCGTCACGCGAGGTACTTTCGGGCTTGTCGATGACGACATTGTCGTCGACCTCAAGAACACGTGGCAGCTGGTGCATGTCGAAGCCGGCGATGCCCCCGCCGTTGACATTAGCGACGGTACGCTGCGACTTAGCGGCACCCTGGGCGCCCTGGCGTTTGACGGCAACACGACGATCGTCTCGGACAGTGTGCCCGATATCGCTGTTGCAGTCCGCGGCATTCGCGAAGCTGACCGTATAGGATTCGACGCTGTGTCGATTTCGAACGAGTGGGGAAAGCTACTCACGAATGGTGAAACTTTCATTTCACCCCAGTTCGCCTGGAACTTTGATTTCGAGGTTTCCGACCTTGACCCCGCCGCTGCCGATCCGAGGATGGACGGAAACCTACAGGTCACGGGAAAAACCACCGGGCGTATCGTCGATCAGCAGCCGATTCTGGATGTTCGGATCGATGACATGAGCGGAGATCTGAATGGCTATCCCGTCAATGGCTCGGGAAGCCTGTCCTATGCCAATCGGCGGCTGCAGGTCGACGGCGCGGTGGCACGCGTCGGCGACAACCTTATTAATTTCGACGGCTCGTACGGGGACGAGCTGCGGGTTAATGCGGCGCTGCGCTTCTCCGATTTACGTCAACTCAATCTCGGTGCTGCCGGTCGTCTTCACGGCGATATTCGTTTCGCGTCGAACCTCAAAACACTCGAAGCAGTGGGCAAGCTCAGCGGAGAAGGCCTCGCCTGGCAAGACTACTTCGTGAAAACATTCTCCGCCGATTTCAAGGTTCCGGAAAAAGGTCGTGGAGACGTAGCGCTGCAGGTCGCAGACGCACGCATTGCCACGCTGGCGCTTGCGACCGGGCGCCTTGATGCGTCCGGATCCATACAGTCACATACGGTCCGGGCAGATTTTTCGGTCGAAGAGGGCGAGGCCGACTTTCAGCTCACGGGCGGCTTCGCCGACGAGCGCTGGTCCGGCGCTATCGACAGGCTCAAGCTCTCCAGCGACCGGGTCGGAGACTGGACGCTGCAGGAAGCAGCCGACTTTACTCTGTCAGGATTGAATCTCGAGCTCGGCAAGGCCTGCCTGAATACGAGCAGCAACGCGGGCGTTCTGTGCACGACACTCGACTATGACTATTCCGGACCGCTCTATTTTGACGCCTCCGTCACTGAACTGCCGCTCACCGCTTTTGCACTCAATCTGCCCGAAGGGACGACCGTCGAGGGAACAATCGAGGCGCACGCCAGCGGACAGTACCTCAAGCAACGTTTGACGGCGGATGCGGCTTTCGAGGCGAAAAACCTCAGTCTGAAGGCGGTGTTCGAGGGAGATGAGCTGTCCGCGACTTTCGAGCGCGCCTCTGCACGGGCCTCCGTCGTTGATAACACGCTCAACGGCGACCTCGAGTTCCTGTTGGCTGACCGGGCCGACCACATCAGAAGCAGCCTGGAAATCGCAGATCTTTTCAACCCGAACTCTGCGCTTCGCGGCCAGGGCAGCCTCGAATTGACGGACTTGAGCGTCCTGTCGTTCTTTGTTCCCGAGCTGGCCAATCCCGCCGGCAGGATCGCCGGTAGCGTCGATGTTACGGGGAGCCTCGTGGCGCCGGATATCAACGGGGAAATAAGACTGAGCGACGGGTCGTTCGGTATCCGCCGAGCCGGCATTTCCGTCACCGATGTCGATGTCAGGCTGACCCAACCGGATGTCGGCCATCTCTCGCTACAGGGCAGTGCGCGTTCGGGTGAAGGGCGCCTCGATATCCGCGGCGAAACCGAGCTCAGTTCAACGTCCGGCATGAACACGGTACTGACTCTCAGCGGCAAGAATTTCACGCTGATCCAGCTACCTGACTGGCAGGTTAGCGCGTCGCCTGATATTGCCGTCCTTTTCGATGACGATGCTATACGCGTCAGCGGCGAAATCCGCATACCAAGAGCGAACATCAATATTCCCACGATCCCGGAGACCGCCGAACGTCCCTCTGCGGACGTCGTTGTGTATCGCGAGCATGAGCCGGTGCCGGCCAAGCGGCGAATGCTTTACGTCGACGTCCGGACAGTACTTGGAAACGCCGTTGTCCTTTCTGGTTTCGGCCTGACTACCGGCCTCGAAGGTTCGGTACGCATCACCGGCAGCAGCGATACGCCTTACACCAGCGCCGGTCGCGTCGTGTTGCGCGGCGGCCGCTACCAGGCATACGGCCAGAACCTCACGATCGAGAGCGGCGAGCTGATATTCAACGGGCCGTTGATCAATCCGACGCTCAACGTACGCGCAGTCCGGAAGGCAACTGACGGTACTGTGGCCGGCATACACCTGACCGGAACACCCACACTGCTGAAGTCGCAGGTATACAGCGAGCCCGCGAAGGGAGACGCCGAGGCCCTGTCCTATTTATTGACCGGCCGGCCGCTCGGCAGCGCAGATTCCGCGGACGGAGCCATGCTGAACCAGGCCGCATTCGCCCTGGGACTGTCTTCTGCCGGTAATATTGCCTCTGCAATCCGTAACGAACTCGGATTTGAAACCCTGGGTATCCAGGGCAGTGCCGAGAACCGGCAGTTTGTCGCCGGCAAACGCATCGGCGAACGCCTGCTGATCGAATACGCGTACGGGATGATCGATAACCTCGGCACGCTGCTGCTGCGCTACCAGCTCACCAACCGGCTCATTCTCGAGTCGCGATCCGGCACGGCCCGCATGCTGGACATTGTCTACAGCGTCAAGAAGCAGTAGTTTCGCGACCGGCGCGAGCCGGGCTATCGATGCTCCTCTGCCGCCGGCCTCACCTTGCGCAGCAGGTCGGCGAGCTCCTTGCGTTCTCGCGAATTTATACTGCGCAGACTCTCGTCCGCGGCGTCCAGGCGGAGTTGAATTGCCTTGTCGATCGCGCGTCGCCCTCTGGCCGTAAGCGAGACGACGACGCCCCGCCGGTCATTCTCGTCGCGGCGCCGGCGGACAAACCCGCGTTGCTCGAGCCTGTCGACACGGTTGGTCATCGCCCCGCTACTGAGGCCGGTCGCACTGGCGAGCCTGGTTGCAGGGAGCGCGTAGGGCTTTCCCTGGCGGCGCAGCGCTGAAAGGGCGTCGTACTCAAACAGCTCCAGGCCGAGTGGCTCGAGCGCCTCGGTCGCCTGCCGGACGAACGCGCGGTACAGGGACATCACCCGGATGACGACCCCGAGACTCGCCGTATCAAGCTCCGGGCGCTCCTCGGACCACTGTTCCAGGATGTCGTCAACGGCGTCTCTTTTCATGGGGTTCCTGATCTTCTATTTTGATATCAAATTACTTGACATGGAAGTAAAATGGAACATACTTTTGTGCATTGGAAGCTCGAACAGGGGTTAGCGCTCTAACCCTTTCAATGACAGGAGACACCAAGAATGCGCCCGTTCCTTGATGACTACGACGAGTTGGACGAATCCAGTTTTGAGAGTTTTTCGGCGACCCGCCGCCAGCTCGGTAAAAAGCACAACGTGCATCAGAAAAGCGCCGGCCGGAAGCGTCGCGGCCGGACCCATCACGATCGTTGGGCCGATGCTGAGTGGGAAAGCTACGACGATAGTGACGACTACAGCGATTCCTCTATCGACAGGTATCGCCGATTAAGATTCGACGACTGACAAATTATGACAAATTATTGAGTATCGCGGGGCGCCCAAAAGGGCGCCCCGTTTTTTTCAACCGCACGTCCTGAATCAAGTCAGCGCCGGCAGCACCAGGCTCGCGATACTCAGCAGCAGGAAGAACCCGCACATATCCGTTACGGTCGTCAGGAGCGGACCCGAGGCGACGGCCGGGTCGAGTTTCATGCGACGGAGCATCAGTGGGACCGTACCACCGATAGAAACGGCGATGATCGTGTTGGCCGCCAGCGCGCCGCCGACTACAAGCCCGAGTATGGGATTGCCTTTCCAGGCCCAGGCGGCAACCCCCAGTAACGCGCCAAGCGCCAGCCCGTTGATCAGCCCGACAACCGCTTCTTTGCGCCACACTCGCCAAACGTCTTTCGGCACTGCGGCACCGAGCGTCAGTTCACGCATGCTGACCGCGACAGCCTGGTTACCGGAGCAGCCGCTCATGTCGGAGACGATGGGCAGGAACACGGCGAGTGCAATAACCGCCGTCAGCGTGTCTTCATAGATCGCGATGATGCTGGCTGCCAGTATATTCAGCCCGATATTGATACTCAGCCACGCCAGGCGGCGCCGCGAGCGCACTATTACCGGCATGCTGCGAAGTTCGTCGCCGCCGATGATACCGGCGACTTTCAGGCTGTCCGCTTCCGCACGCTCGGCGATCGCTTCGAGGACGGCGCGCCTGCGAACAATACCGAGCAGCATGCCTCGCTCGTCAACGACCGGGACCGCAGCGATATCATGCTCAGCGAAAAAATCGTCCAGCTTCGTCATGCTCGTGTCGGGCGAAACGGTCAGTGCCGGTATGGCGATTTCTCCAATTGTCTTGTCCGGTTCGGCGAAAACCAGGTCACGCAGCCGAACGACACCCTTGAGTTTTCGCTTTTTTACGACCACGTAGATGTAGTGCACGGTCAGGAACTGATAGTCGATGTCGTCAGCCGTCAGGTCGTTAACGACGTCCCGCACCGTGCGGTTCATCGGGTATGACGCGAACTCGGTCATCATCAGTCCGCCGGCCTGCTCCGGCTCATAGGAGATCAGTTCGCGGATTTCGAGCGCGTCCTCTTCATCGAGTTCTGCGATAATCGCGTTCGCGTCTTCGCTGTCCAGTTCCGCGAGAACGTCCACGCGATGATCGCTTGCCAGTTCGCCTACGATCGGCGCCGACTCCGCCACCGGCATTTCCTCGATCAGGTCTGCGGCATGCGCATCCGGGAGATCTTCGACAAGAGCTGCCGCCCTGTGCGGCGTTAGCGCCGCCAGCAATGCACGCTGACCATCGGGATCGAGCGCGTACACCGTATGCAGCAGGACGGCTGGTTCCAGACCGTCCAGGACGGCCTCGATCTCAGCCGGCGCGGCACCCTTCTCCAGCATTTCACTGACTTCGACGCGAATATCTCTTTGCCGTTCCTGCATGCTCTCAATACCCACCGAATCGCGAAAATAATCGCTTCGCTTATCGCCAAAACCAACCTAGAATAGCGGCGCCTGCCCGCTCCGATTTTCCGTATTTGCTGCTTTTTTTTACCCAGCGTCAACAGTAATGACAAAAGCCCTTGCGCCCGTTGCAATTCTACTAATCAGCGTCTCGATCCTGCTGACCGGTCAGGGTCTACAGGGCACTCTGCTGCCGGTCCGGGCCTCGCTCGAGGACTTTTCAACGATTGCCATCGGCACCATGGGCGCGGCCTACTTTTTCGGGTTTACGGTCGGCTGCCTGAGAGGTGGAGAGCTGCTTCGCCGGGTTGGACATGTGCGGGTATTCCTTGCGATGAGTGCGCTGGCTTCAGCCTCGCCCCTGCTGCATGGCCTGATTATCCAGCCGGTTGTTTGGGGGTCGCTGCGCATGTTGACCGGCTTTTGCTTCGCGGTGCTGTATGTCGTCATCGAAAGCTGGCTCAACGAACTGTCGGATAACGAGAACCGCGGCATCATCTTTTCGACCTACGCGATGATCACTTTGACGGTGCTTGCCGCAGGCCAGATGATGACACTGCTGTATGACCCGGCCGGACTTCAGCTCTTCATCATCGCTTCGGTCCTGGTTTCGATCGGTGCCGTGCCGATCGCGCTGTCTACATCGCCAGTGCCCGCACAGCCGCACACCGTGTCCGTCAACGTCAAACGCCTCTTCGAAATCTCGCCCTCCGGCGCGCTTGGGTGCCTCGTTTCCGGCCTGGCGAACGGCTCTTTCTGGGCACTGGGTCCCGTCTATGCCACGAGCCTGACCAATACAGTCGAAATAGCCGCCTGGTTCATGACGGCGGCGGTCATCGGTGGTGCAATTACGCAGTGGCCGCTCGGGCTGCTCTCCGACGCTGTCGGTCGACGAAAAGTCCTGATTGCAGTGTCGTCGGCTGGTGGCGTCGTCGGCCTGATACTGTTCCTGGCGGTACCGATCCTGAATTTCACGTCCGCCAACCTGCTCGCCGCATTCTGGGGTGCGCTCGCTTTTCCGCTGTACACGATCGCCGTCGCCTACGCCAACGACTTCGCCGAAACGGGCGAATACGTCATGATCTCAGGTGGCCTGCTGCTGATGTACGGCATCGGCGCAACGATTGGACCGTTCGCCGCTTCCGCGGTGATGACAATACAAGGTGACGGCAGCCTTTTCCTGTTCACGGCACTCGTTCATGGCGCGCTTGTGGCATACGTGATGATTCGATTCGTGCGCCGCCGGACTCAGGCGGGGCAGCAAATTCCTTTTAGCGACGCGCTGTCCGCCGCACAAACTGCGTCACAGGTTTATGAAGAGGACATTCAGCCTCAAAGCCGCCGCGACGACTAGTGCGGCTCGCCCTGCCTTACAGGCTGCTGTACAAAACCCCGAGGATCGCGAGCGGCGCGACGACGCGAATCATCCATAGCCAGACTTTGAAAAGCAACGGACTGCCGAACGAGAGATCCTCGGCCAGGACAGACGGCTTGATCAGCCAGCCGACAAACACGGCCATCAAAATTCCACCGACAGGCATCATCAGGTTGGCCGTAAAATAGTCGATTAGCGCGAACATGTTCATATCTTTAAACGGTGGCAGCGCGCTGAGCGGATTGAAATCAGATCCGACGTTGAATGAAAACACGGTGGCCAGCCCTATCGCCCAGGCGAGGAAACCAAACGTGATGCAAGCGTTACGTCTTCGCATTTGCCATTTGTCTTCCGCATAGGCGACGATGGGCTCGATGATCGCGATGATCGATGTAATGGCCGCAAACGCCAGCAGCAGAAAAAACAGCGCACCGAAGGCGGCGCCACCCTGCATGCCGGCGAATGCTGTCGGCAATGTGCGGAAGATCAGTCCCGGGCCCGAGCCCGGGTCGAGGCCGTTGGCGAAAACGAGCGGAAATATCATCAGTCCGGCCAGAACAGCAACCAGCGTATCGGCGCCCGCGATAATCAATGCCGACTTTGTCAGCGACACTTCCTTCGGCACATACGACCCGTAGGTCATGATCAGTCCCATCGCGACGCTGATTGAAAAGAACGCCTGACCGATGGCGCTCAAAACTATGGTGCCGTCTATTCTGCTGAAATCGGCGCTAAACAGGAAAGCGACGCCGGCCTCAAAGTCACCTTCGACCGCCGCATAGCCGATCATTACGATGAGCATGCCAAACAGTGCAGGCATCAGAAACTTCACGGCGCTCTCGATGCCGTCTCGCAGACCACGACCAACAATGAACAGCGCAATCGTAATGAACACCGTATGCCAGAACGTCATCGCGCCCGGATTTGCCAGCAGCTCATCAAATTGTTGTGAGACGATTGACGGATCCGCGCCGCCGAAGCTATTTCCGGCCTTGACGATGTAGGCCAGCGTCCAGCCGGCAATAACGCTGTAATAGGTCGCGATCAGGTAGCCGACGAGCATGCCCATCCAGCCGACCAGGGACCAGGCTCTCGTGCGTCCGGCTTTTCCCGCGACAATACGCATGGCGATGGGCGGGCTTTGAGCGCCGCGGCGACCCAGCCAGAGCTCCGCGATCAGTATCGGGACCGCGACAAAGACGACGCACCCGAGGTACACCAGGACGAAAGCTCCACCACCGCTGACACCTACGACAAAAGGAAACTTCCAGATGTTGCCAAGACCGACAGCCGCGCCGACCGATGCCAGTATGAACGTGACCCCGGAGGACCAGGTTTGATTGTTTTCGTTCGATACCGCTAGTGTCATTACTGTCGACTCCGCCCGGCGGACCGTGTTCCAGGCCCATGTTGCGTTTGGCCTGAACGGCCAGGGTATTCTCGACCTGTGATTCCTGTCGGCCTGTCCCCCAGAATAGCGCGTTATTTTGCTACGATTGCCAATCCGCGCGCAGAAAAACAAGCCGAGACGCAAAATGGCGGACCCCGCAGACAAGATAAGCCAGCTCAAGATTGACCGCAGCACGCCCGCCGCGGCCGGCCGCAGCTGGCTGTTGCCCGGTGCAGTACTGGCCACCATGGGCATTATCCTGATTGGCTGGATGTTCTTCGGCGCCGGTTCCTCGGCCGTCCTCGTCGAAACGGATATCGCACGCAAACCGCCCAGCGCAGCGGCCGCCAACAGCGTGCTCGACGCGTCCGGCTACGTCGTTGCAAGACGCGAGGCAACCGTGTCGTCGAAGGTTACGGGAAAAGTCATCGACGTCTTCGTCGAGGAAGGCATGCGCGTCGAAAAAGACCAGGTTGTTGCCAGGCTTGACGATACGACGCAGCAGGCACAGCTGTCGCTCGCGTTGGCACAAGCCGAATCATCGCGCGCCTCACTGCAGGAAATTGAAGCTGGTTTACGCAATGCCCGGCTCGAGCGAGACCGGCTGCGCAACCTCGCAGAACGCAAGCTGACCAGTCAGGCCAGCGTTGATGCGGCGGATGCGGCATACGACCAGCTGGCTGCCCGCCTCGAAACGGGGCGCGAAAACGTAAAGGTGGCAGAGCGTAATGTCGGGTTGGCCAGAGATTCACTGGCCAACATGACCATCAAAGCACCGTTTGCCGGCATGGTCGTGTCCAAGAATGCGCAACCGGGTGAAATGATTTCACCGATCTCGGCCGGTGGCGGCTTTACGCGCACGGGCATTTGCACGATTATCGATACAGACTCGCTCGAAATCGAGGTCGATGTCAACGAGGCATATATACAGAGAGTAAAAGCCGGCCAGTCCGTATCGGCAACCCTCGACGCCTATTCAGACTGGCGCATTCCTGCAGAAGTTATCGCCATCATTCCGACGGCCGACCGCCAGAAAGCAACGGTCAAGGTTCGCATAGGATTTCTGGAGCGCGACGAACGCATCCTGCGCGATATGGGCGTTAAAGTTGCGTTTCTCGGTACCGAGATGGAGGCCGCGACGCCACAGGAGATTAGCGGCGTCATGATCGCCGGTGAGGCACTGCGCTCGGATGCAAGCGGCGACTTTGTCTGGCGGGTGCAGACCGATGTTGTCGAGAAACGTGCCGTGCAGGTTGGTGGTCAGAGGGATCGGCCGCAGGTGCTGGTGGTAAACGGATTGAGCATCGGCGATATTATTGTGCGCTCGTCTGAGTCGCCGCTGGTGGAAGGCCAGCTGATAAAAACGAATTAACAGGAGCAGACGATGTCGGATATTCTGGCGAAACTCCGGGGCGTAAGCCGCATCTACCAGAAAGGTAAAGAAAAAGTCGAGGTTCTTCATGAACTCGATCTCGAGATTCCCAAGGGCGACTTCATTGCCATCATGGGGCCGTCCGGGTCGGGCAAAACGACGCTCCTGAACCTGCTTGGCGGACTTGATAAACCCACGGCCGGCACAGTGAATGTCGGCGGCGCGGAGCTGTCTTCCATGTCAAACAGCCAGCTGTCGCACTGGCGCTCGACCAACGTCGGCTTCATATTCCAGTTCTATAACCTGCTGCCGGTTTTGACGGCGCTCAGAAACGTCGAGCTGCCGCTGTTACTCACTGACTTCAGCTCGAAAGAACGCGTCAAGCGCGCATCGATCGCCCTCGACATTGTCGGTCTCGCCGATCGCGCAAAACACTATCCGCGCGAGTTGTCGGGTGGCCAGGAGCAGCGCGTCGCCATCGCTCGTGCCATCGTATCTGATCCGTCGCTTTTGCTTTGCGACGAGCCCACCGGTGATCTTGACCGCGAAACAGCCGACGAAATTTTGCGCTTGCTGCAGGTCCTGAATCGCGAACACGGCAAAACCATTGTCATGGTCACACACGACGCCCAGGCTGCCGACTACGCCAATCGGACCCTGCACTGCGACAAAGGCACACTCGAGGCAAGGGAGGCAGCGTGAAGTACTTCCGCCTCATCTGGAAGAACGCATGGCGCAAGAAAATCCGCACGTCGCTGACGGTGCTTTCGGTGTTCGTGGCATTCCTGCTGTTTGCGTTGCTTTCAGCGCTTGGCTTCGCGTTCCGGGGCGGCGTTGATGTTGCCGATGCCGAGCGCCTGATCGTTATTGACAAAATTTCGCTCATCAATCCGCTGCCAATGAGCTATCGGAACCGCATCGCCGCTACCGAGGGCGTGGAATCTGTGACGCATGCCAGCTGGTTTGGCGGCTATTACCAGGACCCGCGCAACCAGTTTGGTCAGTTTCCGGTGGATCCGGAATCCTATTTCGACATGTATCCTGAATTCAACATGCCCGCCGAGCAGTTCGAAGCCTTTAAGCGTAATCGAACCGGCGCTGTCGTTGGACGGGAGATCGCGGACACCTACGGATGGAAGGTCGGCGACCAGATTCCGATCCAGGCAACGATCTGGACGAGAGCAGACGGTGGCCGCACCTGGGAATTCCAGCTCGAGGGCATATTCTCGACCGATGATCCCCGCGGCAGCTCGGCCCTGATGCTGTTTCAGTATGACTACTTCGAAGAAGCGAGGGCGTTCGGCAAGGGAACCGTCGGATGGTACATCCTGCGGGTTTCCAAAGGCGCCGATCCGGTTCAGGTCGCTAACGCGATTGACCTGCAGTTCGCCAATTCGCCAAACGAAACGGAAACGAGCACGGAAGCCGCCTTCGCGCAGTCTTTCACCAAGCAATTCGGCAACATCGCGCTAATAGTGACGCTGATTCTTGGCGCCGTATTCTTCACGCTGTTACTCGTTTCCGGTAACACGATGTCGCAATCGGTTCGCGAGAGGATTTCCGAGCTCGCCGTTCTCAAAACCCTGGGTTTCAGCGATCCGGCCGTGTTGGGGATAGTACTGTCCGAGTCGATTCTCATCATGCTAATGGGCGGATTGCTCGGCCTGGGGCTCGGTTGGCTGCTAATTCAAGGCCTCGCGCAGCAGATGGCCGCTTTTTTGCCCGGCATTTTCCTTTCACCTGCGGCGATGGCCGGAGGAGTCGCAATGATGATCGGCGCAGGAATTCTCGCGGGCATCTTCCCTGCGCTCAAAGCCATGCGGCTGTCGATCATTGACGCGCTGGCACGAGCCTAGGAGACGACGATGCGTGTCCTTAAACAAATAGTTGCCGTAACGTGGCTTAATCTTCGGAACCTGCCGCAGCGCGTGGGCTCGTCTGTCGTTGCCGTGATCGGCGTTGCGGCCGTTGTGCTGGTTTTTGCCGCCGTCCTGTCGATGGCCAAAGGATTCGAACGAACGATGATATCCGCCGGTTCTGACGACACTGCCATCATCATGCGCAGCGGTTCGACATCGGAACTCAACAGCGGAATATCCAACGACCAGGCGCTGATCGTTGCAAATGCACCGGGCGTCCTGAAGGACGGAGATTCTGCTGTCATCTCGGCAGAGCTGTATGTCGTAGTGGATGTCAAGAAAAAATCAACGAACACAGACGCTAACGTTCCGTTTCGCGGTATTCAGTCCGGCGCATTCGCGGTGCGCAATAACGTGGCCATGGTCGAAGGCCGCATGTTTGAAACCGGCAAGAACGAGATTATCGTCGGTCGTGCCGCGCAACAGGAGTTTGCCGGGCTTGACACAGGATCAACGATTCGTTTCGGCCAGACCGAGTGGCAAATTGTCGGAGTGTTCGAGGCACAGGGCAGCGTATCGGAGTCCGAGCTTTGGACGGACGTTCGTGTCCTGCAAAATGCGTATCGCCGCGGCAACTTTTTTCAATCCGTCCGCGCCAAGTTACAAAGCAGCGCAAGCCTGCCGGAGCTTGAAGCCGCGCTGGAAGCCGATCCGAGAATCGATCCGGATGTCATGAGTGAAAGAGAATATTACTCCGGACAGGCCGAACCGTTGAGCCGGTTCATCAAGCTTATCGGTTATCCTCTGACCATCCTCATGTCGATAGGTGCCGTGTTCGGCGCCTTGAATTCGATGTACTCATCGGTCTCCGTGCGCGGTAAAGAGATTGCTACTCTACGGGCGCTGGGGTTCGGACCGATCTCGATTCTGTTCTCGACCATGATCGAATCAACATTGCTCGCGTTGGTCGGTGGCGTAGTGGGCGGCGCCATCGCATTCCTGGCGTTTAACGGCTTCCAGGTATCGACCCTGAATGGCGCGAGTTTCAGCCAGGTCGTTTTCGACTTCGCGGTTACGCCCGACCTGCTCATCAACGGTCTATACGCCGCGCTGATTATCGGCGCATTCGGCGGATTGTTCCCGGCCATTCGCGCCGCGCGACTTCCGGTGGCACAGGCCCTGCGCGAACTCTAAGCGTCCGGAGTCGGCGGCTCAGAAGAGTTGGCAGACGACACAGACGAAGAGGTTGCGGCTGCCCATCCTGGGTCGTTCTATGGTCGTGCCACATTCATAACAGGCGAGGCCTTCGCGTCCGAATACCTGGAACCGGTACTGCTGGTAGCTCATGCCGCTTGCTTTACGTTCTTTCGCCGCTTTTGGCGGAGCCGTCACGCCCCGCGTTCTGTAGGAGCGACGACTGATGGTCAGCGTTTGACGCGCAACTTCACGAATCGATGCGAGATTGAGCTGTGCGGGCTTCGCGGCCGGATTTACTCGCGCCGCCCAGAGTATTTCTGACCGGAGGTAGTTGCCGATGCCTGCGAGAAATGCCTGGTCAAGATACAGGTGGCCCAACGCACGATTGCGAAACTTTCGCGAGCCGAGTCGCTCGGCAACCTGCTCGACCGTAAGGTCCGGATCCAGTATGTCCGGTCCGACGCGATTCAGGAACGGATGGTTTGCAAGGCCGCGCTGCGTTAATACCTCGATATCCGATGCGCTGTACAAAAGCGCACTGTGCGTCGGCGTATGCAGCGCGACGCGCAGCTCCCGGCCGGTCTTGGGAAGTTTCGGCCGCCGGGTGATATACCAGCGCCCGTACAGCTGGTTGTGGCTGTACAGCGTGAGTCCGTTATCGAAACGCGTCAACATCGCTTTGCCACGCGTTTCAATTGCGGTGACGGAACTCCCGGTCAGACGGCCTTCAAATCGCTTGATTCCGGGCATGCGCAGGTCTGCGGCCACGATCGGTCGCCCGACCAGCACCCTGGCGACGCGGTCAGCTGCGCGCCGGATTTCGGGACCTTCCGGCACCTAACGAGCGTCCCGACGGCGGGTAGCGCGATACTTGATAGTTTGATTTTCACGAGCCATGCTGTACTCCTCCGTCAATCTGTAGTGCTCGCGCCGAAGCACGGGAATTTCGCATCGTGGATTTACTCAACAGCTACCTTGCCGCAGCGTCCAGATTTTTGCCTGTGCTCGGTGCAATTCTCGCGGTCGCCCTGGGCCTCTTCCTCGTCGACTGGGCACTCAAACGTCGATGGAAAGACAAGCCGGATGCACAGTTTCGATTTCAACTGATCATGCTGGCCATGACTTTTGCCGGCTTGCTCGTGATAATCCTGGCGCTACCCGTGAGCGTCGAAACACGGGGCCAGCTGCTCAGTTTGATCGGCATATTGCTTACTGCCGCTATAGCGCTCTCCTCGACGACTTTTATCGGCAATATCATGGCCGGCATCATGCTCAGGGTCGTGAAAAGCGCGCGACCGGGTGATTTCATCACGGTAGCCGAGCTTACCGGAAGAATCACCGAAATGGACTTGCTGCACACCGAGGTACAAACCGAGTTCCGGGACCTGGTTACGGTCCCAAACCTGTACATGGTGACGCAACCGATGCAGGTGGTCCGTTCTTCCGGCACCATCATCACGGCCGAGGTCTCGCTGGGCTACGACGTGCCGCATAGCAAAGTCTGCAAGATCTTGACCGAGGCGACCGTCCAGGCGGCGCTTAAAGACGGCTTCGTACACGTGCGACAGCTCGGCGATTTCTCCATAACCTACCGCGTTGCCGGACTGCTGCAGGACGTGAAGAGCCTGGTCTCCGCCCGCTCCCGACTCCGAGAGGCGGTACTGGATGCACTGCACGCCGCGGGCATTGAAATCGTATCGCCGAATTTCATGAATACACGCGCACTTTCCGACGACAAGCTGTTCATCCCTCAGCCAGCGCCCAAGGAAGCGCCGACAAAAGTGACGCAGGCGGAGGACGTGGCTTTCGACAAAGCCGAGGAAGCTGCCTCGGCCGAAGAACTACGGAAGTCCATCGAGCTGCTCGACACCGAAATACTCGCGCTGAAAGACCAGGAAGGCGAGGCCGCCGTTGCAAGCGTCGCAAAGCTCACGGCGCGCAGAGAGCGCCTGGTGCAGAAGCTCAAAACCGCCGAAGAACAGCTCAAAGAGTGAAGCAAGGCCACCGCAGCAGCGTTAGCGCTGCCGATCAGGTGCCGAGTGCTGCCTTTAATTCCGCCACGAGTTTCCGCTCATAGGGCTGCGTTCGCGGGCGGAATTCGACAATAAGCTTGCCGTCACGGCCGATCAGCTAATTGTGAAAATTCCACGTCGGGTAGGTGCCAGAGGCGGCGGCGAGCCTTGCGTGGTCTATCGCGGCCCAGATCATCGCGTTCCAGGTTCTCCTGATCATCGGCTACCGATCGAATCAAAGCGCATCAATCTCTGCGAACTGTCTGCGCATACGTTTTGTCGCAACGTTAATCGCCTCTGTGTCGCTACTGATAATCCTGATGTCCTGGCACGGCACCACCAGCCACAGACTATGCTGCTCCTTGCGGCGATGCCCTCATGCGCCGACGTATTGAGTGACGCCGGCTACGGCGTTATGCCAAACGGCGATCGCGGATTGCTGCCGCCGCCGAAGACCTCCTCGAACGGCACACGGTTCGGGCCTGATTGTGAGGGCCCTGCGCCGATCTGTTAACAATTGTGTCAGCCATAGGAAGGCCACCGACGGGGGTATAGAATCGCCTCACCTGCCATGGGGCCCGGTTTCGTTTTTTGCTCTTGACAGGAGCGGTCGAAGCTTGGGTCGGCTGTAAGCAACTAATAAGCCCAGGCAACTGAAGGGCAACTCCTGCGTTAAACAGGTGGTTGCACGGGAATCATAAACTTAGGAATCTAATAATGAGTACTAAAATGCAAGTAAGCGCAATCGTCGCTCTGGCGACTTTTGTGCTCGGTGGCTGCGCCGGTACCGGTTTCGGTACCGGGAGCGATACGAGCGCTAGCACCAGCACAATCGACGCGCGCGCGCAGGAGCTGGCTGCCAGAGAAGCTGCCCTTGCGAGCGAAGCAGCGACGCTGGAAGCCGCGAGAATGCGGCTCGAAGACGAGCGCAAAGCGATGCGGTCCGCATCGGCAACGACGGGTATGGCCAGCGAAAACACCGGCCTGATGCCGTCAGACCCGAAGCCGGGCGAGTGCTATGCGCGCGTAATCATTCCGGCCAAGTACACGACCGACACCGAACAGGTTGTGAAGCGCCCGGCGTCAGAGCGCATCGAGATCATCCCTGCTCGCTATGAGACTGTGAAGGAGACGCTTGTCGTCAAGGAAGCGTCGACCAAGCTCGAGGTCATCCCCGCCACCTATGAAACCGTCGAAGAGCAGGTCCTGGTGAAACCTGCGAGCACGAAGCTCGAGGTTGTGCCCGCGACATACGAGACCATCGAAGAGCGTGTACTGGTCAAGCCCGCGTCGACAAAGATCGTCGAAGTTCCCGCCGTGTACGAGACGGTATCTGAACGCGTGCTGGATCAGCCCGCTCGCACAGAGTGGAAGCGCGGTACTGGCGTTGGCACCGGTAGCGGTGTTGCGCTTGCAAGCGCGTCTCAGACGGTCCAGCGCTTTGGCGACTTCAAGGTGCTGGAAACCCGCGTGGAAGATACCGGCGATCTGATGTGCCTCGTCGAAATCCCGGCGACCTACAAGACTATTGAGAAACAGGTTCTTGTAACGCCAGTCACGACACGCACGGACGAGTTCCCGGCCGAGTACAAGACGGTCAAGAAGACGGTCCTGAAGACGCCTGCCACAACGCGCGAAGTCACGATTCCCGCCGAATACCGCACGGTGAAGGTGACCAAGCTGGTTCGTCCCGAGACGACCCGCGAAATCGCAATCCCTGCCGTGTACGGCGACGTTGAAGTCACCAAGCTGGCACAGCCTGCCACCGAACGTCGTATCCCGATTCCGGCCGAGTACGCGACCTTGACGCGTCAGAACAAGGTAAGCGATGAGCGCACCGAGTGGCGCCCGGTTCTTTGCGAAGTCAACATGACTCGCGAAAACGTCGCCGCCCTGCAAACAGCTCTGAACGATTCTGGCTGCTGCAAATGTGGGCCGAACCGAAACGAGTGCAAGATCGATGGCGTCATGGGTCAATGCACGCTGCAAGCTGCTCAATGCTATGCAGAGCGCAACGGCCTGTCTTCAGGCAAGAAGTACGTCACAATGGACGTGATCCGCGCCTTGGACTTGAAGTTCTGATCGAATTGATCAGGAATCCTGGCTGAACGGCCAGGATCAGACAGCCACGTTCGCCCCCCGGGACGTGGCTGTTTTTTTTGGCGATCTATGAGGCGATTCGCAGGAACGCATATCCGAAATACGTCAGCAGCAGAAGGACGCCGATGTTCCTGCCTAAACGAGCATCACCATAGATAAAGATGGGAACCAGTATTACCGTGAGCAACAAGGACAGTACCAGGTCCCCGACACCTCCCTTTGGTACGGGAATTTGACTAATGAGGCTGCTCGCCGGCAGCACGATCAGGGAGTTGAAAATGTTGGATCCGACGACATTTCCCAGGGCGAGATCGGACTCGCCGCGAATTGCGGCAATGATGGAAGTAACGAGTTCCGGCATACTCGTTCCGACGGCGACAACGAACAGGCCGATGATCGTTGGAGAGACGCCGAGATTGTCGGCGAGGACCGCGCTGTTTCGAACCGTAATTTCGCCACCTGCAAGCAGCAGGCCCATGCCACCAACCACGGACAACCATCGAAACCGGCTCTGCGGATCAGTTTGTATCAGTGGATTATTCTCGATGTCCGCAATCAACTGATCTGTCCGCCGTGTCTCTACAAAATCAAGCACGTTTACATAGGCAAAAATGCAGAACAGAAACAGCAATATGACGCCCTCCGACCGGCCAATCATCGCGGGCATTCCTTCCAGCTGTTGGTCCAGCGCCATTACGACTATTACCGTTGTGGCCAAGAGCAGTAGCGGCACTTCCCGCCGGACAAGCTGTCCCTGAATCCTGATCGGTGCAATCACGACCGCTGCGCCAAGTACGAGCGCCAGATTGCTGATGTTCGATCCCACCACGTTGCCAAACGCGATTTCTGTTTCGCCGCGCAGTGCTCCAACCATGTTGATAACGAGTTCCGGTGCGCTGGTGCCAAATCCAACGACCGTCAGACCAACGATCAGCGGTGACACGCCTAACCTGGTTGCGATCTCGGAAGCGCCGCGCACCAGAAAAGTACCGCCACCGATAAGTGCCACAATACCGACGATTAATCCGGCGACGGTGAGCATCACGGCCTCTTACCTCACCGCGTATGGCAATAAGGTTTCAAGGCTGCGGTTTAGAACCAAATGAAGCCAGATACTTAACGCGTAACCCAGTGCGATTGCAGGCGTCCAGCGCAGATGCATGAAAAACGTGTACTTGCCGCGAGCCTGCCCCATCAGCGCGATACCCGCGGCCGAACCGATGGACAGAAGACTGCCGCCAACGCCGGCCGTTAGTGTAACCAATAGCCATTGCTGAACGTTCATCGCGGGATTCATTTCCAGCACAGCAACCATAACCGGTATGTTGTCGACAACGGCCGATATCAGTCCTACAAACACGTTGGCAGCGGTCGGGCCAAGCTGTCCATAAAGATACGCCGAGAGATACTCGAGATAGCCAATAAATCCCAGACCGCCGACGCACATTATGACGCCGAAGAAAAACAGCAGCGTATCCCACTCGACCCGGGCAACCTCCCGAAAGCTGTCAAACGGTGCGGTGTCACCAACCTGACCATAATTCTCCCGGTCATGCGGCGTCGTGGCATGCGTTATTCTCAGGTAGTAGCCATAGAACTTGAGAACGGCAAGGCCCGTCATCATGCCGAGAAAAGGCGGCAGGTGAAGAAAGTTATGAAACGAGACCGCCGTGATTATGGTGCAACCGAAGAGAAACATGATGTGCCTGGCACCCCGTTTGAGGCCAACCGCGTAATTCGGACCGGACGCCGAAGGCAGGCTCTTCGGAACTGCAAGTGACATGATGGCGGCAGGAACCAGATAATTGACAGCGCTGGGCAGGAAAAGTCTGAAGAAGAGTTCGAAACCCACGACACCGCGCTGCCATACCATCAACGTCGTAATGTCACCAAACGGGCTGAACGCACCGCCGGCATTTGCGGCCACGACAATATTGATGCAGGCGAGGCCGATAAAGCGTGGATTTCCTTCGCCAATGGCCAGCACTACGGCGCACATGACGAGGGCAGTCGTCAGGTTGTCAATAACCGGTGACAAAAAGAAGCTCAAGGCACCCGTAATCCAGAACATCGTACGGTAATTGTAGGAACGCTGCGCCAACCAATCCCGGAGCGCTTGAAAGACATTTCGCTCACTCATGGCATTGACATAGGTCATCGCGGCCAGCAGAAACAGAAACAATTGTGCAAATTCGGTCAGGTATTCGAAAACGGCTTCTTCGGGCGCCTGCGGTTGCCCGGTGCCCGAGTACTGATAGGCGATAAGGGCCCAGATGATGCCTGCGGCAAGAATCACCGGTTTTGATTTTCGAAGGTGCGTGAACTCCTCCGTTATCACGAGACTGTAGGCCGCTACGAACAATACAATTGCAGCAATGCCCACCCAACTTGAAGTAAGATTCATTGAAGTCAACCCCCCCAATTTCAAGTGCGAGCCTATGTCCGTAGACACAACTGTCCCACGTTCGAGCTGTTCTCGCGAGCTCTTGAAGCTCCTTGATCGGGGACGTGCAATGCAGACCGTGACCATACGTCAA
>Ga0224497_10000734_pt1 | contig 22225 bp, 15 predicted proteins | sample SF_Jul11_sed_USG_4_FD_167970 | JGI IMG/M metagenome (GOLD analysis project Ga0224497, IMG submission 167970) | Sediment microbial communities from San Francisco Bay, California, United States - SF_Jul11_sed_USGS_13 | ecosystem: Environmental > Aquatic > Marine > Sediment | place: USA...
GGCTCCAAAGACCCCAGTTCGTCCTGTTCGCCGATAAACCAGGCGGCATTGGTGGTCAGCATGCGCAGCGCGTCCCTGCGGTCGATTGCCTGATCGGCGCCCCAGGTTCGCCCTTGATCGTCGGTTCTCGTAACGAATTTCTCGATCTTCCACATCGGGTGTTCGGTCGGGCTCGTGCCCTCGATATGCACGTGATAACCGCGTTCCAGCAAATCCTTGACCGGCTGCATGGTGTGCATACGGTCGCCGTATTGCGATTCCAGAAGCTCGCGTCCCGTAACCGACGTTCGCTGATCGAAAATCTCCGGGCTGAGCGCCATCGCGACGCCGTCCTTGTGCTTGTCGATCAATGGATAATTCGACTCGTGCCAGACCAGGTTGTGGTCGAACGCATTGGGCTTTTGGGATTGGAAATAGGGTTTGGTGCCAGACGACAGGAAGTCATCGATGGCTGTCAGGTTGATCCGCAGCGCGGCGCTGCCCATGTTGTGGTTGCCGCTCATGTTCCAGCCGTATCGCAGCAACAGCGCCACCGTGTTGTAATCGGTTTGTGCTTTCAGCTCGGCGGGCATGTCGTCCCAGGTCAGTCCTGTCCAGACCTCGCCGGTCCATTTGTTCATGCCACGAGGGTTGCCGCCGATCTCAGGATCGATTTGTTCCTTGTCGTCTATCGTCAGCATGCCGAACTGGCTGTTGGAGCCGTCGTCGACCGGGCCGGTCGCTGCACCGACGATCTTGACCATCGGCCCTGTTACCGGATCGTACAGAGAGAAATTGACGAGATTGCCCACACGCTTTAGGTACTGCTCGGCATAGACGTTCTGGCGGGTGAAATCGTGCCCGGGATAAACCCGGGTGCGCAATTCCCCCCGCCGGAACAGCTCGTTGAGGATGCTGACGGTCAGGCCGCTCATATGCCCGGTCGTGGTCGTAACGCCGACGCTGTTATATCCAAGAAGGCTAGCCTGTGTCATTTCCACGGCATGCTCGATGAATTCCGGGCTAGGCCAGGGCCGCAACTGCCAGCCGATAAAGCCTGCCGCCTGTTGAAACAGCTGACCGGTCGGCTTGCCGGCGGAATCTGTTACGACACCGAAATGATCGGCCGGCAGGCCGGAAGCGAACGCCATCTCCAGCATCGAATGGTTCACGACGACGACAGAATCGTTGTAAAAGAGCGCAATCGGATTATCGGGTGCGACTTCGTCGAGATCATCCGCGGTCCACTGTTCGGCGACTCTCGGGTGCGCTTTCGGCATGTTGATAAACACGGGTTCTTTCGGCGTCGCCTTCTTGAGTACCGCATCGATCGACGCCAGTAACTCGGGCAAATTCGCGCCTGCGATACGGCCCGACAGCTCGCCCGCAACCATCGTGTCCTTGTAAATATCGCCGCCCGGAACCGCGTTGTCACCGTCGTTGTATATGAAGCCTGGTGTCACGGTGCGGCCCGCCAGATCGACCCGAGTCGTCTCGGGTCCGGCCATCTTTTCGATGTCGCGCGTGGTTCCGATAGCCAGCACCCGGCCGTCGCGGACCGCTATCGCTTCGGCAACGTCGAACTCCGAATTGACGGTCAGGACCGTGCCGTTGACGAGTATCAAATCGGCATACTTGACGAGCGCGGCCGGCACCTGTGCGTGTACGGCGGCGCCAATGAACTGCAGCGCGGCAACGATTCCAAGCAGTTGCATTGGACGCATGGTCCCCTCCTTACTCAAGGCCGTCTCATCCCGACCGATGTCGGGTCAGTGCGGTTCGGGACAGGCCGCCCGCCGGATTCCGTCAGGGATCTGATCGGCGGGCGGCTATACTATTATTGGTAGTTGAACTCGAACTGCAGCCCATAAGTCATAAAATTTGAGGGCGACAGACTATCCGTGATGATGCCGTCTCCTTCGAGGTCCAGCTCAGCATTGTATTCTTCCTGGACCTCAAAAATATTGCGCGCCCATGCCGACACCTTCCAGCGACCGTCCATATCGCCGATACCGATGGAAATGTTCATGTCCTCATGTTTGCCGGCTTTCTGCACCAGGTCGAAATCCTCGACGTTGGTGATGTACTCGTCGGAGAAAGAGATGTTCGTGTTCGCGTATCCCATGAGTCCCTTGAAAACGGGTCGCGAGTAATCGAGCTTGATCGCGAACTTCCAGTCCGGCGTGCGCGGGGCGTCAGCTCCCGAGCGATCGATCAGGCCCTCCAGATCATCATCGCCCGTCAGAGCGATAGACTCTTCCTCGGAGATACACGGGCCGGTATCCGCAAGTCGAAACTCATCCTCGGTGCAGCCGGCGCCGCCATAGTCGACCATCTCGCCATCCATGATTACTCCGGCGAATCGCGCCCGGAGGTTCTCGGTCAGCGCCGCATCGATCGAGAATTCGAGTCCCTTGACGCGCTGCAGCCCGGCATTCGTGCTTACGCTGCCTTGCGCGAAACCTGTGCCCGCAACATCCACGGCCGTCGTCGCGATTTGCAGATCGTCCACTTCCATCCAGAACAGCGACACGTCGGCTCGCGCGCGACCGTTCCAGAAAACGCCTTTGGCGCCGAGTTCGAAGCTTTCGGCCAGCTCGGGCTTAAACGTAAACTGCTCGGGGTCGTCGGGCAACGATCCTACCCCTGTGTCGAAGCCGCCGGATTTGAACGCCTGTGCCCATTTGAAATACGTCGAGATATCCTCGTTCGGCCGGTAGCGGATTGAGATCTGCGGATCAAACTCCGTGCTCTTGAATATGTCCTGGTATGGCCCCGGGTTCCGGCGGATGGTACCGTCGAGCGCTGTGATGCCAATCGGCGTCGCGGGCGAAATCCAGTTCAAGGGGATTTCCCTGTCGCGCCAGCGCAAGGAGTAGCCCGGCTGACCGTCGGTGGTGACGACCTGCTCGAAGCGGAACGGATCGCCGTCCGAATCGAGATTCGGATTCGGCGGATCGGCGAAGACCCATCGCGCGCCGTAGCCCCTGATGTAGCCTTCCTTCCACACGTCCGTGTAGCGACCGCCGACGTCGATCGAGGCCTTGTCGTCCATGAAGTTGAACGTGACCGTCGCGAACGCGCTCTTCCACTCGGCGTCTTCCCACGATCGGTTGAATCGTCGCGGCTGGCGCGTGTTGGCGCGGAAGTTGTCCGAGACCAGGTCGAGATCGTTGTCCTGCCAGTAGAGGCCCACCATCCATTCGATCGCACCGCCCAGTGGCGAGCTCAGGCGCAACTCCTGGCTGATCTGCTGCAAGTCCTCGCTGCGCTGGCGCATGTTGCCGAGGAACGGCGAGTTGCTGTTGTTGCGGTTGTAGGTTCGATCGTAGTCCACGTAGCCGGTCAGAGAGCTGATCTCTATGTCGTTGGGGAACCTGTACGCCAGATTCAGTAGGCCGTGGGTCGTCTCGAATTCATCGAAGCCGGACAAATCCCGGCCGTATGTTTCCATACGAATTTTCTTGACGATTTCGCGGGTATCGATGAATCCGCTTCCCTGGGCGTCTTCTTGCGAGATGCCTTCGTGCAGGTCAGCCGCCGGAATTGGAAAATATGTCACCGGTGACTTGATACCGATCTTCTCGAAAGGCGAAGTACCGCTGCCACACTGCGGGATTTCCTGCAGGTCGTAAAACTGATCGAAATCGGTACGGCCCTTGACAAGCGCGTCGATGCCATCCGGGGCCGGATTGCCGGTGTAGGGATTGTCGTCGCGCTGTTCCTCCCATCTGTCCTGGTTGGCACCGAGGCACAGGCCGACGGACTCGGCGCCAATATACGAATCGGCGACATTAACCGTCGCGGTCGCCGTAAATGCTTCCGACGGTGTCCACTGCAGTGTAAGCCGCGCCCCATTGTCGCGCCGCTGTGGAAATTTCTCGCGAGTGATGATGTCCGTCAGAAACCCCTCCATGTAGTCGTGTTCGGCAGCCACACGAATTCCCAGCGTATCGGTGAGCGGCCCGCCGACACCGCCTTCTATCGTCTTGCGGCCGAAATTGCCGATTTCCACATTGGCATTACCTTGCCATTGCGGGGTAGGCTTGCGCGTGATTAAGCTGAACGCGCCGGCGGTCGCGTTTTGTCCGAAATAGACAGGCTGCGGGCCGCGGAGCACCTCGATACGCTCGAGATCCATAAATGCGCCTTTGATCATCGAGGTCCGACCGAAGACGATGCCGTCGAGAAAAGTCGGCGCGCCCTGCTCGAGCGTGAGGTTATTACCCACCGTGCCGAAGCCGCGAATCGAAATATCCTGATCCTGAACGCGGTTATCGATCTCAATGGTGGGCGAGAATTCCGCCAGGTCGTCCATGGTCCGGAAGCCCTGCTCCTGCAGCTCGAGCCCGGTGATGGCTTCGAGCGAGATCGGAACTTCCTGCAACGACTGCTCGCGCCGCTGCGCGGTGACTATTATCTCTTCGAGTGCGAGTGAGTCTGACTCGGCACCTTGAGCGAATGTGTTGGTCGTGAACAGAATGCCCAGGAGAATTGCAGTAGTAAAAATGACGCTGACTGCAAGCGTGCTTATCGTTTTCATCGTGCCCCCCCAAAGGAGTTGATTATATTATTTACACTTTAGTCAGGAGACGTTCTATCACGGAATGTCGGTCCGTAACGTCGAGTCTAATTCCCTTGTTCAGCCGTCTCCCCGATATGAAAAAAGAATCTTTTGAAACTAATTAGACGGTTACTTTCTTATTAGTGCGTATCAATTTTAAGACCAAAATAAGCTTAGCACATCCGCCTTTGGCGCAGGAATGTTGCTGACAAAAATAGGCATGCCGCCGCACGGGTTAAAATGCAATAGGGAAATTTCAGTCGCAACAGTCAGGTACAAGGAGGGGGCACGATCTTGATCAAACGAATCTTGGACCAGATCGTCGATGCGATTTCGACCTTGGATTCGGCCGAAAGCGAATTAGCGGGTCGGGAGGAGGCCATTCGCAAGGCGACGGCAGTGCTTATGCTGGACGTTGCGCTCGCCGACAGGGTATTCGACCGAAGTGAACTCGAAAAGGTGCTGGAACTCGCCGAGGCGCACTTCGGGCTCAGGCATGACGAGGCTGCCGAACTGATTGACGGGGCCAGGAACGAGGCCGAGGCAATCGTCTCCCTGAATCAGTTCACACAATTGCTGCACAAATATCTGGACGAGGAGGAAAAGGCCTCGATCATTGCGATGCTCTGGCAGATCGCGTATGCGGACGGCCGGCTCGACAAGTACGAGAACGCTTTGGTGCTGAAGATCAGTGATCTCCTTTACGTCAGCCGGGGCCGCGTCATGCGCCTGAAACACGACGCAGCGCAACGAGGGAATAAGAGGAATAAGGACACTCACCGACAGGAAGAGGAATAAGAGCAGAGGAATCAGGACACTCACAATAAGCGCAAAATTGGGCTTAATCCCGACTTTCTTGTCGGCGACACGAATAAGGACACTCACAATAAGCCCGAAATTGGGCTTGATCCCTACTTTCTTGTCGGCCGGGAAAAAACTGCAAGGAAGCAGGAATACGGTCACTCACTGCATGAGGCTCTTTTATTATGAGTGTCCTGATTAGATTTTATGAGTGTCCTGATTAGATTCTGATTAGATTTCCTGATTAGATTCTGACTTATTTGACGCAATCTGGGAGGATGAGAATGGCACCAGAATTACGGCAGGCGTCGTTGGTTCGTGCGCGAAAATCGTGCGATCGTGAATCAATACAGGACAACACTTGCTCATTCTCTGCACCGATAATGATGCTCGGTGCTCTGCTCATTGGTTCGAATGGCTACTCGCAAAGTATCGGCGTGGCTCCAGAGTTAATTCATTATCCCGAGTACATCTTCCACTCTGGCCAGGTACTGACTGCCGATGCCGACAGCGATTTCACTATCGCAGAAGCCGTGGCGGTGCGGGGTAATCGTATATTCAAGGTTGGGACGAGTGCCGAGGTAATGCGACTGGCAGGACCGTCGTCTCGAGTCATCGATCTCAAGGGTCGCTCCCTGACTCCCGGTTTTATCTATAACGATGGCGATAACTCGGTACCTGCCGGTGACATATTGAAAGACAGCATGTGGAACGGATACACCCACCCCCATCTTGGCGGGCGCACCATCGACGAAGCGCTCGCGACCCTCGCCTACATCATTGAAAATGAGGGTGAACCGGGTGATCCGTTTTTCTTCAACCTGCAGGACCAGTGGGCCGGTGTCGCCATGAAGGTATGGAACCGCGCAGCACTGGACGAAATTGCGCCCGACAATCCGGTCATGGTCTACCTCAGTGCCAACACGGCGCTAGCGAACAAGGCCATGCTCGACCTCGCGATTGCCACGGGTTTGCCCGAGGACCATTTTCATATTGGCAGGGACGAAAACGGCGAATTTACCGGTTTCACCGGCGCCCAGGTCAGCGGCTTTATCGGCCGCGAAGTAAGAGCGTGGCCGGATCCGCAATGGTTTGACGAGGTGGCCATGCCGATGGCCGTCGAATCCCTTGCCAATTACGCCCGCCATGGCGTCACTGTGGCCACGGGGCATATGAGCGCTCCGACGATGACAATTCTTAACCGACTGTTTCATGAACAGCCGGGAGATCTTGCGGTTCGTGTTTATCCGGGACTGGATTTTCTCAGGCAGAATCCCAACGGCGAGATGTATTTGAAGCGCATGGGCAACCTCGTGGATTTTTCCCTGGTGGATGAACGTGGCGCGATGGTGACAATAATCGGTGCCTCGGTAGGGCCACACGCCGGATCGCCCGACTCGGCCTTTGGCCTGTTGACCATTCATCCAAAGACCCGGGTTATACCGGATCTGAGTCCCAATACTAACGGCTACAATAGCTGGTCGGCGGAAGCAATTACCGGCCTGGGTATCGATGACCTGACGCCGGCACAATTACGACAAACGGATTACTACAATGTGATGCTGGCAAGACAACACGGCTGGAACATGACCGGCATTCACAACATGGGCAGTGAAGGTATACGCCTCGCGATGCAGAATGTGGTCGAGTCCGAGCAACAGGATAAGATGTATGTAAAAGAACTTTGGCGTCCCCATGGTTTCGATCACAACATCGAGTGGGTGCCCGAAGTCTTTGACTACTACGCAGCCCATCCCGTATTGAAAGATACCGTCCGATTCGGCATCAGCCTGCGTATCGTGATCCGCCAACGGGATGCCGAACCGCTTAACATCCAGGACGTCATCGAGGCCCAGTACGGTATGGCAGGGCTGGAACGAATGGCGCCACTGAAGACGCTACAGGACGAAGGCATCCCGTTTCACATTGAAGGTACCGAGCCACGCGACAATGGCTCGAACCCCACCTGGTACATACAAAAGGCCGTCTCGCGCATCGATCGGCATGGGCGCGTCATTGCGGCCGATCAGGCGTTGGATCGCAAGACCGCATTTCTCGCGTTGACCCGCTGGGCAGCGCGATTCATCGGCGCCGAAAACGATCTCGGATCCATCCAGCCTGGCATGCTCGCAGACCTCGTGGTATTCGACGGTAATCTGCTCGACGCACCCATCGATGAGCTTGCAGATCTGAGGCCGCTGTTGACCCTGGTGGGGGGCCGGGTGGCCTATGAATCACCCGACCTGTAAACATTGAATTGCGCGTGCAAATCAGTCGAACCCAACAACCAGGGAGATGCCAGTCGCCGGAACGGATGTCCTAAGCAGAAATAAGCCGCGGGCAAGTATCGTCAAATCTCATCGTTTAGCAAGAACCTGTTCTCGACCGCATGGGCTTGTTTTGGTGATCAATTACAAATGCACACGTCGGTGTTTTGTCCATATTAACTTGCGGAACAAAAACGCTCCGCCAAGTACGATGACAAGTATGCCCGAGAGAGCCGCGATCTTCTGTAAGCTGTCAGATGAATTTTCCGTCGCTTGATCCGGCGTCGTGCTTTGCTTCGATAAATCCGTGGCGTCCGGCTTTGTTGTCGGATGTGGCGTGACTGTCCCTTGTCTTGGATCGACCGTAACCAGTTTTCCTGTTTCCGGATCGACCGTAAGGTAGGGTGCTGAATAGTCGACATCACCGTCATATGCAAGAGCTCTGCCCGTCAATATCGCGGCCACTACTACGATCAGCAGCACATAGAATATTGTATTACTACGCATAGGGTATCCCTGTAACCCTCAGTAGATTCGCCAATAACACCAGGACACGCCGAGGTCGCGGCGATTCATGGAGATTTTCGTCATTTACGCTTGAACTGACCCCTACAGGACTCCTATAAATCTTGCGACTCGAATGCGACCTTGCCACCGACCAGTGTCAGGACCGGTTTCAACTCGGCAATCTTATCGATCGGTACATCCAGAAGATTTCCGTCGAAGACGACCAGGTCCGCAAGCATTCCGGGCCGGATAGATCCCATATCGTCTTCGGCGCCGATGAAACGCGCCGGCCAGCGAGTCAATGCCAGGAAAGCGGACTTGCGATCCAGCGCTTCATGGGCGGCAATGACGCGACCATCTCGGTCGATCCGGGTGACAGCCTGCTGAATCTTGATTAACGGTGAGCTGGGTCCACTGCCCTCGATATGGAACGGAATTCCCTTGTTCTGCAGAGTCTTCAGCGGTGCCAGTCTTTCAACTCCTTCAATTCCGTATTGGGCTTCGGTGACGTTGCGTATCCCGAGAGGTTCCGCGTCCCTCTGATTGATAACGCTCCCGATGCTGACCCCGAACCGAATCAACTCTTTTAACTGTGGGCGGGCTTCATAGTATTCGTAGACTTCCGGCACCCAGTCAACGTTGTGATCGAAGCCTTGTGGCCGCCACAGTTTCTTCACGTACAGCTTGTCCTGATTCTCCGCTTCCATGACGTTCTGCATCGCCAGACGGATGCCTTCGCTGCCTCGATTATGGATGCCTGTGACATTCCAGCCGTGTTGGCGTGCCAACATGACGTTGTAATAATCCGTTTGCCGCTCTTGCTGTCCGCTAAGATCACCCTGAGTGAGATTGGTGAACCATTGAGAGGTCCAACGATTGTAGCCATGCGTATTGGGACTGATCTCGGGGATGACGGTTTTTTTGGGATAAATCGATAGCAGACTTGCTGCGGCATCTTCGGATCCCGAGTGCGGACCGACCGAAGCGCCCACTATCGTCACCATCTCACCGCGATCATCGCTCAAGGAAAAATCAACCAGATTACCGATGCGTTTCAAAAACATCTCGCCGTTGGGGTTCTGCCTGAGAAAATCCAGACCCGGATAGACCCGTATCGCCAGGTTTTCCGGCTGTTCATGAAACAGCCGGTTCAGTACCGTCATGGTCGGCGCGCTCATGTGACCTGTAGCCACGGTAATGCCGTTCTGGGCATATTCCGCCAGTGTCTCTACGGCACCAGGAATCGCGACTTCATCGAACCATTGCGGGTCCGGCCACGGACGAATTTCACGCCCGACGAAACCCACCAGCTGAGCGCCGCCGACACCCGTATAGTTACCATTCTCGTCCCGGTCGATGTGGAAATGGTTCGCAGGAAACCCTTTCTGGATAGCAAGCTCGATCATTGCCGTATTCAAAATGCCGTAGCTGCTGTCGAGATACACAATGACCGGGTTTTCCGGGGCGACTTCGTCCAGCGACGAAATGCCCCAGGACTTCATGGCCACGGCCGCCCACTGATCCTGCAGGTTGAAGAAGAGGGGTTCACCCGGTTCGCCCGCGGTTTCTACAATTCGGGCCAGGGTAACCAGGGCCTGATCAATGGTTTCGCCGCCCAGATGCGGGTAGGTCATGCCGTTCCATTGACTGTCCTTGAGGATGTCGCCGGCGGGAACGGCATTATCTGCGTCATTGTAAATAAACCCGGGTGTCAGGGACCGGCCCCTGAGGTCAATGGCGCGCGTATTTGGGCCCGCCAACCGCCGGATGTCCGCACTATTTCCGACCTTGAATATACGATTGCCGCGTACGGCGACAGCTTCTGCAATGGTGAAGCCCTCGTCCGCATCGGCAGTCAAAACCTGGCCATTGTAAAAAACGAAGTCGGGATAATGAATGAGTTCTTCCGGGATGGCACTCTGGGATGAAGCGCTCATTGCGTACAGGAGTGTCAGTAACAACAATACCGACACCGAAACAAAATGAATATTTCGATGCATGTATGAAATGCGTGGTATTTGATGCGACATGTCGGGCTCCTGAGATCTTGTTTTGTGTTAGTGGCGAAAAGATTCTTTAGTATCGGTTGTTACAATTCGGGTGACTCGTAGGCGACCTTGCCCCCTACCAGGGTCAGCACGGGTTTTATTTCGGCAAGCCTTGCAATCGGAATATCGAGCAGATTGCCGTCGAATACCACCAGGTCGGCAAGCATGCCAGGTTGGATAGAACCCATGTCGTTTTCTGCGCCGATGAAACGCGCTGCCCACCGTGTCAGGGCCAGGAAAGCCGATTTGCGGTCGAGGGACTCGTTGGCGGCGATCACCCGGCCTTCGTCGTCAATCCTCGTTACCGCTTTCTGAATGTACCACGTCGGATAGCTTTGATCATCATCCGGTTCCGTGCCTTCAATATGGAAAGGAATTCCAAGCCGTTGCAGAGTTTTCAGCGGCGCCAGCCGTTCCAGGCCTTCCATGCCATATTGTGCTTCAATGACGTTCATGATGCCCAGGGCCTCGGCGTCCCTCTGATCAATGACGCTTCTAAGACTGACCCCGAAGCGTATCAGGTCTTTCAACTCCGGCCGGGCATGATAGTAGTCATAGACCTCCGACACCCAATCGACATTATGATCAAATCCCTGTGGACGCCATAATTTCTTGACAAACAGTTTGTTCTGATTCTCAGCTTCAAGAACATTTTGCATAGCCAGGCGGATGCCTTCACTACCTCGATTGTGGATACCGGTAACGTTCCAACCGTGCTGACGCGCCAGCATTACATTGTAATAGTCTGTTTGCCGGCGTTGGTCTTCGTTCAGGTCCTCCTGGCTGAGTCCGGTAAACCACTGTGCCGTCCAACGATTATAGCCATGCGTATTCGGACTGATCTCGGAGATAACGTTCTTCTTGGGATAAATCGACAACAGGCTGGCCCCGGCATTCTCCGATCCTGCATGCGGTCCCACCGAAGCACCGACGATGGTGACCATCTCTCCACGCTCATCTGATAGCGAAAAATCGACCAGGTTGCCAATGCGTTTCAGGTACATTTCGCCATTGGGGTTCTGCCTGAGAAAATCCAGACCCGGATAGACCCGAACCGCCAGACCAAGCGGTGCTTCATGAAACAACCGGTTCAGCACCGTTATGGTTGGAGCGCTCATGTGGCCCGTGGCAACTGTGACACCGTGACGGGCGTACTTGGCAAGCGAATTGATGGCGCCCGGGATTGCGACGTCGTCGAACCATTGCGGGTCAGGCCAGGGACGAATTTCACGGCCCACAAAACCCACTAACTGGGCACCGCCGATACCAGTATAGTTTCCGTTCTCATCCCTGTCGATGTGGAAATGGTTGGCAGGAAATCCCTTTTCAATCGCAAGATCGATCATTGCCGTATTCAAAATGCCATAACTGCTGTCGAGATAGATAATGACCGGATTTTCCGGGGCGACCTCATCCAGCGTTGAAAGTCCCCAGGCCTTCATGGCCACGGCCGCCCACTGGTCCCTTAAGTTGAAAAATAGTGGTTCGCCCGGTTTCCCCTCGCTTTCGACGATGTATGCCAGGGTTGCCAGGGCCTGATCGATGGTTTCCCCTCCCAGGCTCGGGTGGGTCAAACCATTCCACTGGCTGTCCTTCAGAATATCTCCCGCCGGCACGGAACCATCCCCGTCGTTATAGATAAAACCGGGGCTCAGCGACCGGCCCCGAAGATCAATGGTCCGTGTATCCGGACCCTCCAACCGGCGGATGTCTGCAGTAGTGCCTATTTTGAATATTCGGTTGCCGCGCACCGCGACTGCTTCTGCGATCGCGAAGTCCTTATCAGCGTCCGCGGTCAACACCTGACCGCCGTAAAAAACAAAGTCAGGATAATCGATGAGCTCTTCCGGAACGGCGCTCTGGGATGCAGCAATCGCTGCGTACAAAAGCGCCGGCAACAACAGAACCGACACCAAGATGAAACGCATGTTTCTGTACATATTTGAACTGCCTGAAATCTTATGCGACATGCCGGACTCCTGACATTTTCGCTCTGTATCAGCGACAAAATGCATTATTGATTGTTTGGTTTCTACGATTCCCGCGATTCATGGGTGATGTGACCACTACCAGTGTCAGGACGATGCCGAAAAAGAAACAGGGACAGTCCGAACAATCGGATTGGCTAGCGACGGACAAATCGGTAACAAGCGGTGCATACTCACCCAAATGAAAGCCAGTGTCTGTTGCTCTTATGCGCCGGAGCGGATGTACCTCTTGTTGATTTTGAATGCCATCGCGCTCAAACCAATCAGCAGCAGACCGAATAACACCAGCGCGATGGGCCAGCCAATCGATTGCACGAAATGCTCGGCAGAGTAATACCCTATATAAGCAAGCATTGTGACCGTACAGACGAATAACAATGTCCGGCTGCGCACCACGGTGCTCAAATACACCAGGGCACTCACGACTGCCAGGAACAGAATCTCGATCATCGATCCTTCAAGCAGCGAAAATACAGCGTACAGAAACCACATCGAGCCGATAAAATACCAGAACGGCGTTATAACTTTGTGCTTGGTCTGGTCCAGACCGACAGACAAGCTCAGCATTGAACCGCCGAGCACCAGCGCGGTGAAATCATAATCGATGTCAAGCATATCGAAGAGAATCAGCATAAACGCGACCACGAAAACGATACCCGTAAATAGCAGAGTCGTTCGCCCGGTCTTTACCAGAGTCAGGATTTGTTGAACCGCCATCGCCCCTGAAACTGCCAGCCCAACTGCATCCCATTTGTTGCCGCTGTAAAACTCTTCAAAAATGACCAGCAGGCCAGCCGGTTGCAGCAGTGCTGCGATTAGAAACAACGGCGTTGCGGCTTTCTCATATCGTTCGTCGTTTAGCGCGATCAATGCCATAATGAATGTCGCAACTCCCGAGCCCAGGGTAATCACGACTCGGGCGGCGAAGTTCATCGACTCCCAGTTCATGGCGATGAATACGCCCAGACCCGCGAAGACAAATGTACCACCCAGATAGGCGAGCACTCGCGTCAGGATGGAGTTCTTCCCGCCATCGGTGTCGGGAGATTTACGCACAGGGCTTTCCGCTAGCGCGGCGCTGATTTCTTCGATACCGATATCGTGCGCCCGCGCAGTGTCAACGATGTGCTGAAGGGCCTGGGCCTTGCTGGTCATGACACTCAATCCGTCAACCAGCCGAGAAAATTTACATTGTAATAATAATATGCGTTGTTATTCGGGTGCGGAACATCGATGACGGCGCCTGATTTATGGATCGCCAATCTGTATCGTCGATTACTCCCGAACAGTGCGGTCATCAGATTGTCATTGCGATACCGTGGCTGGCGAATCTCATAACCGTCGGGTGCCTTTCGTTCGGCCGATATTCGCCGATTGACGAATTCGGCCAGGTCGATTTCATCGCCATTTTCGAACGCCTCGGTATCGTTCGGTAAATCAATCAGGATCTCCCGTACATTCAACGTCTCGTGATCAAACAGGTAAAGCTTCGGAACCGTTCCATATACTGCCTTTGTCTTGAAAAGTCTGACACGCAGGCGATTATTCACGACATCGAAACGCAGTTCGATTTCGGGAGTGGAGCTACGGTTCTCTGGAACGGTGAACAGGAAATCGTGTGCGGGTGGGTCGACAAGCCACTTTGGAATCGCAGTCGCCAGTACGAAGAACACGACAATGACGAGTGGCAACAGAATGCCAGCCGCGATCATCGGATTCTGGCGCATAGTTTTCAGCATGTCATACCGGAAAGCGCTCTGCGACAGCACCGATTGTACATTGCCGCGGCTCCAGCTGGCGTGTCCTGTGAAAATGAACTGATAATGGCTGGCGCGGACGAGGTCAGGCGGCGGTTTTGACGCGATTGTGGCCGGACCCCGATTCGCCGACGGTTCGATCGTTCAATTACTGCAAGTGCGCATCGGAACGCATGTCTTGATGGGCGGAGGATCGGCTGCAGAACATGTGTTGAGAACGGAGCATTTTAGTCCTCGACACGTACCTAGTGCTTATGTAAGATTGCCCTGGTTCGCGTAATTCTGCTTGGGCGTGGAATGGACTCAAATACCGCACAAGTGGGCTGTCGCGCCATTCAATCGACACTGAAAGGGAGGGGCACCCGGCCAGTACGATGGATACCACTAAGTATCGAGACAGTCTGCACAAGATTGTCATTCTGAATCCCAAGGGTGGTTGCGGCAAGACAACCCTTGCCACCAACCTCGCCAGTTTTTTCGCCGGGATTGGCCCTCCTCCGACATTAGTTGACTGTGATCCGCTCGGATACAGTACACGCTGGTTGGATAATCGGTCCGCCGAGCGACCGAAGATCTACGGCATCGCGGCATACGAGCACTGTATCCAGCCTGCAGGACACTCAGAACTACGTCCATGGCCCGAATCGAAGCAGATGATCGTCGATCTGCCTGCCGGCTTGTCTCACGATCAGCTTTACTCACAGACCTATGATGCAAACAGTATTCTGATTCCTGTTTTGCCGTCTGATATCGACATCTACTCCGCTACACGCTTTATTGCTGATCTGCTGTTGGTTGCGCAAGTCGACAGACGCGCCCGGAGCCTTGGCATCATCGCGAACCGCACGCGAGAGAATACGAAAAGCTTTCGGATGCTCATGCGTTTTCTGACGAGTCTGGAAATTCCTCTAATTGCGCGACTGCGTGACAGCCAGAACTATGTACAAGCTGCTGCTGAAGGCATCGGCATCTACGAAATGCCAATGTACAAGGCCAAAAAAGATATTGAGCAGATGGATCCGCTAATTACGTGGCTTGAGAAGTGGCGCATGCGCAAGCTGGACGCGGCCGCATCGGCCGACTACGAACACACGCCCGGTAAAGAGATTCTTACGCCGGCGTTAATCAAGACTCACCATTGACGACCGCACGCTGTCTGGCCCCTTTTCTTGAAAAGGCGGCTTGGAACAACCGAAGCAAGCGACATAACAAGGGAAAGGACAAGGGAAGGACGCCCATATTCTTTTTAGAGAACTGGGCAAGGGAAAGGACACTCATAATAACAATTGAAGAGAACGGGGACCGCAGGCCGATCATCTGGCATCCTCGAGAACGAGCGTTTGCTCGTTGAAAACGAATGCGGACGCCTAGGCACATTGCATGGCCTGTTCAAGCTGCTCCCGCCCCGCTACGCTTAATTGACCTCTCAAGGTAGCTTCGAGGCCAGCGGGGGAGCCGATCATCTCATCACCACCGCCCGACGCGTTTAAGCCGCACCTGGAGCAAGTCGTAGAAAAGGCCGAATTGGCTCAACCCGTCGTTTAGAAAGGAAGGTGCAACTCGAGAAACATCTGTTCTCTGTTTTGGGCGGGGTTTTGTGGAATACCGTCATAGCGTCGATAGCCCAGGCGAGTCTGTACAAACTGGATCGGGAAGTATTCCCACACGAGGCTCAAGCGATTTTGCCCGTCTTCGGATACGTCCGTATCCGGATCGAAATATTCGACCGTCAGCTTGAGATTATGCCCTCGTTTCAATGCGATGTTCGCCTCGACCAGGCTTGCCCACAACTTGCGGCGGCCTGTGGGCGTACCGTCATCGATGATGAAATCGAACTCGGCAAGCCATGCAACGCGGCCTGTACGAAGCCCGGCAAACACATTCTGCATCTGTCGGTCGCCGAATTTTGTGTCGTTGAAATTCAAGCTGCCGCCGGCACGCCATGTCGGTGTTACGTGACTGACTCGCAGGCTGTACTGTTTGCCGGAATCAACTTCGGGGCCGCCTGCAGTACCGCGACTGATCGCCAGCTGCGCGGACCACTTTTCCTGTTCAAAACCGAGCTCCCAACCGGTGTCGGGCGTATTGAAGTTGATCCCGGTCACCTGGCGTATGAACGCATCATCGTCCTGCAAACGCAGACCGAAAGGCAGAAAAAACTCGCCGCCTTTGATGGACCAGCGATTGTCCGCGATCGACAGCCGAACGTACTGGCTGCGCACCACAGGGTCTTCGGGTCGCAATTTCGCGTCCACATAAATTGTGAGATACCTCGGCAATGGCCGTATCTCGACATACGCCAGAAACTCCTCCAGATCGGTTTCCGAAGACTTCCGCTGGCCAGGGACATCAATCTGGTTCCAGCCGCCGCGCACGTCGCCGCCGACCGCAAGGTATCTGCTCAGCTCGCCGGTCCACAGATCACCCATGTTCAGCGTACGCTCGGAGAGTTCGGCCTGGTGATAAACGTTGCCATAAGCAGTGCGCTTGCCGCCGCCGCTTGGCGACGTGTGACACATCGAACATTTCAGCCCTTTTTGTACAGCCAGGTACGGCTCCGCAAGCGAGGGCTGACACATGATTGCGAGCGATAGCGCTACGAACGCTGTTAATCGCTTGGTCGCCACAACTCCTGCGGTCACTGGGGCGCCCCCGCATCGATCCATAGTCGAATCACGTCGATCGTCTCCTGATCGAGAAATGGTCCACCTTGGGGCATTCGGGACCCCTGCGCCGCCGTGCCTTCAAGCTTCTGAATCAGATAGCTGTTGTCGGCGTCGCCAACGGCAACTCGAAGAATTGCCGGCTCCTGAACGCTCACACTATTGATCAGGCTGCTGAAACTTGCGTTCGAAGAACTGAGGTCCAGGCCGGAAGGCAGATTCGGTCCCTGAGGGCCGGAATGACAACCCACGACGGAACACGTCGGTGTGAAGACATTGTTCTGGATCGACGCCAACGACGGCTGCAGACCCCGCACCTCGAATTCGACCACAAAATCGCCGCCCTCCGTGCCGTCTCCGGACGGGAAGCCGACTGCGAACTCGCCGTCCAGTGCGACACCGTTAATGCCAAGAATCACATTGGCTCCCGATCCATGCAGCGTTACGCGGTATACGTCCGGGATTGTGGAAACGCCGGACAGATCCATGATCGCCAGACGCGGGTTAGCGCCCGAGAGTGTCACGGATGCCGGCACGATCGCCTGTTCATTTCCTTCGCTGAATCGACCGTCACCACCACTCTGCACGAGTGTGAACGTCATATCGTTGATGGTTGACGCATCAATATCCTGATCGAATCCTGCGGTTATTTCTGTCGGCAAGTCGCCGATGATGCTGTCCGGATCGGGTGCCAGCGACGTCACCGTGGGTGGCATGTCCGCCGGTCCACCCGGATCGGGCAGGGCTCCGTCGGTTATCCACTGTCGTACGAAGTCGATCGTGGATTGCGACACAGGGGGGCCGCCCAACGGCATCTGTTGTCCCTCCGATGCCGTGCCTTCAAGCTTTTGTATCAGGTAGCTCTGATCCGGATTACCGGGCGCAACGCGCAATACCGAAGAGTCTTGCTGAGCCGGAACGCCGACGAGGTTCGTGAAGCTGTTTGCGGCGTCGAGTCGCAATCCCTGCGGCGCATTCGCGCCAGCGTGGCAAACAATGCAGCTTGGGTTGAACACATTTGCCTGGACAGAAGCCAGAGTCGCTGCAAGCGGCACATTGCCGCCCTCGTTCAACGGCCGTCCACTGATATCGAGCCCCTCACCGTTGCCGGGCGAGCAGCTCACGATGCCGCAACTCAACAGCGATAACAGCAACACGCCGCGACGTCCCATGAGACTTGAGAATTCCATTTCTGTTGCTTTCATGACGGCAAGCGCACATCTCCAAAGCGGACCTGGCTGTTCAGTCAGTAGCCCGACGCCGCGAAATGGTTCAATTGCGGCGCCGAGCTGCGATGCTCGAGGAACAGGAATCGTCAACGACCCAGTCTCTACAACTGGCGTCATATAAGTATTTGAACTGTTTATTATTTATACAGACAGGCGGGCTTATGGCGCATTGATCGACGGTCGCCGCCACTCATTTGCATCGGTGCTCGATTGAACCTTGCTGTGGCCTGCGGTGACTTATACTGTAGGGTCACATGCCGGGCCGCCCACATGCCGCACACCGAAGTCGGGAAAGCAATGACAGGAGCGAAGGACGCCAATGAATTTGCGCTTCTCGGGCGCGTTCGGCGCGGGGACCGGGGCGCATTTTCCGAGCTATACCGGCTATACCATCCGCGTCTCTATGGTTATCTACGGCGACTGTTGCAGGACCCGGCCACCGTCGAGGAGGTCCTCGACGACGTAATGCTTGTGGTTTGGAAGGATGCGGGCAAGTTTCGCGGCGGGTCCGCCGTGTCGAGCTGGGTTTTCGGCATCGCGTATCGAAAGGCGCTGACGTCAATGAGAGCGGAACGTCGCTATCAGGCACCGTTGGACCACAGTACCGATGCGGAGACCGTCGCCAGTGCCGACAAGCAACACGTTGAATGGATCCGGGCCGCACTAATTCAACTGAGTCCCGATCACCGCCAGGTAGTGGAGCTAACCTATTTCAGCGGCTTCTCCTATCAGGAGATCGCGGAAATCGCCGACTGCCCGGTGAACACGGTAAAGACCCGCATGTTTCACGCGCGACGCCGGCTGAAAGTACTGCTGCCGGCACTGGCCGGCCGGGACAAGGAGCAAGATCGTGAACGCGCCTGACATGCTGCCGCATGAGAAAGCGGCCGAACTATTGCCATGGCTGGTCAATGACTCGCTGGACGAAGTTGAGAAGGTGGCAGTCCTCGAGCATGCCCATGCCTGCGTGATTTGCCGACGCGAACTCGTTGATCTGGAGCAACTGCGCGATTCGATTTGGCATGCGTCGGCTTCGCTGCCAACACCTGCGCCCGATATGCGAAACATCAATGCGCGGATTGACGGATTGATCAACAGGCGCAGTTGGGGACGGAATTTGTTATCACGGATTCGCGACACGAGGCCGAATTCCTGGCGGATCGCGTTTGCCGCTCAGTCAATCCTGATGATCGTTCTTGTCGGTCTGTTATTGTGGCCGGAGCCGGAATACTCCGAGTTCACCACGCTTACACAGCAGAATGATCTGCCTGATGGTCTCTACGTCCGACTCGTGTTCAGCCCCGAGCTCGCTCAATCGGACCTTTCGACTTTGCTGGAAGAGTTTGCGCTCGAAGTGATCGAAGGTCCGTCCACCCGCGGTGTTTATACGCTCGGCATGGCGGAATCGTCGTCGGTTGAAGATCGGGACAAACTGGTGATGAGTTTGCAGGCAGATTCCCGAGTGCTGTTCGCGCAACCCGTAAGCCGGGAGTCTGACCGATGATTCGTGCCATTGTCGTCGGAATACTGCTGATTGGTGCGGGCTCGATAGCCGGTTATGCAGATGATGCCCCCGATGAAGATACCGGAATGACCAGAATACTCGTGACGTTTGCAGATCCCGGTATGAGCAACGCGGCGCGCGCCGGCCCTGCCGGACCGGGTTACAGGCGTCGCTCGTCAAACTACCTTGCGTCTGTCGGTGTGAAGCGCAAAGCAAATCGGATCGCGAATGAGTTTGATCTGGAGACGCTCGATGAGTGGCCGATAATCTCGCTCAAGGTGCATTGCTTGGTATTCGGTGTCGCAAAAGAGGTCCAGGTCGAAGATTTGCTGGGTCGTCTACGACAGAGGCCGGAAGTGGAATCGGCGCAGCTCCTGAACGAATTCGAAGTAACCGGCACGAGTGCAGATAAAGGCGATCCGTACCTGAACCTGCAACACAATCTCACTACCCTCGAGCTCGTTCAAGCCCACACCTGGTCGCTAGGCGATGGCACGAACGTCACGATCATTGATACCGGTGCCGATCTCCAGCATCCGGAGTTGAAATCCCAGATTGCGAGCCATCAGGACTTCGTCAACGAAGGCGACAGCGATTTTTCTGCAGATGCACACGGCACAGCCGTGGCCGGCGTCATCGGGGCTGCCGCCAACAACGGAGTCGGCCTGATCGGCGTAGCACCATCGGCTCGACTGTCCGTGTTGAAGGCCTGCTGGCACAGGCAGGATGACTCACCAGCAATATGCAATAGCTTTACGCTTGCGAAAGCCTTGAGTTACGCGATCGATTCCGGCACCGATATTATTAACCTGAGTCTGGGCGGACCAACTGACGCGCTGCTGGGCCGTTTGCTGCGGCTGGCAATTGATCGTGGAATCATTGTTGTCGCCGCCGCACCGAGCCAGACCGCGGCGGGCTTTCCCGCCGGAGTGTCCGGTGTGATAGTCGTCGGTACCGATGATCAGTCTGAATCGCGTAAAGATGCCCGTCGGTATTCGATCAATGCGCCGGGCAAGGATATTCTTGTGCCGGTGCCTCACGGTGGGTACGACTACGCGTCTGGAAGCTCACTATCCGCAGCACACGTATCCGGCGTCGTCGCATTGCTGGTTGCGCGACGGCCGGAGCTGACTAATGAGCAGATCAACACGCTGCTCATGTCAAGCCGGCCCGCGGTTCATGAATCCGTTAACGCCTGTCGGGCATTGGCGGCGCTCCTGCAGGAGTCCGGCTGCAGAATTCATGAGGCCGTATCACAGACACACTGATGGCAGCTCAGAAAGCTGCCGAGATGCTCAGCACGATTTGAGAATTTGCGGAGGACCGGGCAAAAAAACCGTCCACTGGTTCGTTGTCATACCAGCGCAGATCGAAAGTCAGGCGAGAGAACCTGGCCGACGCGCCAGCATGCCAGTAAAGGTACCGGGACACGCCGGCATCCGACATGTCATTGCCGCCGAGTGCGGCACCAATTACCCACGCATTGGCAATCGGCCATTCGGAACGCAGCTCCCAATGACGGGCTATGCTGTCAAACCCATACAGGTTACTCGTGTAGCCAAATTCTATCGAGTAATGCTCGCGCCAGCTTGCACTAACGAGTAGCTCGGTATAGTCGTACTTTCGCGCACCGGTCTGGCCAGGATACGTGTAACGGAGAATGGTCACCATAGCGGACACCGGCGCCGTCGGATCGAACTGATATCCTGCGTAATAGTCGAGTTCGGTATCGCGTTGCCCAGTCGCGGTGCTTAGATCGACCGTGCTCGCCCAGACGCCCGCGAACAGTCCCGTATCGTGCTCATAGTCAAGCCCCAGCTGTAGTGCCGGATTTCCGCCTGATTTCTCCAGTCCGCGATAAATGTACTCGCTGGTCAGCGTGGCCAACCCCGATAGCTCCGACGCCTGGGTACCCGACCCAAGCACCTGCAGAGTAAGGCAGGCGGCAAGCATTATCGATGAACAATGATTCATTCGCCTTCGCACGATTAGCTAAACGCGGCTGTAACGGTCAACGTTAGTATATTGATAAATCGGTCGATCGGGCGCCCGTTTGAACCTTTCCTCCCCATGCCGGTACTCACTGTGAAAACAGACCTGCGTGTCCGCGCAGTTCGCTATTCGAACGCAATCGGCAGGAGTCGCCCCATGAAGATCGATCGTAGAGTATTAACAGGTGGGTTCCCCCTTCTCGCTCTTTTCGCCATCGGCGGCTGTAGTAGCGGAAGTTACTCGGCACCGCCGCCACCGCCACCACCGCCGCCGGACACGACGGCACCGACCGTCTCGGCGGTGCAGGCTCCGGCCGGGACTGTCGATCGAATCGTGACGCTGACGCTGACGGCGAGCGACAACGTCGGCGTGACTGAAGTGCGTTTCTTCATCGATGGCCAGCTGCTGGGCACCGTCGCCGCGGCGCCCTACAGCATCGACTGGGACACGTCGACTGCGACAGAAGGCGATCACGTGCTGAGCGCCGAGGCCACTGACGCCGCCGGTAACGTCGCCCAGTCTGCAGGCGTTACCGTGACCGTGCGCAATATAATCCAGTTCGCGATCGCGCTGAGCGGCGAGCAGGAAGTGCCGCCGACCGATTCACAGGCGTCGGCGCAGGCGTCTGTGACCGTCAATCTGGTAACGGGCGAAGTGCAGGGTGAGCTGACGACAAACGGGCTCACCGCGACCGCCGCCCATATTCACGACGCGTTCGCCGGGACGAACGGTTCCGTGCTCGTGCCGCTCGACCAGGACGCCGGCGATCCATCGCGATTCACAGTGCCGGCCGGTGCGACGTTCGATGCGGCGGGACTCGATCGGCTGCTCGCCGGTGCCCTGTACGTCAACACCCATTCGGATGCAGCGCCCGGCGGCGAAATCCGCGGACAGATCCTGCCGGATGGATTCGTTTTGCGCTTCAC
>Ga0224497_10000738_pt1 | contig 22165 bp, 14 predicted proteins | sample SF_Jul11_sed_USG_4_FD_167970 | JGI IMG/M metagenome (GOLD analysis project Ga0224497, IMG submission 167970) | Sediment microbial communities from San Francisco Bay, California, United States - SF_Jul11_sed_USGS_13 | ecosystem: Environmental > Aquatic > Marine > Sediment | place: USA...
GCTCATCTCCGTTCCCGCCGTCTACTACTATTAGGAGGCCTAAATGTCAGTATTGTTTTTCGACTTTTAGGTCATGTTTAAACATCCGCATCTAATATTATCAACTAGATGATGCTATTTTATATAGCCTAATGGTTTTATCTAGCCTCGCATTAGAAAACTCTGAATGACCGGAAAGGGTGCTCCTGTCCTTCTGAAGAAATTACAGCAAGTTGCGTCTTAAAGTCTCAGTTCGGCAAAAAGTTGTCCTTTGATCAAATAAAAAAGGCGGCCGGAAGGCCGCCATCAATGGTTATGAAGTCAAAATCTAGAGTTTCACTAATCTCCGCACCTATCTTGCGGCATGATAGAAACATGCGTGTCTGGACAGTTGTCTGGTGTTGTTGATATTCCAACAGCTTGACCTTCTGCATCCCGGAATATTTCAGTCCCAGCTTTTTTATGTCACACACCGGGACAGGCCCCATAACGGGGCCATCATAGCTGCATCCTATACAGCACTGGGCTTGTGTCCAAGGGCTTCTGGGCTTTCAGGTGCTGTGCTTGCCCAATGCGCGTCGGTACGCATACGATCGAAATAGGCATTCAACCTGGGATAGCCGGACCAGTCGAAGGGGATCATATCCTTGAATCCTTCGATATTGATGATGGCATAATCGGCCAGCGTAACACCGTTACCGACCATGTAGTTCCGATTCAACAGGTGACCTTCCAGCACGCGAGCAAACTCGTGCAAGGATTCTGTGGCATATTCAACAATGGGTTGATTAGCTTCCTGCTTTAGTAACTGGACCTTAAGCACAGTCTGGTAAGCGATCATGGCGAGGACATTATTAAAGTGTGCCAACTCCCAACACTGCCAGCGATTTATATCCGCACGGGTCTGCGAGTCTTGTGGAAACAAGGTGTTTCCAGGCACCTTGTCAGCGAGATACTGCATAATGGCATTGGACTCCCAGAGTATGAAATCACCATCACTCAAAGTGGGCACCCGCCCATTGGGATTCAGTGCGAGGTACTTTGGCTCGGTCAGGTCACCGGCAAAAAAATCCAGGTATTCGATGTCCACGTCGAGCCCGAGACTGCTGATGGTGGCCTGTACTTTCCGGCAGTTTCCGGATCCTACGACTGCATAGAGTTTCATCTGATTCCCCTCAATTGTAACTATTTGCAAAATACGAGCAGTGCAAGTATAGCTAATCACTTGTAATTACCCGGGTCAGATACCAGTTTCCCCTAATATTTTCTGAAACCAAGATCTAGCACTGGTTCTTCACTGTCTTCTAGACATTCAATCCAAGACACTGATCTTCCTTTTTAAGTCGTTAATGCGCTTCGGAGCAAGTCAGGCCAGTCTGGCCAGCTAACTGCGTACTTTCGGCGAATACACGGCCTCAAGGAAATGCTGCCCACACGACAACAATCGGCATATTCCGGCCTGGCCGGTTTCCGACCTGACTGCAGGAGGCCCCGTGTAACCCTGCAATATCCCCTGCTTGACCAGGCAGGATACAGTCGGAATACAATTGCCTAAATTACAGGCCGTTTCCATTACTATCTGTCAGGCGTGCAGCTGATGGGTTGATCCCGCAGACACTGCTGCGAGTAAGGGGATTCTTGCTTAGAAACAGTCTTGGTCCGATATCGGCCAAAATCCGGAAGTTCCCTTTTCAAACAGAATGGCTCCCGAAGGAGCGCTATTGTTGATGTTATATAGGTTACGAGGCTTTCTTGCGTCTCGCAATTTCGACCAGACCGATCAGGCCTGATCGAAACAACCACATCGTGATATGAAATTGTAGAGCCAACCGAATACGGCCCCCGCAGTTGATCCATTGGATCTTCGTCTGAGTCAGCTATTGCCAGATAGCTGTGCTCGGCATCCCTTTCCAACAATCTTGGCGTTCCAGATACCGGGCCAGACGATGGGCAATGATGTGGGTGAGCAGATTGAGTTCGCTGTTGGGCAAGTATCGACTACTGTATTCATCAGCTGGCAGTAAACGAAAACCCGGCCCCAAAGGTCCATCACAGGAACTCATCCAGGCCATCGTCGAAATGAAGCAACGTGCACCACGGTTTGGCTGCCCACAGAGCGCACAGCAGATCAACAAAGCGTTTGGTACCGACATCAACAAGGATTTGGTGCGGCGTGTCCTCACTGCGCTTTATCGGCCGTAGCCCAGTGATGGCGGGTCGTCGTGGCTTACATTTATTGGTCATACCAAAGCCAGCCTCCGGATCATTGACCTGTTCCGCTGCGAGTCCATTCTATTAAATAACCACCGGGTGCTCATGGTCATGGACCAATTCACCCGACGTGTCACCATCAACCAATTCCAGTGGAGATCGCATTGCCGCCTGAATAACAAGTCACCATGCACGGGTGGACTTGAACCACCGACCCTTGCATCATGCATGACATTACTGCATTTTATCTCATTGTTTTTAAATGAAATCCAAGGGGAGCCCCTTGCTTCACCTGCACAACAATGCATAATATATTCATACCTGATTCTAACAAGATGACTTTATAAAGGCTGCGTACTTATGAACCATATTCTTGTTGCCATCATAGCCGGAGCCATTCTGGCAGGTGGACTATCCACACAGGCGTCGGCAGATGAGGCGTCAAGTGACCCCGGCCCGGAAATCATTACGGTCAAGATAGGCGATGTCGGCGGTGTTATCACGCTGGGCGGTACGGTTATTCCGCGCAAAACGGTAAACCTGTCTGCCCAGATGCCGGGAGATGTGGAATTTATCGCCGGTGAGGAGGGGGATGCTTTTTCCAAAAGCACGGTACTGATTCAGTTGGACCAGTCGGCCCTGCTGGCCAAGCGCAAACAGGCGGAAGCACAGCTGGCGAGTGCGGAGGCTGCGCACCACAACGCCTATGTGCAATACAACCGGGAAATTGTGTCACCCAATGCACAATCCAATTCCATGATGGGAGGCATGCCCAGCATGTTCAGCGCATTCACAGACCCGATGCGTTCCATGACGGGTAAGGGTGAACCGGGATTTGATCGGCATGCAGGCCTCGTCGGACAGGGCACCCAGCTACAGACCGCGGCCAACAGCGTGTTACAGGCCCGGGAAGCCATTCGGGAACTGGATGAGTCGATAGAAAACACCTTCAGCCGGGCACCGTTTGACGGGGTCATCATCTCCAAGATGATCGAGGTGGGCGATATCGTGCAACCGGGGATGCCCTTGCTTACATTTGCCGATACCACCTTGATGCAGATCCAGGTCGAGGTCCCCACCCGGCTGCTGGATGCGGTACAGGAAGGCAAGACCCTGATGGCCAGGGTGGGCAATGAACGCAGCGTGATCCAGGTCAATGTGGACCAGGTGTTTCCCATGGCACAGAAGGGTGGCCATACCACCACGGTCAAGTTCGGTATCCCAGAGGGGATTAAGGCCAAAACGGGTACCTATGCAGAAGTACTGATCCCTGACCTGGCACGCGCTGGACAGGAATTACCCATGGTCCCAGCATCCGCAGTCGTGTGGCGCGGCAGTCTTCCGGCAGTCTTCCAGGTGACTGAGGACGATCGCTTGAAGATGAAGGTTCTGCGCCTGGGGACACAAAGCAGTGACGGGCAAATCAGCGTCATATCGGGCATCCAGCCCGGTGACCGTATCTTGAAGGAACCGACGCCTTCGACGACATCCGGGCCGATGAATTGATCCCGGGCCCGGGAACAGACCAGGCATAACCAGGGAGTTCGGGACTGCGGATCTGATCCTGTGCAGTACCGGGTCGTATGCAGTGCCAGTTGATCCTGATAAAAACAACATTCCCGTAATGGGGATAAGCAGACAGGACTAAGTAGTCATGACAAGTACCCACAAGAAAGACATGCTCACCAAGGATGAACTGGGTTTTGCAGGCCGTCTGGCTGATTCTTTTATCCACTCGCCGCTCTCCCCCTTGCTGTTCGTCGCCTTCATGCTGGTTGGGCTGTACGGTCTTTGGGCCACGCCCCGCCAGGAGGACCCGCAGATCTCTGTGCCCATGGTGGATATCTTCCTGCGCATGCCCGGTGCCTCATCTCAGGAGGTTTCCCGGCTGGCGGTCAGCCCACTGGAACGGATCGTAAGCGAGATTGCCGGCGTAAAGCATGTCTATTCTGCCAGTGACGAGGAAATGGGCATCATCACCCTGGAATTCCACGTTGGCGAAGAGATCGAACGCGCCATTGTGCTTACGCACAGCAAAATCCAGCAACATATGGATATCATGCCTCCGGGGGTGGAGATGCCACTCATCAAGATCAAGGAGGTCGACGATGTGCCGGTCGTCACATTGACCTTGTGGTCACAGGAACTGGATGATGCGGTACTGCGCACACTGGCCATCAGTGTGCTCCAGGAGATCAAGTCACTGCCACAGACGGGGCCCGCCTTTATATCGGGTGGCCGGGCAGAGCAGGTGATTGTCGAGATACAGCCCGAACGGCTCACCGGCTACGGCATCAGTATCGGGCACATCGCCCAGACCATCAAGGGATTCAACACCGAGCAAACCGTGGGCTCCATCGAACGGATGGGCAAGCAATACTTCGTTGAAACCGGCAAGTTCCTGGAGACAGTCGATGACTTCAAGCGACTTGTGGTTGGCAGCCACATGGGTCTGCCGGTGTATCTGAGTGATGTCGCGGAGATACGCAAGGGGCCCGAGGATGCACGCAGTATCGTGACGCACTACACTGGCCCGGCCAGCAATGATCCCGTGATCAATGCCGCACCGGCAGTTACAATCGCGATTGCCAAGCAACGCGGCAGCAACGGTGTAGCCGTGGTCAACAGGGTACTGGCAAGGGTCGAAGAGCTCAAAGGCCAGCTGATCCCTGATGATGTCCATGTGGAAATCACCCGAAACTACGGCAAAACCGCCAACGACAAGGTCAATTCCCTGCTGTTCAAGCTGGTCATTGCCACCGGCGCGGTGACCCTGCTGGTCTGGCTGTCACTGGGGCTGCGACCGGCGATCGTGGTGCTGCTTACCATCCCGGTGGTGCTGGTGGTCACCGTCTTCGTCGCGATGCTGCTTGGTTATACCATTGACCGGGTCAGCCTGTTCGCACTGATATTTTCCATCGGCTTCCTGGTAGACAATGCCATAGTTATTGTGGAAAACATCTACAGTCGCTGGTTGAAGGCAGGCGACACCTCGACCGAAATTGCGGTAGATGCGGTACGCGAGGTAGGGAACCCTACCGTGCTGGCCACCTATACTGTAGTCGCGGCCCTGCTGCCGATGGGCTTCGTGCGTGGCATGATGGGACCCTACATGGAGCCGATCCCTGCACTGGGTTCGGTGGCCATGGTGTTCTCCCTGATAGCTGCCGTGGTGTTTGCGCCGTGGCTGTCGATGCGCATGATTCCGACCCTGTCCAAGCTTCGCAAGATGGAGGCACGGGATCAGAAAATCGACAAATGGCTGGAGAAGTTCTATCGCAAGACCATTGGTGCACTGTACTACACACCTCGATATGGCTGGGGCTTCCTCATTGGTCTGATGGTCGCTTTCATTATCACAATTTCCATGTTCTTCACCTATGCCGTCACGGTAAAGATGCTCCCGTTTGACAACAAATCCGAATTTGCAGTGACCATCGACATGCCGGATGGCACCGCACTGCCGGATACCGCGAGCCTCGCCGCTGAGTTGACGGAAGCGTTGCGCAGCTTTCCCGAGGTGGTGGATCTGCAGAACTATGTTGGCACGGCCAGGCCATTCGATTTCAACGGGCTGGTGCGCCATTATTACCTGCGCCAGTTTCCCTGGCAGGCCGAGATTCAGGTCAAGCTGCTGGACAAGAAGGAGCGCAAGCGTACCAGTCACGAAATTGCCACCGCCGCCCGGGCACTGCTGACCCCTATCGCCAGCCAGGCAGGCGCCGTGCTGACTATTGTGGAAATGCCGCCGGGACCACCCGTACTGCAGACTGTGGTGGCCGAAATCCACGGGCCGGATGATGCAACCCGGCGCCAGGTAGCCGCTGATATGACCACTATTTTCCATGAATCGGAGTATCTGGCCGACGTAGACAATTTCATGCGCAACGACCTCGAGACATGGCGCTTTGAGGTTGACCTGGACAAGGCCGCCACGCAGGGTGTGCTCATCGAGACTATCAACCAGCATCTGGCCATGGCCATGGGTGAATTCAAGCTCGGCGATATCAAGCAGAATCTGGTTTATGAGCCTACCTATATCCTCCTGCAGATAGCCCTGGCGCAGCGATCCCAGTTGAACTCCCTGAGCGACCTGCCAGTGATAACCCAGGACGGCCGCTCCATACCGCTTGCCCAACTGGGCAGGTTCGTCAAGGGCATGCGTGATCCGCTTATCTTCCACAAAGACCTGCAACCGGTCGAGTTTGTGGTTGGTGATGCCGTCGGGGAGTATGCGGCTCCGGTCTATGCCATGCTTGATGTGCAAAAACGTCTAGAACAGTATACGGCTCCGGATGGCGTCAAACTGGAGGGCAGCTGGACCGGGCCCCCGAAATCCGAGTCGCGCTCCGGATTCGAGTGGTCCGGCGAGTGGACGGTTACCTACGAGACCTTCCGTGATATGGGCATGGCCTTTGCAGTGGCCCTGGTGGTCATCTATATGCTGGTGGTATGGCAGTTCGGCAATTTCTCCATCCCGGCCATCATCATGGCCCCTATCCCCCTGACCATGCTGGGCATCGTCCCCGGTCACTGGTTGATGGGAGCCGACTTTACCGCCACATCCATGATCGGCTGGATTGCACTGTCGGGTATTATCGTGCGTAACTCGATCCTGCTGATCGATTTCAACATTGTCCTGGTCAAGGACGGCGTACCACTCTACGATGCCGTGATCACTGCGGTGAAGGCCCGTACCCGACCCATCATGATTACTGCCCTGGCACTGGTGCTGGGTTCTGCGGTGATTCTGACGGACCCGACTTTCGAGGGCATGGCCATCTCGCTGCTGTTCGGTGTGTTCGTTTCAACCATTCTGACGCTGTTCGTTATTCCCCTGGGTTGCATTTCACTGGGTGAAACCGTCTTCCTGTGCGCCGGTGGCACCTCCCCCGCAATAGAGCAAAACGAGAAAACGACCCAGGCCACCCGGATTGCGGAAGTAACGCTCCACATGGATGAGGCTGCAACGCACGAGCAACGCAAATACTTGCGTGATTATCTGCTGGCAATGAATGGTGTAATTGCCGCTGCCTGCCATGATGAACAGCCGCATTTTATGCTGATCGAGTACGATCAGGATGTCATTGATACTGCAGTGTTTGTGGAAGCCGCCAGCAAGTGTGGATTGCATGCCGGGCTGATTACAGGCTGAATTTAAGCCTTTTCCCTTGAAGCTCATGCCCATCGAGCAACCGCTACAACTGTTTTCCCCCTGATTACACCGAAATCTTGCCCGAATCTGCTACACTGGCCTGAAAGTATCCTGGTATATTGTCCTTTCTCCAACCGATTTCTATCTTCAAACCAATCGTTACCCTAGCGCATCTGCGCAAAGCAGCAACATAGGTTGAATCCGCAACCCAACCCGGTCTTTTAGTAATTTCTAATATTACCGATGAGTGACAGGCTGGAGACGACCCAAAGCGGAAGTTTAGCGTTTTATTAATTAGAATAAGCTAACAGAGTATTTCCGATACTAGTAAGACATTCGCAACCACAAAGCGTAGCGCATTCATACTTCTAACTCTCCCTGTTTTTGAAGTGTTATATACCGGATATCGCTTTGCCCACCCGGCACGGGCCTGTTCTGGTTGGACAGTATTAATATGTTGGCCTATTATTTGTTGGTCTGTTATTGCTTGCACGAAACCTTGATTCTGGGGTTGTGCGAATAAAAAATATCGCGGAGGGGCGTATCATGAAACAGCTAACCGCATTCGGTTTGGGCACACTTGTATTTTCCATGCTCGGGGCTCCAGTTCTAAGCGCATCACAGGGCGGCGATCCAGTATCCAACATATTTGTATCGCTTTCCGGCAATAACATGTCCGTGGTTCGCTGCGTAGTGACCGACGCTGGTGAGAATTCCGGACTCCCGGGCGATGACGGGCTGGCGTGCCAGGAAACGGACAACCAGGACGTTGGTTTCAGTACCTCGTGGCCGGCCAATCAATACAAGGGTGAGGATAAGTGGTGGTGGACCGGTCTGAGCGGCGAGGTCATTGGCCTGCGCGCCAGCAACAGCGTGCGCCCGTTACTGCAGGACAAAAACCGCAAGGTTGTCGACACCTACACCTATGCCGGGGTACCACCGGGCCTGCCAACCAGCGGCTCCAACTTCATCGGTGTATCGCCTCACGGCAAGACCGCCTGGAATTCGGCACGCGAGGTCGATGAAATCCAGGAAATCGATATCGACCCGAAAAGCGATACCTTCGGCCAGATCCTGACCCACATTTCGGTACCGCTTTCATCCGATGCGGGGGCCGGCTCCGAAACCCGCGGCAAAATGCGTCCCTGCGACATGAGCATCACGCCGGATGGCAAGTACCTGTGGGAACCGGATATCGGTGGTGAAACCGTAACCGGTGTGGATATCACCACCAAACAGGTCATCGCCCAACTCACCCTGCCCAGGGAAGACCCGGCAAACCGGGTGATACCTTTCATGCTAACTACCAACGGTAACATAGCGCTGGTGGAAAACTTCGAGGCGCCCTTCGGCACCGAGTCCATTATCGATATCTCGGACCCGGCCAACCCGGTGCATATTAAAAAGCTGACGCAGGCGGACGGTCTGGGCATTACACCCGAGACTAGCGAGTTTACACCGGACGGCAAGTATGCCTACATCATCGCCAACGGTTCTCCAACCATACCCGGCGAAATCAACGTACTCGACCTGAATACTCTCCAGATCACCAAGAGTATCGCACTGCCGGCCGGCTGTCGCCCCCACACCGGTGATTTTACCAACGATAACGGTTACTTCGTGGTGAACTGTTCCGGCACCGGCACGGTCGCGATCATCAGTAACGAACTGCAGGAAGTGGTGGAGGAAGTTGCCTTGAGTGGTACGTCACCGCGTGGGGTGATTACCCGCTAGAGACACTGCTCATCGAGTTTTGCAGGCGTGTTCTTCCAGCGTCTCGTTAATCCGGGACTGATTATCTGTCTATTACTGGCAACTGCCGGGGCACACGCCCCGTCGGTTGCCGTTGACGCCCCCGACTTCCAGTTAACGGTCATCGCAAACGAGTCCGGCTCCCTCGTCCGGGATTCCGCCGCCCGGCTGGTACAAACCGCTAGGGAGGATGGCCTGGACATCAGGCCGGAGCTCGCCTCCAGACCCGGCGAGCGCCAGGCCGGCGCGGGATCGCCCGAACTGCTGATAATGCCACTACGCAGCCTGGCCACTCAGGTGCCCGCGCTGGAAATCCTGGAACTGCCCTTTTTGTATGCCGATACGGATAACATACACCGGGCGTTCGATAAAGATCTGGGTGAGGTGTTGCGCGAACAGGTGCGCCGGCAGGGGTGGGAGTTACTGGCACTGTGGGATGAAGGCATGCACATGCTGTCGGGCAACCGCCGTTATGACCGAGCGATCAACCTGACCGGTATGGAGTTCATCCTGTTACGCGCCGACCCGGTCGCCGAAAAACAGTTCACCGCGCTCGACGCCTGGACACGCAAGGCCCAACCGCAAACCCGCGAACAACTGCTGCGCGAGTGCATGATCGGCAGCCGCTCGGCCAGCCTGCAACGGCTCTGGTACGAACGACTCGACCGGGTGCACCAGGACCTGAGCCTGAGCGCGCACCGTTACGAGGGCTGGGTGGTGATCACACCGTCGGCCGACTGGGGACGGCGTAACGACAAGGACAAGGCCGCGCTGTTACAGGCACTGTCATCGACTACGCAGTGGCAACGCGCGGAAGCACAGCGCCGCGAGGCAGACGCTCTTATACAACTGAAAACCTCGGGCATGCGCATCCACACCCTCGATGCCGAGCAGCGCGCGGCCTTTCTCGCGCGCCTGCCGGCCTGGGAAACACTGCTGTCAGACACGCTCGAACACTCGCTCCGGCAGAAGCTAGTCGCTGCCGCAGCAACTGGAGTCGTCGAGCGACCCAACAGGCAGTAATCGCTGCCGGATACGTAACAAGCTGCCCAGGGCGGCCAGGGCGAGCACAGCCCAGGCAGCCATTGTATTCACCAACGCGTAGGGCGACACCCAGAGTTCTTCCCCGGCTTCGACCAGATCGAGACTGGCCAGCGGGTCAAATACCGGCGTGAAGTCCGTACCCAGCCACGCGTTCACCGCCATGCCCGCCACCAGTGACGCGACAATCAGGCTGGTCGTATAGATGATCACGGTGCGCTTGCCGATGGTCTTGTACAGGGCATACAGTTCCGGCAGGTTGGTCGCCGTACCGGTGACCAGGAACACGATCGCCGCGCCTGGCCCGACACCGCTGGCCAGCAGAGTTGCCACCAGCGGGATATGTCCAACCGCACACACATAGATGCTGGCGCCAAGCAGTGCGGCGGCCAGTAAACCGATCACAGAGTCCGCGCCCAAGTAGTGATCACTCCATTCGGGCGGAATAACGACACTCAGCACACCGGCCAGAAAAATGCCAATGGCGAGATAAAAACCAATGGTCGGGCCGAGTGTGAAAAACGCCCAATGCAGACCCGCCCCAGCACGATGAATAAAATCCCGTCTTGCCGTACTTGCCTCACCTTCGCCAGCGTCACAACAGCCGTGTGTTGCTGCTGGCGCTTCCGGTATCGGCACACGTTTGTCGCCAAACCGTTCTGCCATGCCGCCCAGAACAAACGGCAGCAACAGGCCTAGCATGATGTAGGCCAGCGTGATGTGCGTACCCAGCAGTGCGAAACTGAGGATGACAGCTGCCGGATTGATGATGGGCGTAGCTGCGGTAAATGCCATGACCGGGCCGATACGTACGCCGGCCCGGTACAGGCTGACAGCGATCGGGATTACGCCACAAGAACAGATGGGCAACACCCCACCGAGTGCGACGGCGCCGCCCATCGCACCTATGCTCTTACCGTTGAGGTACTTTTTCAAACCACTGGCAGGTATGAACTCATGAATCAGCCCGGCAAAGAACAGGCTGATTAAAATCCAGGCGGCGGATTCGACCACAATAGCCCAAGTGGTCTGCACGAATTGCAACACCCATGGATACATCAGTCCGCGTCCCCGGACGTTGCCTTGAAGTGATCGATATCCTTTGTCAATAACTGCTGCTGAGATTGCAGCTGTGACATAAGTTCGGGTGGACAGACAATGTAGCGCCCGGTCTTGCACTCGGCGGCGGAGTGCAACAGGGCGGACATGCGCACCATGTTGATGAGGATCGACTGCGGTATGCGGTTCTTATCCAGTGCAATTTCCCTATTGGACAGCATGAGGGTGCGCAGGCTCTCCCGGTAAATCGTCACATTGATACGAAACGACGTTACCTTGGCTTGTGCCGAACGGGCCGCCACTATTAGCCTGGCAGAGTCCCCGTTCAGCTCCTCAACCTTTGCCAGCAAAACCGGCAAGGTGGAATTATCTGCAACAGCCGTCGCCGCTAACAGGGTTGTCAACAACAATAGAACAAAACGCATTATCTATAATGTAATAACCTGGTCAGGCATATTCCCGGAAAGCGCTTCATATAGATTCGGGAAACAACCGATCACAGCACCATCTACAAGATTCTTGTCGATCTTGCGTTCATAGCAACACTTGTCACAACCCATGAGTAGTATGCCTTTCTCCCTGGCAACTATTGCCAGTCGTTCCCCAATTGGATCGCCCTTGACCAGTACATAGTTGTTGTCTTCAAAAAAGAACATACCAGCCACCTCGACCCCATGATGATCCTCCTCCAGCTGCGGCAGGATCATTTGGCCGAGTTTGTAGGATACGGTATGGCCCTGGCTTGAGAAGATATATGCAACTTTCATGACAGCTCCTAATTGCGCGTGAATAATTTAATGATGAAGTGAATTCCTTCCAGATTCCTGTTTTTCCACAATTGATTACCTCTGAACTACCTGTTGCTCACAATCAGATTCATGATCAACCTTTTGTACACGTGATAATTTAGCATAGTACATTGGTAGCATAAATCACCTGTTTTGCATGGAATCCAGCCATACAGGTCAAGGAACACACGGTTCTGGCTGGCTCTTTTCTGAATTCGCACCCGCCTGCCTGTTTGCTGCACAGCCGGCTGATTTTCCCATGGTATTCTAGACACCTTGGCAACTGCGAATATCAATTCCAGGAAATCCTGACGCGATTATTGGTGATTGTCCTGCATCCTGAATCTCCGAGCCAGTCATCCGACTAATTTACTCAGGTATTCCATGGCTACCTCCGACTTCGGCCCAGACTGCGTGAAAACTCTGATTATTCGAGAGAGGCAAGAAATAATTACCACCTCGATTTGAATAGCCATTTACATACCTGCTGAAAATGCGATGAATAAGCTGTATAGAGCCGACTGCGATATTTACCTGCATCGAAAAATCGCATTATATTTCACACAGCCTCGTGCCGTACTACGACCTAGGGACTGATTCTAATTATGAAATCACTAAACAGCGGGAAACTACCCTGTCGTAACATTCCCGATTCTCGCATCTCTTGCCTCTAACTCAGGTAATGATCGGATTGCCTGTATCAGAATCATGGGCAATTGCAGGGACAGTATACCTGATCAAAGCAATCGGACCCCGCAGAGTTATGGTAAGTATGCTATCGCCGGTATTCGTGTTTACTTCCGGCATGGGTGCTTGCCGTAGACCACATCTACGTTTGGCAGGTTATCGAGTGTGTCACGCCATGGCGAGGCACCATCGATCGCGACCCGGTAGCCGTATTCGTATTGACAGCGCATGAAATTCGGCTGGAAATAGTCCTCTGGCGGTGGGATGGGTGAGCACGGGCCGTCCAAGGGTGCCACGTATTTCACCGTCCAACCGCGCCGCTTAGCATCCAGCACTGTCAGGGCGACACTGTCAGCGGCCCGCTCTCCGGTCCAGACGTCGCTGATGCGTACGGCGATGTGCAGGACATGGTCGGTGACGCATTGCGGATACGTTTCGAGCGGGCTGTTGATGATGGCATAGAGGTTAACATGGGATTTTTCCCCCTTGTCGTCGCTCGGAAACAGTGCCTCGACCTGGCTTGGGAACGGGATGTGTTGGGCAGCGCGCCATCGACCATCATGTGACCGTCGATGAACACCGGCGGGAAGGCCACCGGGCTTGCCGCCGAGGCCATGATGTAGTCGATGTAGCGGTCACGGCGTGCCGGGTTGTCGCGCTGAAGGGCGACGGCCGTGAGGTCGAGGGTCTCGGGATTGCCGTAGTCGAAATCGACGGCAATCACGGCCAGGCGGCGGCCCTCGTTCAGCCACGCGTCCGCGACCTTGTCGAGTGTCTCCCGGGTAATGGACTGCTCCAGCCGGCGCCGAAGAGGAGAGCTGTCCGTGGCGGAGTCACCGAACATGGCGGCAAGGATCGATCTTGTCCGGAAGACATCCTCAGTGGTCAGGGTAGCGACCTGCTCGCGCAGCACATGGTCGTAGTCGCTGCCGAGGAAGGCGTGCGTTACCATCATGGCACCGGTCGAGATTCCGATGGCGATATCGAACACCGGGCGCAGCTGCTCCTGCGGGGGCTTGACCCAGGACCAGCCATCCATGAAGCCTACCCCAAATGCACCCCACGGACCGCCCGCCGAAAGCAGCAGAACGTCGAGTTCATCTGTCGGAATAGCCCGGGTCGGTCAGGAATACGGCTACTGCAGTCAGAATTTTGCTTGGCATTATTGCCACCTCACTGATTCGATCAGATGCTAAAACCGCTAGTCTTAGCAGTGCATGTGCCTCATCCGCCAGGCAGGCTACACACGATTATTGGGGTGAGAACAGCCCCTGACCTTGTTGAAAGCCCGGATTATGAAACCTCTTATTCAGCCAGCACCATGCCCACTTCATTGGCTATGATGCTGTGCACAGCCTTTGTTGGGTGGACCCCATCCCAGAAGACATAATTATCAGGCCGATTGCAGGTGTATGGCGGAACATTTGGCATGACACACGGGACCTCACCATTTTGTGGATCGGAGGGTAATGGATCGAGAACCAGCTGCAGGAACCTGGTATAGACGTCATACCGTATAATCTCCAAATCGGGATCCGGGATAGCGGCTTCCAGCGTATCAAGAACACCATCCAGCCCGGGAATGTTGACTGGCAGCGGTGGACACCCCGATGGCTGTGGATCCTGCACATCGTAGCCAAAGTTGAACCAGTATGACAGGCAACTGGCCAGGCCGGCGGCCCCTGGAAACTGCTGATCAGCAATCGCCAGCGACGGGGTGAAACCCAGATCGGGAGAATTCATGACCAGAAATTTCTTCGCACCTTGCTCATACAGGGTCTGGATAGCGCCACCTATCGACTCGACAGCCTCAGCAATGATTGTGAGACCGTTCATTGGATTGGACGCAAATGCAAAAACGGCATCAGGAGCGATGTCGTTTCCACCTATGAAGATGACATGCAACGCGCCGGGCGATGCTTCGCCACCTGTATCAGCGAGATAGGTGGTTACCTGCATGGGAAGATGCATGTTAGGGCTGGTTACCGAGGCATCACGCGCCCGTGCACCTCCATAGGCATAGTTTGTCGCCTCACCAGGGTTGCGCAGCGCCGGACGCACCATGCCACCAAGGCCCAGCGGTTTCGCATACTGTTCGACCCAGGTCTGCCCGTTGCTGTGATGGAGCCCCCCTCGCGTGTAAGGGCCATCGGGGACCAGGAACGGGTCCAGCAGGTCATAGGGTGGCGTATTGGACAGTCCTGTCACGACATACTTGTTGCCTGAATCCGACAAGCTGTCGCCGAACACGACCAGTCCATCATAAACAAACCCTGCACTCGCCCAGCCTGAGAAAAAAAGAAATGGCAGGCTCAACAGGAAGGCGAGAAGTGGATGCTTAATATTATTCATGGTCAGCCTCCATAGTTATGGTGATTTAGTGAAGTGCTGTCTGTCTTTATTTTGTCTCCTCAGTAGTGCATTAATAACATCATGCAATGTATATGTAATTGATATCAGTCAAAATAAAAACGTATCGTGCTAAATAATCACACGTTATACGGGAAAGTGCGTAGATATCATCTGCTATTCTGGCCAGGTTTGATCGGCAGCCGTACCAGATCGTGCTCCTGCAAAAGACTGAGGTTCCGTGCGGCAAGTTTTATGCGGTGTCTTTTACTCCAGATCCGGTTCGCCCAGCTGTTGCAATATGGCGCCTCGGGCGGCATCACGCAATTTCACGGCTGCCGTCCATTCCCTTCCAGCCGGTGCGATGGGCGCGCCGATATGGATCTTCACCACAACCCGGCGTGGAAACCGCGATTCATCGCGCAATAGCGAACGCGTTCCCCGGATGACCACCGGCACCAGCGGCACCCCTGCATGGGCCGCTGCTGTGAATGCGCCCATGTGAAATGGCAACAGACCCGGCACGCGCGTAAAGGTCCCTTCGGGAAAATACACCAGCGAGCGGCCAGCCTGAGCCACCTGGGCCGTAACGCGGGCATCTGCAACACCGCGCTGCTTGTCAAAACGCTCGACGAACTCGGCCCCGATGCGCCGCAGGAACACGCGCGGAATAAACTGTCTGGCCAGTTCCGCCTTGGCCACGAAGCTGAACCTGAGCGGTAACACTGCCACCAACACCACACCATCGATGTAACTGGCGTGATTGCTGATGATGACACAGGCCTGACCCTGCGGCAGTTGCTCGGCCCCGTCGACCTGTAATGGTATGCGGCAGAGACGAAAGAGCAGTCGCGCGCCCCCGCGTATCACTGCCCAGCGCCAGCGCAGGCGGGGCAAAACCGCAATCAGCAACCAGACGGAAGGCGCCAGCATCCAGAAGATGAAGTGAGCGTAAACGGCATAGGCCGTATCGGCCAGCCGCCGCCACACACTGTGCAGGCGCGGCCGCAACGAGGTCAGCAACAGACGGGTAAACTGCCACCATACCGCGCGCGGTTTATGACCGAGCTGGCCCCTTTCGTACAGCTCGCGCACAGCATTACGGCGGATCTTGCCACTGGAGGTCTTCATCACGGTATGGGGCATGGCCATCACCACATCCTCGGGCGGCGTGCCCAACAGGTCTCTGGTCACCGTGTTAACCTGAATCCGCAGCGCGTCCAGTTTTGCCGGCGCTGTCTCGCGGGTTTCGGCCAGCACGATGAGCCGTTCTGTTCCCGCAACCGGATCAGGGCTGCCGAAAACGGCGACACAGCCCTTGCGGATGCCGGGGATGTCGCCGATGGCTTCTTCCACCTCATAAGGATACAGATTGCGCCCCCCCCGGATGATGATGTCTTTGACCCGGCGGGTGATATAAACGTCACCGCCGACGATGTAGGCAAGGTCGCCTGAGTCGAGCCATTCCCCGTCGAACAGGCTCCGGGTCGCGTCCGGGTTGCGGAAATAACCGCTGGTGGCTGACGGTCCCCGGAACTCGAGGCGTCCCTCGCGGTGTTCCGGCAGTTCGCGCCCTGACGGATCGACGATACGAATCTGGTATCCGGGCAGTGGTTGGCCACAAGCGACGAACTCGAGGGCGCGGGCATCCGCCGCATCAGCCGGCACCGCCTCCCCTGACGACTCGAATACATCACGCTGTATGCGGTCGATCGGTGGAATGCGTCCCGGTGGCGGAAAGGCCAGGCCGACGGCGGCCTCGGCCAGACCATACACCGGTGCCATCGTCTGCGGCCGAAAGCCGTAACGGGCAAACCGCTCGCTGAAGCGCCGTATGGTATGGGGGCTGACCGGTTCAGCGCCGTTGACGGCCATGCGCCAGGAACTGAGATCGAGACCATCGATATCACTATCGGCCAATTTGCTGAGGCACAGCTCAAAAGCGAAATTGGGTGCTGCCGACAAGGTGCCACGGTGGTAATGGATTGCCCACAGCCAACGCTGCGGATGGACCAGAAAGGTCAGCGGTGACATCAATACCAGTGTCATCGCATAGTACAGACTGCCCAGCCATGCGCCGATCAGCCCCATATCGTGATACAACGGCAGCCAGCTGACGAAGACATCCGTGGGATCGACTTGCGCGATATCACCCATGGCGCGGATATTTGCAAGCAGATCGGCATGCGTCAGCACCACGCCCTTCGGCGCGCCGGTACTGCCCGAGGTATACTGGAGCAAGGCGATGTCCCCGGTGCGAACCGCCGGCACAGTGACTGTCATGCCATGCGCAGCCAATTCCCCGGGCGTGATGACATTACGTAATATCTCCACCTGTGCCTTGAGCAGCCGCGCAACCACCTGGGCTTCCGGCACGGTAATGAGAATTACCGTATTGGCGTTGGCGAGTATGCTCGCGTGCCGGCGCAGATGTTCCTCGATCTGGGATGCACGTGCTGGCGGATAGATAGGTACGGGTATGCCGCCAGCCAAAAGAATACCAAAAAAACTAAACAGGTAATCACGGCTTGTCGGCAGCATGATGGCCACGCTCTGCCCCGGTTGCAGGTCATGCGCATGCAATCCCGCAGCGATCGCCCGCGCACCATCGAATAAGGCGGCATAGGTGATCGTTTCCGGTTCGTCCGCCTCGCCATACAGGTAGATGTGCGGACGTTGCGGGTGGTTGTGTACATGCCAATCGAGCACGTCCAGCAGCGTGTCCGCCTCAACAGGCGCACCCGCCACTTCGCCCGGTGCGACGATGCTGATCGTCGCCACTGCGGCTGGCAGCCCCGTGGCATGGCCGGACAATACCGCCCGCAGCAGATCGCGGGGCGTTTCAACCGTCATTGTCACCTGCTCCGGCAGGCTCACGCCAAAGGCCCGTTCGATGCGCAACAGCAATTCAACGCGCGACAGGCTGTCGAAACCCAGGTCGCGGTCCAGCGCGCTGTCCAGTGTTGCCTGTATGGCAGGTGTCCGGCCCGGGTGCAGTTCCACCGCCAGTTGTTGGATGCTGTCCAGCAGGCGACCGACAGTATCGTCAACTGTCAGACCGTTTTGACCCGCCCCTGCATCAAGCCCAGGCATAATATCCTCCCGTCAGTGCAGCCTGCGACAACGCGATCCTCTACATCCTGCGTGCCATACCCAGACTATAGCACTCACATTCCGATCCGATTTGTGGTCGCGCAATACCCCGTCTACAAGCCACAGTATGCGCTCGGCAAAATCCAAGCAACGTATGCCACTCACCGAGCAGCGGAAGTTGCGATATAACGTGAAGGGGTTCACGAATGCCGCGGGCCCAGGGATGCGCAGGAGCGGCCCAACTCAAGAGCCCGTACCGCGGACACCACGCATGTAGTGCTCGAACCATTGGATTTCATTACCCGCTTGGCAATCCTGGTCCCCAAACCCCGGGTGCATCTGACCCGCTAGCACGAATTGTTTCACTTTCGTGTTTTTGGTCCGACATGCATGGTTGTTTTCAATCCCTAGGGCAGGGCCAGACGCTAGGGGCTGGCGGGCATGGCGGGTACAATGGGCGCGATGAATATCCAGCGATCCCCGACCATCGAGGGCATCCACGCTACCCTCCAGAGGGTGTTTGGTTATGCCTGCTTCCGTCCCCATCAGCAGGCCATTATCGAGGAGCTGATCGCCGGTCACGATGCCTTCGTGCTGATGCCGACAGGCGGTGGCAAATCCTTGTGTTACCAGATTCCTGCCCTGCATCGACCGGGGGTGGCCCTGGTCGTGTCGCCACTGATCTCCCTCATGAAGGACCAGGTGGACGCTCTGCAGGCCAATGGCGTGGCGGCGGCCTTCTACAATTCCGCGCTGGGCTCGGAGGAGGCCCGTCAGGTGCTTGCCCGCCTGCATGCCCACGAACTGGACCTGCTCTATATCAGTCCGGAGCGCTTGTTGAACGCTGGCTTTCTTGAGCGGCTGGCGGGGATCGATATCGCCCTGTTCGCCATCGACGAGGCCCACTGTGTGTCACAATGGGGGCATGATTTCCGTCCCCAGTATCAGCAGCTCGGGGTGCTGCGCAGCCACTTCCCGGATATCCCGCTGGCCGCCTTCACCGCGACGGCCGATGCCCAGACCCGGGATGACATCGTGCGCGTGCTCGGGCTCGGTAAGGCCAGCCGTCACGTCACCGGGTTTGACCGTCCCAACATCCGTTACACGGTACTGGAAAAACACAAGCCTTTCGATCAGCTGCTTCGCTTTCTGGAAAGCCGCGAGGATCAGGCCGGCATCGTCTACGCCCTGAGCCGCAAACGGGTGGAAGAGGTGGCTGGAAAACTCCAGGCCCGGGGTATCCGTGCACAGTCCTATCATGCCGGTCTGCCAGCCACCCATCGCCGAGCAGCGCAGGAGGACTTCCTGCGAGACGAACTGCAGGTGGTGGTGGCCACCGTAGCGTTCGGCATGGGCATCGACAAGCCCAATGTACGTTTCGTCGTTCATTATGATCTTCCCAAACATATCGAAGGCTACTACCAGGAGACCGGTCGGGCCGGCCGCGATGGCCTGGACTCCGAATCCCTGCTGTTGTTCGGTGCCCAGGACGTGGGGACTGCGCGACGCCTGATCGAGAACAACGACAATCCCGAACAAAAACGCATCGAGGTGCACAAACTGAACGCCATGGTGGGTCTGGCGGAAAGTGTGACCTGCCGGCGCCGGGTGCTACTCAACTATTTCGGCGAGCGGCTGGAGCAGGATTGCGGCAACTGCGATGTCTGTCTGAACCCGCCGGAACAGTTCGATGCCACGCTGGATGCCCGGAAGGCGCTGTCCAGCGTCTACCGGGTCGGCCAGCGTTTCGGGGTTGGACATGTAGTGGATGTGCTGAGGGGCGCTGATAATGAGCGCATTCGTTCGCTGCGTCACCAGCAGCTTTCCACCTACGGTCTGGGTAGCGACAGGAGCGAGCAGGAATGGACGTCCATCATCCGCCAGCTCATTCATCATGGCTATCTGGTTCAGGACATTGCCAACTATTCAGTGTTGAAGCTTACCGAGGCCGCCCGGCCGTTGTTGCGCGGCGAAGTGACCTTGAGTCTGGCAAAGCCCCGTATTCGTGAACAGACAAAGAAGAAGCGCCCCAGGGCGGATGCCGCACACGGGCCTTACGACGAGGCCCTGTTCGATCAGCTCCGGGATCTGCGCAAGCACATCGCCGATGAACAGGGTGTGCCGCCCTATATTGTGTTCGGTGATGCCAGCCTTATTCAGATGGCGCGGGACAAACCGACGGATGAAGCGGAACTGCTGAATATCACGGGTGTCGGTCAACACAAGCTGGATAAATATGGAAACGACTTTCTGAATACTATTGCGTTATACAGTGTAGAGGAGGGGAGTGCCGGCGGTTGAGTTGGGCCCGGTGGTTCGTGCCTCCCGGCTGGAATGCCAGGAGGGCCTGGAGCTTGGGGATATCACAGCGTGGGAGCAATATATCCCTGTATTTGATTAACGTGAAAGCTCGCGCAGGCGCGCCATTCTTTTTTTGCGACTGTCCGCCAGTTCGCGCTGAGTGCTGACTTCTTGTTCTGATAAGCGCTTGAAGGTCTGCAGGAACGCCTGGTATTTATCGGTTTCGGTGTCCGTCTCGAACATTGCTCGCCCATTCGATACCTCGTAGTGCGCCCGGTTCAGGAAGTCGAGGTATGCGATACCCTGCCGCGATACTTCGATCACTATGTCGAAATATTTTTCAGACAAGGCCCCGTCGATTTCATACGTGCCATTGAATTCCTGAATGGCCTGCAGTATTTCATTCTGCGGCAGATCGAGTTGCTCAATATCAGCCTTCATTTGCGAGAGCATCTCCTTGCGCCTTTTTTTGTGATTCTGAAACAGCTGGCCGTAGTCATCGAGTTGATCCGCGCTCGCAGGGAAACGGGACTTGTCCTCAAGGAATTCAGGATCGAACAGTGGTGGAATTGAAACCATGGCGACATTCCTGGCCAATTCTGCATCGAGTTGTCGGGTTTCCCGCATGAACCGGGTCTGAAGTGTCAGGGCCGCAGAGGGTCTGCCTGAAACGTCTTCCGTTTGTTGCTGCTGTCGTAGCTTCCTGTCCTGCTCCCAATCGATAGAGTGATCTGCTATCAGGTATGCCTGATCAGCTTGCCTGTCTTTGATATTTTGATAGTTCCCGAAAAAATTCACGGCTGCCACAAGCACCCAGATGCCCCACATGGCAACAATCAGATTCGGCGTATCCTTGCCCGTGTAGACACGATAGATTCCCGCCAGTACCAATGTAAGGATACCGGTGTACACCACCACCGGCACCACGATTCCCAGTAGATAACCGATCAGGAAGGGCAGAGTGAGTGGGCCGCCTTCAAGCATGGCCGTTGCTATTGCAAGCATAAAGCTGGCGACGATAAGGGGAACGATGTACTTCATCTGCAATCCGGTCAGTGAAATAAAATGACTACATTCGCACTCAACAACATGCACGTGTCCAATGTCAAGTGAGCGGCCGGTTGCCATGTCAATGATGACTATTCGCTCTCATTCGATGCCCCGGTAGGTTCTGTCAGACATACACGGCGAAGATATTGAGGCCATCCACAGACGGCCGAGAGAATCAGAATCTGGTTATATAATTCTTCAGTAAATAAGGAATATCTGTTATACTAATGTACACAGTCTCATGACTACCTTAATTAATTAATTAACTGACTAAATACTAACGGTAATGAGGAAATCGCCATGAAAACAGCCACATACACCTCTGACCGGCAGGATGAATCCAATCGGTCCTTTGTGGTACCGGTTAAAAATGAAGCCGGGAATTGCTCGGATCCCGAATGTTCCTGCGGTAACACGGTCATTCCAAAAGGTACCGGGTACCTGCATATCAGCCAGAAAGTGGTGGATTACAGGCAGGATTGTCCAACCCCGAGTGACCTGATTTACAAGCTCAACAAGCAGCAGGCTGAGCTGGGATGCTTCGAGACGGTTGAACTGGACCGTAGTGCTGTCTTCCCGCGTTTGCTTTGTAAGGAAGCAGCGATCCGTCATCAACTTAATCTGGAAGTCGCCGCACAAGATGCAGCAAATTGGTGGAATACCGGCGAGGTGCCGCTGCGGTCGACGCCGGCTTCATCTT
>Ga0224497_10000739_pt1 | contig 22154 bp, 14 predicted proteins | sample SF_Jul11_sed_USG_4_FD_167970 | JGI IMG/M metagenome (GOLD analysis project Ga0224497, IMG submission 167970) | Sediment microbial communities from San Francisco Bay, California, United States - SF_Jul11_sed_USGS_13 | ecosystem: Environmental > Aquatic > Marine > Sediment | place: USA...
AATGTCGCGGCCATGGCGTCGATCACGTCCACCACGAACTGGACGTCGTCGAAGCCGTTGGATCCCGGAAAGCCGTAGTAGGTCCAGGTCGGGGTGTTGTCCTTTGCCTTGTCCAAGTACACGACCAGCACACCGCGTTCATCGGCCACGGTGTCGAAGCCCGAGAGCACACGGATGTCGTTGGCGTCCTGGCCCGCCCCGTGCAACACGATCACCAGCGGCACCACCTGTTCCGGCGTGATGGTGGGCGGCACGTGAATGCGATAGGTACGCACCCTTCCACTGGACGTGAGACCGGTCGTGAAGTCACCGCCGCCGTACCCCGGCTCGGTGGTGCTGCCGCAGGCGGCAGCCGCGAGGACCGCCGACACGAAGAGCATTCCGACGGTGCACGACCTCATGATTCGTCATCCGCAGCCTCGGCTTGTCCCCGAGTCAGCAGGCGCTCCGCGAACTCGACCCGCTCGTACATTTCGGCGAAGTCCTGCCGCAGGAGACGGACCTCGTCGCGCAGGGTCGCAACATCCTCGGTGAGGTGCTCCATCTCCTCCTGCCCGCCCTGGCCAAGGCGCGTCTGCCGCAGGTGGGTGTAGCGGATCTTCATCCCAATCAAGATCATGCTGCCGACACCGAGGATCGCGAGAACTGGGCCAATGGCTTCGGCGAGTGCTGGGGGCATGCGTTACCCTCTGTCGTGTGGAGTGCCGCCTGCGTCCGCACCCGACCCTACGGATGCACCGTTCTCCCGGTTTTGGGCCCGTATAGATCGCGCGCTCGGCGCGTTCCACGATCTGGGACGCGGCGTTCGGGGCGTGCGGAGGCTGGTAGTCCTACTGGCCGTCCGTCTTACCCACCCACCTCCCTGAGTGCATCGCTACAGACGGCCCGTAAGGATCAGAATCGCCAACACAATCAGCGTCACGACGGCCAACCAGGCTTCGCGCTTGCCAGGCTTATACATCCCCCCCCCTTTCTGTCCGGTGCTTGAAGATGTCGTCAGCTCAACCGGGTTGGAACCCTAACCGCTGGCACGCGCCACTGCTCAACCCTTGCCGCATGGAGCATCGCATCCCGTTCCCGCTCGGGTAACCTCAGCCACACCGTCAGCGTCTCACGCACCACAGTATGGTCCATCGCGCCTCCAGTGAGGGATGCGCGACGGGAGGGCAGAACTCTCAGCAGGCTCAAAGAGCGCAGGCGCGAACACCACCACCAAGTAGCTCTGGGGCTGTGACGTACCATGCGCCTGCCGTGATTCGAACGCGGAACCTTCGGCTCCGGAGCAAAACGGCGTGCTGTTGGTGGTGATGGGTGGAGGACTGCAAACAGGGGGGATCCTCTCGTGCGCCTCATTCAGGGCACGGAGGCCCCCCCGTCAGGATTGCAGGGTCGCTGAGCCGCTACTTGCGCTGGCTCAGAGGCACCATGATGTGCACGTAAGGTGTTCCCTTCCACATCACCCACGGGCCGCCGGTGCTGGGGTCGGTGGTGATGCCGTCCAGCAGCGATGCATCGGGAACGAGGATCATGAGGTGCGGTCCGGCCACGACCCAGTCCGTCGATGTTTCCTTGGTGCCGTAGGGATCTGAGTTGCTCGCGCCTTCATCTCCCTCCAGCATGTAGGAAATACCGATACCCGTGAAGGTGGGTGTGGTCCGGGTCTGCCATGCGTGTGCCCAACCGACCCACTGCTCGTCCAGACACATTGGGGCGGTGCCAGAAAGATCTGGCGGTGTCGGCATGCACGTCCAGCCATTCGTTCCCTCGCGCAAGACCGTCTGATCCCAATCCATGATCGTGGCGTTGCGGGCGAGATCCTGCGGCGCAGCCTTCATGGCTTCCTGGATCTTGGCGCGGTTCGCCTGCTGCGCCTGCGCGGTCGCGGGGACGAGAACACACAGAACGAGAAAGAGTGCGAGTGCGGGTTGGGCGAATCGGTTCATCGTTACTCCTTGGCGCGGAGCGCATTTGGGAGGGTACTGGGACGAAACAACACGCTCGGTGAGGAGCATGGTGCCATGAAGCCGTCGGAGAGTTCTGTCGCGGCTCCAGGAATCGGGCTAAATCTAACCCCGATACGCTTCCTCTGCCTTATCTGCCAGAGGATGTCGCCCTGCGGCTGCTCACCGAGCCATCCAAACAACGCCGGAACTGGCGTCAAGAACTGCCCGATATCCCCCGTTCGCTTCAATCAGCGTCCGTGAACTGGCGAGTTCCTATCGTTGTGCGCTGCAGTGACCTACACGTTTTCGTGATGCGCTCCGGCCCCCAGTGCTCCCCTGAGATATCGCGTTGTCTCCATCCCAGCCCCGAGCGTCACGCGGCGTTCGGGGCTTTCGGTTGCGGTGTCCTTTCGACGGGTGGCCACCCGAGCACGGGACAAACGACGCAGCACTCCACCACACAATGCCCTAATCCAGACGACGCACGTTCCGTATCAGTAAACATCGCAACGTCTACCGCACGGGGTGGTTGAAGGGCATACGCGACCGTGGGGGTCCAATTGTGGCGCAGTTGTGACTCTTGCGTTCGGATTGATCGCGCCGCAGTCTCGTGTATTAGACCTGCCGATGGCCACGATGGCCACGCCGCTAGAGCGACGCCTGCCCTTGGACGCCCACCAACGACGCGACTGCCAGACCAGCGACGGGAAACCACGCACCGTTTCCTGATTCGGAGGTGGCACCATGCGCACGTTACGCAGCGTAGCATCCGTATTCGTCATGAGCGCCCTGATCGTGTCGTGCAGCGATCAGTCCACAGGTCCCGCAGTAGACGGTCCCCAGTTCGCCGCCAGCGGTCCCGTGGTTCACCATGTGTCCGTAGGTGGCCCCGATGCCTGTGCTCCTCCCGGCTGCGATGCCAATTTCTCGCTCGTAGCGAATGAGAAAGCCGATGGCAGTGTATCCGGCCAATGGCAGGATACGTTCGCTGGCGGGGGCGAGGGGATTCACGTCTCTGTTGACTGCCTCAACGTTGTTGACAACGGCGCAATGGTAGGCGGCGTGATTACACATGGGACCTTCTTTGGTGTTGACGTGAGTGGTCAGCGCGCAATCACCGCGGTGATCGATAATGGCACGTCGGCCAACGATCCTGCGGATCAAATCAGCTACTCGATCTTCCCGCAATGGACCGGGGGGTTTCCGCCAGACGATCCCTCCTTCTGCCTCACACGTCTCCCTAGCGACAATCCGTTCCTTTCTGACCTGGCCCGCGGACAGGTGAAGGTCTGGTAGCATCAGCACCGGCTCAAACCGTCGAGTGCCAGCACCGCCCGGCCCCGCGCCGGGCGGTGCTGTTTCAGCCCCGAGCGTCATGCGGCGTTCGGGGCTTTCGGTTGCCCCACGCCGGGCGGTTTGCTTACGTCCTGAACACCGCCACGAACCCACACGTCGGACAGCGCCACACGTCCCACCGCTCATCCGGCGCACCCGCACCGAAGCAGAGTTGTAGCGCGTAGCGGCCTCGCGCCCAACACGTCATCACGTCGCCACAGAACGGGCAGGCCATCGCGGCCTCCATGCGCGACGGTAGAGCGGGACTATTAACGTAGTCGCAACACTTTCTTGGGATGTCCGAGGCCCTTCGTTCTGGCCGAGCGGCATCGCATGTCCTACTTTGGGGCAGCGCCAACCGAGGTCCCTCCCATGACCGATTTGCTGGAGCGCCTCCGCACCGCCCTCGCCGACCGATACACGATCGAGCGGGAGTTGGGTAAAGGTGGGATGGCGACGGTGTATCTCGCCGAGGACGTGAAGCACCACCGGCCGGTCGCCCTCAAGGTCCTCCGGCCGGAGCTTGCCGCCGCACTCGGCCCCGAACGGTTCTTGCGCGAGATTGAGATCGCGGCCAACCTGCACCACCCCCACATCCTGCCACTGTACGACTCGGGAGAAGCCGAGGGCTTCCTGTACTACGTGATGCCGTACGTGGAAGGGGAGTCACTCCGGGATCGACTGGAGCGTGAGAAACAACTTGCCATCGACGACGCCCTGCAAGTGGCACGGGAAGTCGCCGATGCGTTGAGCTATGCCCATGCCCACGGTGTGATCCATCGGGACATCAAGCCCGAGAACATCCTGCTGGAGAGCGGCCATGCGGTGGTGGCCGACTTCGGGATTGCACGGGCCGTCGATGCGGCGGGTGGCGCACGCCTCACGGAGACGGGGATCGCGATAGGTACCCCGGCCTACATGAGTCCCGAACAGGCAGGGGGCGAGAAGGACCTAGACGGCAGGAGCGATCTCTACTCGCTCGGCTGTGTGCTGTACGAGATGCTGGCGGGACAACCCCCCTTCACCGGTCCCACGGTCGAGAGTCTCGTGCATCAGCACCTGTCGGCGGAACCGCCCAATGTGACCGCGATTCGTCCCTCGGTGCCGGGGTGGGTCGCAGCGGCGCTGGAGCGGAGTCTCGCCAAGACGCCGGCGGACCGGTTCAATCCGGTGGCGCAGTTTGGCGAGGCGATCTCGCCAAGGGCGTCGGTGACCGATGCGCGGCCACTACCCATCGCACAGGGCACACGGCGCTGGCTTGGTCCAGGTGTTCTGGCCGCTGCAGTGCTCATCGTGATCGCGGTGGTGCTGTTCCGCATGATGGCCCCTGGGCCGATCACCATCACCGCGTCGAACATCAAGCAAGTGACCAGCCAGCCGGGTATCGAGTTCCAGCCCGCGCTCTCGCCTGATGGGAGCGAAGTAGCGTACGTCGTGGGTCCCCGCCAGACCCCGCGCATCGCCATGAAAAGCACCGTCGACATCGGCGGTGGCAGTGGATTGCGCCTGAGCGAGGCGGGGAGCGAACTCCAATGGCTCCCGGCATGGACGCCTGAGGGCGCATCCCTGCGCTTCTGGGCTTGCGGGGCTGGAGGTGCATACGGACCCGGTTCCGGCTGTCAGTGGAAGGAGGTGGGAAAGCTCGGCGGCCCCGTTCGCACCGTCGGTGTACCGCGCGAGTCGGATCGCTACGCATGGTCACGGGATGGAACGCGAGTGGCGTTCGTGGCTGGGGACAGCATCTTCGCCTACTCGGCAGACCAAGACGAGCGACAACTGCTGGGCGTGCACGTGTCGGATAGATACGCGCCGTTGCACTCCCTTGCGTGGTCACCCGACGGACGAATGATCGCCTACGTGCGGGGCAACGCCTTTTGGACATACTCCCAAAACGCGCTCGCTGCTTCCATCTGGATCCTGGATCTCCACAGCGGCGAACGCGTTCAGGTAACGGACGCGGAGTACCTGAACGTGAGCCCCCAGTGGCTTCCCGACAGCCGCCATCTGCTGTTCGTGTCCAGCCGGGATGGCCCCAGAGGTATCTACGTGGTCGAGGTAGGGCCTGACGGATCACGAGGGCCTCCCCGCAGCGTCCTGAGCTCGTCGGATCCGCATTCCATCTCGATTTCGGCGGATGGCCGGAGACTCGCGTACGCCAAGTTCCCAAGTGCGCAGAACGTCTGGTCGATTCCCATTCCTCGATCCGGTGTGGTTTCGATCCGCGAGGCGATCCCGGTCACCACGGGTAATCAGCTCGTTGAGAGCCACGACCTTTCCCCCGACGGTGAGCGGATCGTCTACGAGAGCACGCTTCTGGGAAGCACCGACATTTGGACACGACCGTTGACGGGTGGGGACGCAACGATGATCGCCAATCTGCCGGGGTATGCGTTCAGTCCCCAGTGGTCGCCGGACGGTTCGGAAATCGCGTTCCACTCGGTGCCACCCGACAGCGGAGCGGCGAGGATCTTCGTGGTGCCGGCAACGGGAGGCGTCCCCGACCCGCTGGAGGATATGCCCGGCGACGACGCCTATCCTGTGTGGTCACCTGACGGACTTGCGATTGCCTTCAGCTCGTTTCCGCCCGGGACGCCTGGGGCAGAGACGTGGGTCGTCACACGTGACCGTGTTGGCGGAGATTGGGGGGTACCCGTCCAACTGACCGATTCCCTCTGTGGCTACCCTCAGTGGGACGTCGACGGAACCAGCCTGGTATGCAAGAGTGGGAGGGAGCTTGTGCGGGTCTCCCGAAGCGGCGAGGTCCTCGCGCGCTATGATCGGTGGACAGCCACGCTGCAGTTGCTCGGGCCCATCCGGTTCTCGCCTGACGGATCGAGGATGTACGGCTACTTCACCGAAGAGGACGGTACGCTGGGGGTGTGGTGGATCGCGGCTGACGGTGGGGATGCCACCAAGGTGGTAGCGTTCGACGATCCCTCTCTGACCGTGTGGGGCTTCCTCACGGTGGGTCCCGAGCGTCTCTACCTCACCATTGCGGACTACGAGAGTGACATCTGGGTGATGGATTTGGAGTGGTGAGCGGAGGCAGTTGAGGCCGAAGGCGTAGCTTCCGACAATTGCAGAGACATCGAGCCCCGAGCGTCACGCGGCGTTCGGGGCTTTCGGTTGGGCCTCTCCCACCGTCATCGCCGACAACTCCTCTACTGTTTCGCGGGACACAGGGCGTAGGTTCTGCTTGACGCTGCCTTGACGGCCCGCCAGCACATTGGCGCGTCCCGTATGGGAGGAAGCCATGCGCTCAGCCGTCCTTCTCGTCATTCTCGTCATTGCTTCGTTCACCGACGCCGTTCCCCAAGAACTGCCCTTGCAGCCCGGCCAGCGGGTACGGGTAACTGCACCAGACCTCGGCATCAACAAGCTGCCTGGGCGTCTCCAGAGCATGAGCGGCGACACGCTTGTCGTTCTTGCCGGCAAGGCAGTGGTATGTGAGATCAGCGAGATCACGCGGCTCGACGTCTACGCCGGACGCAAGTCGCACGTGTGGGTCGGTGCGGGAATGGGTCTGCTGGCTGGTGCCGTTGCGGGAGCGATCACGTGGACGAGCATTGGTGATTGTGGGTTCGTCGACGACCCCGAATGCAGAATGTACGGCGCGCTCTTATTGGGAGGCGTTGGTGCGGTGGCGGGTGGGGTGACCGGTCTGCTCATCAAGACTGATCGCTGGGAGCCAGTCCCGCTCGACCGCTTGCGCGTGAGCATAGTGCCGCAGCGGGATGGCTTCGGCATCGGAGCGAGCATCGCGTTCTGACCCCGGGCTTCCAGCCGTCGCTGCCAACGAGAGGAGGCATCAGATGAGCAAGGTCCCGGTCACGGCGTTCGCTGGTGTTGTGCTGGCGCTTTCGAGCGCGACGGAGGGTCACGCGCAAGGCGTTTCCCTTGGCGTGGTGGGTGGAGTCAACGTCGCGACGCTTGCGGTCGAGGGTTACGACGCCGCTGGTGTCGGTGCAAAAGTGGGGATCAACACCGGCCTCCGTCTTTGTCTGGGTCTCGGTCCGAGATTCGGCGTGATGCTGGGGGTCCTCTACTCCCGGAAGGGCGGGACCGTCCACCGTGCGCAGAGTGGCGACGTCGACTACGCCCTCCATTACATCGACTTCCCGATCTTGGCTCAGCTCACGATCCCGACCGACGAGGCGGGGAAGCTCAAGGTGCATCTGGCCGTCGGACCAGCCGTTGAGTACGAGGCGGACTGGGTTTGGGGATCATCGACGGGCGGCGCTCTGATGGCGCTCGGTGGGTTGGACATCCGAGCGGGCAGGGGTGCCGTGATCTTGGACGCTGCCTACAGTCTTGGCCTCAGCGGTATTGACACACGAGCCGAGGGGCTGGTTTCGAGAAAGAACCGGACGCTCTCGTTCCTGGTCGGGTATTCGTTTGGACTCTGATCCGTCCGAAGACGGCGGTCAGACTCAGGTTCAGATGGCCCGTGGAAGCCCACAAGCGTCACGCGGCGCTCGGGGCTTTCGTTTGCGCTCACGTTGACGCCTGCTGACTCACGCCGCACTTTGGCGTGAGGTTGGGGGGCAACCCATGGGCACTGCCAGCCGAGTCTGTACTTCCTGTGACACTCCCGTACCTGACGACGCCGCATTCTGTCCGAATTGCGGCGAGGCCACTCCGACGGGCGTCATTGACGACGAACAGATCGACCAGCAGCGGCTGAGCGCCGCCCTAATAGACCGCTACTGGATTCAGCAGGAGCTGGGCCGTGGAGGGATGGCGGTTGTCTACCTCGCCCAGGACGTGAAGCACGACCGGCAGGTGGCCCTCAAGGTGATGCTGCCGAAGTTGGCCGCCACGCTCGGTGCGCGGCGGTTTCTCCATGAGATCCAGGTCGCCGCGAGGTTCCAGCATCCACATATCGTGCCGCTCCACGATTCCGGCGAAGCGGACGGTTTCCTGTACTACGTCATGCCCTACGTCGAGGGTGAATCGTTGCGTGCCCGCTTGCGACGCGACCGGCAACTGCCTATCGACGATACGCTCCAGATCACTCGCGAGGTTGCGGAGGCTCTGGACTATGCCCATGAAACGGGCGTCGTCCACCGTGACATCAAGCCGGAGAACATTCTCCTCTCGCGAGGCCACGCGCTCGTGGCCGACTTCGGGATCGCTAAGGCCGTCTCCTCGGCGGGCGGCTCGGCACTCACCTCGACGGGGATCGCCGTCGGCAGCCCGCTCTACATGAGTCCGGAACAGGCAGCCGGCGATCCGAAGCTCGATGGGCGGGCCGATATCTACAGCTTGGGATGTGTGCTGTACGAGATGCTCGCCGGGGAGCCGCCGTTCACGGGTCCCACGGTCCAGGCGATCATCGCAAAGCACGCCATCGAGCCCAGGCCGAGCGTGCGGACGATCCGGGCGTCCGTGCCCGAGCATGTCGATCGCGCCCTGCAGCGCGCGCTCGACAAGACGCCCGCCGATCGATTCGACACGGTGCGGTCCTTCTGCGAGGCGCTGACCGAGCCGCGCGCGACCACAGAAGCGGAGCCACGCCAGTCCGCAATACGGCGCCGATTCGTGCTCGTGGCGGGGGTGCTAGTGCTCGCCGTGGCCGCGCTCGCGCTCTGGGCCGTCCGCCCATCCCGGGCGCACTTCGGAAGCATCGGTCCGGGCGGTCGGGTGAGCCTGATGCTCTCGACCGCCGCGCAGGTGGATGAGCCATCGTTGTCGCCGGACGGCAAGCTCATTGCCTATGCGCTGCGGGAAGAGGGAGGGCAGGTGGATCTCTACATCCGCCGCGTCGCGGGCGGGCAGGTCATCCGGCTCACGAACGATTCCGCAGCCGAGAGTTCTCCGGCGTTCTCCCCCGATGGCGAGTTCATCGCTTTCGCGCGCAGGTCGTCCGATGCGGACGATCCGGCGATCTGGATCATCCCGACACTCGGCGGCGACGCTGCGCTCGTTGTCCGGCAGGGTCACACGCCGGTGTGGTCGCCGAACGGCGAGCGCATCGCCTTCTTGCGCCGCCCTGCCGGAAATCCCGACTTCTTGGCTGCGGTGAGGCGAGACGGAACCGACTTCCAGATACTCTTTCGGAACGCCTCACCGTACCTGACCCTTCGCGCACCCGCCTGGTCCCCCGACGGGTCGGAGATTGCGCTGGTGCGCAGCGCCGGCGGCGTGGCCGGGGAGATCTGGATCGTGTCACTGGACGGCCGGGCCTTGTTGCTCACGCGCGACCTGCCAGGAGTCTACAGCGGCTCACCCGTGTACACACCCGACGGCGCCGGCATCATCCACTCGTCCAGTCGCGGGGGGTCGGTCAATCTGTGGATCGCTCCCAGGGACGGGAGCGAGCCGATTCGCCTGACCGCCGGCGCCGGGCCCGATGAGGAGCCGACGGTGGCGCGCGACGGGACCATCGCCTATGTGAACTCCCGCTGGCGCACGGAGCTGTACGTGTACGACTTTCGCAGCGGGGCACGGCGTGCACTCTGGCGCCACGCAGCGCCGCTCTGGGGACCGGCATTTTCGCCTGACGGGAGCACGCTCGCGATCAGTCAGTTGGAGGCGGATGGCGCCTGGCATATCTGGGTGGTGTCGGTAACCGACGGAAGGTCACGGCAGCTCACTGCGGGATCACTTCCGCAAGTCTATTCGCGGTTCACGCCCGACGGCGGGTCGGTCCTCTACCAGAGTTGGACGACCGATACGAGCCGGATTTGGCGCGTCCCGTTGGCAGGCGGTCCGCCCGTCGCGCTGACCCCCGCGGCAGAAAATGCCGGGTATGCCGATCTCTCGCCCGACGGGACCCAGATTGCGTACGTGCGCGGCGAGGACGTGGAGCGGATCTATGTTGCGCCGGTGGGCGGAGGCGAGCCGCGCCTCCTCACGGACTCACCGGGCAGTGTCCCCCGCTGGTCGCCCGACGGCCGGTGGATTGCCTTCAGCCGGGATCGGGACTATGCCGGTGGAATCTTCGTCATCGCCGCGGACGGCAGCGGTGAGCGGCGCCTTACTGAGCGGGGCGGGTGGCCGGTGTGGTGGCCCGACGGAACGCGCATCGGCTACCGGATCATCGGACCGCACGGCGGGCAAGAAATCCACGTCGTGCCCGTGGAGGGAGGGCCGTCACGGCACCTCGACCAATTCGTGTTCAGCGGCCGCAACACGCTGTTCGACATCTCGCCGGACGGAAGCCTCATGGCTCTGACGCGCGGTGTGCATTTGGCTGACGAGGTCTGGCTGATCCATCCGGCGCGGTGACTCGCGGCGTTCGGGGCTTCCGAGATGGAACCGCCACCGCCCAACCGCCCAACCGCCTAACCGCCTAACCGCCTAACCGCTCAGATGGCGGCGGGCAAACAACCACGCTCCAACCGCAAAGAAGCCGAGCGTGAGTGCCGCCATGGCAACGAGCTCGAACACGACGTCAGTGAGACCACCGCCGGCCGACATGATCCTGCTCAGCGCCGACACGGCGTGCGTGGTGGGCAGCACCCCATTCAGCTCGATCACCCGCGCCCCCACCGAGAAGAGCGGCACGTCGGGCAGCGGGAACATCCCGCCCGAGAAGAACATGAGGACGAAGAACGGGAAGCACCCGATCGTGACGAGGTCGAAGATGGTCCGCAAGTAGGCGGCGACCCCGATGCTGATGGCGACGACCGACAGGCTGCTCAGCGCACCGACGACGAGCATCGGGAGCATGGCTCCTTCCGCCCGATACCCGAGGACGACCGCGGTGCCGTAGGTCACGCCCAGCGCCGCCAGGCCGATCAGCACCTGCACCACGCTGATCGCGCCGAGCCACTCCACCGTCCGCATGGGGGACAGGCGCAGCCGCACGATGGTTCCCGCGTCCTTTTCGCGGATGAGCGAGGCGGCGGCCGTGAACATCAGCATCATGACCGCCAGCACCAGGAGTGCGGGCACGTAGTGATCGAACTCGCTGCTGCTGCCCTCCCCGCCGAGCGTCCGGGCCTCGAGGTGGATCGGGCCGGTCTCCCCCGTGACCGTCCCGGCGTACGCGAACACGAGGTAGTCGATGAAGGCAGCCGCCATCGGTGACCTCACGTTCGAGGGGTCGCCCCAGGTCCGGACCACCGCCGGGGCGGCTCGCCGGCCGTCGCGGTATCCGAGCACCGCCTCCGACAGCTCTTCGGGCAGCTCCACCACCAGGTCCACGCCGCGCGCACGCAGCCGCTCCAGCGCGGGATCGAGCGCGTCGGCCGGCTCCACACGTAACGCGGTTTGGCCGTCGAGCGACCCCACCGCCTGCACGTGCTCGAACAGCTGCCGGCCGAGGCTCCCACGGTCGTGATTCACGACGGCCACGCGGTACGTCGTCGTCCCCTCACCGTAGTAGAAGTGCATGAGGGCCACGAAGAACGGCGCGAACGTGATCACCAGCACGAGGATCTTCCAGTCCCGCATGTTCTCGAGCAGGGTCTTTCTGAGCAGGGCGAGCACTCTCATTCCCGCAGCTCCCGCCCCGTGAGCGTGATGAACACGTCCTCGAGCGACCGGCGCCTGATCACCATCGCACCGCTCGGCAGACCGATCTCGCGGCAGCGTTCCAGCACCCGCGGCAGCAGGTTGAGGACATCGGGCCCGACGAGCCGCAGCGTTCCCCCCCGACACGCCAGGGAGCGCACCCCCTCGGGCAGACGCGATTCGAGCAGCGGGACCTTAATGGCGGCGTCCTCCGGCACGGCGACCTCCAGCACGTCCCCCTCGCCCACGGAGTTCTTGAGCCGCTCCGGCGTATCGACCACCAGCAGCGTGCCGTGATCGATGATCGCGACCCGGTCGGCGAGCCGGTCGGCTTCGTCCATGTCGTGGGTGGTGAGGATGACCGTGGTGGGCGGTGCCAGCGAGCGGATGTACTCCCGCACCAGCACGCGACTCTGCGGATCGAGTCCCGCCTGCGGCTCGTCCAGCACGAGCGTGTCGGGCCGATGCACGAGCGCGAGGGCGAGGTTGAGCCGGCGCTTCATCCCGCCCGACAGGGTCTTGGCGAGCCGGTGGCGACGGTCGTGGAGGCCCAGGACCTCGAGCAGCACCAGTGCGCGTCCGCGCGCCTCGGGCCGCGCGACGTCATACATGCGGCCCACGAACTCCAGTTGTTCCAGGCACGTGAGGGCGTCCCAGATCACCAGGTCCTGCGGGCACAGCCCCAGCACGGGAGGGTGCGCCGGCCGGTCGTTGGTCGCAGGGCGGGGGGCGAACGTGACCTCCCCCGCGTCGGCGCGGAGCAGACCGCACACGATGTTGACGGTCGTAGTCTTGCCCGCACCGTTGGGGCCAAGGAGCCCCAGGATTTCCCCTTCGTGAATGTCGAGGGAGAGAGCGTCGAGCGCGCGGACGTCGCCGTAGGATTTGGCGAGGCCCTCGAGCGCGATAGCCACGGTCGGATCCGCATGCCGCGCTGGCGCGGTGCCCTCGCGCCCCCCGGAACCGACCCGGTATCCCGTCACTGTGGTCACCATCCCGTCGTTCGGCTCAGCCGCCGTGGGTGACCGTCCGCCCACCTCACCATCATAGTGCTCGGCGAGCGGGGCGGCCAGCTGTCGACGACGCGGTTGCGAGTATCCCGACAAGCCTCTCGGTGTCTCTCACGGGACACCGCGCCCCGCGTCTGCCATTGCTCTCCGAGGAGGTCGTCGGCGCCGGGTGATGCGGCAGTCACTGACAATTGCAGACCCCAGCCCCGAGCGTCACGCGGGGCTTTGCCTTGCGCTCGGTGTCAAACGTGACAGCACACCACTGCCAAGTCCCCTAATCCAGACGACGCACGTTCGGTATCGGTGAACCCCGCAACGCCCCCCGCACGAGACGGTTGAACAACATATGTGACCCTTAGGGTCCGATTGTCGCAGTGCCGCAACTCTTGCGGAATCGAGATGCGAGGGGCAGTGTGGCCACCTGAAACGACTGTCGGGGGCCCCCCCGGCCCCGCCGCCTGACAGACGCCGCAGTGTGACGCCCGCCCGACGACGAGACCCCTCCCCAGCCCACCGGCACTGTTGCAGTCCATAGATGACGCCGACGGCCCGGTGTGGCCCCGCCGCTAGCGCGACATCCCGCCCGTGGATGCCCACCGACGACGAGACCGGTGGACCGCCGACGAAGAAAGTCCACAGCGCTTCTCTCTCAGGGGGTGTTCTATGCGCTGGCCAGGATTCCTACTCCTCCCGCTGCTGTTCGTCGCGTGCACGGACACGCAGCCCCTCGCACCGATCGAGGATGGGCCGGTGTTCAACTGGATGAACAACCCGGATAACGGGAATCTCCAGATCAACCGGTTCATGGACCACTTCGCCGTCAGTTGGACCGACCCCAGGAACGGACTGCGAGCCACACACACGACGTACCCCATCGAGGACGAACCCGACTGCGGTCCACAGGAACTGCTCGACGACCTTGTGGATTATCAGGATGTCGGTGTCTACGAGGACGACATCCTTGTCAGCTGGCTTCGCTCGGTCTACGACGGCGCAGATCTCTGGCTCATCATCCGCGATGAAACACAGGCCGGGGACTGCTATGGGAACCTGCTCATCGGCCAGGGAACGACCCGGATCCACGGCACGGACAACGATGTCTTCGCATGGTACGAAGGCAGTACCCGCATGAACAACAACTCCTACGGATGGACGGCCCATGGAGAGCTGACCACCGTCGGTGGCGAGGTGCTGGACTACCAGGGTGTTTACCGCGACGTCTGGGATCCCCAGACTGGAATGCCCATCCACACGACTGCGAAGGTGACCCTGCGTTGAACCGCGGTACACGCGGGCACGAACCCACTTTGCACCGCCCGGCTCCGCGCCGGGCGGTGTCGTGTCCAGCCCCGAGCGTCACGCGGCGTTCGGGGCTTTCGGTTGCTTCCACACCCACCGTCATCTCCGACAAGGCCTTCCCTATTTCTCACGAGACACGGGGCGTAGGTTGATATGATTCCCCTCCCAAGGAGCGTTCATGCGCCACATGATTCTTCCGCTGATGCTGGTCGCTGTCGCCGCCTGCCAGCCAGGAGCTGGTCCGCTGACAGACGAGGATGTTGCAGCTTTGCAGGACCTTGGACAGGCCTATGTCCGGGGATTCTCGGCAAATGACGCTGGTGCCGTAGCCGCAGTGTATGCGGAGCGGGCCACCGAGATGCCGCCCAACATGCTGGCCCGAGACGGGGTGGATGCCATCAGGGCAGCGTATGCTTCCTACTTCGATGCCGGCGCGGGAACCGTTGCATTCACGATGACGGCCGCCGAGATCGGTGGGATCGGCGGGCTGGCGTTTGATCGCGGCACCTGGTCGTGGACGGGTAGGCAGGGAGCCGGGACCGAGCCCGTCACGCAAACCGGCAAGTATCTCGCGATTGCGCGTCGGCAAGAGGACGGTTCCTGGCGATATACGGCAATGATCTGGAACTCGGACACATCACTTCCTGAGCCCGAGTAGCGCCAGCAACAGGAATCGGCCGTACACGTCACTGGCTCCGCCGGTCCCCGCGCCGGGCGGTGTCGTCGCAGCTCCGAGCGTCACGCGGCGTTCGGGGCTTTCGGTTGGGCCACACCTGACGTCATTTCCGACAACTCCCTCACTATTTGTCACGGGACACGGCCGGTAGGTTCTGTGTTGCTTCCCTTGAGGAGATCCTCATGCGGCGCACGGCGTTAGCGTTGGCGATTCTTACCGCTGCCTGTGCTCGACCATCACCACTCACACCACGCGAGAGACTCTTCGACGAGACCACAGGTTGCGTCGTCCGAGTCGTGGTGTCCGACGGGTTCACGGAGGCGGAGCGTCGCAGCGCCCATGGTTACCGTCAGATGAGTTTCACCTTTGTAACGGACAGCGTTTCGGCGATGAGGGTGATCGTTCGGCTATTGGAGGACCGCCCGATTGTTTTGTTTGTGCCAGAGCAGTACTTGGAGCGGACGTATCGGCACTTTCGGACTGCCCAGCGGGTCTTGGAGGAGTGCGTTGTTGAAGGGGTTGAGGTCCCAAGAAGGCCGCGTTGACTGCGAGCAGTCGCCCGGTCCCTGCGCCGGGCGCTTGTGTTTCGGCCCCCGAGCGTCACCCGGCGTTCGGGGCTTTGCCTTGCGCTCGGTGTCAAACGTGACGGCACGCCACCACCAAGTGCCCTAATCCGGACGACGCACGTTCGGTATCAGTGGACCCCGCAACGCCCCCCGCACGAGACGGTTGAACAACATATGTGACCCTTAGGGTCCGATTGTCGCAGTGCCGCAACTCTTGCGAAATCGAGATGCGAGGGGCACCGTGGCCACCTGAAACGACTGTCGGGGGCCCTCACGGCCCCGCCGCCTGACAGACGCCGCAGTGTGACGCCCGCCCGACGACGAGACCCCTCCCCAGCCCACCGGCAGTGTTGCAGTCCATAGATGACGCCGACGGCCCGTTGTGGCCCCGCCGCTAGAGCGACATCCCGCCCGTGGATGCCCACCGACGACGAGACCGGTGGACCGCCGACGAGGAAAGCCCACAGCGCTTCTCTCTCAGGGGGTGTTCTATGCGCTGGCCAGGATTCCTGCTCCTCCCGCTGCTGTTCGTCGCGTGCACGGACACGCAACCCCTCGCACCCATCGAGGATGGGCCGTCATTCGACTGGATGAACAACCCCGACAACGGGAACGTAAATATCTTCCGGATCTCGCATCACTGGCGAATCTGCTGGACGGACCCGAGCAACATGCTGCGAGTCTGTCATACCACGATCCCCTCTGCCGCCAATCCTCAGACAGCCTGTGACATCCAGGGGGAAGGCGATCCTGTCTCGCACCAGGATGTCGGGCTCTGGATCGACGAAATGACCAGCTTTCTCCACGCGGTTCATCAGGGGGAGACGTTCGTAGTCATCCGTGACATGACCACGGACGGCGATTGCTTTGGAAAAGCGCTGGTCGCTGAAGGATGGGGAAGGCTTACGAACACCGACAACGATATTCTTGGGTCGACCGACCCGAATACGAACACGTGGAGCTTCCGTGGACAGGGAAGACTGGAGGCAACCGACGGGAGGCAGGTCCACTACAACGGAGTCCGTCACATGCAGTTCGGCCCAAACATCGAGTTCCGCGTCCTGAAATCGAAGGTCAACCTTCGGTGAGGCTCGGGCGACTGTCGAGCAGTTGGCGAACACCCACCGCCCGGCCCCGTGCCGGGCGGTGTCGGTGTAGCCCCGAGCGTCACCCGGCGTTCGGGGCTTGTGGCTGCTTCCACACCCACCGTCATCTCCGACAACGCCTTCCCTATTTCTCACGAGACACGGGGCGTAGGTTCTGCCATTCCCCTCCACGGAGGTCATCATGCCTCGCATCCGTATCTGTACCGCCCTCGTCGCGCTCTTGGCATCCGGCTACGCAGTTGCCCAGGCGCAAACGCTTGTCCTCCAGCAGAACAAGTGCGACATGGGAAAGGTCGGTGAGCTTCGTGCCTTCGTGGACTCCGCCTTCGTGCCGATCGCGCAGGAGCTGGTCAACGAGGGCAAGATCAGGGCGTTCCACTCGGCGTTTCACTCCTGGGGTGACGAGTGGAACGTGGTCTACATCTATGTCGCCGAGAGCATCCCTGCATTCCTCAGTGCGTTTGGGGAGGCGTTCTCCCGTATGTCGGCGCGGTATCCCGAGTCCATGCCGATGTTTCAGGAGTGGTGCTCCGAGCACAAGGACAGCTTCCTCAGCATGGGGAAGATGACCGTGCACCCGCCGGCACCAAACCGCTAGAACTCGCTCGGGATGAGCTGCGCCACCGCCCGACCCCCGTTCGCGCCGGGCGCTGTTCTCAGGAACCCCGAGCGTCGTGCGGCGTTCGGGGCTTCGGTTGCGGTGGCGTTTCGACGGGTAAGCCACCCGAGCACGGGACGAACGACGTAGCACTCCACCACAAAGCACCCTAATCCAGACGACGCACGTTCGGTATCAGTGAACCACGCAACGCCCCCCGCACGCGGCGGTTGACGGGCATACGCGACCGTGGGGGTCCAATTGTGGCATTGCTACGACTCTTGTCAGCAATGGTCCCGTGTCGTATTACCCACGACACAAACGGAATCATTCCCGTCGGTGGCCTTCGTGGCCCCGCCGCCCTGTAGACGCCGCAGCTTGACGCCCGCCTGACGACGAGAGCCAACCCCACCGGCACGGAGACTCTTGCTGTGAGGTGGGTCATGTCGGCACCACGGGCAATCCGACTCCTGAGCCTTGCTGGTCTCGGGCTCCTCACCACCTGCGATAATCAGAACCTCGGTCCATTGACCGATCCGACTGCACCTACGTTTGAGATTATTGATGCGGCGCACAATGCGGCGGCCAACCCGCATTTCTACTTCTTGCCGCCGCTGGTTCCGTCGCCGAGCTACGGCGGGACCTTCGATGCGTCACTCTCGCCGGTCGTGCAGATCTGCGAGTGGACGGGCACGGCGTGCGTGGACCCGCCGATAGCCGAGTTCACGACCACTACGGGGCCGGGATCCGAGACCGTCAGGCTGGTAGAAGCGGACCAGCACTACATCGTCAACTGGCACACCGATGCCTTCGCACTGGACCCCGAGACCATGTACCGCATTAGCGTTCTGGTGGCGGGCACGCATCTGGGGCACGCGGACGTGGACGTGGTGACGAGTGGAAGGGATCTCAAGAACGTAGCGACGGGTGAGTACGTCGCGCTCAAGGATGACCGGACGCTCCCCATCAAGTTCCGGATCGAGCAGGGCGCAGTCACCGTGGTCGGCACCACCGGTGGCACCGTGGCGTTCGGGGGCGGTGCGGCGACGATTGTTCTCGCGGAAGGCAGCCTGTCCGGAACAGTCGGCCTGACGGGATGGCCGACGACCGACTACCCGGACACGGCAGACCTAATTTCGGAGACAGTGTACCGGTTCGGTCCAGAGGGCTTGACGTTCAATGAGGGCAATCCGGCCACCCTCACGATCAGCTACGATCCAGCGAGTCCACCCACCGACAAGTATCCCTGGTTGCACAAGGTGGTGAACGGCAAGTGGGTTCGCGCTCCGGGCTCCACAGCGGATCTCACTGCTGGCAGCGTCAGTGCACCGATCACTGGTTTCAGTACGTTTGCTGTGGTGAAGATCGCGTGCCACGCGGACATAACTGGCACGGTGACGGTGGCCGGGGTTGTTCCGCTAAAAGGTATCATGATCTCGGCGACCCGCGCTGGCGGAGGCACGTCAATCGGAGCGGTAACCCGCAGTGATGGTTCGTACCACATGATACTACCCGTGGTTCTGGGACTGCCCGCGACCTGGACGGTGACCGCTCAAGTGCTGGGTTATGGTCTTCAGGTTCAGGCGACCGTTACGGTCGCACCCTGCGTAACCACAACGACTGTGGACCTCACCGTCAAGCTAGAGACCGTGCTTGAAGCGACTCCACGCCTTGCAGACTTCATCGTGTGGGAGACACCCTACGCGCCGGTAGCGTATCGCGACTGGTCCTCTTCGGAGAAGGACGAACTCGAAGCGTACTTCGTGGCAGCTCTGAGCGGAGGAGCTTCGCTTTCCGATCCCCCGACGAATCTCGCAGCTGGGTCGCTCCCGGACGGCACCTTCGCAGAAACGGTCCTCGCTCCGGATGCTGCCTGGGCGCTGTACCTTGCGAATGTCGGTCACTCGCTCGCGATGGAGTACTCCGAACAGCTTGCGTGGTCACTCACCGGCTACTCGGACACTGCACTCAGCATTCTGCTCGATGGTCGTTCGTTCCTCAAGTGGGTAGAGCACTGGTCCGGAGTATCTGGATACCAGCTGTTTCACCCGAGGGAAACGGGAGGCTTCGTGGTTCGAGATGTACTGCCGGCACCACCGAGCGCCACCTACGGTTTTCTGACGCAGCACAACATCGTGAGTGGAGATCGGGTATCCACCATCGCGCGCGTCTTTGACTGGGCGCGCGAGCACATGTTTCACTACCGCGGGAACCAGTTGGCTGAAAACATGGAAGACCACTGGCAATATCGTGGCTCGGCGCCGGCCTCTCGCATCCTGTCTGGCACCGTGCGCCAGTCAGACGGCCGATTCGGCTCATGGACACCGGGGTGTCATGGCACGAACTGGTTCCTGCAAGATCTGCTGCGAGCTGTCAACATCCCGGTTCAGTATAGGAGTGGAGGTGGCCACGCCACGCCCTTCTTCATCGCCGACGGGCTTGCCCTGTCGCACGGCGACGACCTCTACACGAGCTTCGCCCGCATCTACAGCGTAGGCCAGCCGATTCCCTCGGAGGAGTTCTTCATTGACGAGGCAACGTGGGATGCATGGTTCGACCCGTCAGTGCCGTATTCGGACCAGCAAACGAATGTCGGACGGCGTGTCTCTGAGAATGCTGTCGCGTATCTCCCGGATTACTTGCTCTACCTTCGGTGCGAAGACATCAACACAGGTCGATCCCCAGGCGAGTCGGGCATCCTCGAGTCTTTGGGACGGCACTTCCAGCTCGCGGAACTCGAAGCGGCCAATCTCTGGCCGCGAACGGATGCGAAGATTGCTACGCTCGGGGGCTGTCCCAGCATTTGTCCAACGTGGAGCACCGCGCTTTCGTGCCATTCCAGCCTCGAGGTGGCCACTGTGACGACGGGACTCGGCCCTAGCGCATACGTCGTGCTTGTCGATGGAGTCGAGGCCGCTGTCACTTCGGTGAGCGGGACGGCGACACTGTACGAACTCTGGGGGCGTTCGTATTCTGTCGAACTGTCCGGCCTGGGGAGCGACTGCACCGTGGACGGCGCGAATCCGCGATCCATCACGCTCCAGCCTGGAGAGACCGGTCATACCACGTTCGATGTGAGTTGTGGAATGCCGGTCATTGACGGTGTCCTCAGCCCCGGTGAGTGGGACAGGGCTGTGGAGATCCTGGTACGAGACTTCGGTGAGTATACAGGAACCACGGTCTATGCGATGAGTGATGTGAGCAATGTCTACTTCGCCCTGAGGATACCGCAGCCAGCACCCACCAGTGGCGACCGATTTCTCGTACGCTTTGACAACGCGAACAACGGCGTTCTCGAACTGAATGAGGACCAGATCTGCGCAGCTACCCCCCCGTCCGACTGGTTCGATTGTCATTCGTACCAGTCGAGCGAGGGAATGTCTTGGGGTGCGGTGGACGTGCAGCAGGACGGGAGTAGCGCTATGACATCCGATGTGGCTTGGAAGACATTTGAGGTAGCGCGGCCGCTCTCGAGCGGAGACCCCTACGACTTCAGCCTGGTGCCCGGGGACATCGTCGGCTTCTGCGCTGCGTACTTCACGGGGAGCTCATACGTGGACTATCCTGCGGGCTGCATATACGCTGGCTCAGACTTGTCGGGCTATGCCGAGCTGGAGGTGGGTGGCCAATAGGGGCGTTGCCATCGGCTGATCGCAACAAGCAACCCAGCCCCGAGCCTCACGCGGCGTTCGGTTGCTCTGTCGTTTCCCTCGGCCAAGGACTCCAGTGCCGCCTCAGTAGGTCCTTCCACTCCTCGTCGGTCAGCAGCTTGCGGATGTCGGCGAGGTCGTCGCGCCAAATCGGGCGTGTGGTGACGTTGAGTGCGGACCGGACCACGGGCGTCAATGAAGGCTCAACAGCGACCCAACGACTCCCACATCGTGAGAGCCGTACACGACCGTTTCAGTGCAATTGTGGCAGTGCTGCGACTCTTGCGGAATGGAGATGCGAGGGGCACCGTAGCCACCTGAAACGACCGTCGGTGGCCCTCACGGCCCCGCCGCCCGACTGACGCCGCAATGTGACGCCCGCCCGACGACGAGACCGCTGGACCAGCGGGTCAAGGTGATCTCATCCGAAAGGAGCGTCCGTCAAGATGAAACGCCCGTCGATCTCTCTACTCCTAGCAGCCCTGACCGTGACAGCGTGCGGGGAGAGCAGCACGCCCACTGCCCCCACTGACGACCCTCTACTCGCATCGATGGCCGCAGCCGCCTACGACTGCACAGTGCAGACGCAAGTGCCAGAGGCTGAGTGCGGCGTGCTCGTCGCGCTGTACAACGGAACGGGCGGCCCCGCGTGGGCCAACAACACGAATTGGCTGGCGACCTCCGAGCCCTGCGGGTGGTACGGGGTCGGCTGTTTCGACGGCTCGGTGACGGAGCTGGGATTGAACGGGAACAAACTGAACGGGTCGATCCCGTCCGAACTCGGCGACCTCAGCAACCTGTATTATTTAGGGCTCGGCGATAACCAGCTCTCCGGCCCGATCCCAGCGGAACTCGGGAATCTCAGCAACCTGGTGTACACGCATCTCTTCTCCAACCAGCTTTCCGGTCCGATCCCGGCCGAGTTGGGAAACCTCAGCAACCTGGAGGGCATCCAGGCCATCGGGAACCAGCTGAGCGGTGCGATCCCTGCCGAACTTGGCAACCTCAGTAATCTCAAGAGGCTGAACCTTGCCTATAACCAGCTGAGTGGCGCGATCCCGGCCACACTCGGCAACCTCAGCAAGCTGGAAGACCTGGGTCTCCAATCCAACCAGTTGAGCGGTGCGATCCCGGCCGAGCTCGGCGACCTCGGCAATCTTGTGTACCTGGCACTCTACTCCAACCAGCTGACCGGTCCGATCCCAGCCGCACTCGGCAACCTCAGCAACCTTGCGATGCTGGATTTCGGCGACAACCAGCTGACCGGTGCGATCCCGGCCGAATTCGGCAACCTCAGCAAGCTGTGGAGTCTGAATCTCGTCGCCAACCAGCTCAGTGGCCCGATCCCGGCTGCACTCGGCAACCTCAGCAACCTGGAGCAGCTGTGGGTGTTCGATAATCAGCTAAGCGGCCCGATCCCGGCCGCACTCGGCAACCTCAGCAAGCTGAAGGCCCTCGTACTCCACGAAAACCAGCTGAGCGGTCCGATCCCGGCCGAACTCGGCAACGGC
>Ga0224497_10000740_pt1 | contig 22131 bp, 14 predicted proteins | sample SF_Jul11_sed_USG_4_FD_167970 | JGI IMG/M metagenome (GOLD analysis project Ga0224497, IMG submission 167970) | Sediment microbial communities from San Francisco Bay, California, United States - SF_Jul11_sed_USGS_13 | ecosystem: Environmental > Aquatic > Marine > Sediment | place: USA...
TAACGCGCTCGAAATTCAATGGCAACCGGCATATTTTCCAGAACCTCGGCGACGGAACCTTCTACCACTCGGGTTCGATGGCAATACGCCAGGCTGTCGCTGCGGGCACGAACATCACTTTCAAGATTCTGTTTAACGATGCCGTCGCCATGACGGGCGGACAACCCGTCGATGGTCCGATCTCCGTGCCGTCAGTTGCGCACTCGGTTCGCGCCGAGGGTATCGATCGAATCGCATTGCTTTCCGATGAGCCGGAGCAGTTCGACCCGCGGGACTTTCCGCGAGGCACGACGATCAGTCACCGGCGAGATCTCGATCCGGTACAGCGCGAACTTCGCGAAATCCCTGGCGTGACCGTGCTGATTTATGCGCAAACCTGTGCGACGGAAAAGCGCCGGCGACGCAAACGAGGGTTACTCGAAGACCCGAAGAAGTTCGTCGTTATCAACGACCTGGTTTGCGAGGGCTGCGGCGACTGCTCAACGGAGTCGAACTGCCTGTCCGTGGTGCCGAAAGAAACGGTATTCGGCCGCAAACGGCAGATAGATCAGAACAATTGCAACAAGGACTTCTCCTGCATCAATGGATTCTGCCCGAGCTTCGTGACAATCGAAGGCGGCGAACGCAAGCGGCGCGAGGGCCTGAGCGTCAACGAGCCGGTGCAAAGCCTGGCCGAGTCACTGCCGGCGCCCGACTGGCGGGCGATAAACGGCTGCTACGACCTTTTGGTCACTGGCGTGGGCGGAACGGGGGTCGTCACGGTTGGGCAACTCATAACGATGGCGGCACACCTCGAAGGAAAAGGCGCAAGCGTGCTCGATTTCATGGGCTTCGCGCAAAAGTTCGGCGCTGTCCTGAGTTATATCCGACTGGCGGACGCGCCTGGCAACATCAACCAGGTACGAATCGAGCCCGCGCGAGCCGACGCCCTGATCGGCTGCGATCTGGTCGTAAGTTCGTCACCCAAAGCATCGCAGACCTACAGGCCTGGACACACGCGTGCTTTGATCAATACTGCCGAAATGGCCACGGGTGACTTCGTCAGGTTCCGTGACGCGAACCTGCGCGGCAACGATCGTGTTGCGGCAATTCGGCGGGTGATCGGCGCCGCTAATGTCTTTACGCTCGACGCCAACGCCGCAGCCGAGACGATTCTGGGCAACACGATCTACGCCAACGTGTTGTTGCTTGGCTGCGCGTGGCAACAGGGCCTCGTCCCGATATCCCTCGACGCGCTGATGCGGGCGATCGAACTCAACGCGATCGAAGTCGACAACAACAAACAAGCGTTCACCTGGGGACGTATTGCTGCAGTCGATCCAAAGCGGATTGCCGGCATGATCGGCGACGACGCAACACAGGATGACACACTGCATGATCTCATCGCACGCCGTGCCGAGTTCCTTGTCGGATATCAGAATCAGGCGCTGGCTGACCGCTATGTCGAACTCGTTAAACGCGTGCGCGACACCGAGGGAAGCAATGATGATCTTGCGCGAGCAGTCGCAAAAAGTTACTTCAAATTGCTTAGTTATAAGGATGAGTACGAGGTCGCGAGGCTGCACACGCGGACAGAATTCCTCGAATCCGTTCGCAGGGATTTTGGCAACAAGGCGAAAATCCGTTTTCACCTCGCGCCGCCGATTCTCAACCGAGAGAAAGATGCACGTGGCCGGCCACGGAAGAAAGAATTTGGCGCGTGGATAGTACCGGCATTTCGACTACTCGCTGGCATGCGTCGCTTTCGCGGAACCTGGCTCGACGTGTTCGGCATGACGGCCGAGCGCCGCATGGAGCGCGCACTCATTACTGAGTTCGAGGCGCTGCTCGAAAAAGCGTTGCCGCAGCTGAATTCACAGAACGTCGGTCGGCTGCGAGAAAATGTGGCGCGCTACATGGATATCCGGGGCTATGGTCCGGTCAAGGAGCAGGCCGTGCGTGATGTTCGCGAGCAGATAACCCATGTGTGATTACATTGGGCTGAAATCCCGCACGCCGCCAAGTTGGCAGGCTTGTGTGGCCCACAGCGAAACTGGCCGAAACGCCTGACGTCGACTAACATCACCGGATAGTTGCGTTGAGCCTGCCATGGCAGCAGGCACAACGGTGCGATGTGATGCCCAGACCCATAACAATTGCGATCGTTTTTTCCGGTGCCATTCACCTGGCGCTCTTTGTGATCGTGGACTGGTTACTGAACAGTACGGCCCTGCCATCGATAAGCAGCGCTGTGCTGCTCGTGACCATCGAAGCACCACAGACAGCTGGCGCTACCGCTGACGAGAGTCGTGCGGTTCCGGCGGCTGAGGGTGAAATCGCGAGCCCCGCGAGTCATCGCCGCGCAAGTCTTGCCTCGGACAGGACGTCGGAGATCGTGCAGGCGACAGAAATGATGGTCGCGGCTGAAATCCGCCCGCGCGAGCTGCAAACAGCAACTGAGGCGACCAGTTTCGTGAATCCGGTTGCGATTGACCGCGAGGATTCCGCCGTCGAGACCAACATTGCCTCTCTTGGGGACGACCCGGAGGCCGCAGCTGCTGACGTCATCACCACGATTTCGCCGGGTGAGCCGAATTTGGTCGTCGGTCCGCCGGAGGCAAACCGGCCGGTTCCTGCGCAAGCCGCACTATCGCCGGTACAAAAGAAGATGCTTGATCGCAAGCTCAAAGAGTGGACTGAAAATCTTCGCAGCATGCCGGATGTGGCTTCCGGGCTGACGTGGAAGCACAAAGGACAGGAGTACTTGGCGAGATTTACGCATTTGCCGGCTGCGGACAACATGGGGATCGAGCGCGTAATTGTCGAGATCAGCACGGAGGAACATGGCAAGCGGCTTGCGTCAAAGGTGCATTTAAAGCGGCTGGCTTTTTCCAACTACGCACAGTTCGTGAATAGATGGGATCCCGATGTCGAGATACACAATGACGAACTGGACGGCCGCTTCCACTCCAATACAGCGATCAACCTGGCGTACGACCGACAGGTGCAGCCACTATTTCACGGCAAGGTGACCACGACATCCCGCAGTATCAATGTCACGAACAGCCGATGGCTAACAAGACGTGATGACATTTTTGTCGGTGGATTGCAGACCGGCGTGAGGTCGATTCGGTTACCGAAGCAATTTCTGCCGTTCCCGGCCGAATCGGAGATCGTTGATGATCAGGTCCAACTATTTCGCGAGGACACGCGGATTACGTTCGTTGCCGATGGCAGCTACGTATGGCAGCCAGCCGATTCCAGGTCTCCACCACAGGTGGTAATTATGTCTGGGAATACGATGTACCTCATCGCTGACAGGAAAGTCCATTTGTACGTCAAGGGTACGGTCAATGGCAAAGTGCTTATCTACTCGCCCGAGCGAATTGTCATCGAGGATGACCTGGTCTATGAACAGAATCCGGAGGAGATTCCGGATGCCGATGACTATCTCGGCCTGGTGTCCGACAAGTATGTGGACATTGCACAACCTGAAATCACAGGACCCGGTGACCTCTTGGTCAATGCGGCGATATACGCGAAACGCCGCTTCGCAGTGCGACGTTATCGCTTCAGGGAAAACGCATTGCTATACCTTTATGGAAGCTTGAGCGTCGGCTCACTTTCCGCAACCGAGCCACGGTATTACACGCGGATCCGGTTCGATCAGAGACTCGAGAAGTTGCGACCACCGGGATTTCCCATGACGGATCGCTATGAGGTCGAATCTTGGGACACGACCTGGAATGTCGAGACAATTGAGTAGCTGCCGGCAAGTGACAATCGACTACGAATTCGACAGCACGCCCGACGAGGGTCAGACAATGCCTGTCGCGGACGGCATGCACTGGCTGCGCATGCCGCTGCCGTTCGCGCTCGGTCACATTAACCTGTGGTTACTCGAGAACGATGACGGCTGGGCTATTGTGGATACCGGCATCAGCACCGACTCCAGCAAGCAGGTCTGGAACGATACGATCGCCAAGGTCATGCGCAGCAAGCCCGTTAATCATGTTGTCGTTACCCATCTGCACCCGGATCACGTGGGCTGCGCGGGCTGGTTGACCGATGAATTCGGCATCGATCTGTGGATGACCCGTGATGAATACCTGCTGTGCCGTGTTCTTGTGGCAGATACCGGACGCGCAGCGCCTGAGGAAGGCGTCAACTTTTATCACGCGGCCGGATTTCCGCCCGAGTCTTTGCAACGCTATCAAAAGATGTTCGGCATGTTCGGCAAGTACGTCGCGCCGCTGCCGGAAGCATACAAGCGACTACGGGACGGCGACGAACTGAAGTTCGCAGGCCACACATGGCAAGTGCTGGTTGGGCGCGGCCACTCGCCCGAGCATGCGTGTTTTTACGACGCCGACCGCAATCTTTTTGTCTCCGGCGATCAGCTGTTGCCTACCATTTCGTCCAACGTCAGCGTTTACCCGACAGAACCCAAGGCTAATCCGCTGCGCGACTGGCTCGAATCGCTGCAGATGTTGAAGGCCCGCCTGTCCGCAGATGTACTCGTGTTCCCGGCGCATGGCAAACCCTTTCGTGGCGCTCACCCGCGACTCGACGCAGTCATTCAGGAACATCTGGACGGCTTGAGCGCCCTTTACGATCTTTGCAAGGAACCGCAACGCGCACTGGATGTGTTCCCTGCCTTGTTCAAGGCGAGAATCTCGGACAGCAATCTGATCATGGCGACCGGCGAGTCGATCGCGCACCTGAACTATCTCATCAACGACGGCTCGCTCACGGCAGAATCTGACGACGACGGTGTGCTTTGGTACCGGGCCTGGTAGTTGCGCTTTGAGCAGCCTCTGCATTGACTCTATTAGTACAGACCCACCTTGTCCCCAATATGAATTGACAGGATCAGGAACACGGTCGCGAGCGCCATGATCTTGAGCATCAGCGGCCCGACGAATCTCAGCCAGGCTGTGTACGGTATCCGGCCCAGCGCGAGGGCACCCATGACCAATGCATTCGTCGGTACGATCATATTCGTGAACCCGTCCCCAAACTGAAATGCGAGTACGGCCGTCTGCTGTGGTACGTCGGTCAACGTCGCCAGCGGCGACATGATCGGCATCGTGACGAAAGCCTGCCCGCTGCCCGACGGAATAAAGAAGTTGCACACCGATTGCACAATGAGCATGCCGAACGCCGATACGTCGGGGGGCATGCCCTCGAGCATGCCCGCAATCGAGTAGACGATCGTGTCGATAATCTGCCCGTCCTGGAGAACGATCGCGATCGTGCGGGCAAAGCCGACGATCAGTGCCGGCCCTGTCATTAGCGCCGCACCCTCGAGGAATGTCCGGCTCGTTTCTCCGGCAGGCATGCGCACAATCAGGGCGGTCAACAAACCAATTCCGAGAAACACAGCGTTCAGCTCGGTAATATACCAATGGTGATTAGCCGCACCGTACACGAAGCCCGCAAGCGCGAGCATGAAAACGACGAGTACAGTAATCCGCGCACCACTAAAATGGATGTCTTCGGGTGCCTCGAAGCCATTGCTGAAATCGACGTCGGCGACAAGACTGGCCGACGGGTCGCGCTGCACCTTGCGCGCGTACCGGTACACGTGGTGAAAGGCGAGCGACAGGAATGCCGCCATCATCACGAGCCGGAAACCTGAACCGGAAGTCAACGGCACTCCGGCGATGTTTTGCGCGATTAATACGCCGAATGGATTGATTCCCGCGCAGCCCCAGCCAATGCCGTATGGGATCCAGACCATGCCCATGGCAACGACGGCGTCCATGCGCATCGCAAGCGACATCGTGACGATGATTGGCACAAGCGGCACGTACTCCTCGCCCATGCCGATCGTGAACGCACCCAGGCTGAACATGACGAGGCAACCAGCGATCAGAATCCAGGGGCTGTGCCCAAGTCGCGCGACTGCGTGATGCAGAGCCGCATCAATCGCTCCGCTCTTGCGCAATACGGCGATGACGCCACCAACAATAAAGATAAGAAAAATAATGTCCTGAGCATCTTCCATGCCCTTGGTAATTGCGAACATGAAATGCCACGGCGACAGCGAGACCTCCTGTTCGCCGGCGATTGGCGCATAGGTACCTGCAACCACCATCATGCGATCCGGATTGTCGGGGTACGGTTCGCGCTCAAACTCCCCGTGGGAAATCACATAGGACAGCAGTTGCGCAACAACGATGAACGAAAAAATAAGGACCAGGGAATCGATATCCCAGCTGCGCTTGCTCATGCATGACTCCGCTTTTCAGGCAGCCGTTAGTGTACGCATTTGAAAATGCAAATGCTCACGTGTTCGCGGACAGCAAATCGGCTCCGTGAAAAGCTTGACACAAAGGAAGACCGGCAGCGCTTTGCGCTGCCGGTCATGTTTTGCTCAAGTGTCCCTAGACGCGGTTGTTGATGCGTTTGCCGCGGCGGTCGTGACGCCGGTCGATCTTATGACCGCGCTTGTCCATGCGACGATCGATACGATCGCCCTTGCGATCGAGTCGCCGGTCAATCTGGTCACCTTTGCGGTCCAGACGATCCGAAAGGCGATCCCTGCCGGCTGCGTCGGCACGATCCGACTTACGATCAAGGCGCCGATCGATGCGGTCACCCTTCCGGTCCAGCCGAAGATCAATGCGATCGCCCTTGTTATCGAGACGATTTTCGATGCGATCGCCGCGATTATCGAGCCGGTCCTCGATGCGGTCGCCCGTGTCCGCGAATGCGGCGCCACCAACAACCAGCAGAACCACGGTAACCACTAATGTCTTTCTGATATCCATAAGAATTCTCCGTTGTATCCATACGTAGTGTCTTCAATACGTACAACGCCGCCCGGGTGCGCTCGTTGACAAGGGCGCACGGCGAGTCACGGATTATTGTCAAATACGGTGGGAATCAGCCATGCAGCAACATGACCGGAATCGTCGCCTTGCGGATCAGGAACTCAGTCGTGCCGCCGAATACTTTCTCCCGCCAACGACTTCGGCTGTAGGCGCCGCCAAGCAGAACATCAGCCCGCTTTTCCTTGCATGCCGCCATCAACTCGGCCTCGACATTGCGGCCCCGAGTGCTCACTTTCGTCGTCTTGACACCCCACTGCGTAAGGTACGCGGCGAGATGATTCGACTGCGGTCCGGCCCTGTCCTCTGGACCGCAGCTGACAATCGTCACTTCATTTGCTTGTTGCAGAATCGGAATCGCTGCAGTGACACAGCGGGCAGCGTCCGAACTTTGGTTCCATGCGATACACACATGTTTGCCGACGATCTTGCGCGCCGAGCTCGGAACGATCAGCACAGGTCGTGTCGACTCAATGAGTGCCGCAAGCATGAACAAATCGGCCACCGTGCCGGCACGCATTGGCCGCGATACGACAACAAGATCGGCGACCGGCCCGACGATACCCATCAGCTTGTCGGGTGAGCCGACGCGCTCCGCCCACAGCGCACTCGGTTCCTGACGTGCACGTCGCGAGACCTTGTAGCCGTGCTGTTCAGCAATGGCTTGATAGAGAGCTTTTGCGGCAGCCGGTGCCCTCTTGGTATCGCGCCTTCTCCACGCCGCGTCAGCGAACGCCGTACCGAGCGTTCGATTGGAATATCGGTGCGGGCGCACGTGACAGCCACTGACACTTGCGCCAAGCCGCTCGCCCAGGTTGAACGCCGTTTGCAGCGCTATCGCACACTCAGGCCGATCAGCCACCGGTACCAGGATCACGCGCATTGACATACTCCCGAATTACCTGGTTCGAGAATATCGCCTTCGCATCAAAACGAGAAGTTATTTCGACCAGCGTGAGCGTAGGTACTTGCCACGCGCCGTGAGAGGCGTCAGGTTCGTGCGCGATCGATATCGACGACGCTCGAAGCGAGCTTGAGGCTCTGAGTATCTTCGTGACCGTCACACCAGCGACGAAACTGATCTGCCGGCATGGGTTTGGCGACGAAATAGCCTTGCACGAGATCGCAGCCCAGCTTGCGAACGATCGCGTACTGCTGGTCGGACTCGACGCCTTCGGCCACGATATCGAGGCCCATTACCTTGCCAAGCGCAATGATTGCCTGCACGACTCGCGTATTGGACTCCGAGTCGACGAGCTTGCCAACGAACGAGCGGTCGATCTTCAGCGTCGTCACCGGCAATTCCGCGAGATAACTCAAAGAAGAATAGCCGGTGCCAAAGTCATCGATATGGATGCCGACTCCAAATGCAGACAGGTCATTGAGAATCGGGCGCGCAGTTGTCAGATCCTCAAGCAAGGCGGTTTCGGTCAGCTCGAGGTTGATCAGTTTGCGGTCCACTTTGCTGCTCATCAGTATTCGTTTGACCAGACCGATGAGATCAGCATTGCGCAACTGATGCGCAGACAGGTTCACGCTAACTGGAATCTTCCAGTCGTGCTGCACACGCCACTCTGCGATGTCACTGCAGACATCGGCGAGCACAGTTTCGAATACCAGGTCCGAAATGCCCATCTGTTCACTAAGCGGAATGAAATCGCACGGCGGCACGACAGTTCCGTCTGCCCTGATCCAACGCGCGAGCGCTTCGATGCCCGCAATCTTGCCGGTTTCGACGCTTTGTTGCGGCTGATAAAAAGCCTTGATTTGCCCGTTGTCGATGGCGCTGCGAAACTCTGCCTCCATGGCGAACTTGTGTCGGGCGCGATAGCGCATCTCACTGTGATAGTAAGTGACGGCATGGTCAAGGCTGCGCATCGAACGATGTAACGCCGCTTCGGCAGAGCGGAAGATTAATTTCGCGTCCCGTCCATGTACCGGGTGCCACGCCACACCTATACTCGCTTTAAGAAATATGTCGCGACCATCGATCAGGAACGGTTCTTCAACGATGTCTTGGACGTTTTCAGCAAGATCTCGAATCGCAATGTCGTTTTCGACGCCCCGCATCAATACTGCGAATTCATCGGCCCCGAAGCGACCGATGACTGCCCGTGAGGGTTTTCGTTCCTCGCACAGCGTGCGACTCAGGCGATTACCGATCGATCGCAGCAGTTCGGTGCCGGCGTCATAACCCATCGTCTCATTAATAAAGCTGAAGCGATCGATATCGAGAAGTACAACCACGGAGTCGCCGGGGGCATCCTCCGCTTTGTCAATCATTGCCTGCAGCTCATTGAGCAACATCAGGTGGTTCGGTAAACGCGTTACGGGATCAAAATAGGCCAGCTTCTGCAATGCGGCGGTGCGTTCCTCGACGCGCTGCTCGAGCTCCTCGTTGACGCGCCGCAACGTCATGTCAGCATGCCATTTACCGCACAACGCAGCCGCAAGCTGACGACATTCAGCGGCGTGAAAGGGCTTTTTGAAAAAGAAGATCTTGTCGGCGGGTGGAACTTCCGTGTCGAGCTTGTCGAACTCGGCGCTCATCGAGCCGGTTACAATTACAATGTTGACATCGGGATCGAGGGCCCGGATACGCTTCGCCGCTTCGATGCCGTCAATTCCTGGCGGCATCCGAATGTCGAGAAAAACGATGGCATACGGGTCCCTAGCCCGTATTGCCTCATGGATAGCCTCGACGGCCGGCTCGCCCTGGTCACGCGTGTCCACGCTGAAGCGAGCGGCGCCGCTCTCGTCGGTTTCCTCGCCAAACAGGACTTTTTCGAGCTCTGTCAATGTCGTCGCGGCACTGTCAGGTTCGTAGCCCTCACCCAGACAACGCAGATACTCGGCAATGAGCATCGCATCGTCGTCAACAACGAGAATTCGGTTTTTCGCGATGTCGTGAGTATCCGTCATGGCGAACCGCTCACTGAGGCCTCACCATCGACGCGACGTCCTGCGCGAGCTGAGTGAACGACAACGGCTTGTTGAAGTAGTGCAGTTTCATTGGCGGCGGCACGCGGCGTCGCAATTCCTCCAGCGGCACGTCCGAGAAACCTGTCACGAACACGATTGGGACATCGGGATCAAGCTCGCGAATCTTGCTGCCGGCCTCGACGCCATCAATGCCCGGCGGCATCCGGACGTCGAGAATGACAACATCGAAAGGCTCACCTCCGTCAGCCGCTTGCTTGGCCAGTGAAATCGCATCATTTCCCTGGCTACAGGCAACAACGTCGAAATGGGGCTCCTTTTCGATTTCGGCGTCGGGATCGAACAACTCGGCTTCAAGCGCATCGAGAACCTGCATTTCACGCGTTGATTCCGGCTCGGAAAACGCCTCAAGATAGGCTTCGAGGATATTTTCGTCATCATCCGCAATCAGGACGCGAATATGCTCGTGCTCGTCGTCGCTGGTCATCGTCAACCTCCCTGCGCCGCTGGCAACAACACGTGAAATTCGGCTCCCTGACCCGCGCCGAGGCTCTCGGCGGAGATTCTGCCGCCCATGCCGGCGACCGCGTTGGCGCACCAGTGCAGGCCTAACCCGGTCGCACTGCCCTTCGACTTGGACGAGTATCCTCGTTGGAAAAGGCACCGACCCATGTCTTCGTCAAAGCCCGTTCCGTTGTCACGAACGGTCAGGCGCACCATGGGCTTGTCGTCCACAACCGTATCGAGTGCCGACAAGGCGATGTGTCCTTTCAGCTTCTTATCCCGTTCGATGGATTCGTAAGCGTTGAGAATCAGGTTGCCAAGGACCTGTAGCAGCCCGATGCGGTGCGCGCGCACCCGGTACCGTATCAAATTCTGATCGACTTCGACTTCAATATTTTTTCGCGCCTTTTTCGGAATGACGTGTGCGGCTTCGCCAACGACTTCGTCGACGACAATATTTTCTTCAACGGGCACCACGTTTGCGAACTTCTCCTGGTCAGCGAGAATGGCTTCAACCTGGCGAGCCTGCGAGCGGACGACATTCATGTCTTCGCCAGCCTCTTTATTGACCGATTTTATGCGAGCGAATGATGCATCGATGTACTCGATGAACTTTCCGGCGCGTTCCGCCGGGCAATCCGGATTCGACAGTTGCCTGGTTGCTTCGTCAACACGAAGTTCATCGGCAATCTTGAAGGATTTCGCGAGTCGGTCGAGACCGTTTATCATCGGTGTCATTGCGTTACGAATGTTATGCAGTACCTCGGCCGCCGTGTCCGCTTTGCCGGCCTTGAATGATTGATACAGCAATGCTTTTCGAGCTTCGTGAACCTCCGAAGTGAGATCCCCGAATTCCTCGGCAAGCGCTCCGATCTCGTCGCCACTGTTGAGCGTGAGCCGGTGCGACAAGTCCCCGCTTTTGCGAATTGTCTTGATGTGCCGCACCAGCTTTTCGATCGGCGTGAGTATCGATCCGCGCAGCAAATACCAGATGGCTATCGTGACGCAGACGCCCGTCACGACAAGAAACAGCATCGCCACATTTACGGTCTGCTCACCCAGTACTGAGATTCGTCGCGGTGTATCGGCATGGAGCACCAACAGGGGCTCGCCGAAGATGTCCGGCAGCACCATGAATCCGGAGACTATCGAGCCCGTCGTCTCGAGATGTATGCCTGCGTCCGCGATCGCACGCAGGTCGATATTGTGATTGGCTGCGAATCTCTCGAGCAAACGCCAGTGCAGATCGACTTCGGTCCGCTGCGCGAGACGGGCCATGTGCGCCTCGTTCATGAACTGTCCCATGACCAGCGCACCAGCGATCGGCCCGGAATCGTCGGAGTGTAAAATGGGCCGCGAGCTGATCAGCATCGGTCCGAGCGCCGTGCCGACTATTCCCACGGTTTGACTTTCTAACCGATCGTGTGCCGTCAGGACGCCGGATGCCGGATCGTCCGGCGCGAAGATACCGAGTTCCTCGATCGGGTGCTCCTCGTCGTCGATGCGCAACTGACCCCACAAGAGTTCGCGCTCCAAAGCATAAACCGCCATAACATCGAGACCGAGGTTTGTCAGCGTCGGTCGATCGAGATTCCCTTTCTTGAAGCCCGGGTTAATGCCACGCACGTAGTCATGAATGTCGTCCCAGAAAGCCCAATCTGCGGTAACAGCCTCAAGGTTTTGGATGTCGCTCTGAATCGCTCGTTCGGCGCGGATCAGATTGGTCTGCGCCATCGATACGTCGAGATCGTCAAAGGCCGGGGAGATCACGCCGGTCAAAATCGTGTAACTCAGTGCCGAGAAGGTTGCAAAGACCAGCAACAGCGTCAGAAACACTTTGCGTTGCAGCGGCATATTTTCGAGAGTCTTTGACATAATCTAATTCACACCGGACATAAAGCCCGACTGAACGCCCGAGTCTACGTTTCGCACTAATTTGATGGCGTGACGCAGTCCACCGAACCGCCAAGCGCGGGCGGGGCGCGGGGCCGCTACTCGGCTAGCTCGTAGGCCAGCAAGACGTTGCCTGGCATCTGACCGAACATGCCGTAACCCGAATAGACGAATAGTCGCCGCCCATCCACGACGACGCCGGAGAGATCGATCGCACCACCGTGACCTTCGATACCGTTGCTTGCCTCGTAGCCACGCTTTGTATCGATTATGCGCAACAATTTGCCGGACGCGGCATCGAGGATACGCAATTTGCCGTCGAGTGCGCCCGCGTAGACCAGGCCGTTGGCGTACAGCGGCGCCGCCGAGTGGCCGTAGTAGTAGGAGCATGCGGGCCAGGGATCCGCAGCGCCGGCATTGAGCATTTCGACGAGACCCACGCGCGGCGCATTCGCGGCATCGAAATCGCAGTCACGCTGCACAGGCAATGACCACAGGACGCCACCATCTGCAAGCCGCAACGCATGCACCCCGGGCCGCGGCACGTAACCTACGCGCTGCCGCGGCGGGTCGGCGATCGTCACCCAGACCGTTTCCCCGGCTGTCGCAACGCCCCAATGGATGCCGCCGTTCGACGTACCCATACTCAGTCGCTGCCGCCAAAGGATCGCACCTTTGTTATCGGGGTCGAGCGCATAGACATGTCCCGATTTTTGTCCGGCAACGATCAGGTCTTTGCCGCTCGCGTCCTGCGTCAGCGCGATCGCCCCGCCGAAGTCGAAATCCGGCCCGGACTTTTCCGGGCAGTTGGCCCCGCCGAGATGGCACGCAACGTTCCAGACGTCGCCTGCCAGTGCCTGAAATACCCACACCTGCTTGCCGGTTTCGATATCCAGGGCAATGACCGCGTCGCTGTTATCCGTCGCGGGCGGCGACATATTCTGAGCAGTTCCTACATATAAGACGCCTCGCTCCACGTCGACGGCTGGCGTCGTCCAGACCGAGGCACCCGACGGTCCCCAAACATCGGTTCCAGCCCTCGTTTCGCCAACGGTTTTTGCCTGTGCCGTAGTGTGGTAATCCCAGATGATCTCGCCGTTTGTGGCATTGATCGCTGCAACCCCGCCGTGAGATCTGCAACAGGGATAGCTGTCGACTCCGGCGAGTGCCGATTCAAATGACGACACCGGAACGAAAAGCCGGTCTTCATGAAACGCGAGTGAGCCACTAACGATGGAAACTGGAAACCACCGCAATGATGTTCTCCAACGCAACAGCCCGCGATCCGCGGTAACTGCATAAACCGTGCCCAGATCGTCGGCAAAGAACAGCGTCGCCTTGCCGTCGCTTGTCGTATCCAGATTCAGCGATGAACGTATCGAACTGTCTGCGGCAAACCGCCAGTGTATGCAACCGCTGTCCTGATCGATCGCAAGCACGTTACCGTTGGCCGTACCCATGAACAGGACGCCGTCTGCGGCAACCGGCTGTGACCGCATTTCAGTTGCACCAGGTATCGCAAGCGACCATTGCAGCGCGAGTTTGTTGACTGTCGCCGGCGAAATATCGACGCCGGTCTCGATTGAGCGGCGATTGCCAGAGCCGAATCCCCAATTATCTTCTGGCCCCGAACTCACCGCCACGACTTTGCCTGTCGAGCAAGACTGCTCATCTATCCACTTATCACGCGTGTCCGCGCGGCGGCTGCTCAGATATTTCGAGATTGCATAGCGGTCGTCGGCACTCAGATGCGCAGCTTGCTGCATCATGACGCCAAACTCGAGTGAGCGGGCCAGTCGCGTGAAGGGCATCTGCTGCAGCGTCGCGAGCCGCGGCGCCTTAATGTCGGGCAGGGAGTGGCACGCATCGCAATGCTGCTGATACAAAACCCTGCCGTGCGCCGAGACCGGGTCCGCCGGAATTCCGGGATCGATGTGAATTAACGTCGGTCGCGCATCCTCGATCATCCAGCTCGGAAAATGCGAGTTGCTCGTGTAGACACTGCCGTCCCCGGCGATCTCGACGTCACGCGTGAAAGTCCGCTGGCGCGACATCGGGTACACGTGCCAGGTTTCGCTCTCGATATGGAACGACATGATCGTGTCGGACTGGTTGCCGTTGACCCACACTACGCCGCGCTTGCGATCCACGTTGAGCGCATACGGCGTCTCGCTCGTGACTGGCAGATCGTAAAGTCTGAATTCTTCGACAACGGGGTCATACATCGCGAGCTTGCCGTCTGCGAACGCCACGATCCAGACATTGCCCTGGGCATCGATGCGCAGGCGTCGCGGCCCGTTGAACGGCGTTTCGATCATGCTGACATCGCCGCTGTCCGGTTCTATTCTTGCGATATCGTTCGCATACAGGCGTGCGACCCAGACAGCGCCATCGACGGGCGAGATGTCTATGCCATACGGCATCGGAAAGCCGCTGGTCTGCCAGTCGAAATCGGGGCGGCGGCTGACGTAACCGTGGCCCAGCCGAAACTTGATGATCTTGAGCGCCGCCCACTCTCTTATCCCGCGCGCCGGCAGGTCGTAGTAGGTGAACGTTTCGGATTTGCGATCAAACATCGCGACCTGCGACGACAGCGCCAGCGTAAACCAGACGCGATCCTTATCATCAGTGCGAATCGTGTGTGGATAGAAACCATCATCCATTTTGTAGCGAAAAAATTCGCCGCTATCGGGGTCGAACTCGACCAGTTCGCGCTGCATCGATGGCGTCAGGAATATGTGCCCGTCTCGCGGTGAGATCGCGAACGAATGCACTCCCATGTAATTGTCGGTTTTGGGATAGGTGCCCATGCGTGCGCCGAGGATGCCGCCGCGTTCTGCGCCGTCATCATGCGGAACCTTGAACACCTCGTACTCACCCGTTGCGGGGTCGAATGCGTAGATCCGGTCCATAAGATTGTCGCCGACGTAGACCTTGCCGTTCGGATGCAAAATAAAATCATGCATCTGCGAGAATTCATCACCGATCGGCCATTCCGTGATCGTCGCGGCCGACAGGTGCGGGTCCCATGCTTCGAAATCCGGCAGTTCGGCGTAGCGCCGGTTCAAGTCCGCGTACGCCGTAACGAGACCCGCGGCAGCTGCCTCGTTGAAATCCTCGCTGGCCATCGCGCCATACATGGCCATTCGGTCGAGGATCCCGACCCACTGTTCTTCCGTTCGCGCGAGTCGCATGAAGACCGAACCCTGCTGGTGGCAAAAACCACAATGCAGCAGGAAATGCTCCCGCGCCTGACGCGGCGACTCCGCCCAAGAAAAGTCGAGCTGCGACAGCCACAGATTGGACGGTTTGCTTGCGGCGATTTCTTCTTTGGATGAAAGCGCTCCGAGAGTGACAGCGAGCGATGGTTCATCGGCAGTTGCCTTGATGAGAGCATCAGCAAAGCCCTGTTTGCGGACCCGATAGCTGCGTTCCCCGGAAATATCGAGGTCACTGAAACTGACAACGCCATCGCGATCGGTGAAGCGCGTGTGCTGCGGGGCCACGTTGTTGATGACACCGGGCTGCGGATAACCGTTGTCTGAGGTATCGACAACGTCAGCACCTGAGATCATTCGCGTAACCATCGCGGTGGCCAGCGGTCTGCCGTCGACGTCCGTAACAACGACAGTCGCCGCGAATGACGTCGCGCACGCGAGCCAAGCGCTGGCCAGCGAAATCAGGAGGGTTCGCATGCCACGATCATAGCGCGGCTGACGACTGTTCTGTAGGTGTCCGTCCAGTGCATAATGGTCTCGTGAAGCTGACGGGGATGTCTCATGGCTGGCGAAACACAGAACGAGATTAGTCGTGACGAAATGCCGTTCGTCGCGCCGTGCCGCCAACTGTCGGTCTGGGCCCCGTTTCGCTGGGTACGTCTCGGCGTCTCGGACCTGCTGCAGGCGCCACAGCAGAGCCTGATCTACGGACTCGCGGTGGCGCTCATGATCGCGATTGTCAGTATGCTGGCCTGGCTCAAGGGCAGCCAGTGGATCATGTTTGCGATGCTCGGCGGATTCGTGTTCCTCGCACCGCTGACCTGCATCGGCCTTTACGCAATCAGCGCACAGATAGAGCGCGGCCAGCCACCGCTGATGGCGCGCAGCCTGCGCGCCGCATTCCAGCGCCATCTCGGCAACGAGATGATCTTCGCGATCATTCTTCTGGTCATCTTTCTGGTCTGGGCGCGTGCCGCTGTCATGGTGACGGTGTTTTTCCCGACCGACGGCGAGCAGACATTGCAGGACCTGCTGCCATATCTGGCCTTCGGCAGCCTGATCGGCTCCGTGTTCGCCGCCGTAACGTTCTGCGCCAGCGCTTTCTCGCTTCCCATGATCATGCATCGCGACGTCGACAGCATCACTGCGATTGTCACGTCGGTAAACGCGGTACTGCGCAACAAAGGAGCGATGGCGATCTGGCTCACCATTATCGTGGCAAGCTTATTGCTTGGTGTGATTACGGCGTTCGTGGGCCTGATCGTCATCATCCCGGTTATCGGTTATGCGGCCTGGCACGGCTATCTCGAAACGATCGACGCGGACGACTTTCCGCGTCACGAAGTTGGCATCACTTCGGTACCGCGGAGCAACTCGAGCGCACAGTAGCTCGCGCCGAGCAGACCCGGCTGCTCATGCAGAATCAGCTGGGTCGGTATGCGCTCCATCAACGAGCGATGCCGGCCCTTGTTTTCGAAGCCCGTGCGAAAGCGGCTGTTTTCCAACATGTCCGGATAGCGGCGAACGATGCCGCCGGCGATGAAGATACCGTCGTTGGCGCCGAGCGCCAGCGCGTAGTCGCCGGCAACCTGGCCGAGAATTTCAAAGAATATCTGCACCGATTCGGCGGCACGTGGATCGCCACCCTCGGTGGCTTTGGCGAAGATCTCGGCAGCTTTGAGCTGCGGCCGCTGCTCACCGTGTATGCGGCACATCGCCCAGTAGATGTTTTCGATGCCGGGCCCGGAGACGAATCGTTCCGACGAGACGCGATCGTAACGCTCTCGCAGCGCGGACAGCATCTCAATCTGCACATGCGATTCGGGTGCGAACCCGCCGTGGCTCGCCTCACCTGCAATCGGTAACAGCAGGTCGCCGTGCTTGCGCAGACCGACGGTACCGAGGCCCGTACCGGGGCCGAGGATACCGATCGTGTAGTACTTTGCGTCGAGCGCTTCGGGCTCGGGTAGGCCCAATGGCAGGCAGTCTTTCTCGCCTAGGAAGGGGATCGAGTACGCAATGGCCTCGAAGTCGTTGAGCAAGCGGACACGCGAGATCGAGAACTGCTCGGACAGTTCGGCGGCCGCGATGCGCCAGGGATTGTTGGTGAAACGCACCCGCTGTTCGACGATCGGCCCGGCAGCGGCAAGGCAGATCACGTCGGGCGATCTTGCCCCAACGTCTTTGAGGTATTGTTTTATCGCCTGATCGGCGGATGCGAAATCGGCGCACTGCAGCGTCGCGTCCTGCGAAAATCCCGGCGCTTCGGGATCAGCCAGCGCGAATCGCGCATTCGTGCCGCCGATGTCACCGATTAGCAGGGTCTTGGCCAGCATCGATCATCCTTACTTTGGAGGAGTGATGATGCTCTCACATGAAAAGCTGCGCCGCACGTGTCACTTTACGGCAAATATGCTCGCACCGGTTTCGGCGCTGCTGACCTGGGTTCTAAACGCCGTGAAAAGCTCGCGCCCCATGCCCGTGTGGTTACCGGTCAGATCGTGGCACTTCGCGTGGCGAGCCGCCGCGTCGTCCTCTCCTGAAACAGACAAGACGCCCGCATTTGAATCGATCGTGATCAGGTCATCATTTCGGATCTTGCCGATCGTGCCGTCAGCGACGGATTCAGGCGTGACCTGAATTGCAGCCAGCACCTTACCCGATGCGCCAGACATGCGGCCATCAGTCAGTAGCGCCACCTTGAAGCCGCGATTCTGCAGCACGCCGAGATACGGTGTCAGCTTGTGCAGCTCCGGCATGCCGTTGGCACGAGGTCCCTGGTTCGGTAAAACCGCAACGAAGTCCATCTCGAGTTCGCCGTTATTGAACGCTTCGATAAATGCTGCCTGGGAATCGAATACTCGTGCCGGCGCGGTAATCGCATAATGCTCCTCGGCGACGGCGGACACCTTGACGATTGCTCTGCCGACATTGCCATCGACAACGCGCAGACCGCCCTCGTTGTCGAACGGGTCGTCGACGGGACGCAATACCTCACTGTCGAGCGATTCGGTTCGCGATGCCTGCCACTTCAACTTGCTATTGTCGATGACAGGTTCCATGCAGAAGTTCCGCATACCGGGGCCGAGTATCGTCTGCACGTCTTCGTGCAACATGCCTGCGTCGAGAAGTTGTCCAATCATGTAGCCCAGTCCGCCGGCAGCATGGAAGTGATTCACGTCGGCGAGCCCGTTCGGATAAACGCGAGCAAGTAGCGGAACCGCTTTCGAGAGCTCGGCAAAGTCATTCCAGTCGATCAGGACGCCACCAGCGGCTGCGATTGCGACGAGGTGCAGCGTGTGATTCGTCGAACCGCCGCTCGCCAGCAGCCCAACCAGAGCGTTAACGATCGCTTTCTCGTCAACGATGTGTCCGATCGGCGTGTAGTTATCGCCAAGGTCAGTAATTCGTAGCACGGTCCTTACGGCCTCGGTCGTCAGGTGCGCGCGCAGTTCGGTTCCCGGGTTGACGAATGAACCTCCCGGCAGCTGCAGGCCCATGAATTCCATGAGCATCTGGTTGCTGTTTGCCGTGCCATAAAACGTACAGGTCCCGGCAGAGTGATACGATGCCGATTCGGCCGCGAGCAATTCGTCCCGGCCGACTCTTCCAGCGGCATACTCCTCGCGAATCCTCGCCTTCTCCTTGTTTGGCAGCCCCGACAGCATCGGGCCTGCGGGCACGAAGACGACCGGCAAATGGCCGAAGGACAGCGTGCCAATCAATAGTCCCGGTACGATCTTGTCGCAGATCCCGAGGCATAGCGCTGCATCGAACATGTTGTGCGACAACGCGATCGCGGTCGACATGGCGATTACGTCTCGACTGAACAGCGACAGATCCATCCCGTCCTGTCCCTGTGTGACGCCATCGCACATCGCCGGCACGCCGCCAGCAAACTGCGCCATTGCACCTTCGGCGGCCGCGGCCTGTTTGATGAGTTCCGGAAATCGATCGAACGGCTGGTGGGCGCTCAGCATATCGTTGTAGGCCGAAACGATGCCGATATTCGGCGTCACGGTTCCGGCAAGCGCGTCCTTTTCCGCCTGACCACACGCGGCAATGCCGTGCGCAAGATTGCTGCACGACAAGGTACTTCGTGACGGCCCTTCGTTCGCAGCCAGGCGCACGCGTGCCAGGTAATCGGCGCGCGTTTTCTGGCTGCGGTCCTGAATACGCCGCGTGACACGGTCGATAACCGGGTTAACTTTGGTGCCCATTACGGAGCCCAGAATACGCGCACGGGCGCGCGCTTTTGCAATAGCAGCTTCGAGACCGGCAAACCGCTGGTTTTTGACTTGGCGCTTTCATACACGCCGCGCTTGGCGTCGCCAAAGAACAGCAATACGACACGATCACTGCGTGATAATGCGGCAAGCGTCAGCGTGAGCCGCGGATGAGGGCTCGCGGTGGTCCGTGTCGGCAAACAGAAGTGCAGGCTGTCGACGTCGAGCCCTTCGTCGAGGTTTTCCGCATCGGGAAACAGCGAGGCAAAATGACCGTCCACGCCCATGCCGATCAGGGAACAGGCGAAGGGAAAGGGCAGCGTGCGGATTGACTCTTCGAACAACTCGCAGCGTTCTTCGAGGCTGAACTGATCGCTATACATCGGGTGCAGGCGCGCTTCGGCGGCATTGCCCTGTAATAACGTCTCGCGGACCAGCCTCTCGTTGCTGTCTTCGCTGTCAACCGCCACCCACCGCTCGTCACTGAGGAGCACGTGCACCTTCTGCCAGGCAACATCACTCGCCGACAATGTCTTGAGACACTGCACCGGCGACGTACCGCCGCTCACAACCAGCGATGCCTCGGGTTGTAGTTCGAGCCGCCGATTTACGGCATCGCCGATGTAGTTCGCGGCAGCAATTGATGCTTCTTCTCGCGTATCAAAAAAATGTTCCATGGGAACCTCGTCTTCTAAATCAAGTATCCGGATACCAGGCACGATTATCGCGATCGAGCAGCACCGATGAAGCCGTCGGGCCCCAGGACCCGGCGACGTAGGACTCCACTTTCTGTCGGGAATGCTCCCAGCCAGAAATGATGCCGTCGATCCACTGCCACGCGGCATCCACTTCGTCGCGTCGCATAAACAGCGCGGGGTTGCCGCGCAGTACTTCCATCAACAAGCGCTCATAGGAATCCGGATAGCGGATGCCAAATGTCTCTTCAAAACTCAGATCCAGCGATACGGGCCGCAGGTCGAACCCGCCCGGCCCGGGCTCTTTCGCCATCAGCGTCAGTTTTACGCCCTCATCAGGCTGCAACCGGATGGTCAGTCGGTTCGGCATCACCGCGAAATCCTGCTGGGGAAAGATCGAGTGCGGCACATCCTGAAACTCCACAACGATCTCCGAATGCTTGCCTTTCAGTCGCTTACCAGTGCGCAGATAGAAAGGCACGTTAGACCAGCGCCAGTTATCAATTTCAATTTTCAGGGCAACGAAGGTCTCGGTGCTGCTGTCGGCACCGCCGAGTTCCTCCAGGTAACCGGCAGCGGTCTCTCCTTTTATTGCCCCTGCCGCATATTGGCCACGCACCGTGTGGTCGCGCACGGCATCGGCATCGATGGGCCTGAGTGCCCGCAGTACTTTTATTTTTTCGTCGCGAACCGCGTCGTGGTGCAGGCTGGATGGCGCCTCCATCGCGGTCAGACAGACCAGCTGCAGCAAATGGTTCTGTACCATGTCGCGCAACGCGCCAACGCGATCGTAAAACTCGATGCGACCGCCAACGCCAAGTTCTTCGGCGACCGTTATTTGTACGTGATCGACAGTGCCGCGGCGCCACAGCGGTTCGAAAAGCGAATTCGCAAAGCGCAGCGCCAGCAGGTTCTGCACGGTCTCTTTGCCCAGGTAGTGATCGATACGGTAAATCTGATTCTCGGCAAAGCACTCGCCGACCTGATTGTTGATCTCCGACGCCGACTCGAGATCGCGGCCGAGTGGTTTCTCGAGCACGATGCGGCTGTTCGCCGTGATCAGTCGGTTCGTAGCGAGCCCTTTGGCGATCGGGCCGAACAGGCTCGGCGCGGTCGCGAGGTAAATCACGCGAATGCGCTCTTCTTTGCCTGCCAGAGTCTTTTTCAGGGACCCCCACTCATTGTGGCTCATTGCGTCAGCTTTGACGTACTTGATGCGCTCGCTGAACGAGCGCCAGAATTCCGCGTCAAAATCGTCGTCCGCGAGGTTCTTTTGCAGGGCCTCTTTGACCTCGGCGAGATAGGCTTTTTTGGACAGCGCGCCGCGACCCACCGCGATGATGCGGCTGTCGCCCGTGAACTGCCCGTCGCGATCGCGATGGTACAGCGCCGGCAACAGCTTGCGCATTGCGAGATCGCCGGTTCCGCCAAAGATTATGAGATCGAAAACATCGACCGGGAGCAGTTTCGCCATGAATCGCTTCCTGAAATTACTGAAATTTTACTACTATTTCACCGCAAATGCTCAATTTTCTGTAGCATTACTCCGGTTTTTTCTGTAATTTTACTACATGTTGGACTTGATTGAGAAACGTCTGAGCGATCTGAGCCGCGCCGAGCAGCGGGTCGCGCGGTGGGTGCTCAGGCACCCCAGGCAGGCCGCCAATTCGACGCTTGCCGCCGTCGCCCGCGAGTGCGGCACCAGCGAGCCAACCGTTATTCGATTTTGCCGCCACGTGGGCCTGGCGGGATTTCGCGAGCTGCCGATCCGCCTTACCGAGGCGATGAGCCGGCCGACGAGTTATGTGCACCGGGACGTCAGCCCGGACGACGCGATTCC
>Ga0224497_10000741_pt1 | contig 22126 bp, 12 predicted proteins | sample SF_Jul11_sed_USG_4_FD_167970 | JGI IMG/M metagenome (GOLD analysis project Ga0224497, IMG submission 167970) | Sediment microbial communities from San Francisco Bay, California, United States - SF_Jul11_sed_USGS_13 | ecosystem: Environmental > Aquatic > Marine > Sediment | place: USA...
CAAGTACTACGCCTTCCTCTCCGGCGGCCAGAGCGGCGCCGTCTACGTCTACGGCCTGCCCTCGGGCCGCTACATCCGCAGCATCCCGGTCTACGAGCCGCGCGCCGGCTACGGGTACGCCAACGTCCCTGGGACGGAGACCTACGAGATGCTCGCGGCCTCGGGGCCGATGTGGGGGGACACCCACCACCCGATCCTCTCCGAGAGCGGCGGGGACTACGACGGCAAGCATCTGTGGATCAACGACAAGGCCAACAGCCGTATCGCCAGGATCGATCTCAGGACCTTCGAGACCAAGGCGATCGCCAGGATCCCCAACCTCCAGGCCACCCACGGGATCGCGGTGGTCTCTCCCGACACGAGCTACATCGTCGCCAACGGCGAGTTCCAGGCGGAGATCCCGCAAGGGCGCCTCGACACCGACAGCTACGGGGCGGTCATGGCCTTTCTCGACCCCATGACCCTCGAGCCGCGGTTCGAGGTCCTGATGCCCGGCAACTGCGACATCAACGACTCGAGCAAGGACGGGCGCTGGGCCTTCACGACCATCTACAACCTCGAAAACGCCGTGACCGTCGAGGGGATGATCCAGCGCGAGGAGGACGCCATCGGGGCGGTGGACATCCACGCGGCCGAAGCGGCGCTCGAGCGCGGCGAGTTCCGGGAGATCAACGGCGTCAAGGTGATCGACCCCACCGAGACGACCGAGAAGGTGCTCTACGTGATCCCCGTGCCGAAGAACCCGCACGGCTGCGACGTGACGCCGGACGGCAAGTACGTCCTGGGCGCGGGCAAGCTGTCGCCGACGGTGACCGTCATCGACATCAGCAAGATCGACCAGGTCGAAAACCCCCGCGACGCGATCGCCGGGCAGCCCGACGTCGGTCTCGGCCCGCTGCACACCACGTTCGACGGCCGCGGCAACGCCTACACGTCGCTCTTCGTCGATTCGCAGATCGTCAAGTGGAACATCGAGAAGGCCATCGCCGGGGACCCGACCTACGTCATCGATCGGGTGGACGTGCACTACAACGTCGGCCACACCCAGGCGACGCTGGCCGAGACCATGCACCCCACGGGCGAGTACCTGCTGGCGCTCAACAAGCTCTCCAAGGACCAGTACCTGCCCGTCGGCCCCACCATGCCCGAGGCCCAGGAGCTGATCGACATCACGGGGGAGAAGATGACGCTCTTGTCGTCGTTCCCAGCCGAGCCCGAGCCCCACGACGCGGTCTTCATGCTGGCCGAGGACCTGAGCCCCAAGGTCGTCCAGACCGAGGAGCTCACCGCCGACGCGGTGCCGGAGGACGGCAGCCGGGTCGAGCGGGTGGGGCCCGACGAGGTCCACGTCTACATGACGGCGATCCGCTCCAAGTACGGCCTCAACGACTTCACCGTCAAGGAGGGCGACAAGGTCACGATCACGTTGACCAACATCGAGACCATCCGCGACATGAGCCACGGATTCGCGGTCGAAGGCTACGGCATCAACCTGGCCCTCGACCCCGGCCAGACGCGCAAGGTGACGTTCGTCGCCGACAAGCCGGGGACCCACTGGTACTACTGCACCTGGTTCTGCTCCGCGCTTCATCTGGAGATGAGAGGCCGCATGCTGGTCGAAGAGCGTGGGTAGAGCCGCAATGGCCGGGGCGGCGATCCTGCTCGCCGCCACCCTGGTCCTGCCGCTGTGGTCGACGCGGATGGAGGCGCCACAGTACAAGGGCAGCGAGGCACTGGAGGTGCACGTCTACGCGGGTCGCGTCCACGGCGACCTCCACGAGATCGAGCTGCTCAACCAGTACGTCGGGGTCCATCTGCCGCTCGAGACGCCGGAGCTGGCGGCGGCGCCGTGGGTGCTGGGGGCCTTCCTGGCGATCACCCTCGGCGTGCAGGCGCTGCCGGCCGCGGCTCGCCGGCGCGCGGCCCTCGGTCTCAGCATCGTCATGGCGGGGGTTCTTCTCGGCGGGGGAGCTCTTCTGCAGTACCGGCTCTACCAGATGGGCCACGAGCGCACTTCGACCATCATGGAAGGTGTGCCAGACTTCACGCCACCGCTTCTGGGGTCGAAGAAGATCGCCAACTTCACTGCCTTCATGAGCCTCGGCGCCGGCGCCTGGGCCTACCTGGGAGCCCTGGCGCTTGCCGCCTGGTCCACCCGTCGGCCGCCGGCTCCGGACCCGGCGAGGGTGAGGAGACAAGAATGACCACGGATGGGATGACGCAGAGACTGGACCTCCCGGCGCGCCGGCGCCCGCGCTGGGGACTCGCCGCGATTCTCGCGGGCGTGGGGATGATCCTCGCCCTGCTCGTCGGCGGGATGGTGCTGATCCCCCGCTACCGCGCCACCTACCCGGCGAGCGCCCTGCAGCGCAGCGACGCCGACCGGGTGGCGATCGACGACCTCTATCTCGACCTCACGATCGTCACGCCGAAGTTCCTCGCCAGCCGCGACCTCGAGCGGTTCCTGGGCGACCGCCAGCCGGAGACGGTGCTGCCGCTCATCGTCGGCGTGAATGCCCACAAAGGCTCGATCGAGCACATGCACCATCTCGACGGCGACGTGCACCTCGTCGGCGCCGACGGGGCGCGCTACCCGGCCCTCACCGAGCCGATCGTGCTCACCGATCATCACAACGCCTACATGATGCTCTTCCCGCCGCGCGACAACGGCGGCCGGCCTTTCCTGCACCAGGGAGAGGGCAGCATCGTCGTCGAGGCCACGGGCATGGGGGCGGTCGCGGTCCGGCGCTTCGAGTGGCAGCTGCCGCTCGACGAGAGCACCGACACCGGCCTCATGGCGACCCTGATGCTCCTGGTCGCGCTCGCCGGCGCCCTCCTGGTCGTGCTCTCGCCCTGCGCCCTCGAGCTGAGCCTCTACTACACGGCGATCATCTCGGCGACGATCGACGAGAGCGAGAAGGAGGCGGTGGCCAGCGGCGGCCTGGGCGCCGTCGACGGCGGCCGGCGCCGAGTCCTGGTCAACCTCGGGAGCTTCGTCGCCGGGTTCACCCTCCTCTACTCGGCCGCGGGCGCGACGGTCGGTCTGATCGGCCAGGGCGTTCGCCAGCCGCTCGGCCAGTACGGCGTCCTGATCCAGATCGCGGGCGGCTGCCTCATCCTCTTCTTCGCCTTGCGAATCCTCGGCGTGGACCGCTGGATCGCCCGTGGACTGGAGGCTTCGGGGGTACGCCTCCCGCCCATCGGCAAGCTCTTCGACGGCTTCCGCGGCCGGGTGCGGGCGCTCTTGACGCGGATCCGTTTTCGCGGCGAGAACCGGGCCGCGGCGCGTGGGACGATGCGCGCCGCGGACTCCTTCCTGGTCGGAATCGGGCTGTCGTCCGCCTGCCTCGGCTGCATGGGCGGCGCGGTGCTCTATCCCCTCCTGGTCTACGCCGGCATCACCTCGTGGTACTCGGGCCTCGTCACGCTGGCTCTCTACTCCCTGGCCATCGCGCTGCCGATGGTCGCCATCGCCCTCGGCTTCTCGAAGATCCGCTTCACCCTCGGCGGCAAGCTGGGGATCAACCGGGCCCTCAAGCTCACGAGCGGTGCCCTGCTTGCCGGAATCGGTCTCCTCATCCTCACCGGGCGCGAGGGCCTCATCACCGATCTGGCGTTCGGGTTGCTCGCTGGCGTCACCCGGTGGTTCGGCTGATCCTCGCTCGAGCCTGTCTCGCGGCGCTCGCCCTTCCCCTGCCGGCGGCGGAGCTCGCGGTCGCGCCGGGTGAGCTCGCGGCGGTGCTCGCGCGGGCCGCGGCCGGCGACACGCTGAGGCTGGAGCCGGGGATCCACCCGGGACCCGTCAGGGTCGACCTGCCGGTGCGCCTGCAGGGCTCGCCCGGGGCGATTCTCGAGGGGCCTGGAGCCGGCACGGTGCTGACCCTGACGGCCGACGGCATCGCCGTCAGCGGCCTGACCGTCAGGGGCTCCGGCGCCGACCTCGCGCGGGACGAGGCGGTGATCCTCGTCGCCGAGGCCCGCGACGTCACCGTCGAGGGCTGCCGCGTCGAGGCGCGGGCCTTCGGCATCTACCTCGAGGCCGGAGGCGGCCACCACATCCTCGGCAACGAGGTCGTGGGCGACACCGCGCTCGAGATGGCTCGCCGAGGCAACGGCATCCACCTGTGGAACACCGAGCACAACGAGATCCGCGGCAATCGCCTGGTGGACGTCCGCGACGGGGTCTACCTGTCGTTCGCCCACGACAACGTGATCCACGCCAACCAGGGGACTGGCCTGCGCTACGGCATCCACTACATGTACTCGGAGCGCAACGTGTTGACCGAGAACCGGTTCGCGGAGGGCACCGGCGGCATCGCTCTGATGTTCTCGATGGAGAACCGCATCGAGGACAACGAGACCGTCGACAACCGCGAGTTCGGCGTTCTGTGCCAGCAGATCGAGCGCTCCCGGCTGCAAGGCAACCGGGCGAGTGGCAACGGCCGTGGCTTCTACGTCGAGAACTCCGCCGTCAACCGGTTCGCCGGCAACCGCGTCGAAGGCAACGGCGTGGGCGTCTTCCTCACGGCCGGCTCGGAGCAGAACGTGTTCACCGGCAACCGGTTCAGCGGCAATCTGGTCCAGGTGTTCGAAGACCGTGCCGGCGCCAACGCCTTCTTCGACGAGGGCCGCGGCAACCTCTGGAGCGACTACGCCGGGTTCGACTGGAACGGCGACGGCGTCGGCGAGACCCCGTACCGGCTGAACACGGCCGCCGCGACGCTCATGGCCCGGCGGCCGGTCGCGCGCTGGTTCTGGATGAGCCCCGTGCTCGCTCTCCTCGACTGGTGGGACTCTCGCCTGGCAACGCCCGCGGTCGACGCGTTCGATCCCTTCCCGCTGGTCGGCGATGCCGCGGTGGTCGAGCCCGGGGTCGTCGAGCCCGGGGTGGTCGAGCCCGGGGTCCTCGAGCCCGGGGCCATGGAGGACGGGCTCCGGTGACCGCCGGCCTGCGCTTCGCCGGGGTCGGTCGCCGGTTCGGCGACCGGGTCGCGCTGCGGGAGCTCGAGCTCGACTGCCCGGCGGGGACCTTGACCGGTCTCGTCGGGCCCAACGGCGCCGGCAAGTCCACCGCTCTGGCGCTGGCCACGGGTCTGCTGCCGCCGACGGCGGGAGCGGTGCTCTTCCGGGGCAAGCCGGTGCGCCCGCGGGACGCCCCCGAGACGACCGGATATCTGCCGCAGCGCAGCGCCTTCCATCCCGCGCTCACCGTCGGCGAGGTCGTCGGCTTCACCGTCGCCGCGCGCGGCGCCACGGACGACGGGCGCCGCCGCGCGCTGGCGGTCACCGGCCTGGGCGAGGTATCGGGGCGCTTCGTCGGCGAGCTTTCCGGCGGCTGGGTGCGCCGCCTCGGCCTGCTGTCGGCCCTCCTGGGATCCCCGGCGCTGCTGCTGCTCGACGAGCCCTTCGTCGGGCTCGACCCGGAGACCCACGACCGCCTCGTCGGTCACCTCGAGGAGTGCCTGGAATCCGGCGCCACGATCGTCATGGCCAGCCACGACTTCGAGGTCCTCGACCCCTTCGGGCCGACGATCGCGGTGCTCGACGAGGGCTCGCTGCGTCTCGCCGCGAGGGTCGCCTGCGGGGGCGCCGGGGCCGGCGGCCCTCTCGCCTCGAGCCGCGCCGTCTACCGGCATGCCCTGGCGGCGGACCCGGTCACCGCTCGAGAAGGAGCGCGCTGATGGCGGCTGCGCTTCTCGTGGCGCGGCGCGAGGTCCGGCTGCTGCGCCGCAGCCGGGCGACCCTGGGCGCCGGCGTGCTGCTCGCCGCGGTGGCGTGGCTGCCGGCGGTCCTGCTGCCGTTGCGCCGCGGCACGCTCGGCATCGCGCCGTTCCCGGAGATCCTGCCGCTCCAGATCGCCCTGGCGGCGGTCGTCCTGCCCCTGCTGGCCCTGCTCGCCGGGGCCGAGCTGTTCGCCGGCGAGCTCGAGGACGGCTCGCTCGTTCCGGCGTTGACCCTGCCGATCTCGCGCCGGGCGTGCTTCGCCGGCAAGGGCCTGGGCCGGGCAGCGACGCTCGGCGCCGTCTATCTCGCCGCCTTCGCCAGCGCCGGCCTGGCGGTGGCCGCGGTCCGGGGCCCCACCGGCTGGCAGGACTGGGTGGTCGTGACCGGCGCCGGGCTGCTCGTGTCCCTGTCGACCGGCGGCATCGGGGCGGCGCTGGGAGCCGCGGGCAGCGGCCGGGTGCGGGCGTTCGGCGCGGCGCTCGTCACCTGGATCGTGCTCGTCTTCGCTCTCGACGCGCTGCTGCTCACCGCCGTCGTCGCCCTGGCGCCGCCGCCGCCGGGCGCGATCGGCGAGCACGGACACGAGGAGCTCGCCGCGCCGCGCTCCGCCGGGGGCACGGAGATGCCGATCCACGACCCCCACGCCCGGGCGGCGGAGCCGGAGGAGCCGACGGCCGGCGCCCTCTCGGCGCGGCTCCTGGCCCTGAGCCCGGTGAGCCTCTTCCGGCTGACGTGCCTGGCGGCCAGCCCGGACCTGAGACCGCGGCTCGCCCTCGCCATGCCCGGCGGGACGGGCGCCGGGCTGTGGAGCACGATTGTCGCCGGCTGGCTGATCTGGCTCGCAGGTCCGCTCGCGGCGGGGCTGCGCCGGTTCCTGCGCGCCGATCTGAGCTAGGCCCGACCGACCCTCTCCACCGACCCTCTCCACCGGCAAGGCGTGGCCGCGCCTGCCGTCGCGAAGGGCGGCAGGGTGGAGTCTTCGCGCCGGTCGCCGATCCTCCCCGGCCGGGTCCTGTAACATGTCCTCTCCGGCGGCAGCGTTACCCTGCTGGACCGCGGAGCCCGCTCAGCGATGAAGACGGTCTGCTTGGCGACGGCGTTTCGGGCGTGCGGCTGGGTCCTCGTTCTCCTCTCGATCGGCCCGCCGGCCGCCGCCGAGGGTCCGATCGTCCGCATCGGGGTCGTCGTCGACGGCCCCTGGGCCTTGAACGACGCGGTCCGAGAGCTGACGGAAGGCGAGATCACGGCCCTGACGGACGGCGAGTTCGACGTCCGCTTTCCCGAGGAAGCCTTCCTGACGAGCGACTGGACGCTGGCGAGCGTCGAGGCCAACATGCGGCGGCTGCTCGCCGACCCGGAGATCGATCTCGTGATCGCCTGGGGACTCGTCGCGTCGCACTCCGCGTGCTGCCTCGGCGAGCTCCCCAAGCCGGTGATCGCCCCGGTCGTCCTCGACGCGCGGCTTCAGGGCCTGCCGTACGCGGACGGCGCGAGCGGCGTCCACCACCTGAGCTACGTCGCCCTGCCCGACGCCCTGGCCCGGGAGCTGGCGCGCTTTCGCGGCATCGTGCCGTTCGGCCACGTGGCGATCCTGTGCAGCGAGTCGCTGCTCGACGCGATCCCCGAGCTCGTCGAGCGAACCCGCGCCGGACTCGCCAGCACCGGGGTGGACTTCGAGTACGTGCCGGCCGGGACGTCGGCGGACGCCGTTCTGGAAGCGCTGTCGCCCGAGGTGGACGCGGTCTACGTCTGGCCGCTCTTCCAGTTCTCCGCCGCCGAGTACCGGCGGCTGATCGACGGCCTGATCGAGCGCCGCCTGCCGGGATTCTCCGGGCTCGGCGGCAGCGACGTCGAAGCGGGCATGCTGGCTTCCGCCGCGCCGCCGGACTTCTTTCCGCGGCTCGCGCGGCGCATCGCTCTGACCGTCCAGCGCATCCTGCTGGGCGAGGATGCCGGCGACCTTCCGGTGAGCTTCGACATGCGGGAGAACCTTGTCATCAACATGGCGACGGCGCGGGCCATCGGCGCGTCGCCGCGTTGGGAGATGCTCGTCGAGGCGGACCTGCTGCACGCCGAGGTCGTCGAAGGCGCCTACGAGCTCTCGCTCGACAAGGCGGTCGTCGAGGCTGTCGCGCTCAACCTCGATCTCCTGGCGCGGCGCCGGGAGATCGCAGCGGGTGCCGAGGAGGTGACCCTCGCGCGGTCGAGCCTGCGCCCGCGCCTCGATCTGTCGGCTACGAGCGTGACGATCGACGACGACCGCGCGGCGGCGAGCCTCGGGAGCCAGGCCGAGCGCACGCTGACGGGCTCGGCCGGCGTCCGGCAGCTGCTCTACTCCGAGCCGGCGCTCGGCAACGTCGCCATCCAGCGGCGCCTGCAGAAGGCGCGCGAGCTCGACCTCGAGACGCTCGAGCTCGACCTCGCCCTCGAGGCCGCGACCACGTATCTGAACCTCATGCGCGCCAAGGCCCTCGAGCGAGTGCAGCGCAACAACGTCGACCGCACGCGGTCGAACCTCGAGATCTCGCGCGAGCGGCGGGACATCGGGGTCGCCTCGGCCGGCGAGGTGCTGCGCTGGGAAAGTCAGATCGCGACGGCCCGCAAGACGCTCGTCGAGGCCGCGGCGGACCGGCGGAGCGCCGAGATCGCGGTCAACCGGCTGCTCCATCGCCCCCAGGACTCGCCGTTTCTCACCGCCGAGGTCGACCTCGACGAGCCGGACCTCTTGCCCGGCGGCCGGCCGTTTCACGTCTATCTCGACACACCTGCGGGCTACGAGCCGTTCCGCGAGTTCGTCGTCCTCGAGGGGCTCGCACGGTCGCCGGAGCTGGCCCGGATCGACGCCGCGATCGAAGCCCAGAACCGGCTCGCGATCTCGGCGCGGCGCGCTTACTGGGCGCCGACGGTGGGTTGGCAGGCGGCGTGGGACGAGCTGCTCTCGCGCGGCGGCGCCGGCACGGGCGGAACGGGAGATCCTCCGTTCGCCTTCCCGTTGCCGGACGAGACCAGCTGGAGCGTCGGGGTGAGCGCCTCGCTGCCGCTGTTCGAGGGCGGCGCGCGGCGCGCCGAGCTGGTGCAGGCGGAAGCCGACCTCGAACGGCTCGGCCTCGAGCGCGCTGCCACGGAGGAGAAGATCGAGCAGCGCATCCGATCGGCTCTGGAGCAGGCGCGCGCTTCCTACATCGGCATCAGCCTCTCCGACCGGGCCGCCGCGGCGGCCGCCGGCAACCTCGAGCTGGTCGAGGACTCCTATGCCCGGGGCGCCGCGTCGCTGCTCGACCTGCTCGACGCCCAGACCAACGCCCTCAATGCCGAGGAGCTCGCGGCCAACGCCCTCTACGACTTTCTGCTCGACCTTCTCGAAGCCAAGCGAGCGGCCAGCGCGATCCTCGAGGACGAGAACGAGCGGTACGACTTCGAGAGGCGGCTGGGCGCCCACCTGACCGCGCGGGGCGTCGCCTTGCCGCCGCTGGAACGGGAGTGAGCGATGACACGGACCCTCGCACAGATCGAACCGAGAAGGGGCCGGCGGAGCGGGACGGCGGCAAGGCTCCTGGCGGCATGGACCGGCTGCCTGCTCGCGATCGCCTGCCAAGAGCCCCCCGAGCCCGAGGTCGTGCTGCGGCCCGTGCGCTACGAGCTGGTCTCGCCGAGCGAGCAGGCCCGCCTGCGCACCTTCGCCGGGGTCGCCAAGGCCGGCCTGGAGAGCGACTTGAGCTTCCGCGTGGCGGGCACGGTCGAGCAGGTTCCGGTCGTCGTCGGGCAACGGGTGGGGCGGGGCCAGATGCTGGCGCGGCTCGACACGACCGACTACGAGCTGAAGGTCCAGGAGGCCCTGGCCGGGCTGGCCCAGGCCCAGGCGGCCGCGCGCAACGCCGAGGCGGACTACGAGCGGGTGCGCGGGCTGTACGAGAGCAACAACGCCTCGCGCCGCGAGCTCGACGGCGCTCGCGCCAACTCCGAGTCGAGCCGGGCGCTGGTCCAGGCGGCCGAGAAGCGGATCGAGCAGGCGCGGCGGCAGCTCTCCTACTGCACGCTGCGCGCTCCGGTCGACGGCACCGTGGCTTCGAAGAACGTCGAGGTCAACGAGAACGTGCAGGCCGGGCAGAAGCTGTTTCTGCTGACGGCGGGCGCCGAGATCGAGGTCGAGGTGGCTTTGCCCGAGGCGGTGATCTCGGGCGTCGAGCTCGGCCAACCGGTGGAGGTCGTCTTTGACGCGGTCCCCGGGCGGCGTTTCACGGCGGCGGTCACCGAGGCCGGTGGAGCGGCGGTGGGAACCGCGACGACCTTCCCGGTGACGGTGCGCCTGACCGAGCCGAACCCCGGGGTCCGCTCCGGCATGGCGGCCGAGGTCGGGTTCCGCTTCGGAGGCGAAGGGGACGACGATCGGCTGATCGTGCCGGCGGTCGCGGTCGGCGAGGACCGCGACGGCAGGTTCGTCTACGTCCTGGAGGACGTCCGGGACGGCCGCGGCGCCGTGCGCCGCACTCCGGTGACCACCGGCGAGCTCTCCGCCGACGGGCTCGAGATTCTCAGCGGCCTGCGGGGCGGCGAGCACGTGGTGACGGCGGGCGTGCGCCGCCTGACGAACGGCGAGCGAGTGCTGGTCCGAGAGGGCGCCTAGGTGAGCCTGACCGCCCTGGCCATCGAGAAGAACCGCATCACGCTGGTCGTGCTGCTGGTGATTCTCGCCGCCGGCGTCCGGGCTTATCTCGGCATGCCGCAGTCCGAGGATCCCGGGTTCACGATTCGCACGGCGATGGTCGTCACCTACTTCCCGGGCGCGAGCCCGGAGCGCGTCGAGCTGCTCGTCACGGACAAGATCGAGAAAGCGATCCAGGAGATCCCCGAGGTCGACGTCATCAACAGCCAGTCGAAGAACGGCGTCTCGATCGTGATCGTCGACATCCAGGAGCGCTACAAGGAGATGCGACCGATCTGGGACAACCTGCGGCGCAAGGTGGACCGCGTTCGCGGGGACCTGCCGGAAGGGGTGATCGGTCCGGACGTCAACGACGAATTCGGCGACGTCTTCGGTACGGTCATCAACCTCACCGGCGACGGCTACACCTACGCCGAGCTCAAGGACGTCGCCGACGACGTCCGCGACGAGCTCCTCCTCATCGACGAGGTGGCCAAGGTCGAGATCCACGGCGCCCAGGACGAGCGGATCTTCGTCGAGTACAACAACGCGCGGCTCGCGGAGCTCGGGCTCTCGCCGGGGCAGCTCAAGGGCATCCTCGAGAGCCGCAACATCATCAACCCCGGCGGCCAGGTGCGCACCGCCGACGAAGAGATCGTGCTCGAGCCCTCGGGGAACTTCGAGTCGGTGGCCGACCTCGGGCGCACCATCATCAGCTTGCCCGGCCAGAGCGAGCTCATCTATCTCGAAGACGTGGCGGAGATCGCACGCGGCTACGTGGATCCACCCAAGCGGCGAATGCACGCGAGCGGCCGGCCGGGCCTGGCGCTTGCCGTCTCGATGCGCGAGGGCGGCAGCATCCTCCTGCTGGGCAAAGAGGTGCGCGCGACGATCGACCGGCTCCAGGCGGTCTACCCGCACGGCGTCGAGTTCGAGTTCACCCAGTTCCAGGCCGGCGAGGTCGAGAAGAAGGTGAGCGATTTCGCGGGCAACCTCATACAGGCGGTGGCCATCGTCATGCTCGTGATGCTCGTGAGCCTCGGGCTGCGCACCGGCCTGGTGGTCGCGAGCTTGATCCCGATGGCGATCGTCATGAGCTTCATCTTCATGGCCCTCTTCGACGTCGGGATCAACTCGATGTCGCTGGCCTCGCTGATCATCGCGCTCGGGCTGCTGGTCGACAACGCCATCGTGATGTCGGAATCGATCATGGTGCTGGCCGCGGAGGGCAAGAGCGTCAAGGAGGCCGCCGTCGCGTCGGCGAAGGAGCTCAAGACGCCGCTGCTCGTGTCGTCGCTGACGACGGCGGCGGCCTTTCTGCCGATCTATCTGGCGAAGTCGGCCGTGGGCGAGTACACGGCGGCCCTCTTCCAGGTCGTCACGATCACCCTTCTGTGCTCGTGGCTCCTGGCGCTGACGATGATCCCGCTTTTCTGCGTCCTGTTTCTCAGAGTGAAGCGGAAGGCGGAGGGCGATGGCTACGACTCGCGGTTCTACCGACGCTACCGCGGCCTGCTGCTGGCCGCTTTGCGGCGGCCGTGGCTCTCGATGGGGGTCGTCGCGCTGGTCTTCTTCGCCACGATGCAGCTCTTCGGTCTGGTCCCGGCGATCTTCTTTCCGCCCAACGAGCGGCCGTCGCTGACGGCCGAGCTGCGTCTGCCCACCGGCACGCCGCTCGCGCGCACCGAGGAGGTCGTGGAGGAGGTCGAGGCCTTCATGACGGCGAACCTCCGGGCGGGGCCGGAGCAGCTCGCGGCGGGCGAGCAGGGCGTCACCAATTGGGCGACCTTCATCGGCGAGGGTGCGCCCCGGTTCTTTCTCTCCTACGGTCCCGAGCAGGCGAGTCCCGAGTACGCGATTCTCGTCGTCAACGCCTCGTCACGGGAGTACGTCGACACGGCGGTCGCCGAGCTGCGCGAGTTCACCAAGCGCTTCCCGGGACTCAAGGCGCAGATCGATCCCTTGCCCCTCGGGCCGCCGGCCGGGGATCCCATCGAAGTGAGGGTGTCGGGTCGCGACACCGACACGATCTTCGAGATCGTGGATCAGGTCAAGGCCCGTCTGGCCGCGGTGGCGGGCCCGCGCAACGTCTCGGACAACTGGGGAGCGAGGTCGAAGAAGCTCCTCGTGAAGATCAACGCGGCGCGCGCCCAGCGGGCCGGCGTCACCAACGAGGACGTCGCCGTCTCCCTGCAGACGGTGCTCTCGGGAATCACCACGACCGAGTATCGGGAAGAGGACAAGGTCATCCCCGTGACGCTGCGCTCGGTGGGCGCCGACCGCCTCGACCTGGCCAAGCTCGACAGCCTCAACGTGTTCTCGCAGGTCACCGGCCGCTCGGTGCCGCTCGAGCAGGTGGCCGACCTCGAGGTGGCCTGGCAGCCGGCCAACATCCGGCGCCGCGATCGCCTGCGCACGGTGACGGTCTCCGCCGACCTGGATCCCGGTTTCACGGCGATCGCCGTCAACGAGGATCTCGTGCCGCTGCTCGAGCGGGATCGGGAAGGCTGGCCCCAGGGCTATTCCTACGAGATCGGCGGCGAGGACGAGGCTTCGCAAGAGGCCAACGCCTCGATCGTCGAGCAGCTGCCGATCGCGGCGCTCATCATCGTCATGCTCCTCGTCGGCCAGTTCAACTCCATCCGCCGGGGGCTGATCATCCTCATCACGATTCCCCTGGGCGTGATCGGAGTCGTCCTCGGGCTGCTCGTCATGCGCTCCTACTTCGGCTTCATGACCCTCCTGGGGATCATCTCGCTCGCCGGAATCGTCATCAACAACGCGATCGTCCTCATCGATCGGATCGAGATCGAGATCCGCGACAAGGGTCTCACCCCCCAGCAGGCGATCGTCGAGTCCGCACAGCGGCGGCTGCGACCGATCGTCCTGACGACCCTCACCACCCTGGGGGGACTGATCCCCCTCTATCTGGGTGGCGGGATCATGTACCGCCCGATGGCCGTCGCCATCATGTTCGGGCTCGCGTTCGCCACCACGCTGACTCTCGGCGTCGTGCCGGTCCTCTATACGCTCTTTTTCCGCGTGCGATTCGCGGACTTCGAGTACCGACCGCGGGGATGACGCCCGGAGAGGGCGCGAGATTCGGGCGAATGAATCGGTGGCGCAGATTCCTGAATTCACCCAGGTAAACAATTTTCGAAAGGTCGCCCGCCCTTGCTTGTCGTCCTTGCCGGCGTGGTTTCCACGGCCACGGTCGCGCGGCGTGCAGGTTTTTGAACTGATGCCGCTGCGCGGCGAAGGCGTACCCCGAAATCTCGGCGGCGGACCTCCGCTGCGGCGGAAAACTCAGTGTCCAAGGCCCCTTAGCGGGCTCCTCGACTGCCGCGGCGCGGCATGGAACCTGCAAGGACTCGAGTCGTGAAGCGGGCTCGGCGCCACCTGCCACTCGTCGTCTGAAGAGGCCCCGGGAAAAGGCAGGAGCAACCCGCCCCGCGAGGTAGCGACCGGCTGCGAGCAGCGCCGGAGCCCGGCATCTCTGAAGCCGACGCGTGGTCGGCCCGGATTCAGAAAGGGTTTCCAAGAAGAATCGAGGTTGCGACATGAGATCCGAGAAATGGATGATCTGCGTCGCCATCGCCGTGGGCCTGGCTCTCGGCTCGAGCGCGCCGGCGGCGGCGCAGGAACAGACGGGCAGCATCGAAGGGATGGTGACCGACGTCGACGGGGGCGCCCTGCCCGGCGTGACGGTCGAAGGGACGGCGCTGCAGCTGGCCGGCACGGCCGTGGCGGTCACCGACAGCCGCGGCGCCTTCCGGTTCCCGGCCCTGCCGCCGGGAACGTACTCGTTGACGGCGACGCTCGAGGGCTTCAGCCCGAAGGGCGTCGAGGACGTCGACCTGAGCCTCGGCCAGCTGCTCCAGGTCGAGATCGTGCTCGAGCTCGGCGCGGTCACGGAGACCCTCACCGTGACCGGTGAGCGGCCGCTCATCGACGTCAAGCAGAGCGCCACGGCCACGAGCCTGACGGCCGACGTCATCGAAGTGCTGCCGCGCGGCCGGGACTTCACGTCGATCGTCGCCTACACCGCGTCGGCCATGGACGACCGGGCGACCGGAGGCATCCAGATCGACGGCTCGAGCGGTGCCGAGAACCGCTTCATCGTCGACGGCGTCGACACCACCGATCTCCAGGTGGGCACGGCGCGCAAGCAGGTCATCACCGACTTCATCGCCGAGGTGCAGGTCAAGTCGACCGGCTACGCCGCGGAGTTCGGCGGCTCGACGGGCGGCGTCATCAGCGTGATCACGAAGACGGGCGGCAACTCGTTCAAGGGCGACGTCCGGGCGCTCTACACCGAGGATTCCCTGCAGGGCAGGGAGCGCCCGATCCTGCAGCGCAACGTGGACGACACGGAGGTCGCCGAGCAGGTGACCTACCCGAGAGACAGCTTCGACCGCGTGGAGCCCGGCTTCTCGCTGGGCGGCCCGATCCTGCGCGACAAGCTGTGGTTCTTCGGCAGCTATCAGCCGCAGCGCGAGGACCTCGATCGGACGGTCGACTTCACCACCGGTGACGTGCGGACCTTCAACCGCAAGCGGACCTACGACTACGGCACCGCCAACGTGAGCGGCAACGTCGGCTCGAAGGTGCTCTTCAAGGTCGGGGCGAACTTCAGCCCCTACCAGGAGGAAGGGATCCTGCCGGGCAAGGACGGCCGCAGCAACGCCGACGCCAACTACGCGATCGACGAGGATCGGGAAGACTACTCGTACTCCGGCTACGTCGACTACATCCCCACGGCCAAGTGGCTGGTGAGCGGCAGGGCCGGCAGGTACAAGTACGACGTCCGCGAGACGGGCGTGCCGACGTCGCTGTGGCAGAACTACTCGACCTCGAGCCTCAACAACTGCGAGGTCTACCCGGACATCCCGTCCGAGTTCTGTCACGCGCCGGGCTGGGCGAACATCTCCACCAACGACGGCACGCTGTTCGACGTCTTCCAGCGCGACTCGGCCCAGGTCGACGTCTCGTTCTATCCGACCGCCGCGGGCGACCACCGGATCAAGCTCGGGGTGCAGCGCGAGGACTACTCGAACGACGTGCTCGACGGCTACCAGGCCCCCCGCATCCTCTACTACTGGGGCCGCAGCTACACCACGACCGAGGGCGAGCAGGTGACGGGCGAGTACGGCTACTTCCGCCTCCTGCAGATCGCCACGCTGGGCAACGTCGAGAGCAACAACACGGGGATCTTCCTCCAGGACAGCTGGTCCGTGAGCCCTCGCCTCACGCTCAACCTGGGCGTGCGCTCCGAGCAGGAGAGGGTCCCGTCGTTTGCCGGACCCGAGAGCGTCACGGGCATCCCGGAGACGGCGATCGAGTTCGACTTCGGCGACAAGGTGGCGCCGCGGCTGGGCTTCGCCTACGACGTGTCCGGTGACGGCAAGTGGAAGGCGTACGGCAGCTACGGGGTGTTCTACGACATCACGAAGCTCGAGATGCCGCGCGGCTCGTTCGGCGGCGACAAGTGGATCGACTCGTTCTTCACGCTCGATTCCTACGACATCGATCTCAACGACACGTCGACCTGCAGCTACGACACCAACACCATCCGCGACAACCCCGTCTGTGGTGCGGGAACGCTGATCGAGAAGGTCGACCGGCGGCACCCGTCGAACGACCCCAACGATCCGACCATCGACCCGAACCTGAAGCCGATGGAGTCCAACGAGCTCACCCTGGGCGTGCAGCACGAGCTGACCAACCAGATCTCGGTCGGCTTCCGCTACGTCCACAAGGAGCTCGTGCGGACGATCGAGGACGTCGGCGTGCTCGTGCCGAGCGTGGGCGAGGTCTTCTACATCGCCAACCCGGGCGAGGGCATCGCCCGCAACATCCTCGGGCCCGAGTTCCCCGCCCAGCCCAAGGCGGTGCGCGACTACGACGGCTACGAGCTCGAGCTCACCAAGCGGTTCGCCGACAACTGGTCGCTCCACGCGACCTATCTCTACAGCCGGCTGTGGGGCAACTACTCCGGCCTGGCGAGCTCCGACGAGGTGAGCGGCTACTCGGCCAACACGGCCAACTTCGGTACCGGCCGCACGGCGCCCAACGTCAACCGCTACTTCGACGCGCTGCAGCAGAGCTTCGATCAGAACGGCAACCCGGTCTTCGGCCGGCTGTCGACCGATCGCCCGCACCAGTTCAAGGCGCAGGCGCTCTACAGCTTCGATTTCGGGACCTCGATCGGAGTGAACCAGTACGTCGCCAGCGGCACGCCGATCTCCCGCGAGCTCAACGTGGCCCCGGGCCTGCCCTTCTTCCCCGACGGCCGCGGCTCGCTGGGGCGCACGCCGACCCTGACGGCGACCGACCTCTACGTCCAGCACCGGTTCGACCTCGGCGGCCGGTACGGCCTCGAGCTCTCGCTCAACGTGCTCAACCTGTTCGACGAGGACACGGCGCGAGTGATCTGGAACAACCAGAACACCGCCGAGGATCTGCCGCTCAGCGAGGAGGAGTTCTTCGCCGGCTTCGAAGCCGATCAGGTGATCGCGGACAACAACGTGGCGCTCGATCCGCGCTACGGCCTCACCGAGGTCTTCCAGGCGCCGCGCGAGGTGCGGCTGGGGGTGAAGCTCACCTTCTAGCAGTCCTGCGGCGAGAGGGGGCCCGGACTGGTCTCCTCGAGTCGGGCGCGGGGGTCCGCGGGCTCCCGCGCCTCTTCTTTGTGCCGGGCCGCGCGAAGGAGCTATGATGCCGGCCGAATTCGGCCATGCATCGGGTACGTCGGCGGTTGGGGCTGCTTGCGCCGCGCGGTTGGACGGGCGCGGCGCTCGCCGTGTCGCTCTTCGCCGCCGCGGCACCGGGAATCGCGGCGCCCGATCTCGAGCTCGCCTGGTACGACCCCGACGCGATCGTCGACACCGAGCTCGAGGCCGTCGCCGGCGAGGTGGCGGCCATCTTCGGCGACCTCGGCAAACGGGTGGCGCTCGCGCGGGGCAGCGGACTCGAGGCGCCGGGGGCGAAGCTACTGCGCGTGATCGTCGTCAAGGAGCCCGTCGCGGCCTGGAATCTCGGCCCCGACGTCATGGGCGTCACCCCGCGAAAGGGCGGCGGCAAGAGCGTCTATCTCATCGTGCCGGCCCTGCGGGAGGTCCTGGGCGGAGCACCCGAGGAGGGCGAGATGGCCCTGGCGCTGGCCCGCGTGCTGGCCCACGAGGTCGTGCACGCCGTGGCGCCGGAGCACCCGCACGCCGCGCACGGCCTGATGGGCGCCCGCTACCAGCGCCGGCTGCTGGTCAAGAAGCGCTTCCGCGTGGACCCCGCCTGCGCGGCCGCCTTCCTCGACGGCCTCGACGCGCTCTGACGGCCCGCCGACCGGAAGCTGGACGTCACGGAATGGTCGCAGACCAGGCCGAGGTGTCCCCGCTCTCGCTCTGGCTGCCAGACCCGAGGTGGGGCCTCCCTCGGAATGCTCGCCCATCCAATCGATCCGAGCGAGCTTCGAATACCAGCCCTCCTAGATCGATTCCGCCGAGCTGGACCGCCGCTACCCGAGCGGACGAGATGCCAGTCTCCTGGGGCGGCAGCGATTCCCGGTTGTTCGGCGGGCGTGCATAGCTGCGCGACATGATATTTCTACAGCTCCAAACTAAGTCCGTTGATTCTTGCGGTCACCGATGAGCCTTCAGGGTGTCAGCAGCTTTTTTCGCGCTCCGCTCGAGCTCCAAGCGTTCGCGAGCTTCTGCCTGATCACCACTGTGTTGGGAGCCTTCGCGCCGACCAGCCTGCGCTCGCTCACCGTCGCCTTCACCGGGTGGAACCCGGCGGCGCCCTATATGTTCTGCGGTCTCTTTGCCTTTCTGCTGATCTACACCAGGAGGTCTCGGTACCGACTCACGGCGATGGCCGTTCTGGCTCTGGCCGCGGCGATCGGGCTGGCTCAATGGGCTCTGGCGGACCCCGAGCTCGGCGGCGGCAATCCCTACTTGCAGGTCCACCCTCTGCGCCTGTTCTCGACCGTAGTGCTACCACTTCTTTGGGTAGCGGTGCTCGCATCGCGGCGGATCCGCGCCCATTGTCAACACGCTCCCAGGAGCGAGACCGGGAAAGAAGGACTGCGATGAGAAGGCTGCGACATTCGAGGATGTACAACGCGCGTAGCGGCTGGCACCAGCGCCGCTAGAGCCAGGTGAACGAAGAAACACTCCCGGCGGTAGCCGTGGTCATCGAGTTCGGCTCCAGGTCCTTGCCACGTCTGCTCTTGAGCAGAGCGCACTCCCTGAGCGACGCCTAGGCGTGCATCAGGAGCTGCCCTCCAGAACCCGAATAGACAGGGCCTGCAAGGACCGCATGCTCCGTGGACCCACGCTGTAGCCGTAGCTGTCGGCCCAGGTCGGCAGCAGGCCCACGTGGGTGCCGCGCATCCGCTGCAGCACCTGTGGATTGCTCATGCGGTCGGCGGCGGACCGCCGCGTCCAGCGCGGCGTCCGGGCGCTGGCCCGGCGGCCCCTGATCCGCGCCTCCGGAGTCGGCGGCAGTCCGACCCGGCCGGCACCGAGAAGAACGGCCGGCGAGAGCGCGCTCCCGCCGGCCGTCGAGTTCACGCTCTGACGCGCGGTTACGGCACGGTGTTCGACCAGGCGGAGGTGTCGCCGCTCTCGAAGCCATCCGAGAAGATGGCCGTGCAGACCGAGGGCACTCCCGGCGGCAGGTCGAAGGCCTCCGTCTCGTCGCCGACGCCGGTGCCGCCGGCGTCGGCCGAGAAGCCCAGACCGCGCTTGGCGAAGGCGTTCCAGATCTCGCACTCGTTGGCGCCGGCGTTGTTGGCCACGTCGGCCGCCAGGATGGCGTCGCGGGCGTCGACGAAGGTCGGCGAGCAGGGCTGCAGCTTCATGCCGTCGATCACCAGCTGGATCGCCACGTTGTTGCCGCCGGTGCCGGTGTAGAGGTCCTCGTCGAAGCCGTAGCGGTGGACCAGGTTCCAGTACATCTCCCACAGCATCGCGGCCCAGATCTCGCCGACTCCGTGCGGGACGTTGGTGGTCCCGACGTCGCCGTAGGTCTGGGGGTTGACGTCGATGTCGGTGGTGTAGGGGAAGTTGCGGATGCCCGGGCCGTCGAACGGCTGGAAGGTGACGTAGTTGCCGACGCCGCGAATCGTCGTGTCGGTGTCCGCGGCATCCGGGAAGAGCGACAGCGTCCACCAGTCGCTCCACCCCTCGCCGGCCTGCTCCATGTGTTGGAGGCAGCCGACGTTGCTCGGCCCGCCGGTCAAGCGGTTCGAGACCCCGTGCCCGAACTCGTGAGCGATGACTCCGTTGTCGAGGTCGCCGTCGCGGTCGATCGCACCGCCGGCGGGCTCCGTCATCGTCGCGTTGACGGTCGGAATCTCGACGCGGATGGTGAGGCCATCGGCGTTGCCGATCATGATCGCCGGAATCGTCACGGCGTTGCCGTCGCTGCCCGCGCCCATGACGATCGTACCGTTGGGCAGCTGTTGATCGTTGATGATGACGGCCCCCGCCGCGCCGGCGTTCTCGGCGTTCACGGCCTTGGTGCCGAACTCGCAGTTCCCGCGGTCGATCAGGGCGATGTTGCCGGGCGTGAAGCCGACGAGCGGCCCGCAGCCCTCACTGGGGTTGGCGCTGCCGTCGTCGACGATCTCGAGATCCGCGGTGGTCGGAGGGTCCAGCGCGCCGCTCCAGTCGGAGGGGTGGGTGGCCGCGTAGTCGCCGGCGATCGTCCCCGGCGAGTTGACCGTCAGGACGGCGTTCACCGGGTTGGTCCACACGAACATCTGCATCCGCGGCGGCATGCCGTCCGGCGGCGTGGCGAAGTTGGCGCCGTTCGTGCCGGAGCCGTCCTGAGCGTCGGCCTGCGCCCCGTCGCCGCCGAGCCCGCCGTTGCCGTAGTTGTTCTGCTGGAAGTTGCCGCTCGCCTCGTCGAACCCGTAGCGGTACAGCAGGTCGTGCAGGACGTTGGTCCAGTAGAAGAGGTTGCCCACGGCACCTTCGAGATAGGTCCCGGGCTGCATGTCGAGGTCGATCGGGTCGTCGAAGATGAGGTCAAGACCGCCCTCGGCGCGGGTGTCGCCCTCCGGGAGGTTGTTGCCATCGAGGTCGGTCTGCGCCTCGACGTTGTTGCCGCGGGAGTCGGTGAACTCGGCGCCCGGTGCGCCGTCGGTGTCGTGCCAGCCGAAGGGCGAAGCCATGGCGTCGGCCGGGTCGTCCTCGACCGTGCGCGGACCGTCGTCGGGGCTCTCTCGGGGGATGGCGTAGACCGTGTAGCAGTTCGAAGTGCAGGTGCCGCCTTGCCGCTCCGCCGCCGGTGCCGCTCCGGGCGCCAATTCGAGAAACAGGGCCGCCGCCAGGGCCGAGGTCGGGATCTTGGTTCCGTTCATCGGTGAGCACGAATCGGAAGTGGTGACGGGCTGGACGAAAAGACCGGCGGGAGAGGCTCCCCCGCCGGTCGCTCGACGCTCGCTACGTGACGCGGCTAGGGCACGGTGTTCGACCAGGCGGAGGTGTCGCCGCTCTCGAAGCCGTCCGAGAAGATGGCGGTGCACACCGAGGGCACTCCCGGCGGCAGGTCGAAGGCCTCCGTCTCGTCGCCGACGCCGGTGCCGCCGGCGTCGGCCGAGAAGCCCAGACCGCGCTTGGCGAAGGCGTTCCAGATCTCGCACTCGTTGGCGCCGGCGTTGTTGGCCACGTCGGCCGCCAGGATGGCGTCGCGGGCGTCGACGAAGGTCGGCGTGCAGGGCTGCAGCTTCATGCCGTCGATCACCAGCTGGATCGCCACGTTGTTGCCGCCCGTGCCGGTGTAGAGGTCCTCGTCGAAGCCGTAGCGGTGGACCAGGTTCCAGTACATCTCCCACAGCATGGTGTTCCAGACCGAGCCGACGCCGTGCGGGATGCTCACTCCATCGATGTCTTCGTAGGTGAACGGGTTGACTCCCATATCGGTCGTGTACGGGAAGTTGCGGATCCCGATGCCGGTCACCGGGTCCTGGAAGGTGACGTAATTGCCCACGGCACGCGGGGTCGTCGCGGTGTCCGCTGGGTCCGGGGTCAGCGCCACGGTCCACCAGTCGCTCCACCCCTCGCCGGCCTGCTCGTCATGCTGCAGGCAGCCGACGTTGGCCGGCCCGCCGGTGAGGCGGTTCGAGATGCCGTGGCCGTACTCGTGGGCGATGACCCCGTTGTCGAGGTCGCTGTCGCGGTTGATGGGGTTCGGCAGCGGACAGCCGCCCACCGGGCACTGCATCGTGCCGTTGGCCGGGAGGTTGGTGCGGATGGTCAGACCATCCGCGTTGCCGATCATGATCGCCGGGATCGTGACCGAGCCGCCGTCGGCGCCGGCGCCCATCGTGATGACGCCGTTGGGGCCCTGCTGCAGGTCGTTCATGATGATCGCGCCGGAGGCGCCGGCGTTCTCGGCGTTGAGCGCCTTGGTGCCGAACTCGCAGGTGCCGCGGTCGATCAGGGCGATGTTGCCGGGGGTGAAGCCGATGAGCGGACCGCAGCCCAGGCTCGGGTTGCCGCTGCCGTCGTCGACGATCTCCATGTCGGCGGTCGTCGGCGGGTCGAGCGTTCCGCCCCAGGAGCCCTGGGCCGCCTCGTAATCGCCGGCCGCGGGGCCGGTGTTGACCGTCAGGCGCGCATTGATCGTCGGGCCGGCGTCGATCCAGATGAACATCTGCATGCGGCTGCTCGGGTTGCCGTCCGGGGTGGTGAGGAAGTTGGCGTTGTTGGTGCCCGAGCCGTCCTGGGCGTCGGCGTTGACGTTGTCGCCGCC